>Ga0007800_10000287_pt1 | contig 21171 bp, 18 predicted proteins | sample CryBogmetaGMA14M_FD_60366 | JGI IMG/M metagenome (GOLD analysis project Ga0007800, IMG submission 60366) | Freshwater microbial communities from Crystal Bog, Wisconsin, USA - MA14M | ecosystem: Environmental > Aquatic > Freshwater > Lake | place: Crystal Bog, Wisconsin, USA | collected 2009-07-06 | reverse complement strand
TAAAACAGCGTTCGATTTACCTATGAAGAAATGAGTATGTCGAACCGTGCTATCAGTCAATCAGATGTGTTCTAACCATTCTCGGCTAATGTAGTCCCGAAAAACGGATGTAATCGGTTCCTGTGATTTATGTTATCGGTTCATTACAGTTACTGTACTTTTATAGATATGATTGCATAACGTACACAGAGCCAAAAAAATAAACTGTTACTACATCTTCTGCGATTATTTGAGCACGGGCATCTTTTATTTTACAATTATAAGTGGATATTTTTACTCATAAAACTCTTTAAAATTATATCAAATCAGACACTCGCAACGAACAAACTTTTGTTTTCTGGTCGTCGGCAGTCGGCCATTAAGGGTCATTCACGACCGTCCGCTTTACGGCAAGCAATTTTCGACATGGAGTTCATCTGTGTGCCAGGAAGAGACAACCACAAGATTGCAGTGAACGGCTGGTTATATCTTGAAAGCTGTCATTCAGAGACTGCCAGTGATCGGTACCCATTCATGTGTGGAGCCATCCTCATGCAACAGCATACCCGGCAACGGACTGCGTTCCCGGCGTTTGCAGTGTGCTTCGCGTTTGGCCGCCTTGGGCACCACCTTCGCCTACTGAAGCCGGTTTTTAACCCAGGTGTAACTGCGCTCGCCACTATCGCGTTTATACCATACATAAAATTTTTTGGCGTGCCAGCCTTCATGTCGGCTACGGTAACGATCCACCAACCGCATGACTTCATTCACAGGCGCTCGCCGGTGCAAGACCTGATTCAGCCGCTTGTCGATCAATCCTTCCAAGCCTTCATCTTCATATCGGTCAATATTGCCGGAACGTTCTCTCGCATACACCCAGCACCCGTGCCGCTTCTTCTTGCGTCAAACGCCTGCCCTGCTAACCTCCATACGCTTCTTCGAATCTCATTTTTCGTGTCTTCTGTAACCATTCTGTCCATTTTATATCTATACCTCCTCGGTATAGTATGAAAACCGGACAGTTTATGTGCTACAAACCCAGACATTCCATTTGCTCCCAACACGCAAATATTTTTTATTGACTTTTAAGATGAATTCAAGGACATTATGCATCGATTTTTTTTTGAATTTAGACACTAGGAATATCAAGGCTAACTGAACAGCGCAAATGGGTAATATTCAGGTCTGCTTCAAAAAAATAAGAGCTTAAAAATCAATTGATAAGGGTGTGCAGAAAGTGAGCATCCAAACAAAATAAAATTGTAGTACACATGTAACTAATTGTTAATTAAGGTAATTATTATATATATGAGGAAACATCCATGAATTTTAAAAAAATTGACGATGTTGAGGGCTCAGCAACTGAGCGCAATTCCATAGAATCCAATCCCATTGAATTTAAACAATTTAAGATAAGAGTGGCCGTGGCGGGGCTTTTGGGTATCAGTGCGCCGTGGTTCATCGGGCCGGCAAATGCCGGCCCGGGGTTCGGTGTCGATGCCAACGGCGGAACCCACAATCCCACTTATTACGCTAACAGCCCGGCAGGGACATGGACTGACTGGAAAGGCGTTGCCCATGCATCCGGGACGGCCCTCAGGAAATTCCACGATTGCCTGCCAATGCCGGGTTCGACACCCGCGAATCCCTGTACCAACGCCTGGGGTGACACGCCACTAAATGGCTACATCCCGGTTGCGACCAAAGATACAAGCAGTTATACAGGTTCTGATTATTATGAGATCGGCATCGTCGAATATACCCAGAAGATGCACAGTGATCTGCCCAAGGCTACGCGACTGCGCGGTTATGTGCAGATTGACCGGCAAAGGACTAATGGTGGTGGAAATTCTACCGGAAGCAAAGGGATTGCTCTAACCTATCCGGACGGCACCACGATCCAAGTTCCTAAGGAAAAAGGTATTGTGGCCCCGAGCACAGTGTGGGATCACACCCTTGTTCAACCTATCGTAATGATGCCAGTCTATGCCTACGACAACCCCACTTACCTGGGGCCGGTGATCTCCGCCACCAAGGGTACCCCGGTACGCATCAAGTATTCCAACTTGATCTCCACGGGTGCGGCAGGCAATCTGTTCATTCCGGTGGATAAGACGCTCCCCGGTGCCGGTCTGGGTCCCGATGGCACGCTCGATTACCCTGAGAACCGCATGGCGATACATCTTCATGGCGGCCATACGCCTTGGGTTAGCGACGGCACACCGTACCAGTGGACCGTGCCGGTGGGCGAAGCAAATCTTGTACCCGGGACAACGACTTACATGCAGGGTGCCAGTTTTCAGAACGTCCCGGACATGGCAGCTCCAGGGCAAGGTTCGGGTACGCTCTATTACACAAACGATCAGCCAGCCCGGTTGATGTTCTATCACGATCATGCTGTCGGAATTACTCGCCTTAACGTCTACGTCGGCGCGGCCGCCGGTTATCTGATCAACGACAAGGCAGGTGAAGGTGAGAATTATTCGGGCCTACAGCCACTATTGCCCGCCACCCAGATCCCCTTGGTGATCCAGGAAAAGACCTTCGTGCCTCAAGATGTACTAGCGATTGGCGCAGCTCCCGGCCAGGACGCCTTATGGGATATGACACATTGGGGCCAGCCCGGCGACCTTTGGTTCCCCCACGTTTATGAGGTGAACCAGACCCCCAGTTCGGCAGACGGCACCAACCCGGTCGGCCGCTGGGACTGGGGACCGTGGTTCTGGCCGATAGCCCCAGCCCAGTTTGCTTTGCCGACCGGCGCCTATGGTGATGTCACCACAACACCTGAGGCCTTCATGGATACGCCGCTAGTCAACGGTGTGGCTTACCCGACGTTGACTGTAGATCCCGCGGCCTATCGCTTCCGCATCCTCAACGCGGCCAACGACCGCATGCTCAACCTCGGGCTGTACGTGGCCGAACCACTTTCAGTCGCCGTCACCAACGGCGGTCGCGGATACACGGCGCCGGTTACGGTTATCGCTAACGGCACGGTAGTAGGCACCGCGAGCGTCTCTCCCGGCGCCATCACCGACGTGACGGTGACGGACACCGGTTCCGGGTATACCGCGACACCCAACGTGACCATCGCGGCGCCTGTTGCCGGAGGAACGGCGGCAACCGCCCGGGCCGTGGTGGGCAACATCAACACCACTGTTGGCGCCATTGTCGGCATCGTGGTGACCAATCCCGGCAGTGGTTACGCAACGGGTGAGACGCCATCGGTCAATATAGATCACCCGAGCTGTTCTATTGGGCCTGGCTGTTCGGCAGCCTCAGCGACAGCAACTGTTGCGCCAGCTGGCACCATCACCGGCGTCACGGTGACGGCTCCCGGCACCTACACCACGCCGCCGGCGATCACCTTCTCTCCTGCGCCTAGTGGCGTAGGTGCCATAGCGGCCACAGCTTACGCCACCCTCGGTACCGAAGTCAAAATGGTCAACTTCGACTCCAGCTACGTGCCGCCGGCCACCATCTCGCCGGATGGTAATGCGGCTTTCCCGACCACCGGCGGTCTGTTGGGCACCGGTTGGGGGCAACAGGATGCGCGGGTCGGCGGCGTGCCGGATCCGGCCACGGCAGGACCCGACATCATCCAGATCGGCAGCGAAGGCGGCCTGTTGCCGGCACTGGCGGTGATTCCCTCCACCCCGATCAACTACGAGTACAACAAGCGCAGCGTTACCGTGCTGAATGTGCTCGAACGCGGTTTGTTTATGGGGCCTGCGGAGCGGGCGGACGCCATCATCGACTTCTGCCGCTACGCGGGCAAGACGCTGATCCTCTACAACGACTCGCCGGCGCCAGTACCGGCCGGGGATCCGCGCCTCGACTACTACACGAATAACCCGGATCAATCGGCCACCGGTGGCATGGCTTCCACCCTGCCGGGCTATGGTCCCAATACCCGCACTGTGATGCAGATCAAGGTGAATAGTGGATCCTGCACACCCTACGATCCGGCGCCTCTGACTGCGGCCCTGCCGGCGGCCTATGGCCAAATCCTCAATGTCTCGGGTGAGCGATACCAAGAAAAACCGGTGGTCGGCGAGACGGTTTACAATCAGCCCTTCGGCATGAACTTCAATGACAATTACGCACGCATTTCCACCGGATCGGGGTCGGAACCCAACTTCACCTTCCAGGACGGGAACCCTAGCCATGTTGCGCTCACCTTGGGTAATCCGGGCGCGGGTTACACCACGGCACCGACGGTGACAATCGGGGCGCCGCCAGCAGGCGGCGTTCAGGCGACGGCCACAGCCAGCTTGAGTGTCAGCGCCATCACCGTGACCAATCAGGGTAACCAATATACCAGCACGCCGACAGTCTCGCTGAGCGCGCCTTCTTTGGGTGGGGTACAAGCCACGGCCAGAGCTACGGTCACTAACAGGAGAGTAACCGCCATCACCATTTTGAACCCGGGTTATGGTTATGCCAAGGCGCCCACCGTTACCATCTCGGGCGGCGGCGGTAACAACGCGGCCGCAGTGGCGACAGGCAAGGTGACCGTTGCCACCACTAACCCGCCGGTGCCCAGTGGCCTGCGTATCACCAATAGCGGTTCCGGCTATATCTCGGCACCGACGGTAACTCTGAGCGCACCCACCGGGACACCAAACGGGGTGGTGGCGGCAACAGCCATCGCCAGCTCCTTGACCTCTGACATGACCTCGATGCCGGTGCTGAACAAGGCCATCCAGGAACTGTTCGAATCCGCCTATGGACGGATGAATGCAACGCTGGGGATTGAATTACCCTTTGCTGGCGTTGGGCAGACGACGATCCCGCTGGCGTATATCGACCCTACCACCGAGACTATCGCCGACGGCGAGATCCAACTGTGGAAGATCACCCACAACGGTGTCGACAGCCATCCGGTGCATTTCCATCTGGTCAATGTTCAGGTAATCAACCGCGTTGGCTGGGACGGCACGCTGAAGCCACCGCACGCGAACGAGTTGGGCTGGAAGGAAACTGTGGTGATGAATCCGCTGGAAGACATCATGGTGGCGGTGCGTGCGAAAAAACCGTTGCTGAAGTTCGGCTTGCCGGAGAGCAGCCGACTGATGGATCCGTCCCAGCCCGTGGGCATGACGACTGGATTCACGCAGATCGATCCGGTAACCGGAAATCCGGCGGTTGTCAGTAACCAGGTGGCGAACTACGGCTGGGAGTACGTGTGGCATTGCCACATTCTGGGGCATGAAGAAAACGACTTCATGCGGCCGATCAAGTTCACGTTTGCTTCCACGATACCGGCGGCTCCCACAGGAGTGACGGCTACCGCAGTAACGGTAAGCGGGGTACGCGTCGTGAATCTCGCCTGGACGGATCCGACACCGTTGGCCACTGCCACTGCAGGCGCGGCGAACAACGAGGTAGGATTCAAGATCCAGCGAGCTACCAATAACGGCTTCACTCAGAACTTGACCAACCTCAACGCACCGGCCAACTCGACTACATTCACGGACAGCACCGTTGTTGCGGGCACCCGCTACTACTACCGGATAAGCACCTACAATGCGGCCGGCAGTTCAGCGAATTCGGTGACTGTGAGCCTTATCCCGTAATTTGTTAGCTATGGAAAAAGCGGGGAGGGAGCAATCCCTTCCCGCTTTTCTTTTGGCCGCTGTCTGCTGGTATTAGATTTCGCGACGAACCGGATGGTTACACTGAGGAGAGACAATGATATCGAAAATGCGACTACAATTCCGGGCGTTAATGATCAGCTTGCTGATCGTTGAGCCGGCGAGCGCTGCGAAGACATCGGGGCTCAAGACGAACATGGACAAGGCCAGCTATGGCCTCGGCGTGGAAATGGCACGGAGCTTTACCAAAGCGGGTGCCGACATCAACCTGGAACTCCTTAACAAGGGCTTGAAGGACGGGCTTGCCGGCGGAAGGCTGCTGATGCCGGAAAAGGAACTTCGCCCGATTGTTCGGGCGATGCAAGCTGAAATGCAGAACAAGACGTTACTAAGCCAAAGGGACGCGACACTGGAGAACAAGAGGAAAGGGGAAGCCTTTCTGGCCGGGAACAAGGCCAAGCAAGGCGTAGTGACCCTGCCCAGCGGGGTGCAGTACAAGATTCTCAAGGCGGGTAAAGGCAAGCGGCCGACCGACGCCGATTTCGTGGAGTGCCACTACCGAGGCAATCTTCTCGACGGCACCGAGTTCGACAGCTCCGACCCCGGGAAACCTTCGACGATGAAGGTTTCGTCGCTGATTCCCGGCTGGAAGGAAGCGCTGAAACTCATGCCCGTCGGCTCGAAATGGCAGCTGTTCATCCCATCGGAGCTGGCTTACGGGATTCGGGGCGTGGGCAGCGAGATCGGGCCGAACGAGGCGCTCACCCTTGAGGTGGAACTGCTCGCCGTTAAGCCAGCCGAAGCGGTAACCACCGAGGTCAAGCCTACCACGCAGTAATGATGCTAGTCTTGGCGCGAGTTTAAGGGATCAACAAAAACATTGTCATCAGTACGCTAAAAAAGCAAGCCCTGTTCACAAAAGCATTGTTGAATAAATCAGTTTTTCAGCATTCAAGTTGGTTATTGGCATTATTTTGAGCTTACTTTTACACTCACAACAAGCCATACCTTACAAACATAACAAAGCTGTTTCAGACAATTTGTGCAGGAATCCATTATGCTAATGGCATGCTTTAATCACATCCTTGTGACCTGGATATCGGCAGTCCTTGCCGGTATGACGGTTACTTTTATGATTGGTGGTGAGTTCAATTTCATTGGGAGATCCACATGATTACACAATCGGCTTCTGTTCCGCGGGCTCGCCGGGAATCTTCATGGCTGTTATCAAGCCGCTGGCTACTATTTTTATGGCTAGCCACCCTGTTGTTTGTTGCGCGCGCCGAGCCACCTGTTACAGCTAGCGAGGAAGTGGAACTGGGCAGGCGAATTTATATAGAGGGAATTTTACCTTCAGGGGAACCGTTGCAAGGTAAGCGTCCGGATTCTGTCGAGGTTACAGGTTCTGCGGCGGCCTGTGAAACCTGTCACCGGCGCAGCGGTATGGGCAGTCTGGAAGGCAATATTGTGATAACACCCATCACTGGCAATTATTTGTTCGCCACGGAGGATAATCGTCCGCTTGCCCTGGTGGATTCGCGCGCGGCCAAGAACCTGACCAGAGCACGTGCGCCTTATACAGAAGAGTCCTTGGTCAAGGCTATCCGCGAGGGCGTTAATATCAGCGGCCGCTCGATGAGTCCTCTGATGCCGCGTTACGCGTTAAGCGATATTGAGATTAAGGCGGTGACGGCTTACCTGCGGCAACTGTCCACGGAATTGTCACCCGGCGTCGGCGCCGATACGCTGCATTTTGCTACGATTGTTACGCCAGGCGTGGATCAAAAACAAAGCGAGGCAATGGTGGCCATGATGCGTACTATCTTTTCTCAGCGCAATGCCGCCCAGCAAGCACGCCCCGGTCGCATGCGCATGCCCATTGATCGTATCCCGCGCACTTTGCGGAATTGGGTGTTGACGGTTTGGGAGTTAAAGGGGGCGCCGGAAACCTGGGCCGCGCAATTAACGGAAAACTATCGCCGTGAACCGGTTTTTGCGGTGATTTCCGGAGTTTCAAATACAAGCTGGGCGCCGGTGCATGCGTTTTGTCAACAGGAAAATCTGCCTTGCCTGTTTCCCAGTGTTGCCTTGCTGCCTGCGGAGACGGCTTTTTATTCGCTTTACTACTCCCGCGGCGTGGCGCTGGAGGCGGATGTTCTGGCCAGGCATTTACGTAATCAGGGCAAGAAGGCTCCTCGCCGGTTGCTTCAAGTCTACCGGGACGACGAGGTGGGACACGGCGCCGCGCAGGCGCTGATTAAAGCCCTTCAAGGATCTGATGTTAAGGTTGAAAACTGCTTGTTCCAGGGGCAGGAACCGGCAGCTTTGAAAGTGGCGTTTAAAGGCCTTTCCAGTAAAGATGCGGTCATGTTGTGGCTGCGCCCAGCGGATTTGTCTGCTGTCACCAAGGCAGCCCCAAAAAAGCTGCCTCCTGTCGCTTATGTTTCCGGCTTTTTGGCGGCGGATGACTATGGCTTTGTTACAAAGGCGTGGAAGCCTCATGTCCGGGTGGTTTATCCTTATGAATTGGGAGCTAAACGGCAGAAAAATGGAGCGACGATGAAAGAATGGTTAAAAATCTGGAAACTGCCGCTGGTTGACGAGGCGTTTCAGTCGGAGGTTTTTTTCAATCTTCTTTTTTTGACTGACCTTGTCTCCCAAATGCTGGATAATCTCTACCGCGATTATATGGTAGAGCGTACGGAGGATATGTTGAGCCTGGGCTCCAATGTTTCCGCTTATCCGCATTTAAGCCTGGCTCGTGGACAACGCTTTGCTTCCAAGGGGGCTTACATTGCGCGCTTTGCCCCAGATGGCAAGCTGGAGGCTGATTCAGAATGGATCGTTCCATAATGCTACTGATAAAATAGGCAATCCAATCAACTTAAGCATCAACATGTTGATTTATAGGCATGTTTACAGTGTGGCTTAGGATGCTTCGGGCGAGGCTTTGAAGCTTCTGGTTCGCACTTGATCAAATTTTTGATGAGTTCGGCTAAAGTGTCAACCAGTTGTAATGTGATTGGCAAGGCAATAAATAGCCAGCGAGGAATACAGCGTTTGAGGTGAGAAAAAGCGTACGTGCGGTTAATCTTGTAGCCTTCTTTGATGGCTTCATAATTTTCAGCCTCAAGAACCGTTAGCGAATGAAGATTATCAGCTAGAATTTTAGCGCCGAAATCCTGTTGAGCAGCTAACCATGACAAACCCGATGTATTCTCAAGCGCCATGCGGTATTTTAATCTTTTATAGGCTTCTTCAATTCGCCATCTGCTATGGTAAAGGCCAGCAAAGTCAGTGGCAAGATAAACGCCGCTATCTAGCAGCGAAGTCATCACGACGTAGATGCGTCCATAAGGCGTGATAATCCTCACCAAGCGCACTTGTGAGGATAGCTGTTTGCACTTGTAATCGGCGCAATCAATGGCTTTGGGTTTGCCTATGGTGATAATTTGTTCGGTAGCGGTGCCAGCCCCGAAGGCATGCTCAACGGTACGCCGAACGAGTTCACCACCTTCAACGGCGTTCCCGTGCCGGTAGACGCCCAGATGCTCTTCTATCCGTTCTGGGGAACCGACAATACCTTTCCGCTCTTCGCGGCACCCTGGGCTTGGGCGATGGACACACCGTTCAAGTGGACGAAACAGGTGGCATCGCACTTCGGTGGCACGGCTCAGGGCATGGCCATGTCTTGGCCCGGCCATATCAACGATGTGGGCGGCACCCGTCGGCAGTTCCACCACCTCATTGATATCGTTCCGACCATCCTGGAGGCGACCGCCATCCCGATTCCGGAAACGCTCAACGGTATCAAGCAGCGGCCGATGGACGGCGTGAGCATGGCCTATACCTGGAACAAGGCGAGTGCCAACGCCGCGTCGCGACGCCCCACGCAGTACTTCGAGATGCTGGGCAACCGCGCCATCTACCACGAGGACTGGGTCGCGAACACGACCCCGGCGACGCTACCGTGGGAACTGAGCAGCGCCCCGCCGCCCGACGTGATCACCGGATACAAGTGGGAGCTCTACAACGTCACCGAGTTCAACGACTTGGCTGCCCAAATGCCGGACAAGCTCAAGCAAATGCAGGACCTGTTCTACACCGAGGCGAAGAAGTATGACGTGCTGCCGCTCGACAACACGTCGCTGTCGCGATGGAACGCGCCGAAGCCGAACCTCACGGCGGATCGAAAGGTCTTCACCTACTCGGGCGGACTGACCGGCGTTCCCAACAGCGGCGCACCGAGCATCCTGAACAAGGCATACACGATTACCGCCGAGATCACAATCCCCGCAGAGGGTGCGGAAGGTATGATCGTCACCGACGGCGGGCGCTTCGGCGGTTACGGCTTGTTTTTGAGTCCCAGCTTCAACTGGTGGGACAAGGCGGACTTATTTCGGAATCTGGGCTTGGGATTCCTGGCATTCGGATTATTACTTGTCTGGCGTGGGCGGAACAAAAACTGGTCACGCCTGAAAATGAGTATGAGCTACATCGTAGTGATATTCGGCTCACTTCTGGTGGTCGCGGTAGTAACCACTCGCATGATAGGCATTGGTCGGGGCAAGCCAGTGTTCCTCTACAACTTGCTTGACCTCAAGCGCACGACCTGGGTGGGGCCTGAGTTGAGCGCCGGCAAGCACATCATCGTCTTCGACTTCAAGTCAGATGGCCCAGGTCTGGGCAAGGGCGGGACAGGCGTACTCTCGGTGGATGGCAAGGAGGTGGCCAGAAATTCCATGGAACATGCGACCCCGATCACGTTTCCGGAGGACGAAACCTTCGACATTGGCCAGGACACGCGCACTGGCGTCGCGCTGTTGGAGTATCGCTACGATGTTCCGTTCAAGTTCACCGGCACGATTAACAAGCTCACCTTTAACCTCAGACCCGAGCAGTTGACGGCCGAGGAGCACAAGCAACTTCCGGTCATTGCCGACGCGGTCGCTCGCGCGAAAGACTAGGCGTTACCGGCGCAATGAAGAGGGTGTTGATTTTTGCTGCTGTGGGTGAAGCCGAGACTGGCATGGCGTTGCTGGTCGTTCCATCGCTCGTTGTGCGGTTGTTGTTGGGTGAGGAACTGACCGGAATCGCTATACCCGTCGCACGCGTGGTCGGCATCGCCATGATCGGCCTTGGAGTTGCCTGCTGGCCCGGCACGCCGCTGGTTGGCATGTTGACCTACAGCGCGGCCGTCACGCTGTATCTTGCCTACGTCGGCTTTGCGAGAGGGTTGAGCGGCACACTACTATGGCCGGCGGTCGTCCTGCACCTGATCCTGACGGCACTTTTGATTCGTGCATCAATAAGCGACAAGGAGACGAAAACATAGAGAAATAAACTATGCCCGTCTGGTCTTATCCAACAAGGCTCACACTTTAGACCAGCGGGGTGCAGGCGTCGGCGTGACAATCGTGACGTTCGAGACATGCCAAAGGAGGGACAGAGATGAGCCGCTCACTACTTTCGCGCCCGTTATACGGGGTGTTGAATGACTGTCCGCATTCCGTTGGTATGTTGCCATTCGGAAATTAGGATTGAGTGATTGCAAGGGGTCGTTTGCAACACGTCACGACTGTCCGGTTTAGGGAAGCCTAAATCCATATCCCAATGTCGCAAATAGGTCGTTAGCTGGCGGTCAGTGCCAGCTAAAAATCAACACACTCTCTCAACGGCTTGGGTTAGGGGAGATTTTTTAAATAAATCCCCCTCTGGCTATTATCTAAATTTATTAATGCCGCGCCGGTTTGCCATACAAATCATTAAACAATTTAACCACCAGTAATATCATGGCTTGGGTCAATTCAATGGCAGGTACGCGACTGACCTGTTCAGAAGCAAACTCATCAATACATTCATTTAAAAACTTCACCAAGCCCATCTGAAGTATATTCTCTTTATACGTCGCAAAATGGTCTTGCAAACTCTCTCTCTTCGCTTCATCAACAGACCGGTTTTGCAGTAATAAAGCAAACTCGGCTTCCAATAAAATAGCTTGCTTTTCCATCCAGGCAGGGTCGTCTATAGATTTTGGTGTATCACCAAACGATTTTTGATATACACAAAGCACATCAAAGCACAAATCCATAAACAGGTGCGCCATATCCTGATTTTGATCCGCAACAATAGACGTAAATATGCCAAATAGTGTTTGAAAAAGCTGCGGCTGATCTGCCTCAAATTGAGACATAATTATTTTGGCGTCGTCTTCTTCTATGTTTTTGGCATATTTCAGGGCTTGATATAGCTCGCTTTCAGATAGTTCGTGCATGATGCTCCCGGTTTAGTCTGGATAAGAAATTAATATTGATGCGCTTTTAGCATTGCAGGTCTTAGTTGTCATTGAAGGTTCTGCCGCCTTGTTCAACGATAAGCGCCTTTTTTAACATTAAAACGACTTCAGGATACGTGTCATAAACAACTTTAATACCCTTGTAATATTCGATGACGTTAAAGGGCTCTTGATGTTGTCGCTCAATGGCTCTAACAAGAACTGACCGAAATGTGGGCGATACCGTAACCATTCTGAGCGCTTTTATGATGCTGGTACTGGAATCTACTAAAACCAGATTAAAAGGCAGGTAACTATCGTGATCTTCTATTTCCTCATCCTGAACCAGATGAATGGTAAAAGCCAAATCCGACCAATCAAGAAAGCCCTCGATTTTAAACAAAAAAAACAAAAGGTTTTTTTCAGCGAACAACCCAAACGAAGACACGCCATTTCGGAAGGCGGTAATATTTTTTTCTGACAATGAAAAATTAAAAACCAGCATGGGCGCACCACTATTTAAAATGATACTCATACTTTCTTCCGGCACGTCAAACGAAAAGGTCTTGCCGACTGTTAAGCTAAGAATGTCCATCGCAATGCTCTATGTATAGTATGATATTGAGCCTTATCATAGCATTTATTAAACCTGATTTTTAGCCTGCTCTGTTTTTTTTAGTTGCCAAAGCAGCTGATACCGGACGGAAAAACAGGAAAAAGCCACCGGATTTAGTATCATCAATATTTATTATTAACATGCCAGGAAACAAAATGCCGGGTCAACTCGAACCTGAACAATTAAAATCTGATCTTATTCTGCCCACCGTTGTCCAGGGCATCATGCTGGCATTACTGATAACTTATATTATCGTCTGTTTGATTTTTGGCGACCAGATACAACAACCCCTGCCGGAAGCTCAGCGAGTCCTGATTAGAACCCTGCTGTACATAGTGGCCATCGCAACACTGCCATTGACTAATTTGCTTCGGTACATTCAAGTGCGACTTAATCAAACCATGCCTTTTGCAAATGCGGCACCCAGACTGGAGGCAAAAAAACGTTATTTAGTGACGATTATTGTATCCATGTCACTGATTGAAAGCGTTGGTATTTTTGGCTTTGTCATGTTTATTTTAGGGGACAACTTTAATACCTTGTTTATATTTACAGGAATATCTGCTTTAGGACTGTTTTTATATCGACCTAAAGTGAATGAATACGCGGCTATTGTTGAAGCGCTGACTACAGAAAAAACATGAATGCGGGAAAGTGCGCGATGCGACACCCTACCACTTAAGACATTTCACCACGAAAACACGAAGAACACGAAGATTTTTTCTTTGGTTTTTCTTCGTAAACTTCGTGTCTTCGTGGTCTGTAATATCTTTAAGTTGATGCGTATGATGTGCGTGATGCGGCACCCTACCACTGTGGGTTGTATTGCCGGAATTAAGTCGGTAGGGAATCAGTCTTAAAGCTGTTTATTCGATGGTGCTAATGGCTCGTTTAAAACACGAATAGAGATGCGCTTTGGCACATCCCTATCCCGGATTTTTTAAGACTCTTGGTCAGCCACTTTTATTTTTTTGCGTCGATAATTATGGCCATAGAAAATTTCAGTCACTTCTCTTTGCAGCTTTTTTTCTATCTCTTCTTTTTGAGCAGCCGTCAGATTGCTTTCTTTCTCGAATAAATAATTTTCCAGCTCGGTTTCCTTGAGCATCATTTTGGTATGAAAAATATTTTCCTGATAAACATTCACGTCTATCATCTGATAACTTTCCTGGGTATCTTTGGCAATATAATTCTGTATAGAGGTGATGTTATGGTCGATAAAATGCTTTTTACCCGATATGTCACGCGTAAAACCACGCACTCTGTAATCCATTATAACGACATCCGATTCAAAACTGTGAATCAGGTAATTAAGCGCTTTTAGGGGCGAAATGCGTCCGCAGGTTGATACGTCAATATCAGCACGGAAGGTACTGATACCGCTATCCGGATGGCTTTCGGGATAGGTATGGACAGTAATATGGCTTTTATCCAGATGTGCCAGTACCGTTTCAGGTAAGGGTCCGGGGGTCTGGCTATTCATGCTGGGTGGTGGTGGCGCATCGCCTTCTGAAATCAACATGGTGACGCTGGCACCTTGAGGATCATAGTCCTGATGGGCGATGTTAAGAATTTGCGCACCGATAATTTCAGCAACATCTTTAAGAATTTGCGTCAATTTCTTGGCGTTATACGCTTCATCAATATATTCTATGTAAGCCTGCTGTTGTTCAGCGGGCGCGTAGCATATATCGTAGATATTAAAACTCAGTGACTTTGTTAAATTGTTAAATCCGTGTAATTGCAACTTATTCAAAACTGTTAAACCTCGATAACTTCAAAATCATGGGTAATTTCTACCCCCGCTTTACCTAACATGATGGAAGCAGAGCAATATTTCTCTGCCGACAACTTCACTGCCCGCTCAACAGCCGATGCTTTCAAATCACGACCACTGACGACAAAATGCAGGTGAATTTTACTAAACACACTCGGCACAGCATCAACCCGTTCAGCAGAAATTTCTGCAACGCAGTTAACCAGGTTGTTTCTGCCTTTTTGTAATATCTGTACTACGTCAAAAGATGAGCAACCACCCAGACCTACTAAAATCATTTCCATGGGTCGCATACCCATGTTACGTCCACCATGATCAGGAGGGCCATCCATCACAACGGCATGACCACTACCCGTTTCGCCGACGAACATGACACCATCGACCCATTTGACTGTTGCTTGCATGTTTTTCCCCAGTAAAAATTACGCATAGAGTAGCATATAAACAGACGCAAACAGAGTTTTCAATGTTAAATATTTGTTACTCAATCTTCAAGTTTTTAATTCTTGATTTCGGGGTATTCAGCGATAACAAGCATTAGGCTTAGGCAGGAATAAGACCATCCAAGCCTGTCCTGAGCGTATCGAAGGGCTTAGCGCGTGGTGGCGTTTCCGGGACACTCGTATACATGCCGGAAACGCTTGTTCTCGCTTACGCTTGAAAAGCCTTATTCCGGCTACATCTATTGGCCGTTATGTTACGGATTATCCAGGATTTATAAAGCCAAGCAGTGACACGCCTCACCTTACTCTCACAGGGCAGCCTTGCCTTGAAGAAGGAAAAGTCTTATTCGGTGGTATTGGCAATGATCTTGTGAATCCGTTTGCTGCTAATGGCAATAATTATCAAAATAAAGGGAATGGAAATACCTTCAATAATATCCGGATTAACTATCCATCCAAAAATATGGAGGGCTTCAGCTATTTTACCTATAAGACTGGCGGCATAATAAGTAATGGCAACCATTGAGATGCCTTCAACCATTTGTTGCATCCGCAATTGCATTTTTGCACGCAAGGCCATTGACGTTAACAAGCCCTGGTTTTGTCGCTCAATAATGATGTCAACCTTGGTTCGCAATAACTGACTGGCGTTACTAACGCGTTCAGACAGTAAGGTAAAACGATGCGAGACTGATTCGCAGGTATTAATCGCCGGCTCCAGTCGTCGTTTGATAAACTCGCCCAAAGTCTGAATGCCTTGAATTCTGACTTCGCGCAAATCATTCACGCGTTGTTCAACCAATTGATAATAGGCACTGGCAGCCGCAAAGCGAAAGTGATTGCTGGAGATATAATTTTCAATTTCGGCAGCCAGCGTGGTTAACTCATCCAATAATGCGGCATCATTATTGTCTGGCAACGTCATTGCATTGGTAATGGTATACAGTTGCCGATCAGACTTATTTAAAGCCGGATAAAGTTTACGGGCGATAGGAAAAGCCAGTAACGCCATAACCCGATACACTTCAATCTCAAAAAGCCTTTGCAATAAGCGCCCTGCCTGCTCGGCTCTTAGGTCATTATTAATAATTAAAAAACGGCTAAACCCATCAACGTGTATGTGAAAATCCGTAAATACCGAAGCCGCACCACCGGTTACTTTAGAGCCAATGACAGAATTGCCGGCAAAGTAAACCGTGAGCGATGCTAAATCGGCCGCTTCCTCATAATTAATATCGCCAGCAGAGACAATGCTTGCGTGAGCCGCAACAATAACTTGTCCGGATAATCCAGACAGCCAATCCACCGGCACTTTTTTTAAGGCAGAATCCGCAAAGGGATCTTTAGGCGTATCGTGCACATAAAAGCTGTAAGTACTAAATTCGCCGTGCTGTTCCCAACGTATTTGAAAAGAATTAAAGCTGGCACTAAAGTGATCCGCTTCTTTTTCAGGTGGCGCGACTCCAAATCGTTCACACAAGGTTATCAAGTGCTGACGTTCCTGCAATTTTTCATCATTTGACAGCAACAAAGCAAGATGACTGGCTCTAACCGGCAAACTGAGCATAAAAGGTGCACGGGCATGAACTTCGTTGTGAAGAACAAAGCGTTGTGGATGGTTTTTAGGAATGGGGAATAAAGTCGTCACAGGTATTTTATAATCTCTTTTAAGCTAGCGAAAATCAGCTTAATTTAACCTAAAAATGCTGTTGAGCTTAAAAAATAATTCAAGTGCATCACTTTCAACAGTCGGCTTCCGGTTCTTGAATGATGATTATGATATAACTGCATGGAGCGTGACGGGGCTTGCAACCCGGTTACTTAGGTTTTAAAAGCCATTAACGCCTTCAAACGCTTCAGTCGGGTTTACAAACCCCGACCGACATCTGCAGGTTTATTCTGCGAATCTGTAGCCGTTTATTTATTGTGCGCTACCTTCGAAATCAAGCACTAAAATGTTCGGCAATACTTGCGGTGGTTATCAACAATTTTTCTTTATTTAAGCATTAATTTATGACCAAATAACTCTTAATTTTTCTGTTGTTTTTACACAAAAAAAGCGCCACGGCAGTCAAAATTTATCCGTTCATTTAACAATCCGGGATGCCGATAACAAGTTCATTTTTTGCGGCAAAAACGCTTATAAAAAAACTGTTGCTAACTAACAACGGATGATTCTGACACCCCGCAAAGCACCTAAAACACTGACTGTTTTTTATTTAATCAAACATTAAATCGCTTGTTTTACTTATTTAACGAGAGGATTATTCACCCACAGATTAAACTAATTTTGGGTAACTCAGCATGAAAATTATAAACACAATGATTTTACTGGCCTCTCTTTTTGCGATAGCTGGCGCTGCTCTTTTCCAGCTTTTTGTTTTACTAACCAATACCGTATTTGCTCAGCAAACCTACAATCGTCATACCTAACCATTGGGTTAAAGCAATTACAGCCAAATCTACAAAAAAGCTTATCACCAAGAAGACACGAAGTTTTTTCTTCGTGTCCTTCGTGATTACAACTTAGGTGATTAAATAACCTGTAACAACGGGTAGCATTTAGTCAATTATGTTGTGGCTACAGACTGATAAAATCAAAAAAACTTGCCAGTAACTTCTTATCAATAACAGCAAAAAATATTTTTCTTTCTTCGTGTCCTTCGTGGTGAATAAAATCTATTAAGCTTGTTTGTCACAAATATTTCACAAAAACGTCATCCTGTTTTAACGTAACTCCAATACAATAAGTCCATCAACTCATTATTGAGGGCTAATTGCCATGACTAAACAAGCTATCAAATATGACTGGATTAGCGTACCCGGCATTATGACTCTATCACTTTCTATGATTATTTTTAGCCTCCTGGTAACTTGGGGCGTTGAATTTTTAATGAAAGAATTATTTCGGTTAGGGTAATCTATACGTAATTATTCAACCCCCGCTTATCTTAATTCCTATCACAACGCATCCAGTTGCCACTTCGTACCGCTACAAGCCAGCACCTTCAAAACCAGCCCAAAACCAAGGCACTGCGCCCTGCCCTTTCTGATTAATTCACGCTAAACAAACCACTGTAGCTGTGTAACACCGCTATTGGTTGTATAATCTTGCTTTAACAGCTCATCTTGATAGGGCGAACTTCCCTGCCCTGTCACGATAAGATTTTTAATCAGCACCTATTATGAGTTAAGTTATGGATTATGCTATAGAAACCGCGCCATTAGAAACCTTGCAATGTGATTGTCTTATTGTGGGTATTTACCAGGATCAGCAACTCAGTGCGTCAGCAAGCTCAGTCAACCAAAGTACCCAAGGACTGATTAGTAAAATACTTGGCCGTGGTGACATTAGCGGCAAAAATGGCGAAACCGTATTAATAAACGCCATACCGGATAGCTCCATTGAGCGTATTTTATTGGTCGGACTGGGCGAAAACAAGCCGTTATCAGGCAAAAATTATAAAAAAGCGCTGCTTGCCGCCATTAACAGCCTGAAAAAAACATCCATAAAATCTGTTGCCTGTAGCTTGGCAGACGCTGACGTTATTGACGCTGACAGGCAGTGGAAAACCCGTCAAATCATCGAAGTATTTAGCGATGCGGTTTATCAATTTACGGCCTACAAATCGAATAAAGAAACGGACAGCAAAGTTGAAAAAATCAGCATTACCGCGCCAGAAACAGAACAGGCGCTTGCCCAAACAGGCCTGATTCAAGGCAAAGCCATTGCTGACGGCATCAACCTGACCAAACTGTTAAGCGATTTGCCAGGTAATATCTGCACACCCGCTTATCTTGCCGAACAAGCGTTGGAACTGGGTAAACAATACCCCAGCCTTGACATCAGCATCCTTGAAGAAGCTGATATGGAAAAGTTGGGCATGGGCGCTTTGTTATCGGTTTCACGCGGTAGCCGCCAACCCGCTAAATTAATTACCCTCGATTATCGTGGTGGTGAAAAAAACGGCAAGCCTATCGTCTTAATCGGCAAAGGCCTTACCTTTGATGCCGGTGGTATTTCCTTAAAACAAGCCCCCGGCATGGATGAGATGAAATACGATATGTGCGGTGGAGCAACGGTTCTGGGAACCTTGCTGGCCGCAGCGCAAATGCAACTGCCACTGAATATTATCGGCCTGATTCCTTCCTCGGAAAACATGCCGGACGGTGACGCCAATAAACCGGGTGATATTTTAACCAGCATGTCCGGCAAAACCATTGAAGTGCTAAACACCGACGCCGAAGGCCGCTTACTGCTTTGTGACACCTTAACCTATGCAGAAAGATTCAACCCCGATGTCGTAATCGACATGGCAACCTTAACCGGAGCTTGCTTGGTGGCCTTGGGTCGCGTGCCCAGCGGCTTGCTTGGCAATAATGACGCGTTATGCAATGACTTGCTGGCGGCCAGTGAAACCGCCACCGATAGCCTGTGGCGTTTGCCGTTGTGGGAAGAATATCAGGAGCAACTTAAATCCAACTTTGCCGACCTGGCTAATGTCGGTGGCAAAGATGCCGGTACCATTACTGCTGCCTGTTTTCTGTCACAATTTGCCGAAAACTTCCATTGGGCACATCTTGATATTGCCGGTACGGCATGGCGCACCGGCCAAAATAAAGGCGCAACCGGTCGTCCGGTTCCCTTATTAAGCCAATACCTGATAAATCGGGCGCATGGCTGAAGTCAGCTTTTATATCCTGCCGTCAGAATCAACACAGGAACGTTATGAATTTGCCTGCAAGCTCATCGAGAAAGCGTATCGTAGCGGTTGTTTTTGTTATGTGCTCACTGACAATGCAGAACAAAGCCAAAAAATAGACGACCTGCTCTGGACTTTCAGGGCAGGCAGTTTTATTCCGCACCAAATTTACACAGGCGAACTGCCCACCCTTGAAAAAGTTATTTTGATTGGCTCTCTGGATGTGCCTGAACTCTGGCAAAAAACCGTCATTAACCTGTCTTCGTATTGCCCCAAACAGTTCGATAGCATTGAGCGCATCCTTGAGATATTGGATAATAGCGAAGTCACCAAAGAACTCGGCAGAAATCGCTATCGACAGTATCAGCAGTCCGGTGTCACCATAACGACCCATAAGATCGGGCATTAAAGTTAAGCAACAAAAATTTAAAAAGGAGATATAAATCATGAATGCATGGGTATTTGATCCACACTCTGGCGGAGTCAAGATTCCCGCTACTGTTAAGCAACGCACTGAGCACCGGATTCGCTCGTATGCTGAAGCAAAATACGCCGGAAAATTTACCCGCCTGGGGATACGCTTTCAAGGGGTTTTCTGTTACATCGATGCCTACACCGAGCCTGTTGAACCGCCAGCTTCGCTGTTTCTGGTCGTAGATGAGACACGCGAACAATACCTTGAGCGGCTTCGGAGCACACCGCTACATTTGTGCCGGATACGTTACTTCGGGGATGAAGATCAATGGAGCATGGCCTTCTACACCTACAGCAACAATAAATATGAGCCCTGTGTATTTGATAACGGCAGTTTCCATGGGACACCAGAAGAAGCTTTCGAAAGCTCAGCGGTCTACCTGCAAGACTAGATTCATAACGTAACCAAAGAATTAAATACATCACCTTAACCGGAGACAATAATGAATTTATCAGAAAAAATATTAATAGCCATTACTTCATTGCCCGAATCAAAACAGTTAGAAGTGCTTGATTTTGTGGAATACCTTAAATATAAAGCCGAGAAAGAAGAAAATGCTTTTTCAATAACCTCTGCAATGAGAGGTATGGAAAATGAAGATCCGGATTATTAAACACTATGCGGGTTCTTTTCTTGATTTTTATGGACTTATCACACATTCAAATCCACCAGCCTGATTCCTGACCTTAATCCTGTTAAAATACCTCATCTTTCACGAAAACATAAAGTCCCCACCATGGAAAAAACATACGCACCGCATTCAATTGAACAACGCTGGTATCAAACCTGGGAAGAAAAAGGCTACTTTGCCGCCAAATCACAAGGTGAATCTTATTGCATCATGATTCCACCACCCAATGTTACCGGCAGCTTACACATGGGTCATGCGTTTCAGGATACCATTATGGATGCCCTCACCCGCTATCATCGCATGAAAGGCTACAGCACCTTGTGGCAACCAGGCACTGACCATGCGGGGATTGCCACGCAAATGGTCGTCGAACGGCTATGTAATGCCGAAGGCCAAACCCGTCATGATTTGGGACGCGAAAAATTTCTTGAAAAAGTCTGGCAGTGGAAAGAAGAATCCGGCGGTACGATTACCCGTCAACTGCGGCGTATGGGCTCTTCCCTGGATTGGGAAAGGGAACGCTTTACGATGGATGACGGCATGTCTGATGCGGTGCAGGCTGGTGGATTTGAATGTGTGATGAGCCCATGAAAATCAAGAAAAGAACGAAAAAAAACCGGCATACGGTTTAGTAATCGGGATCTTCATTTTCCATACCTCTCATTGCAGAGGTTAT
>Ga0007800_10000283_pt1 | contig 21252 bp, 18 predicted proteins | sample CryBogmetaGMA14M_FD_60366 | JGI IMG/M metagenome (GOLD analysis project Ga0007800, IMG submission 60366) | Freshwater microbial communities from Crystal Bog, Wisconsin, USA - MA14M | ecosystem: Environmental > Aquatic > Freshwater > Lake | place: Crystal Bog, Wisconsin, USA | collected 2009-07-06 | reverse complement strand
GCGCCATCTCCTCCCCGGCATCTTCCTTGACGACCAATACCCACATGGGATACGAGATCTGGCTGGTTGCAAAAAAGGTCTCTTCGCCCCCAACGCTAATCTTTTCAACATTTGTTCCAACAGCCCGACCAAAATCAGGCGTGTTTGGTTTTCCAAAAAGCGTTCCGCTGAATCGAGGAGCCGTCTGGATTACATTGTTCCTGTTGATTATGAACGCATCTCCTTTCTTACCCAGTTGAGCCGCCCGAACGATGTTGTCAATAATGTCAGAGTTGATTGTGGCACGAAGAATCCAGGTCCGCGGTCCCTCCCGCCGAGTCACAGCTATAATGAAATGCGGAGTTTTGCGAAAACCCAAAAAGACATCACTAATAAAAACGTTAGATGACATCACGGAGTGAAACCATTCTTCATCCCCATAGTTGACATCTTTCAATTTTTCGTAGTGAGGGCCTACGTAAGCAAGATGAGTTCCATTTTGGTCTATAATACTTATATCTATGAAAGATTTTGACCTGGACTGGATTGTGTTGAACAATTGATTCAAATATGGTTCATTTATCAAAGCTTCCATCGTATGGGTGTTGGCTACTGTCACCAACTGGGATATGCGTTCGTCAAAAAAGAGTTCTAAAGAGCTACGACGATTCTGAACGAGAGTCCTCAGTACTTCTGTGATCTTACTGCTGTATGCCGCGCTAAACTGGTAGTATATCGTGGCTCCCAGAGCAAGAAGAGGTATCAGCGAGAAACACAGCGAGACGATGATAATCTTTAACCGCAGTTTCTTGAAATGCTTTGTTTCCAAACCCTTTCTCCCCGGGCTGTAAAGTATAGGTTACCCTGGAATCAATCGATAATAAACTGTGCAATGACTGTGCCACTATACTAAGCTTTCACATGAGATTAATTGATTGAAACCAAGTCAATTATTTCGAATCCCGCGACCTCTGGCGTCGTGTCGCTCGGTTAGCGTGTCAGCATTTCTTACAAGTTGTAAAAGTACTCCGGAAGGGCACTTAACTTCAAACCTTTGGTTTGTGTCATGTATCTTCAAATAATACGAAAAGGCGGGGACCAATAATTGCCTGGGATAGAGTTGCCGTTTTCTGCGTTCATACTTGTCGGTGGGCTGGGGAAGAGGCTCCAGTCGGTAGTTTTTGACAGACCGAAGCCTCTTGCAATGGTGAATGACAAGCCTTTTCTCGAAATTCTGATCGAATCTCTTGCACATAAAGGCGTGCGCGATTTTGTTCTTTTGACTGGATATAAGGGAGACATGATAGAAAATCATTTTATGGGGCAAAGAAAGCTAAACATAAGATTTTCTCACGAACTTGCTCCACTTGGAACCGGAGGAGCTGTGAAAAACGCTGAAGAATTTGCTACCGATCCGACTTTGTTGGTGAATGGAGACACGTTTTTTGATGCAAACCTGGAAAAACTTCATCGGTTTCACTTGATCAAGCGGGCAGGAGTGACGTTGTCCTTAGTCCGAGCGGAAAATGTGGGGCGTTACGGTTCCGTAATAATCGACAAGAACGACTTTGTCACAGGTTTTTGTGAAAAGTCTCAGGAGTCTATCGGCCCTGGGTTTATCAATGCAGGACTCTCGCTGCTTTCTTTGAAGGCCATTCGGAACTTGCCCTTTGGAAAGCCATTCTCTATGGAAAATGACATCTTCCCTTTACTGGCCCAATCAAGAGAAATGGCGGGCTTTTATCAGGATCGCCCGTTCTTTGACATAGGGACACCGGAAAGTTACGACGAGTTTAAAATTTTTGTGAAAAAATCCACCCCCAGAGAATTCGTAAAGCGTCACAAACATTTATCATAGTTGACAAGTATGTGCTCTATAGCTTCTCCGCAATCAATTCGGAGAGGTCAATGATCCTTAACTGGTCGGCCTTGCCCATGACATTGCATGAATCTTCAAGCATTGTGATGCAGTATGGACAAGAGGTAACCAAGGTACCGGCACCGGCTTCAATCGCTTCAGTGATACGGAGTTCTGCAAATCTTTCCCCAGCCTTGGTCTCCATCCACACTCGCCCGCCGCCCCCCCCGCAGCAAAGGCTGTTCTTCCTGTTTCTGGCCAGTTCCTTGATATCTGCTCCTGGAATAGCAGCTATTATTTCCCTGGGCTGATCATAAATGTCGTTGTGCCGACCCAAATAGCACGGGTCGTGCATTGCCACAGGTCCTGCGCCATCACCCGAAAACTTGAGTCGCCCGTCTTTTATCGCCTGCGAAAGGATTTCAGTGTAATGCACGACCTCCCATTCCCCACCCAGTTCCGGGTAGTCGTTCTTAAAGGTAAATAGGCAGTGCGGCGACGTAACGATGATCTTTTTCACTCCTCTGTTCTTATAAAGGTCTATGTTGGACTGCGCTAACTTGTGAAAAAGCTGTTCATCTCCTATTTTACGAATTGATTCACCACAGCAGTTTTCCTCCGTCCCAATTATACCGAAGCTGACTCCTGAAGCCTGAAGCGCTTTGACCACGGACCGGGCAATTTTTTGGCTTCGCATGTCGTAACAGGACGTGCAACATACAAACAGAAAATATTCCGTTTCATGAGAGAAGGTTGGGACCTCAATATCCTTGATCCATTCGGTTCGTTTGTTACGATCGCCTGACCACGGATTGCCCTGAGCATGGAGGCTGCCGACAATGGGTTTAAGGCTCTGCGGAATGGTTCCTACTTCGGCCAGCATGCTTCGCATCCCTCTGATGTTACCTATAATGTCCACCCCGCGAGGGCATCTGTCCACACAGGCCCTGCAAGTAGTGCAAGCAAAAAGACAGTTATCAGACTCAAAACCCTCTAAACCCAGTTGGCCCAAGCGTTGCACCATCCTTATGTTAAATTGCTCAGAAGCCTCGCCGGGAACCAGACGCCAGGGGCACGTTCCTGTACAGAGGCCGCATTGCATACACCAGTAGAGACTTTCAGCCCCGGAGGCGACAATGGCGTCGCTTACTTCCAGAAAAGGTATTCTAGTTTCCATGACACTTCCTTTTACAAATGACATATGAAGGATGAAGGTCCATTGTCGAAGGTTAACGCTTGAAGGTTGAAGAATGCGGAACAACGTGATGCAATAAGTCTTCCGAGATGTCGCCCACTTTAATGTTCCTCAACCTTAAGCCTTCACCCTTTCTCAGAAACCCTTGTACGGATTAGGTCCAAGTTCTTTCAGCCTGGAAGTAAACTCTTCCAGTATGCTTGGGATACGGTGGTAATCGTCGATTGAAAGCTGCTCAAACCTGATTCTTTCCGATTCCAGCACCAGCCGATCCAGGGTTTCCTTGATTTTTTCCATACGGGTATTCGCCAGTTCGCTTCCCTGCATAAAGTGGCATTGGTAGTCATCCCCGTACTTGCAACCGAACAGAACAATCCCGTCGATGCCCTTGGACAGGGCATCGGCAATCCAGACGAGGTTGATGGAACCGAGGCACCTCAAGGGGATAAAGCGCACCCACGGCGGATACTGCAATCTGTTGAGGCCGACAATGTCCAGGGCTGGAAAAGCATCATTCTCACAAATCAGGCCTATGATGCGAGGTTTTTCTTCATCCTCTTCAGGGACGCCTATGGCCTTTATCATGGAGCCTATCATGTCCACTGAATAGTTGTTAAAGGATATGATTCGTTCAGGACATGATCCCATACAAATCGCACATCTTCTGCACCTAGTCGGATGGGGCAGGGGAGTGCCTTTTTCATCTTCATTATACATTCCGAAGGGGCACTCCTCAGTGCAACGTTTGCACTGGGTGCAGCGAGTGATGAACAGATCAGGATAAGACATGTCCCCGGCTCTTGGATGAACGGCTTTGCCCTGAGAAGTCAACTCCACACATTGAATGGCTTTCAGAGCAGCTCCGGTCCCATCGCTTGTAGCTCTGCCCGCCGTCATCGGCTGCCTGACACAGCCAGCCGCATAAATTCCGGTCCTTCTTGTCTCGTAAGGAAAACAGACGAAATGAGAATCCGGGAAACCGTACTTGAGTTCAGGCAATGCAGGACCTTGGCGATATTCCAAGTTCAAGATAGGATCATCCAGCACGGATGGCTGCATGCCTGTAGCCAGAACCACCATGTCCACTTCCACTTGCACAGGTTCGCCCAATAGTTCATCGAAGGTCTCTATAACCAGTTTACGTTCAGATCCCTCGCTGATATCAACTTTCGATGTGTCGGTTTTTACGAAGACTACTCCGTCTTTCTGGACCTTCTTGTAAAACTCCTCGTGTTGCTCAGGAGTTCTCATGTCCTTATAAAATACGAAAACCTTATTTTCCTCGTTTTGGTCTCTGACGTAGACCGCCTGTTTGAGAGAAACTCGGCAGCATACGGCACTACAATACGGAAGATGGTTTGAATCACGCGAACCTGCGCACTGGATGAATGCAACGACGGACGGCTCAGACCCGTCCGAGGGGCAGGTTATCTTGCCGGCTCTCACCATCTCTTCCATCCGGACGTTGGTAATAACATCCGGGAACTTGCCATAAGCCAGGTGCTCGAGCTTGGCGGGATCATAAGGTTTCCAGCCGGCAGCCAGCACTATGGAACCGACCTGCAGAGTCCCGCCTCCATTCTTAAGAGTTACGTCGAACATGCCGGGAGCACCCGAAATCTTTTCAATTACTGTTCCGGTATATACGGTGATATTGGGATGTGCCTTGACCATGTCGACAGTTTGTTGCGTGGAAATATCTTCAAGCTCAGTATAGGGAGCCTTCGAAGGCGTATTTTTGTGCCACTTGAGCATGTATCCGCCGAGTTCGCCTTCTTTTTCAACGAGAGCCACTGAGTAGCCTGCTTGGGCGGCATCAAGAGCGGCCTGCAATCCGGATACTCCTCCTCCCACAACCAACAAAGCCTTGTTTGTGGCATCAGTGTAAGGCTTGGGCAGTGTGGATTTTTCTACTCTCGTGATCGCCATGCGCATGTAATCCTCGGCCATCATCTGAGTATCTTCGGCACCGGCAGGTTGGCACCAGGCCACTTGTTCTCTTATGTTCAGCCTCTCGAGGATGATGGTTATAGGATCGAATGAGAATTCGTCCGTTTTAACTCTTCCTGAACATGCGGCAGCCACTACGCAATTGACATCGCCTGACTCGATATCCTTTCTGATGAGTCCGATCCCGTCTGCGTCACAAAGCGCAGAGTGGTTTTCGCACTTGGATATGCTGAACTCTTTGGCAACTTCGGCGAGGCTTTCCACATTAATCGACTCCCCGATACCGCATCCCGAACATATATATACCCCTATTTTTTGATCCATAAAAACTACCTCCCCATCGTACCGTGAATTGCCTTAAGCGCCGCAGCCGTCGCATCTTGAACAGATGCGGCTACCTCCATCGGTGCCTTGACGCATCCCGCTGGAATAATGCCGGATGTCCCGGGTGCAGTTGCAAACCCAAAGTCATCACACTCCATTTCAAGTTCAGGTTTCACTTTGGCGGTTCCAGGAACCATCCCCACCGCAAGTACGACCATATCCACAACCTGCTTAACTTTCGCTCCTTTGCTGATGTCCTCGCCTTCTACCAAAATGCCCCCGGATTCGGGATCTTCCGAAATCCGGGCGATCTTACTTTTCGTTAAAATTATATTTTCGTCTTGGTCAACGCGAGTATAAAAATCTTCGTACTTGCCCATGGCTCGAACGTCGATGTAATAAATATGCGCTCTGCTCTCCGGAACTTTTTCTCTGATATAAGTGGCTTGCTTTAGAGAAGCTAGGCAGCAGATTCCAGAGCAATACGCGAGATGGTTTTCGTCCCTGGATCCGGCACATTGCACAAAAGCAATGCTCTTGACTTCTCTCCCATCTGATGGTCTGAGGATTTTCCCCCCTGACGGGCCGTTGTGAGACGCCAGACGTTCGAACATGAGGCTCGTCAGGACATTGGGAATTTTGCCGAGCCCCAGGTAGTCCACTTTTTCGACCTCGTATGGATCCCAGCCTGTAGCCCAGATTATGGCTCCGACATCGTAGGTAATTTTGGCAGGCTGCATTTCCAAGTCTATTGCCTTATAGACACAGGCTTGGGCACACTTCTGAGCATCCGCAGTCCCAATTATCTCAGGCGCCAGAACGTACTTGAATGGGAAAGCCATAGCGTGAGGCAGATAAGCAGCTTTTACCTTGTCCATCCCATAGTTGATCTGGTTTGGAATCTCGGCCTCACATGCGTCGCCGCACTTTCCGCAAGCAGTGCAGTTGTCGTTAACGTAACGCGGATTAACCAACACAGTGACCTGGTAATTGCCGGGTCCCCCAGTAATAGATTCTACCTCGGTAAGCGTGTGAAAGCTTATTTTGGGGTTATTTTTTATGCGCCGAAAGTTAATTTCCAGACCGCACTGAGGAGGGCATAGCTTCGGAAAATACTGGTTCAAAGAAGTAACTCGCCCGCCCAGATAGGGGTTCTTTTCTACCAATACAACTTCCGCCCCTGCTTCGGCGGCTTCAACGGCAGCGGTCATTCCGCTTATTCCGCCTCCCACCACCAGGATGTTTTTTCTTTCATCACTCATGGACTACCTCCATCAAAGTTCTCAAGAATCACTCTGCGCGTAGCCGGACAAAAAAAGACCCGGGCGCAGTCATGCGTAACAATTCAATTCCTGCCCCCATAATGCTTAATGTTACTATTCCAGGGGGTTGAATACCTCCGATCACAACTCGTTATTGGATGGGGAAATGTTCTTCCTCCGAATCCGGCTCTTCTTGTTCCAATCTAAGCTCCTTATATCTCCATCCGAACGGTAGATCGCTTCAGACCTCTCAGTGAGCGGGCCAAACACCTCTATCAGTTTCCATGGGTCGTCCTGTCCGGTCGCTCAAGAGTCAAAAGCTTGGGGTATTCCAGCAGGACGTTTCTTGCCCTGTGATTGTAATCCAGGGCTATTGTGAGGAAGTTTCGGATTAATTTACTCCCATCTGATCGATGACCAAAAAAGCATTCCGGATGCCCCTGGATTCCATAAACCGGCCTGGTCGGATGGCGAATGATCTGGTTAGGACTGAGTCTTTCCGATGCAAGGAGTACGAAGCCCGGAGGAAGCACCTTCACCTCGTCGTAATGGCTTGAGACGATACGTAACTCGCCCTCGATTCCGTTGAAAAGGGGATCAGGTGCAGTAAGTGTAAGCGGCACCACGCCGGTTTGCCGGTCCCGAGTGTATGGCATGCAGTCGTCTTCTCCTGCTCGAATTGGCCCGACCTTTCCGCCGAATGCCAAGGCCAATGCTTGATGTCCGCCGCATATTCCCAGTGTGGGAATGTGCATTTCTTCCACTATTAACGGCAAGATCCATAAAAAATTCTGGAGAGCTATCCCTCGTTCGCCGGTGTAACGGCACCATGGAGTGCCTTGTGGGCTGAGCACGATGAATTCCGGATCGGTTTGAGCTATAAGTTCTGGAGTTACGCGGCTGAAGTGGAGAATCATCCCATGAGGATTCCCAGAAAGCTCCTTAATTACAGAATAAAGTCGCCGACACCCGCCTGCACATCCTTCGGGGGTAAGACCCACCATAATCCAGGGCCGACGGGAGTTGTCTGCTGCTTTGGATAACTTTTCGCTCGAGGGATCAGCGTAAACTCTCGATGCCAGCGCACAAGTCACTAAAGCAACCAGCAGCGCGCCCCTCAAAACGCGCCCATTCAATAAGGGTTTCATTAAGGATTCTCATACGGACAGGTGTAAAGGATGGACTATTTATACACCGCGAATCAATCGGGATGCAACCCTAAAAACGTACACCGGTCTGTGGGATGAATCACTAGAGGGTCTTGTTCTCTTAGGCGGAATTTTTGTTTACATGATCTTCAGAACCCTTTCCCTCTCGCTATAAATGCAGCCGCAGTATTTCTGCCTGTACAGGCCGATTTTTCGATACCGTTTAACACCTTCATTCCAACCTGTACGCCAATCCCTGTAAACGAATGGTATTCTTTGTTCCTCAGAAATTGATTGACACGTAGATTTGAGAAGTTCGTGTTTTTGAAAACGGCTGTAAAGCAGTGTCGTCGAAAAGGCGTCAAATCCCTTTGCCTCTGCCAACCCTGCAGTCTTTTTCATCCTGAGATTGAAGCAGATGCGGCATCTCTGTGGTTCTCGAAAGACTACCTGCCTGAACCAGTCGTCCATGCTTTCTTCTCCGCTTTCAGAGATCACCGGCACATTTGCATCACGCGAGTAAACCGAAAGTGCATCGAGCCTTCGTAGGTACTCGGAGTAAGGATGTATGTTAGGATTGAAAAACAGGATCGTAACGTGGTGCCCCTCGGATCGCAGATCATCCAGAGGCACCACGAGACATGGGGCACAGCAAGCATGGAGAAGGATTCGCATGAAAAGGGTTGTCTCCTGTCAGATGTCGTGATATGAGTCCAGGACAAGTACGGAATTGCCATACCAGAAATCAACCCCGTACCAGACTGATCATGAAAAAAATTGTCTGTACATTCATAATATTATTGATCATAAATCCCGTAATTCTGCAGGCGGCCGACGAGCAGGCCCTCTTCTTGAATGCCTTCGGAGAGACTGCAACGGCCTATTTGAACGACTCCTTTCTTCTCTTGGGGACCACTGCCGACGGTTTCGTCAGCGAGGTCATGCCTAAAGACACAGCCTTGGAAATTTCCAAAAATGTCCAGAAAAGGATCAGGGTAATCCGCGCTAAACTTAAAGCTATCTCGGCTTCTCGAATGGCTGAGGTTGACAAGCAGTTAATAGGCCTTCTTGATAACGCCTACGCATGCTTGGACCGTGAAGCCTGGGCACTTTATCAGTATATAGAAGAAAAAAAACCTGATGCTGCTAAACGCTTTGAGGAACAAAGAACTGGATGCCTCGAACGAATAAAAAAGATAGCGGATTTCTATTCCACTCTTCCGCCTGCGCCGGAACTGCCCGAACCCCTCAGCACCCGCTGATCGCCAAGCCTCATTGTGAAGCGCACCCGATCGAAATACTCCAGTAGAGGAATATTGTATTTTCTTGAAGATCCAGTGATTTCACTAAAACGGGAAGGGGTTATTCCGCTCTCGCGCTGAAAAAAATCCACCAATTTTACCTTGATCTCGTTAACAAAAGCCGAAGAAAAATAAATTTCCTCACTTACCCGGACGACCTGTTTTTCTTTTTCCAGAATGCTCAACAGGCTCCTGAGTTGTTTGATGTCCGATCCGGTTGCCGCGATGATTTCCTTGATGACCGGCGGCGAGTTCCAGCCCTCGATGATCAGTTTCACCAATTGGTCCTTAATGCCCTTTTCTTCGTCCTTGAGACGCACCTGATGGGTGGAAGCTCTAACCGTATCTCCATCTACAACCAGTTCTCCGCTCCCGGTAAGCGTTTCCAACACAGTCTTAAACAACTTGTCTCCTCCAGGGGCCATTGAGCGAAGTTCCTGCTTGGACATACCCTCTTTTAGAGGATGTTCAGCGTGAAAGGAGGTTAGGCGATCGAGAATTCGTTTCTTGACCATCTCAAAAGAAACTCGGTGAACCATACGATTCTCAGACGCGTCGAAACGAATCACTGTCCGAGAGTTTTTAAGTACCTCCAGAATCTTGTCCAGCCGCTTGCCGGAAAGTCCGGACATTCCAAGAAGCTCATTCCTCCCTACACCGACAGGCCCGCCGCTCCTAATCAGGGATGCGACAATTCCCTCGTCATCATTCCTATCCATCTCAACGAAAGATTTCGTTGTACGGGCTTTCAACTTGGTCCCTCTCGGGTTTATTATTGTCCCACCACCAAGAGTGATCGAGGGTGACAAAGCCCTTATAACGAAGCGATCTCCTGTTGAAGGAACTACTGGAGAGGATGTGCGCAACTGGGCCATGATCTCCTTGCCAGGTTCCAGAGCTTCCATATCGGGAAGAATAACTCGAGCTTCTACCTCAGATGTATAATGATGAAACCTGACCCTTCGCCTGTTTCTCAAAGGGACGTTAGATCTCCTGAGGGTGGACAGCTTCACATCCACGATATACGAAGGGCGAAATTCACCTATGTGAGTGATGACATCGCCTCGATGAATTTGGGCCTGCTCCAGGCCGCGAAGATTTACCGCCACACGTTCCCCCGGAAAGGCCTTCACTTCCGAATGGTTGTGAGACTCAATCGAGCGCACCGATGACCGCAGGTTTCCAGGAAGAATTTCCACCTCATCGCCCACAGATATGGTTCCGGAGATCAAGGTTCCGGTGACCACGGTACCGTGCCCTTTCATGGTAAAAATCCTGTCCACGGGCAGTCGCAGCAAGCCGTGTACCGGCCGCTCCACTGTCTGTACCGCCAACTGGGCAAGAACCTCTCGGAGTCTGTCAAATCCTTCACCAGTCCTGGAAGAAACTCTCACCATTGGAGCATTTTCCAGGAAGGTGCCCTTCACAAGATCCTTGGAGTCTTCTTCCGCAAGCAGGGCAAGCTCTTCATCCACAAGATCATGTTTGGTCAGAACTACTAGCCCAAGTCTGATTCCAAGAAGGGAGAGGATGTCCAAATGCTCCACGGTCTGGGGCATCACTCCCTCGTCTAGGGCTATTACCAGTGCCGCCATGTCGATCCCGCCGGAACCTGCCACCATATGCCGAACAAACTTCTCATGCCCTGGTACGTCAACAATTCCAATACGGATATCGTTCACCAGATCGAGAAAAGCAAACCCCAGTTCTATGCTGATACCTCTTTGCTTCTCTTCTTTGAGGCGATCCGTATCAATCCCTGTAAGCGCTCGAACCAACTCACTCTTGCCGTGATCTATATGCCCGGCGGTACCAAGGATTACTCGTTTCATCGGATGCTCTCTCACTATTACAAAGATTGAGGGTTATTTCCCATTCATTCCGGCCAAATCTCAACAGGCCTTTTTCTGGGAAAGGGATAAGCGACTTGTGGACCGAACCACTGATCGTAGATTTTGTCAAGAGACCCATCGACAGCCATGTCCTGAATAGTGAAGTTGATCTGGTCCCGCCAAGCCGAGTCATCTGATGGGAGTGCTATGGCCAGTGCCTCGGCGGAGTCTGACGCGTCTATCAGCTCAAAGCGACCAGGGTGCCTCGAAGCATACTCCAGCAAAGCCAATCCTGAGTCCATCCAGCCGGATACTTTGGAACGCCCCAGTGCCATGAAACAGGAAGGAGCGTCGGGAAAGGAGATCACATTCGTCTCGGCGTGATCGTCCCCCATTTTCCGAAGGAGGTACATAGCCGCTTTTTCTGAAGAAGTCCCCTGTACCGCAGCTATTTTGTGCCCTTTGAGGTCTGCGGCTATTTTGAAACTTCCTTTCAAAGTCAATATCTGCTGTAAATCGTGGAAGTAGACTACGGAAAAATCGAACTCGCGGTCAAGGGATCTGGTGTGTCGTATTCTACAAAAAGCAGCGTCGATGTAACCCTGTGCAAGCATTGGACCCCAAGTTCTTTCGCTGACCTTCACCCGTTCCAGTTTGAGGTTCATGTGTTTCGCCAACTCGGAGGCCAAATCCACCTCGAAGCCTACCCAGTCTCCGTTCGGTTTAAGAAATCCCTGCGGTGTAAAATTGAATGGAATTCCCACACGCATAGTGCCGTTTTTTGTAACTCGATCAAAGATTGGTCCTGCAACTCCTACACTCGGTAAAAGAATCAGGGCTGTCAGAATCATGCTTGCGACCACACTCCGATGAAAGCTCATCTTTATATCTCCTCCAGTTCTCCAGGAGGAGGAACTTCAATCAGCGATTCATTGCCTTCGTCCGTTTTGTCAACCCTTCCGAAAGTGAATGGGTCAGCCTCGGTGATTATCTCATCCCTGGTTACTTCCAGAATGGTTTCCTCATTCAGACGGACAAAAACAGTTTCGGCAAGAGGGTTGTGTTTAAGAACGACGCCCTCACCTTGGCTGGTCAGCACTGTTCTCCCGATCTTAGGCAAACCTTTCTTGAATTCTTCATAGGTGTCATGCTCATACCCCAAGCAACACATCAGCCGGCCGCAAACCCCTGATATTTTGACAGGATTTAATGAAAGATTCTGATTTTTGGCCATCTTCACAGAAACCGGACGAAAATCCGTCAAGAAACGCGAGCAGCACAATTCTTGACCACAAGAGGCAAGACCACCGATCATTTTGGCCTCGTGACGAACTCCGATCTGCCGCATCTCGATTCGAACCGGAAAGCGTACGACAAGATGCTTGACCAGTTCACGAAAGTCCACACGGCTTTCTGCCGTAAAGTAGAACACATATTTCGACGCGTCGAAGAAACAATCCGCCGCAACCAATTTCATTGGAAGACCCAATTCATGTACCCTGTCAATACAATATGCGTAAGCTTCTTTCTCCTTTTGAACGCACCTCTCCTTTTGATCGAAGTCAACTTTGCCGGCCTTTCGGATTACCTTCCTTAATCCTTCAAGCTGGGACGGCTCAATCTGTCGTTCAAAAGGGCCTATAGCAACTTGTCCAAGTCCCATACCCTTTTCGGTCTTTACAATTACCCAGTCGCCTCCGGACAATTCGATACCACCCGATTCAAAATGATAAATCCTCCCGGCATATCCAAAACGGACACCGCAAATGCATACATTGACGCTCGACTGAGTTCTTTCCATGACCTGGGGCAAAGTCTCAGAAGTTTGTTCCCCATCACTCGACACACCATAACCTTCTTGGCACTGATACCTGCTAATACAAGGATGACTTACCTCGACGAGAGGTTCCCGACACTGGCATGGCATATTCTCAGTAGTGATCAACGGCGATTGGTTTTGCTTATCGGAATTCTCTCTCTCGGACAATTCCTTGTCGGGCAGGGGAAAAGGTGAATCGACTAGTGGCTGTTCTTCTTCATTATCCTCTCCAAGAGTTGCCTCCTGAGTTTCGGCTGATATCGCTCTCGATGATTTTTTGTCACGGCTGACGGATCCCCATGACATGGGCAAATAGGAAAATTTTTTTTTGGATTTGTCGTCATTCATAATCGATCTTTCATGCCTCGACCTGCGAGATGCCGAAATTTGGACCAATGAGTATCCGCGCGATCCTAAGTAGCATGACATCCGTCACCAGATTTCGGTTTACGTTTGTGTCAGATTCAACAAGTCGGGAGGATCTGGTAAGTTCCTCGTAAACCTGAAAAAGGTGCTCAATGGTGTAATGTCGGGCCACGTCTGGGATTCGTTCCGCGTAATCCCTGTGTATTATGGTTGGAGAATCGCACGCGATTTTTTCCTGGAGCAAGTCTCGAATCCATGTGGAGGCTATTTGGATTGCTTCCCCGGCCTTATTGCGGTCTGCGGAAATGAGAGAGGAAAGCTCAAAAAGACCGGATATGCCTCTTGATCCAGGGTCCGAAAGAACTGAAATTACCAGTTCTCTGAGGTGAGAAAAGCTCGGGTTATCCATCTCTAGTGACCGAGACACGCTACCGAAACCCATAGCCGCAAGTATCCAGGCTTTTTCAGGGGGCAGTCCTTTTTCCCTCTGAAGAAAGTCTGCCAGAGTTGCCGTAGGAATGGGACCGAAGCGGACACGTCTGCATCTGGATCGCACGGTAGACAACAGGAGGTATGGCTTTGCCGTTACCAGGATGATCATACGCTGCGGGGGAGGTTCCTCGAGAGTTTTGAGAATGGCATTCTGCGCTGCACGGTTCATAAGATGGGCATCATCTATTAAAGTCACCCGCCAGTTTCCTTCCACAGGGGCATACCGGAAGTAATTCTGAAGGAAACGTACACGGTCAATTCTGATCATGCCCCTCTCGGGCTTTTCAATGGCGAAATCGGGATGAGTTTCCCCCACTATACGCCGACACACAGGACAGGTTCCATCGTGATCGGCTGCAGGATCATGGCAATTGAGCAGACAGGCGAACTTTACAGCAGCTTTTTTTTTGCCGATACCCTCGAGTCCGGAAAACAGGTATGCATGAGCAGGCCGACCTTCTCTTACCGTGCGTTCTAGTAACGTGAAGACATTTTCATGCCCGACAATGCCGTCCATGGCTGACCACTAAATACTTATAATCATAGATATCGATCACGGATGAGAGCATGCCTCTTCTCGATCACACATTTAAGTCTTTCCGGCTGTTAGTTAGTGCGGCAGGCTGAGGAAGAAATCACCCCCGCTTCACCGGAATGTACTTATCCAAAGCTAGTACAAGTGGTGAAGCGACAAAAATAGAAGAATATGTTCCGAACAGAATTCCTATAAGCAGAGCCCAAGCGAAGTCTTGAAGCACATTTGTGCCGAAAATCAACAGTGACACGACGACCAATAGCGTGAACCCAGAAGTCAGAATGGTCCTCGAAAGAGTTTGGTTGATGGAAGTGTTCAAGATTTCGATCAGGGACTGCTTCTTCATTGTCTTGAGGTTATCCCTTATTCTGTCGCAGACAACGATTGTGTCGTTGATGTCGTACCCTATAACCGTCAACATGGCTGCCAGGATTGTAAGATTAAACTCTTTGCCTGTCCACACGAAAAAACCGTAGATAATAATCAAGTCGTGAATCAGGCAGAAAACTGCTCCTAAACCCATGCCGAGAGTAAAACGAAAAACCATGTAGATCAGGAGCAAGGCCAAAGCAACCACGGTGGCCCATATGGCCGATTCACGAAGGTCCTTGCCGACTTTGGGTCCGACCATTTCAAGGCTTCGTATTTCAACTTGGCCTTTGCCGAATTTCTTTTCCAAAAGCTCTTGGACGTGCTGGGCCAATTTATCAGCGCCCTCTTCGGGGGTCTCCATTCTGATTAGGTACTCATCTCCACCCATGGCGAACTTCTGGATCACAGGATTCTCGCTGAGAGGCTTGAGGGCCTGTCGGACATCCTCGGTGTCCGCCTGCTTGCCGAACTTGACCTGAATCATAACTCCGCCGCTGAAGTCTATTCCAAGCAGGACACTCCCTTTGATAGGGATTGAGGCCAGGGACAGGATGATCATTATAGTCGTAAAAGCGTAGGCATAACGCCTGTTTCCAATAAAATTTATGTTGGTGTTAGGTGGTATCAGTTCCACTTCTTAGATCCTTATAAAAATGATTCGGAGTTATGCCTCGAAGATATCAATTATGTGACCAATATGATGGACCATGAGGCTCAGCACGTTTTAGATGCTCAGAGTTTTGATCCGCTTCATTTGAAACGAATAGTCGAAAATCGCACGAGTTACGAATAGAGCCGTAAACATGGAGACTATGAGTCCTATACACAACGTCACGGCAAAACCTTTTATGGGGCCGGTGCCGAACTGTATGAGCGGCAGGGCCGATAGTATAGTGGTTAAGTTGGAGTCGATAATAACTGAGAAGGCCTTGGCATATCCGTTTTCGAGTGCAACTTTTGCTGACTTACCCATTCGGAGTTCTTCTCGAACTCTCTCAAAAATCAGTACATTTGCATCAATAGCCATACCCATGGTCAGCGCCACACCTGCAAGCCCAGGCAGAGTCAGGGTAGCCCTCAATCCGGGTAGGACCATGATAGCAAAAATCAGCAACAGGTTCATAATCAAAGCCACGTCTGCCACTACGCCCGACCATCGATAATACACGGCCATGCCTATCACCACCAACAGCAAGCCAAGCGCGATAGCATTTCGGCCCAACCTGATCGAATCCGCACCCAGGGATGGACCCACCGTCCGATTTTCTAAAATCTTAACTGGAGCTGGGAGAGATCCCGCGCGCAACACCAAGGCGAGGTCGTGGGCTTCCTCCGGCGAGAACATGCCCTCAATAATCGCGGATCCTCCTGAAATGCGATCCTTGATCACCGGTGCAGAATAGACTCTGTTGTCAAGGATAATCGCCAGTTTTTCTCGCACATGGTCACCGGTTATTCTCTCGAACTGGCGTGCCCCTGTCCTGTTGAAGTCCATAGCGATAATCATTCTTCCCATCTGATCCGGTTGAACTCGGGCATCGGTGAGTACGTCCCCGGTCATAAGGAGCTGCTTCCTGACAAGATATGGAGTGCGAGTGACGATCCCGGTTGCAGGATTACGATCAACTTTGTTGAGGATTTCGCTACCCGGAGGGACATCACCCTTGATGGCCGCATTCAGATCGCCCTTTTCGTCCACGAGTTTGAACTCCAGACGGGCGGTCTGTTTGATTATATCGATAGCTCGATTCAAGTCTTCCGTGAGACCCGGCAACTGAACGATAATCCTGTCCGTTCCATGAATTACTACATCGGGTTCAGCCACACCAAGAGCGTCGACACGATTGCGGATGGTATCCACTGCCTGCCTGACCGCCTTGTATCTAATGCTCTCGGCTGCCTTGGGATCCAACTGGAGCTGAATTTCAAAACCGTTTTCACTTGGTCCGGCTGATATTTTCTTAAAATTGTGGAGTTTTTCCAAAATCTTCTGGTCAAACAAGGCTGCTTGGTCTGCGTCTTTGAGAAGCACAGTCAGCGAGGAAGGAGATGATCGCTGCACGTCCGTATAGCGAATTTTCTCCTCCTTCATCATGGCAGAAGCTTCGGAAACTGTCTGATCCAATACTGCTTCCACCGCTTTGTTAGCTTGAACCTCTAGTATAAGATGCAAACCGCCCCGAAGGTCCAGGCCCAACCGAATAGGGCTATCCGGTAGGTACTTGGCCCAAAATGTCGGGACCGGCCCAAACGAAGGATAAAGCAAGAAAACGCTTGCCAGCAATACTATGCCTATAATGGCTAAGCGCAACTGAAGGCTCTGAATCATCGAATTGGACTCCTCACGAATTTTGTTCGGCTGCAGGGGGCGCCGAAGCAAGACCGGCTATATGACTACGAGACACCCTAACCCGAACCTTATCGGCTATCTCCAGGGTAACCAACTGGTCTTGAATGGCCGTGATTTTTCCATACAGACCTCCCTGAGTGATGACCGAGTCCCCCTTCTTGAGGGTTTCTAACAGGGTCTTGTGTTCTTTGGCCTTTTTCTGTTGCGGTCTTATGAGCAAAAAGTAAAAAACCGCAAAAATGAGAATCATGGGCAGAAAACCCAGTAGGGTATTCATATCCCCCCCGCCTTGGTTACCGCCAGGGGCCATGGCATAAGCCGTATCAATCATATGTTTCCTCCATTCCAGCCAAGAACTGGGCACAAAAAATATTCAATCTAGATTCCTCAATGGCCTTTCGAATATCCTCCATCATTCTATAATAAAAGCAAAGATTGTGGATAGTGGAAAGCCTGTGGCAGTAAATCTCCTTTTCAAGGAAAAGATGGCGCAGATAAGACCTCGAATAATTCCTGCACAGCGGGCATGTGCAGCAGGGATCTACCGGCCTTGGATCATCACGATAACGGGCGTTTTTTATATTCAGAGGCCCCAGAGAAGTGAACAGCATTCCATTGCGGGCATTACGAGTAGGGAGGACGCAATCAAATAGATCCACCCCCCTTAGCACCCCATCCAATATGTCCCGAGGTTTTCCAACCCCCATGACGTATCGAGGATACCTTTCGGGGATGAGAGGCACCGTGGCTTCAATCATCTCGACCATGAACTCACGAGGCTCCCCAACACTCAGGCCGCCGATGGCATATCCATCAAGTTCCAAACAAATGAGACCTTCCGCACTCTGTTTCCTCAGATCGCAAAACACCGAACCTTGTACTATGCCGAAGATGGCAGGGTCAACTTTTTTTTTGGCTGCAAGACATCTTTGGGCCCAGCGGGTAGTCCTTTGAGCAGCCTCTAAAGCTAAATCCCTTTCAACTGGGTAACCTTTGACATCATCAAGGCACATGATTATGTCTGATCCAATAGCTTCCTGGACTTCGACGCTTTTCTCCGGAGTGAATAGGTGAGAACTCCCATCAATGTGTGACTGGAATTCAACCCCCTCTTCGGTTACCTTTCTTAATCCGGCTAAACTGAAAACCTGAAACCCCCCGCTATCAGTGAGAATAGCTCCCGGCCAATTCATGTAACGGTGCAGACCGCCATGTCGTTCGACCAGTTCGTGGCCAGGTCTCAGGTAAAGGTGATATGCGTTGGCAAGTATCATCCTAAAACCAAGGTCCCAAACTTCTTCCGGAGAAACGGTTTTGACTACCCCCCGGGTGCCCACAGGCATGAAAGCCGGGGTTTGGATTTGCGCATGGGAGGTAGTCAATATGCCCAAGCGAGCATCATTTGACGCGTCTTTACGCACTACTTGAAAGTTAAAAACCATTTGGTTCTTTCGGCCTGGAAATCTCCGTTTCCAACCGGAGCCTGCTCAAAAAGAAAAGTGGGAGGAGACGAAGATTAGAAAACACACAGGAGCTAAGGACGCACGGTAGTGCGCCCTTGCTTGAAACGCCAGGGAGATCAATTATGGAAATATTACCTGTTGGCCTTTTTCAATCCCAGGGCATCGGTGGCCAGGATCATCTTCATGATGTTTGTGGCCCCCTCAAGAATTTTGTAGACCTTTCCATCTCGAAGGATCCTCGCGATCGGATATTCGTTGGAGTAGCCATAGGCGCTTAGTACCTCCAAAGCCAGATCAGGCACTTCGTCTGCCGCGCGGCAAGCGTAGAATTTTGCCAGCACAGTTTCTCTATTATTGTTGGTGAGCCCCCTGTCCTTCTGGATAGCGCATCTCCAGACCAAGGCTCGAGCAGCCTCGGTCTCAGCAACCATTCGGGCTATAACTTCCTGAACCATCTGAAACTCTGCGATGCGTTGCCCAAATTGGCTGCGTTCATTGGCGTACTTGATAGACTCGTCGAGCGCAGCCTGACAAGTCCCCACGGCACCGGCCGCCGCAGAGAGTCGAGTGCTCACCAGTTCCTGCATAAGGTACCCAAATCCTCGTCCTTCTTCGCCTAGAAGATTTTCTACCGGAACCCTTACATCTTCCATTATTATCTCACCGGTAGGACAGGCCCAGATGCCGAGCTTTTCCTTGATAGCGATAGTTGAGACACCCGGCGAATCCATATCCATCACGAATACACTCATTCCTTTGTGTTTAGCCTTCTTGTCCGTCATGGCGAATATTATGGACATATCAGCGACTGTCGCCCACGTAATCCACATCTTTCTACCATTAAGGACATATTCATTCCCGTCCTTCACCGCGGTAGTGGTCATCGCGACCGTGTCGGAACCAGCATCCGGTTCAGTGATGCCAAAGCAACCCAGCAGCTTGGCAGACATCAATTCCGGAATGTATTTTCTCTTGAGTTCTTCACTCCCCCATTTAAGAATGGACATAGAGGTTCCCATAGTCTGCATATTGAATGCAACTCTCAGGGAGCCCGATACCCTCCCGATTTCTTCAGTGGCTATGGCATGGGCCAAGTATCCCATCCCATTGCCGCCGTACTCTTCAGGAACAGGACAGCCGAAAAGATTCAGCTCCGCCATCTGATTCACCAGCTCTCTTTGGAACCGATGTTCGTTCTCATCTTTTTCGACTACGGGCGCTATTTCCTTGTCGGCAAACTTGCGGACCATATCCCGAAGCATTATGTGGTCTTCGGTGAGTTCAACATCATACTCGTCACTCATGTTCCCAGCTCCTTACGGAAGTATTCTCCCGAGCTTTGCAGCTTCGGTCCGGGCCAAGGGGGGGTGTGGTAGGATCGTCCTACGGTTTTCAGCCCCCTTGGAGGTTATCAGGACAGCTTACGTGTTCCGAATAGTGGTCATTTGATGCCACTTTGTTTGAACGTAAAATAGGTTCTATGTTTATCAAAAAGCAAGCAGTCAGGTCAAGAACTGATAATCTCCGTGAAACAAATTGACATCCGGCGATATTCATCATCATGAATTATGGCACGATTCCGAGACTCTTTCCTGAATCGGGGGTCTTGCCAGCAAGTAGGTCATGAATCCAACACCCACCAATACGGCCATCCAAAGCGTACACAACCTGACCAGTATAACCGCCGGCAGGCCGTCGGCGTAAGATATCCCCATGAAAGCAAGCAATCCGATCATTCCCGCTTCTGTTCCCCCTATGCCTCCCGGCAGCATGGAGAGAGCCCCTACAAGGGTCGAGAAACAATAAACAAAATTGGCTTGCAATAAAGTTGAAGGAAGGTCGAATCCTCTTAAGATTAAGAAAAGGGAGAAGGACTCCAGACCCCAAGCGATCGAAGAAACAAGTAACCCCACGAAAAAAATTTTCGGAGTCATAAGATCTCTTCCGGTGAGGAGGGTCACGAGAATCCTGTTCGCGATCCAAGAAAGAAAATGCACCTTGGCCAATCTCTCCAAAATGGGACGATACACTCTTTCCATACTGAGAAAAATTCCTCCGACTACGACGATTGAAGCACAGAGGAGGAAGAGGCTTCTCCAGGCGCTGAAGAGGAGTAATGAAAAGGAGCCGAGGAGGAGGACACCCCAAAGGTCCATCAGGCGTTCCACTACAAGGATTCCTACAACCCTAGTGACTGAGACACCGTAATCCTGTTTTAAAAAAACTCCTTTGACCGCCTCTCCTAGCTTACCCGGTGTTCCGGTGAGAGCGAAACCCGCAAAGAATGCAATAATTGCGTACGCCAACGGGACGGTCTGACCTGATTGGACGAGATAGTAGTGGAATCTCCAGCCTCGCAATAACCAGCCGACAAGGACAAGTCCGATAACTAGACAGAGAAGGCCTACGGGGAATTCCAGGATGGACCCAATAACAGCCTTATAATCCGATGCGAGGGTCGCCCCGCCATAAAGGACTACACCGGCAACAGCAAAAATGAGTACTGAGCGGATCAATTTGGAAGTGACCGGCCCTCGTGAAGCGACGACTTCCGGGTCACCGCTGTTCATTTCTCTTGAAACAAGTTGATCTTCAGGGGCCTGTGGTTTGGACATGCGTTTTCTTCAGTTCGTAAGGAGAAGATGAAGGGCTCAACGACGCGGAAAATAGATGCACCTGCTGCTGAAATTGTTCCATGCGGCATCCAACTGCATCTTCATCTGTTGAAGAAAGTTAGTCATCTGCAAATATTGGGGGTTGCCGGGATGCATCATGCGTGCCTGTTGGTAGTAGTGCGCGTAGCTGTTCGAAAGCTCCCTCCAATGTTTCTCCAGTTGCAAGCATTCTCCATACTCGGGATTCGTTAGTTCAGGGCGAAATGCGTACTCCTGGGTCGGCTGTTGCAGTTGCCGGCGACCGGGACGGGGCGCTGAATTTGGTCCGTAGTCAGGTAATGGAGCTTGAGGAGGGTAGGGGACCTGGGTCCATGCTAAGACCGGTATACAC
>Ga0007800_10000282_pt1 | contig 21389 bp, 19 predicted proteins | sample CryBogmetaGMA14M_FD_60366 | JGI IMG/M metagenome (GOLD analysis project Ga0007800, IMG submission 60366) | Freshwater microbial communities from Crystal Bog, Wisconsin, USA - MA14M | ecosystem: Environmental > Aquatic > Freshwater > Lake | place: Crystal Bog, Wisconsin, USA | collected 2009-07-06 | reverse complement strand
ACTCAAGGGCCTTATGACGGCGCAAAGCTACCGCGACTTCATAGCCACGCTTAGTGGTTTTAAAGGTTTGCTCCCCCTTTAACTGCTGGTCGGTGGGGCAACCCCTGCCTATGCAAGATTATTTATCAGGTGTCTGACTTCACTATGCCAGTTCAAAATCTTGCTTCTCTAGATATGGTCTGTCTCCCTATTCTCAAGCATTCCCGTGTTGACCTCAATATTCTTCAACATGAATACCGGGTTGTTATACTGCATGACATCCAGGGCTTTGAGTATGGGGCAAAGCAAGCTCCCAGTAATTCTTTCGGAGTGGTTTTATAACACTGGTAGTAGCTGATAGGAATCATCGGAGGAATCTAGCAAAAATAGGCTGGAACCGAACAAGCCGCGATAGGCACAAGCAAACACAAACAGAAAAACTAAAGGGCGATTTGAAAGATCGAGGTTCTAAGCGGTCGCTTGTTAATGAATGGTGCGCGCCTAAACTCAGTCGCTTCTTTCACTTGATAATCTCCTCAGAAGGCTCAGGCTCATTTTTACTAGGTCAGCCGTATGTTAAAAGCGTTTGCTCGAGGCAGAGTAAAAGCCAGTCTCTTTTTTGATGTTATTATTCATTAGCCTTCTTAGCGCCTTCTTAATGGATATGACATCAATCACGCTCTAGTCCAACACGGTTAATCCCGTAGACTTTCAATGTCGTGTTAGGAAAGGTCTTCAATCCGAAAACCTACTCTAATTTTTTGAGCTATGCACAGGTGTCTGGTGAAGGTCTGCACCAATTTTATCAGCCAGTGGTGCCGGCGGCTTTGAAGTGTTCTCAGCCCCGGTCACTAACCGAATAGTCAAGACTCTATTTAATAACCAGTGGGTGATTTTTTTCTGGTGGTTCTTTGGCGATGGACTCAGTGATACGCCGCGCCATTTCCACTAGGCAGTCTACGGCTGTCTCCTTGCCCCATAACTCGGCAGTGGTTTTATCCACCGACTCATCCTGGTACATATCGAGCATATGCGACAGGTGTTCGTGAGGGGTCTTGTTGAGCGAACAGTCCAGAGCCAGGCAGTGCTGTGCGGCATTACATCTCTTCTTGCCCTTGCCCTCGACACTGATACTGCTGACGAATATGCGGCGCAGGGGGTCGGGACCGATAGTCATGTGCCGCACCTTGCCACTGTAACTGCAGATAGCTACGGAAAACTCCTGCCCGGTAGACAACCGTAAGTCCCTCCAGGTGGTCGAATAATGTACCATTTTTTCATCGCCTTTCTTGGCCGGTTTCATACGGGTTCACCATGTCCGATTCCGCTTAGACCACTTACGCTTAAATGCCCCACACTAAGCAGTCTCGCTTATGAGTTCATTGGTGTGTTACAAGCAACGGTTACGCCAAAGAGCCAGATGACAGTATGTAACATCAATGAGGTATACATTTTAGCTGGTATTGCCAATTCTTTCAACTGCCGTGCTTGTTCCCTTTTCCTTGCCTATCTCACTCTGGGTGCGCCCAAAGAGACAAAAAGCGTGCATCTCAATTGCTCGGTTCCCCTGACAAGCGCTCGACCATTATGGGAACTCAGCTGGCATCCTGGCCAGGTCTGACCCTGGACCACCCTGGACCACATTTTGACCAGCCTCGGTGACGGCGGGTGCGACGGCGAGTTGCCTTGGGGGAGGCGGAAGACTAGATGGCAACCTGTCTGTGTCGAAAAAACATCTGACAGCTACTTATATCGTATTGACTTTCTACAAAAAGATGCTATCATGTCAATCAGTCAGTTGGTGCCAACAGTAAACTTACGTATATCAATCCATACCTAAATAAGTTCCTTTTTGCCTGAATACCTCTTTCTAACTAAAAGGAGGCGGTTTAGAATAAGCTAATTGAACTGCTTAACCCCAAGAGAACCATGATTCAATGGCAGGAAAGGAGGCTGGACCTTAGAGAAAGCCAAGTTTTAGAATTCTTGTGGTTTAAATCTAAAGGAGGAGTAAATGTCAGAAGAGGAAAAGAAAGACAAAAACACCGGAGAGATGTCACGGCGACAATTCCTTAAAGATGCCGGACTTGTCATCGGCGGTGTCACTGTGGGCTCCCTGGCCTTCATGGATGCCTGCGGCGGAGGCACCACCAGCACGGTAACCAACACTTTAACAAAGACCGCCACCAGCACGGTAACACAGACCGCCACCGCTATCACCACAGTAACCAGCCCACCGATCACGGTAACCAGCCCACCGATAACCACGACCGTCACCGGGGCTGCCGTGGGGAGTGTAACCCTTAATGTCAATGGCGACACCTACATCGTAGACACTGAGGCGTATTGGCCCCTGTCCTATGTGCTCAGGCATGTGATGGGGTTTACCGGCACCAAGGTGGGCTGCGACCGCGGTGAGTGCGGCACCTGTACTGTTATCATCGGCGGCAAGGCCGTCTTGGCCTGTTGCATACCGGTGGCCGAGGCTCAGGGCCTGGCCATAACCACCATCGAGGGGCTGGCAAAAGGAGCCACGCTACACAAGGTCCAGCAGACGTTTTTGGATATGCAGACCTTCCAGTGCGGCTACTGCACCCCCGGCCAGATTATGTCGGCCGTCGCCCTCTTGACTGAAATCCCCAAGCCGACTCTGGCACAGGCGCAGGAGGGCATGTCGGGTAACCTCTGCTACTGCGGTGACTATACCCGGATACTCAATGCGGTTATGAAGGCCGCGGCGTAAAGGAGCTATGAGAAATGGCTGATGAATTTGGTGCAACCCTAAAAGTTGTCGGCAACCGCGTGGTGACCGACCCCGAGAGCGAGGACATCGTCAGGGGCCGGCTGCGCTTTCCCAACGACCACCCCATGGCGGGCAAGCTCTTTGCCAAGCTGCTGGGCTCGCCGTACGCTCACGCTAAGATAACGAACATTGACACCAGCGCCGCCGAGGCCCTGCCGGGCGTCAAGGCGGTTATAACCTACAAGGACAACACCTTCTGGAGCTCGACCATACTGTTCTGGGGTCAGGAAGTGGCGGCTGTAGCCGCGGTTGATGAGTACACCGCCGAGCGCGCCACCGACCTCATCAAGGTGACCTACGAGCAGCTGCCCTTTGTGATTTACCCCGAAGAAGCCATGCAGGCGGGCGCCCCGATAGCCGGCGCCTACCCCACCAAAAACCTGCCTGACGCCCCTAGCCGCCAGACCCGCGGCGACGTGACGCAGGGTTTCAAGGATGCCGAGATTACGGTTGAATCGAACTCCGGCTGGGCCAGAACTATCTCTATGAACACCATAGAGGGCTGTTCGGGCATGGCCTGGTGGGTGGGCGACCATGTCTACGGCTACGACCAGAACCAGGCCCCCACCTCCAACAGAAATAGCAATGCTGCGCTCTTGAAAGTGGCGCAGAGCAAGTGCCACTTCATCGCCCGCACCGGCGGCGGTGGCTTTGGCGGCGGCGGCCAGTCACATGAGCCGGTGACCTGCGCCCTGCTGGCCAAGAAGGCCGGCGCGCCGGTGACCATCCAGCGTATGCGCCGCTACCAGTCGCCACCCCGCCGCAACCAGACCGGACCTAAGCTCAACATGAAGCTGGGCTTCAAAAAGGACGGCACCATGACCGCCTGGCAGTTCAGCGAGTGGTGCTGGGGCGGCTATAACGCCGGTAGCGGCGGCAGCAACGCCTGGGAGAACCTCGATTCAACCTTCAAGTGCGCCAACCTGCTAGCCGAAGAATGGGGGGTTAACACCAACACCGGACTGGGCGAAAACTACCGCTGCCTGTTGCACCCGGAGTCCGCCCAGATGCAGGATTGGGCCTTCCTGAAGGCGGCCAAGGTCCTGAACATGAACCCGCTCACACTCATGCGCAAGTGCTACATCACCGAGGACCCCAACGAACCCAACCAGGACCCCGGAACAACCCCCGTGGCCATGAGCTCCCAGGGCATGCGCAAGGCCATGGAGAAGGCGGCCACCGTCATCGGCTACGAAGCCAAGTACCATGAGCCCGGCGCCGGTACGCCGCGCACCGACGGGCGCAAGCACGGCATCGGCATACACGCCCACAACGACCGCCACGGCACCACCTCCACCGGCCGCGGCCTCAACATAAACATGAACGCGGACGGCACCTGCCACTTCAATACCGGGCAATCCCGCGTTCAGGACGCCGCCAGCTATCTCTCAGCCATCATCGCCGAGACGCTGGGCCTCAAGTGGGATGCCGTAAACTGCGGCGTCTGGGGCGACCCGTCTGTGGCCTCCGACGGCGGCTCACAGGCCGGCTCGGCCGGCGCCACCTCTAACGGCGGGGCCGCCCAGGAAGCGGCCATAGACGTCAAGAACCAGCTCTTCACCCAAGCCGTCACCATGGCCCCGTTCTCCACGCTCACCCCCAAGCCCACGATAGCTGACCTGGACGCCAGTGACGGCAACATATTCCTCAAGAGCGACCCGACCAAGATCACCACCCACGCCGCCGTCATGGCCAAGATAGCCAAGCCCATCATGGGCAGTGGCAAGAGCCGCGCCAACATCATCCGCAGACCGCAGGGCAACTGGCCCATCGGCACCACGGCTGTCCACCGGACGGGGGTGGCCGCCGCCTACGAAGTGGCGGTTGACACCGAGACCGGCGAGGTGGAAATACTGAACTGGGTGCATGTATGCGATGCCGGCCGTGTCATCAACGCCAGTGTGTGCGATGGGCAGATAGCTTCGGCCCAGTCGCACCAGATTGGCAAGGCATTCCTGTGGGAGCTAAAGCACGACCCGCAGACCGGCGTGCTCCTGACCCAGAACCTGCTTGACGACAAGTTGGCCACCCAGATGGATTGCAATCCGACCATGAACAGCTACGGCACTACCGGTACTAACGCCATATTCCTGGAGACAGTGAACTCCAGCGGCCCCTTCGGCATGAACGGCATCGGCGAGCCATGCGCACCATCGTGCTATTGCGCCCTGACCAATGCCATCAACAACGCCCTGGGCACGGAGATTTACGAGAGGCCCATCACGCCTTACCGCATCCTAAAAGCCCTGGGGAAGATATAGGAGGCCATGACAAATGAAACCAGTTACTTTCGTTAACGCCAAGACCCTGGACGAAGCGGTGGCGGCCCTGGGGGCCACTTCCAAGATCACCGCTGGCGGCACCGATCTCTACGGTTCCCTCAAGGCCATGATTTACGCCTCACCGCCGGATAAGCTTGTCAGCATACGGGCCCTCCCCGACCTGTCCTACATCCGGGTGGAGAGCGGCGTGCTCAAGATTGGCGCCTTGACCCCCCTGGCCGATATCTACAAGTCGGCTGTGGTCAAGGCCACCTGGCCCATTCTGTCCCAGGCCGCCGGCAAGGTCGGCGTGCCGCAACTTCGCAACATGGGCACCATCGGCGGCAACCTTTGCCAGCAGTCAAGGTGCTGGTACTACCGCGCCGAGCACAATGAGTTCAACTGCCTGCGCAAGGGTGGCTTGATATGCTACATGGTTGCTGGCAACAGCGTGTCGCACAGCGCCATCTGGCCAGTCGGTGGATGCTATTCCGGCTCTGTTTCCGACACCGCCATTCCTCTCATGGCTTTTGATGCTACCATCGTCACCACCAAGAAGAGCATCGCCATCAAGGACTTCTTCACGGCACTGGGTAACTCCCTGGACGCCAACGAGATAATCAAGGAGATCCAGGTGCCCACGCCGGCCGCCGGGACAAAGCAGGCCTTTATGCGTTTCGCCGAAAGGAAGTGCATGGACTTCGCCGAGGTCAGCGTGGCCATAACGGCTACCATCGCCTCAGGCTTGGTGAGCGACTCCAGAATCATCCTCGGCGCCGTTTCGCCGATACCCGTACGGGCAACCACCACTGAGGCCCTCATCAAGGGCAAGGCACTCACCGCCGACCTGGCGGCCCAGGCCGGTGTCGAGGCGGTCAAGTCTTCCACGCCTCTGCCGGAAACAAAAACTTACACTTACGGCACCCCGGGTGCTGAGCAGAAGGCAGCCTTCATGTCGGGCAACGCCTACAAGAAGCAGATGGCCAACGTTTACGTCAAGAGAATACTGGCTAGCTTTGTCTAGCGTATTCACCGTCTAGCTCTGGGCAAGGGCGAGGGGCTGCATTAAAGGCAAAGGCTCCTCGCCCTTATCCATGCCTTCCGAGCTACAAATCAAACCTGTTTTGTTGTATAAATGATGTGAAATTTCTGGTATAATTGTGGTATAATTAACGTGTAGATATAGGGGGTGTGGTGCTATGAAAAACAGGATATTTAATGCATACACCTACTTCGTTTTAGGTTTAGCCTTAATCACCGGCATGACACTGGTGCATCTCCCCTGCCCGGCTTGCCGGGGCACCGGCTTGGTCAAGGGGGTTACCAGTTTGGAGGTGGCCGGGGTTGAGGCGAAGGTGGTGGACCACGTAGAGCTGGGCATCGAATGCGGCTGGGACTACGAGCGTTATACCTATGATGTCAAACTCTCGGTGACCAACAAATCGTCGTCCCCGTCCTATGGGGTCATCATGGTCACCTTCCATGACCCCGGCGAAGCCTACAGCATGCCTCAAGAGGTGAACGATGAGAGTGTGACCGTGCAGTTCGCCGGCGAGACACTGGAGGCGTTCCCCTTCTTTGTTGAGGTCGGCCCCAACCGGACCGAGGTCGTCGAGAAGGAAGTCCAGTTCAGCGGGGTTACTCTCCAGCTGTTCACAGCGATATCGCACCAGGTCGAGGCCATCGCAGCCTCGGAATTCCCCTGCCCCTTCCACGGCGCCAAGGCCACGGTGCCTTTCACAGAATGGCTCAGGCTGAGGTAGAATTAATATGAAACTGAATCTAGGCTCGTGGCGTGTGTTCGCCGTCGGCGCCGTAATGGGGCTGGCGGCGGCGGCTATTCAGGCTTACTTCAAGGTGCAGCCTGAGGCCAACGGGGTTAGCTTCATCGGTCATCCAGCCTACCTGCTGGACTGGGTAACCAACAAGCTGGGAACGGCCTGGCCGGTCCTCCAATATGTACCTCTAACCGTGATCGGTGTGCTGCTAGGGTCGCTCGTCGCTGCCAGCAGGAACAAGGAGCTGAGAGCTCAGGCCGGTCCGGTAAGACAGAAGTTCGCCGCGGTCATTTTCGGCTTCCTGGTGGCTAACCTCGGCCTGCTATTGGGGTCGTGTGATATGAGGACTGGCCTCCTTGTTGCCTACGGTAGTGTTTTGGCTGTAATAGCGCTTGCATCCATTGCCGCCGGAGTATTTCTGGCCGTTATCTATTCGCGGTTCAGAGCAAGGAAGGAAGTAGTGATTAAATGATACCGAGTCTGGCGACGTTGGCTGTTGGAGTACTAATAGGCTACCTGGGGCAGCGGTCCAGGTTCTGTACCATCAGCGGTATTCGAGACTTTATAATGCTCAAGGACTCCTTCCGCTTCAAAGGACTCATCGGACTCATAGTTGGCGGATTTGTGGGTTTTACCCTTTTCCACCTAGTGGGCGGGGACATACCCAACTTTCCGTTAGGCATGGACATAGTATCTAAGGGCATACTGATTGCCAGTGTCATCGGCGGACTGGGCCTGGGCTTCTTCTCTGTATTCGCCGAAGGCTGCCCCTTCCGACAGCATGTGATGGCAGCCGAGGGCAAGAGGTCAGCCTGGCTCTATCTCCTGGGTTTCTACGCTGGCATTGCCTACTTCAATGTGGTCACCATCAAGTGGCTGGACTTGCTGCTGAAGACCACTGGCTAGCCAATTGATCAGGAGGATGAGGGTCGGTGGTCCTCAGCCTCCTTAACCCGCCGGCAAACCGACCTAGCCAACACGGCATCGGTCAGGTGTTAGCGAGATGGATGGGTTGCTAGATTCCATAAATGACAGGCTAAAAGAAGAACCGCAGCAGATAGCCGAAGCCAGGAAAAAGGGCCAGAAGGTTGTGGGCTATTTCTGCCCGCAAGTACCCGAAGAGCTGATTCTGGCCGCCGGCATGCTCCCACTGCGTTTGGCCTTTGGCGGCAAAACTGAAGCGGCGTCAGCCGGAGAACACTACCTCGGGCCCGGCAGATGCCCGCTCACCTCATCCATGCTGGGATACAGAGCACTGTCCAGTAATCACTATTTTGATGCTGTTGACGCTGTCTGCATCGCCTACACCGGCGAGGATATGCCGATGGTTCAGGCAAACTGGGAAAGCTATTTTAAAGTGCCTGTTTTCCCGCTCGGTGTTCTCCGCATGGTAGACCGCATGCGCACCAGGCCGCAGGCAACCGAGTATTTTAGAAAAGAGTTAGAGCTTCTCAGGAAAAGGCTGGGGGAATTCAGCGGTAAGCGCGTCACGGATGGTGATGTGCGCCGGGCAACTGCCCTTGCCAACCTGATCAGGGAAGAGTTGCGCTCTCTCTATGAATACCCACGGAGCGACCGCTCACCCATTGAGTGGCGCCAGGCGTTGCAGATTACCCAGGCTGGGTTCTTGATGGAGCGGAAGCGCTTTCTGGAAGAACTGGTGAAGATAAATGGCGAGCTACGGCAGAGGAAATCCGAGGACTTACCTCTGATCCAGGGGTCGCGATTGATGGTCGTCGGCGACCAGATAGGCATCGGGGACACTAAATTAATGGACGCCATCAAACGCGCAGGCGGCAACATAGTTACCGACTGCCTCTGCACCGGTTCCATGCTCCTCCGGAAAAGGGTGCCCGTCTTCGGCCTGGTCGAACATCCAGTCGACACCCTGGTTGAGCGCTACCTGTACAATGTTCCCTGCCCGTCCATGACCGACCTGCCCAGAAGGCTCGACTACATGCTCAAAACTGCCAGGGAGTTTAAAGTCCATGGTGCTATACTCTACAGTCTGGTGGACTGCGACGCAGCCCTGTCAGAGTACAAGGTCATCAAGGACACGCTGTACCGCGAGCTGCTGATACCGACGCTACTGATTGAAACGGACTATTCCATGTTGGATGCCGACGACATTCGGACCAAGGTAGAGGCATTTATTGATATCCTGGGTGGACGCATATGAAAGCGATAGAAAAGCCCGCGTTTATTGAACACCAGTCCTTACCATCCATGGGAGGTTGTAACAAGCCGTAGTGAATTCAAGAAATAAATCGTTAGCCTGGGCGGCTGTGGCCGGCCTGGTCGTCGGCTTTCTGTATTATAGACCCTTCGCCTGGCTGGGGATGGCTATGGGACTCGTCACCGGTCTTTTCTCTTTCTTTGCCCTCGGCCAAGGCAGAATGGAACGCCTGCGCAAGCCTTTCTTTATGGCCCTGACTCTGGTCACATCATTGGCTCTGGTTTTCTACATACTGTTCTCCGGCATCACCCCCTTCAGGCAGTGGGTGGCCGCCTGGCCCACGGGTTACTACTTCCCCGGATTTGCCGTAAAGGGCACCATACCCTACCCCGGCCCCATGGTGCTGCCGTCTGTTTTCTGGGGGGGCGCCTCGTTCTCCACCAGCTCCGGTTTATGGCTAACCACGGTGCCCAACACGCTCGGCTCCTTCTTTCTTTTTATGGTTCCCTATATAATCATATTCGCCGTATTCGGCCGGGCTTTTTGCGGCTGGCTCTGCCCTCTCGGCGGGCTGCCCGAGCTTATGTCTTCCGGCGGGAAGGAATGGTGGCTGGCAAAGCCCCTGACCGAAACGACTACGGTGACCGGTGCCCTAGTCTATACTGGCCTCAAAGGGTGGGTTAAGGCAATCAGGTATGTACTTCTGGCGCTACTGGTTTTGCTCTCCCTGCTTCTAGGTTTCTCCCTGGTCAATATATTCTTCCCTGTGCTCTGGTTAAAATCCATGACAGCCTTCTGGACAGTCTGCGGTATTCTCCTGGTTTTTGCCGTCGCCTTGCCTTTCATGACCAAGCGGAGGTGGTGGTGCTACATATGCCCTGTCGGCGCCGCCATGGCCCTTTTCGACAGAATCAGTCCTTTTCGAGTAAAGATAGACAAGGAGAAGTGCGTCAAGTGCATGGACTGCGTCCATGCCTGCCGCATGTATGCCATGACGCCGCAGGGAGTGGAGGCAGGCCGAGCTGAGGCCGGCTACTGCGTGAGGTGCGGCCGTTGTGTGGACGCCTGCTCCGAGGAAGCGATAGACATATGCTGGATGGGCGGTCAGAAAAAGGCCCGGCGGCCGTTCGTTGCTCTGGCCATAGCTACCTCTCTAGCCCTCTATGTTTGGTACGTTGACATCCTGGTGTTCCTATCCTCCAGGATTGGCAATTTTCACTGGTTCAGCTAGTCATTGGATAATCCTTAACCTGAACGCAGGACTGGTTTGAGACTGCCAGCGCTTTACCCGAAAAGCTGGCTGTGTTATTATTTTGTGTCATATAAACTAGGGAGGTGAAAGCAGTTGGCAAACGCTCCAAGCGGGGAGAAGGCTCTCGTTGTTTTTGAATACATCCATCATGCCATGAGAGGTAACCACGTCCTCGGGCAGGCCGGTTATAAGCTCAGGGAGGTGGCGCCGCCGCCCGAATATAGGACAGGCTGCGACCTGGCACTAGAAATCGCCTCGGAGGATGTCGATGCGGTGGAACGCCTCCTCGAAAAGAACGACATACTCTACATGGACATACTGTTCATGCCCAAAGACACCAAGCTGACACCCGTATATCTGACCAAGCTAATCAAGACGACTAGTTATGTTGGCTACAACATGGTCCGCTGTGGCAATATCAAAATCACCTACCGCAAGGGCACCGGCGCCATAGTGAACATTTCTGGCGGAGGCTGACCGGACATACCCTGGCTCAGTCTGAGCCTCATAGGAACAGTGCTCGGCCATGGCCCGACACCTAAAGAACTGGGAACGACTATCTGCGCCTACACCATGGAGCACGCTTACCAAAAAGCATTGGAGATGTTTTTACAGGAGGGTAAGGAGAAATAACATGCTAGTGCTGGCTGGTACCATGCCGATTATCGATATGCCCCTAACCCAGGGGGTGTGTCGCTATGAGAAAGGTAAGCTCTTTGTTGGTGAATATGTCCTCGAGGGTAGATATGTAACCCTGGGCACAGCCGCCATGGCCTCCGCGGCTACCGTTACCTGTCAAACGCTTGGGATTGATACGCCGTTTCTGGTCACCATCGGTGATACCGGTATGGGTGAAGGTACGATCAAAATCATTAAACACCTGGCGGCAGAACTGGCCAATCTTAAACCTACCGTGCTGACCCTGCACTATCTGCTGCCCACCAAGGAACCCTTTATTAATCTGGTTGAGGTGGCTAGCTCCCTTCAACCCAAGCCTTTCCTTATCGCTGATGCTGGGGCACTACTCAATGCCAAGGCCATCGGGCTGGCCAGGAAGTTCGACCTGTTCACGCCCGACCCCGGGGAGCTGAGCTTCCTGGCCGACAAGGACGCGGCACACCCGGCCTATGTGCAGTATTTCATATTCCAGGTGGACAGTACCGATATCGCCAGGCTGGGTAAGAACGCTTACGAGGACGGCAATGCACCACGCTATCTGCTGGTGAAATCAGCGGTGGATCACATATTTATTGACGGCGAGGTGGTCGGCGTTGTCAAGGAACCCCTTGTGCCGGCTCTTGAACCGATAGGCGGCACTGGCGACACCATCACCGGCATAGTCTCGGCGCTTATATCCAGCGGCATGGAACCGGCCGAGGCCTGCATTAAGGCGGCCCAGATAAACCGTTTCATGGGAGAACTGGTCAGTCCGACACCAGCAACGGGTATCGCCCATCTAATACCCTACATTCCTGAGGCCATGCGGAAGGTATTGCCAGCTATTAAAACTTGAGTAACGCGTCCGACGCATTCGGGCTTGAAGCATCTTCGGATCTATAACAAATCGCAAGAAGCATCTATAGGAGGAAAATATGTCAACAAACTGGCGTGAGGAATACTCTAGTCTCAAGGAGTACATTGCCAAGAACCCCCAAATCGAGATTAGTGAGGGTTCTACGATTCTGCCCGACGACGTCCGCCCTGGCTTCTACCAACTCTTCGATGCGGTCAATCTGGCTATTTTGGAGGATAGGCACGGTACCCAGCTGGCTGAGGCCAAGACCCTCTCTAACAGCTATAAGCGCGCCGCCGAGGATGTTAAAAAGAGCCTCGAGCTGTCTGAAATCAAGCTGCCAACATCCCTCCGGTGGTTTCTGAATGACCCGACCGACGGTCTGGTCCGACCCCTATTCAGCCGGCTTTTCGACCTGCTCAAGGGGAAGATAGAGGCGTCCCAGTTCGAGCAAGCAGCCTCCGAAGCGGTTGAACCCAGTTTCGCCCAGCTATTCAGGGCAGGGTACGAAAAGTGGGCCCTCCTCTCTATACTGAACCTGCTCTCGCCCGACACGCCTATGGCGGTTCCCCTCGAAGAAATACAAGGCATGCTGCACGACCTTCGAGACGATGAAAAAGATGGCATTGAAACCGAAGTGCTGCCCCCGACGAAGCCGCTCAAAAACCTGTCGCTGGGGCGCGAGGGTGGTGATATTTCCTTCCTCATCTCCAGTGTAATTGTACACTCGGCCAGAACAAACCGCTACGTGGCCATAACCGGGGACATAGCCGACGCCTCTAGGACGTCGGACTATGTGAGTGATAAAAGGGAGTGGTTCAGGATTAGAGAGCTTGGCGTCCGCTATCGGCGAGCCGTCTTCTCCTGGCCTGATATGGTTATCCTCACTGACGACCAGCCGGAGGACATCGGTCTGGTGGCTGACTTCAGCCACTTCTGCCGGCCCGACATTATCGTTGAGTGCCAGGTGCAGCCAGACTGGTGGGAGAAGGGGGGTCTAGAGCGGGTGAAGAAAGATTATGACTTTCTCAAGCCAAGGCTGGGCAGCTTTGTTATCTCCAGACACCCTGTGCCGGAGGCAGCTTTGAACGAGGGCTCCCCAACCACAGCCAGCAGCAAGCCAGAAATACCCAGTGACGCTTTTTCCCAGCCATCGCCGGAGAGCAGTGAGGCCACCTCAGGACTCATGGCGCCGGCAGAAGAGCCAAGTGTGCAGTTGAGGGACATACACATTCTCACGGTCGGCTTCGACCAAGCCAGACTCGCGCCCATAGCCGAAGCCCTCTCACGGCCCTAAAGACGATAGCGTTTGTCTATCAGAGCCGTGTGCCGAGCTGGGTCATCTGGGCATACCATTATCACTATTCGAGTGATGAGGACCGAATGATTGCCTGGACCTCGGGGTCGCTCATAGCGGCCGACTCCAGGCCGTCGAGACCGGGGAAGCGCGAGAGATAAGCGAAACCCTCTTCCATGATCCGGTAAACCGCCACCGGCATATAGAGGGTGACCGGGCAAGCGAGGCTCTGGTAATAGAAGGAGACGTCGGATACCACGTCGTCTATGGTAGTTATACTGAACTTAGGCTCGCTCAAGCCCGTCGGACGGCATTGCTCAGGCGGTGTGGTAACGAAGAAACCGGCGCAGTTTGAGGGTCGGATCTCATAGATTAAACACAAGTCGTTCTCAAGGAAGGGGCAGACAAGCCTTTGTTTATTGTGAGCCCTCAGGGCTTTATCGAAGGTCTTTTCCCGCTGCCTGTCCTGACCGAACAAGAGCATATTGCTGAAAGTCTGCTCACAGTATTGGAATATGTCGCCTCCCTGCCTTACCGCCTCCCGCCAACCTGGGAACCTTTGTAGCCAGGAATTGCGCGCCGGCTCATTGTGCCATAGATAATAGGCGATAGCCTCACACTCTTGCAGGGTAGCGCCGACATAGACGAAGCAGCAGGAGGAGCAGCTCCTGGCACACGATATAGTCTGGCCCTTGGCTTCGACATAAGACATCTGGTCTTGACCGATTTTCTTATGACAAACCTTCATATACCGCATCTGGTCAAGGCAGTACCTCTCCCGCAGCCGGCCTATCTTGCCTATGTAGGCGGTTTTTTGGTTAAGCCGCATACAGTGGTCTATCGCGCTGCTACTTTGGGTTTGGCGCTCTGAGGGAGCACTGAAGGCGGTATCTTCGCCTGCCTCGCTCTTATCGTTCATCTTGTGGCCTTGCATTTTCGAGCATGACCCACCACCAATCCGCTACTTCCCATTCGGCGATTCAACGATTGTCAGCATGCATTTCTCCAGCATTTTGTGAAAGTAAAATTCACCAGTTGTTGTGGATGGGGACAAACCTATGAAGTCGGCTCTTCGAAACGATTGCTTAGACCGCATCTTCTCAATCAGAACCCAGCACTCTTCGGGCATCATGAATCGTTCACGGGTCAGCGAGTTGAAGCACTGAACTCCTCCCTTGAGCCGGGTTAGGTCGAGAATATCATCGGCCAATCGCAACCGATGCCTGTCCGTGTCGTCATCCCGGACGACATTCGAAAGAGTGTCCATTGTCTCGCGGTTGTTTACTTGTGCCGCGAACTCTCGATACCGGATAAAGACCTTCTCTCGTTCATCCGCAGTCATAGCCGGGTCATACACTATCAGGTGGTTAGCTATGAATTGAGCCTGTCCTGTGGCTCGCTCTGAGTCCGCGCCGCACAGACCAAAACGTTCAGGTTCACGGCCGACGCGCGAGGAGCGGGTTGCCTCGAAGGGAAATACCGAGACGAAGTTGAAGCCTTCTTGGAGCTCCCGGAAGGCGGCCAATGAGTCCAGGGCCTCTCGGTAGGTTGTCGAGGGTAGGTCGGGTATCAAGTTCACCTTAATGTCAAGGCCAGAGGCTTTGGCCTCGCGCAGGAATCTGATAGTCTCTTCTTTAGTTGCGGATTTATGCATGAAGTGCAGGACTCGGTCCGTCATTGTTTCGGCGCCAATAATAAGGAATTCGCAACCGGAACGAACCATCGCCTCAAACAAACCGCGCGTAAATCGCCGATCTATCATGGCAAAGGAGTGCCACTTAACGCTCAGGTCGCCTTGCACAATGAGCTCACTGAGCCTAGCGGCGAAGGCTGGGGCAATGGCCTCGGTGATTAGTGAGAACTGGTTTACCCCGTGCTTCCTACTTTGGTATTCCATCTCATTGGCAAAGTTGTCCGGTGTCCTAGTTCTGAAGGGCCGGCTGCCTCTATAGAGCTCGACGTAATCGCAATAAGCGCACTTTCCCCAATAGCAGCCCCTCGACTGGACAATACCTATCTCCGGCTTAGCCAGACGAGAGAGCAGCCCAGTATCGTACTCCGCGTTGGGCAGGGAATCCAACCTTGGACCTGCCTCAGGAGGGCTGTGGGTAATGGCCGTACCCACTCGGCACGATACACCCGGTACTTTTGTAGGTGTCCATATGCCGGCTCGCTTCTGCTCTACCAGAGACTTAAGCGGGTATTCTCCATCGAAACGCACCAGGGCATCCACCGCCGGGTTAGAGATCAGCACCATTTCGATATCAGTCTCGGGCATCAGGCTGATGGCCGACCCGCCGAGGACGACAGCCAGACCAGGCCGGTGTGTTTTCAGGTAGCGCGCCAGGACGAGTGCTGGGGCGAGCTGCGGACCAACTGCCACTGATATGCATACAAGACTCATGCTCAGCGGCAGGCTTGTGGCATATCCGGTATGCTCAAAGAAAGCGGCGTAGACTGCTACACCGGGCCGGGCGTAGAATCCGGGGCTAGCCATGGCGGACAGCCTCTCATCTATGCGGTATGGCTGCACCAGGATTTTAAGCAGGTAAGCCAGGTCAGACGATTCATCGCGGAATAGATGCCTGCCCTGCTCATCAACCAGGGAACCGGCGTGCCGGAGGAGCAGCCTGGCAGCCACAGCCGGCATCTCATTCGGAAGAAGAACAAGTCCGTCCCCGAATCTGCCATCAGCCAAGGCCTCCAGACTCTCGGGCCTCAGAAGGTATGATGCGAAATCTTCGTTCAGATCCGTCTGGATGGAGCCGGTGCCGCTGGCGGAGAGGTAACCCGCCAGAACCGCTGTGGATGGGTAGTAGTGTCCGAAATTCGTCTCGACGAGCGGCGGGAAAACCAGTGCAACCTGCACACCATTTATTCGTTGTGGCAACGAGCTTTACATCCCTTCCATCGCTGTCTGGAGAATGGCTGGTAGCAGGACTGGCCTGATTGGTCAGAGCTGGTCGTTAATTTCAGCCGGGCTTTTTATCTAGTAGCCGGCTGAGAAGGTCGCCCCTCCCGGCAGCGGCAGGGCGACTGACCCGGCAGGTAAGAAGTAGCAGTCTGTCATCAAGAGGTTCATCTGCTTATCGGGGTCTTTCGATACGCCGCGCATTATACCCACAATGTCAATAACCTGCCCAACCTTTAGCTTGGCAATGTCGGCCGGATTGGCAGCCATGCACTGAGTCTTGTTCATCCACATGTAGTCCGAGCCTTTACTCTGCATCATCCCTTCGACGATTCCGATGTTCTTGAAGACAAATGGCTGGTCGTTGTACTGCGCCTCCGCTATCCAGCGGTGGCCGTAGGGGTCAAAATAAGCGGCCTCTACCGCCTGCGGCGTACTTTCGAAACACTGGTAGTAACTAGGAGGCAATATCGGCGGGAGCTGGGCTAGATAGGTTGGTTTGCCACAGGCCGCCATAGGTAAAACCCAGACCAGGCTGATACCAAAGAGAGCGAGCGCTAAGCTCGACATTCCGAGACGGCGCTTATTCACGTGTAGTGCCGGGTTTTTGACTGCTGGCCTTCTCATCGTTACCTCCTCAATATGCCCAAGCTATATCATACTACTTTCGCGCTAAAATTTATAATTACATTCATGCCGAATAAGGAAGCTAAGAAGGCGAAGCCGCGCGAACCGCTGTTATTCTCTTTCTTATATCGCCCCACCATGCTAGAGCGGCGGCTAACAGCAATAAAATGACGCCCGGCAAGCCGAACAAAATCAGGAACACGCGAGGGGCAGTGGGCTCGAATCCGGCGCTTGAGGCTATATAGTTTTGAAGGCTGTATAGCACCAAAGCGAGTCCCACCGCAACCAAGAGCCATTCATACCAGGAGACGATAATTTTGCGGCTCCGCGTCCAGAACACCAGCAGCAGTAAGCCGGCGCCCAAAAGTAACCCAATAGCCAACCACATAATAATTAACCTCCCTTTAGTCCCAGGTTAGTGGCGGAATTTCGAGGTCCCAGAAACTACCGTAGTCCTTCCTGGCACCCCAGTCCAGCAGGTCATCCAGCTTTCTGAATGTCCGGTTCATAGTCCTGGTAGAGGCAACCAGCCGGCGCATGTTGTCGTAATAGGCGGTCGTGTTCGGCCGGTTCATCGGGCATACCGCCAGGCAGAAGCCACAGCCTGTTCCTGTCTCGCGCCAGTAACTAAGGCACCGGGGCTCGAGACGGAACCAGCCGCGCACCCCGGTTCTATGGTACGTACCAGGGGTCTCCCAGGTCGGCTCAGTGTCGAAAGATATGGCCATAGCCGGACACTGCTCGGCGCACTTCTTGCAGGTGCGGCAGAAGTCCTCTACTCCGGTATTGATGGGTGAGGTTGGCGCTAGCGGCAGGTCGGTAATCATCTTGAACACCCGCTGGGAAAAGCCTCGAGACGGTGTTATCAGGTGCTCGATACGGCTTATCTCGCCCAGACCGGCCATCACACCGAACCCTACCGAGGTGCCCAGGGAGTTGGGGCGGGCTTCCCCGTAGCAGGTATAGCCCAGTGTACGCACAAAGTCCTGGAATCGGTCTTGCAGCCACGGCCCCAGAGCATAAGGCATGTAAACGGTGGCCTCGGCAGAAAAGGAAGGCAACCGCCTCGTTAGCTCATGGGACATTTTCATGGTATAGATTATTACCCATCGGGCGCTCTTGGGCAGAACGCGGAAGTCCTGGCCCTCTTCCCCCTGGGGCACGTCCTTGATATCCAGCCGCTTGTTGTCGGCATCGTAGGCGTAGAGTAGCTTCTCAGTGGTGTTCGTATCCAACTCGACGACAGCCACATCATCAGCCCCCAGCGTCCGCATGACTGTCCGCACCATGCGGTTGGCCTCTTCGGGCGTTCCCTCCCACTTGGGCACGCCCAGGGTCTGAGGCGTAGGTGCCCTTTTGAAGCCCAGAAAGCTATGAGGGTCAAAGGCGTAGCTAGAGGTGGCTATTTTTAAGGCGTAATCCTTTAAGGTAAAACCGGGTTTATTCTGAGTAATCCATTTTATGGCATTAGCCGTCCCCACCTGACCCAGCAGGGCTACCGTATCCGCGCCCACGGCCTTGGCGAAACCTGTGCCAAAAACGGTCTCGCGGTAGTCGAAGCGCTGGATGGCCGTCCAGTCAATCTCGACGGGGGGCTTGCTCACCTCCTTGACCCAGGAGGGGCGCTTCCACACCGCCTGAGGAGAATTTATCACCTCATCAATGTCGCGGAAGGCGGGCGGCACCATGGCAGCGGCTCCAAGTCCTATCCCTCCCAAGCCCAGAGCTTTTAGGAACTCTCGACGACTGATGGTAGAATGATAGTTGCGCATCTTGCACCTCCAACTTAAATACACCCGACCTCGTAACGATGCTCGGCCATAAGACACGGCTACCCCCCCAGCCGTGTTCCATACCTCGATTTCCCCATTCAAAACCATGAACCCAAGCCCTCATGTAGGGCTTGGGTTAGGCCGAAACAAACTCTATGGGACATCCTTCATCGTACGCCGAGTTTTGCCAACCGCAAAAGAACTTTACGGCTTCATTGAAGGCTTTGGAGCGGGGTTGCCTTTCTGTTGCCCATAGGGTACGAGCGCCACAGAGAATAATGGACAGGCAGGTGAGGCTGCTTAAGTAACCGACGGAATAGTGGGATTCCTGGCTTGAGGTCAGAGAATATATGTCAAGTTGTTGGTGGACAAAAAACACATCTCCGGCAATGCCACCAATTAACAACAAAGCCAGCGCTGCGGATGCTAATACAAACCACCTGTACATTTGCGCCTCAATTCCCATCATCGGGTTGGTCAGGTGATAGTAAGTCGTATTTATACACTATCTAAGCAGGGTTGTCAACAAGACCACGGGCAGAGGGGCTCCCTCGCGTGAGATATGGTTCGTTTAACTGTCGTCATTTCCTCAGCCGACTAGTCTTTGCCCAGCGCCTTCAGCACTTTTTGGGGTGTACAGCCACCCTTTTCCGTGTCCACCCACTTGCCGATGGCGTTGAATATAGCACAGACGATAGCCGAGTAATTGGTGACGCAGGGTTCGCCTATGCCGTGGGCCCCATAGGGTCCGGCGGCGTCATCGGATTCAACATCCTGGACGTGGAGGCGTCCGGTATCAAAATCCAGCGTGGTCGGATGCAGGGCATCGATGTAGCTGGTATTTAAGAGGGCGCCGCTTGCTCTGTCGTATATATCACCATAGTAGAGCGCCTGGCCTATCATCAGCTCGCAACCGGAGTTCATCTGTTTGATGGCTCCTTGTTTGAAGATGGTGCGTCCGCTGTCCACAACATTCCAGAGTCCGGTTATCTCCACCTCGCCCGTATCCGTGTCCACGGCCACCTCGGCACAGGCGGCCGCTGAGCCATTTGAGTAGCAGGGGCTGCCGATGGGTACGCCGCCGATGGAGCGCGACCGTAGAGTAGGACTCCAACTGACCCCTGTGCCAGCTATGGGTCCAGTGCTCGCTATTATCTGGCGGTAGGTAAGACCTCTGGATGGGTCGTTTTTTAAAAAGACAAAGCCGTCTCTGGCGTCGAGGTCTCCGGTGGCGGCTTTAGCTGAAAGAAAAGGCTCTCTCAGGATGGCCGCTGCGAAGACCTTGGCGCGGGCTTCCTGGGCGGCGCTCATGAAGGCGGCACCGGCAGAAGCGGTGAACGTGGAGCCGGCCTGCATACCGGCATCCAACGAAACGTCGGTGTTGCCCCACTCATTGCAGGACACATCACCATATTTCATGCCCAAGGTCTCGGCCACTATGTGGGCGCAGGCGGTGAGACTGCCGTCGGAGGCGCGGGCGCCGCCCACATTAATCAGACACCGGCCGTCCGGGGTCAGGGTGAGAATGGCGCCGCGTATGGTGTGGCTCACGGAGCCATGGCTGTCCAGGTGGCCGGTGATAGCGATACCGTGCTGCCGGCTGTCAGACTGCACCCTGGTGCCCGGCTCATGCCATTTAGAGCCGTAGCCGCTCTCCTGATGCACCCTCTCCAGACACAACGCCACACCGTTGCCACCCCAGACCATGAGGGGTGGTTCCTGGCTCAGAGCGTCCGGTGGTCGCAGGTTTTTCAAGCGCAGCTCGTACGGATTAATGCCGAGTTTAAACGCCAGCTTGTCCAGGGCGATATCGTAGTTGAAGGCGCCTGGAGGGTCGCCGACGCACCGCCAGAAGCCGCGCAGTGGTGTGTTGGTGTTTACCATATCAACCCGGAAATAGGCATCCGGGCAGGTGTAGGTATTTCGCAGGCCAAAAGGCACGTCACTGATGGGCGCTGATGGATTACGTCCTCCGTCTCCCCAGAAGCGAGCATCGATAGCGGTCAGCGTGCCGTCGCTTTTAGCGCCCATTTTGATACTTGACTTAACAGCGAACTGGCGGGTGTTCACCAGGGCGTTGTCGCGGCGGCTTTCCTGGAAATGCACCGGCGCCCCGCCCGCCGCCCGGGACATGACGGCAGCGATGGTGGCGGCGCTGGCCGGGTTCTTGTCACCGAGCCCGCAACCGGTGTAATGAGTGAAAGCGTGCACGCGTGTTACCGGCATATCCAGCGCAGCGGCTAAGTATCTCATGGCGCTGTGAATGTGCTGCGATGGCGTCCAGACATACACCTCCTCGCCGGCCCACCAAGCTATGGCCTGGTGCGGTTCCAGAGTGTGATGCTGGTAGCTTCCGCTCCAGGGCTGTAAGGTATCCACCATGGTATGGGCGCTTAATAGGCCGCTTTCAACATCGCCTCGGGTCAGCTCAGAGACAAGGTGAGTGTTGGCACCCGGATAGACGTCGGAGAGCGGCGCCCCTTTTTGCATAGCCTCGTCCGGGTCAAGGGCGAACGGCAATACGTCGTATTCCACCGTGATGAGCCGGGTAGCCGCGCTGGCCGTGGCCGGGTCATCGGCTATCACCCCGGCCACCTCCTGCCCCCACTGCCTGATGTTCTTAGTCCATATGGGGCAATCGGCGTGGGTGATGACCGCCTTGACACCGGACTCGCTGAGTGCCCGAGTGGCATCAATGTTCTTGACTATTCCGTGAGCAACAATGGACAGGAGCAGGGCGCCGTAGAGCTTGACTCCGGCCAGACGGTCTCCGGCGAAGTCGGCCTTGCCGCTAACGATGTGAGCCGCGTGCAGGTCATGGCTAGCGGCAGAACCGATTACCTGATATTCAGAAGCCATGATACGACCTCATGAGAGACTACCTAAACCCCTCCGGTAACGGTCTCAATGGTTTTCTTGAAGTTCTGGCAGGTGCAGATGTGACCGCTCAGGGCTAGCCTGACGTCGTCGGCGGTCGGTTTTGGATTTGTGTTAAGTAATCCCTGGGCGGCAATTATGAA
>Ga0007800_10000275_pt1 | contig 21862 bp, 18 predicted proteins | sample CryBogmetaGMA14M_FD_60366 | JGI IMG/M metagenome (GOLD analysis project Ga0007800, IMG submission 60366) | Freshwater microbial communities from Crystal Bog, Wisconsin, USA - MA14M | ecosystem: Environmental > Aquatic > Freshwater > Lake | place: Crystal Bog, Wisconsin, USA | collected 2009-07-06 | reverse complement strand
AGGCGGCGGAAGCATGAGAATATACAGGAGCGACATTCAGGAGAGGGTTTTTTCCGCGTTGGGAATAGGGGAAGAGCAGGCCACGCAAAAGTTCGGATTCCTGCTCGAAGCCCTCCGCTACGGTGCGCCACCTCACGGAGGCATCGCCCTGGGGATGGATCGACTCATTGCTTTGATCACCGGTTCGGAGTCGATTCGCGATGTCATAGCTTTCCCGAAAACGCAAAAAGCAGTTTGTCCGCTTACTGGAGCACCCGCACCGGTGGCTCCGGAGCAGCTCAAGGAATTGGGCCTAAGAATCGTCGTGAAGCAATAAGGAGGCCGGGGATGGCTAGCTGGGACGCCAAAAGAGGAGTCTTGTATCACGAATATAACAAGTTTAGTAAGGTTCGGTCTCTCCGTGAGCTTGAAAACCCGAACCTGCTGAGGAATATTTTCCCCTACACCGAAGTCCCCAAAGTGGATTTCGACTTCGCCATCCTACCCATTAATCCCGCGCGTAACTTCCTGATAACCGATACCACCTTCCGTGACGGACAGCAGGCAAGGCCACCGTTTACCGTAGAACAGGTATCAACTCTTTTCGATTTCCTCCACAAGCTTTCAGGGCCACGGGGGATCATCCGGCAATCTGAATTCTTCGTGTATACGAAAAAGGACAGGGAATGTGTCGAAATCTGCCGGAGCAAAGGCTATCAGTATCCGGTTGTTACGGGCTGGATAAGGGCCCAAAAAAAGGACTTGGCAAGTATTCGAGCCGTTGGGCTCACTGAAACAGGAATTCTAACCTCAGTTTCAGATTATCACATCTTCCTGAAGATGGGATTGGACAGACGCAAGGCCATGGATAAATACTTGGACATGGTCCGGGCGACCCTGGAAAAGGGGATTGTACCCAGATGCCATTTTGAGGATATAACTCGGGCGGATATATACGGTTTTTGCGTGCCGCTTGCCCAGAATCTCATGGAGATCCGGGAAGAATCAGGTACGGACATTAAGATAAGACTATGCGATACCATGGGATTCGGCGTTACCTATCCAGGAGCGGCTCTTCCACGTAGCGTCCCCAAACTGATCAGGGCAATGATCGACGATGCCAATGTTCCCGAGGACCTTTTGGAATGGCATGGGCACAACGATTTCCATAAAGGCCTTACCAATGCTGTCTGTGCATGGCTTTATGGGTGCTCAGGCGTGAACGGGACGCTCCTGGGTATTGGTGAGCGGACGGGAAACACCCCGATAGAGGCTTTAATTATCGAATACATGTCCTTGAGAGGACATCCCGACGGCATGGACACTCTAGCAATAACCGAAGTCGGCAATTACTTCGAGCAGGAGCTTGGACACCAGATCCCGGACAACTACCCGCTCCTGGGAAAGGCTTTCAACGCCACCAGCGCAGGAATACATGTGGATGGAGCGCTTAAAAACGAGGAAATCTATAACATTTTCGACACCACCAAGATCCTGGGGCGCCCGCCTGTGGTCAATATTACCGACAAATCGGGGATGGCCGGTATAGCCCACTGGATTAACTCCATGACAGAATTACCAAAGGATGAAAAGGTGGAGAAAAGCCACCCGGCAATTGCCAAAGTCCACGATATCATTACTGAACAATATGATAAAGGCCGCGTTACCGCTATGTCGGACAAAGAAATGATGGCCCTGGTAAAACGCTACCTGCCGGAATTGTTCATCTCCGACTGGGACCGCATGAAGCTCATAGCTAGTGAGATGGCCTTTAAGATTGTGGAACGGTTTACCGCCACGTCGGCCGCTATGAAGTCAGGCAAGACCGAGGCCATGGAGAAATCCATGCTTGAATTTATCAAGAAATATCCGTTTATCCAGTATTGCTACGTTGCAGACATGGAAGGGAAAAAGATCACTGCCAACATAACCGACATCACGGAACGTGCAAAATACCAGGAATTCAAGCCAAATGAGGATTTTTCGGACCGCTCATGGTTTATTAAGCCTGTGAAGAACGGGAAGATCCATGTGGTGGGGCCTTTCCAATCCAAGATCACCGGGGCGATGTGCCTAACCGTCTCCGCGCCACTACGGGACAAAAAAGATAAAATGATCGGTGTGTTCGGTGCTGATATTCGGCTTGAGGAACTCCTCAAGGTTGAAAACGAATTGATGGAAGAGCACGGTGTGGAATTTACCGCCGGCGATATTAGAAAATTGACCAAGAAATACGGGGAATAGGGCTGTTGAAAATTGTAATGGCCAAGGGATTTCTGCTCGGCAGAGTTTTATGAAGTTTGGTCAGTTAGACAGCTTTCGGATTACAATCTTATCGCGTGTCAACCTTCTTCTTGGGATGAAATGAGAGAGCCATTTGACATAAGAAAAACTGTTGAATTCTTGACATGGTCACTTCATTTGACTATGATGATGTATGCATGGAGAATATCATGAAAACTATGGGAATAAGCCAATTCAAGACACATGCCTTGAAAATATTAGATCAAATTTCTAAGACTCAGGAAGGAATTGTTATTACAAAACGAGGAAAGCCGCTTGCGGAAATTTTTCCTTACCGTAACAAAGAAAAGGATCCCACACCGGGTAAGCTTGCTGGTGCATTTGTCTTTGAAAAAGATATCATCACCCCAATTGGGGAGGATATGTGGGAATCCTGCAAATGAAGTACTTGCTTGATACCCACACGTGGATATGGTGGCACATAAGGCCACAGAATCTTTCGGAGAAAGTAACATCTCTGATTGGTGATACAAGCAGATACAGTGAATTGCTCTTATCTGCAATCTCGCCGTGGGAATTCAGCAAGCTGGTTGAAAAAGGGAGGCTCGGCATTTCTCATGATCCGGAAGGTTGGATTAATTCAGCACTTGATATGCCCAAACTAAGACTCGTCTCTTTGTCCCCTGTGATAGCCTATCGATCAACGATTCTGCCCCAGCCATTCCACAACGACCCGGCGGACCAAATTATTGTTGCAACTGCCCGTGAAGAGAATGCCGTTATTCTATCAAAAGATGAGAGAATCCTATCATATGGACATGTTCAGAGTCTCTGGTGACTCTCAGTTTGAAATACAAAAACAGATCCACGGGTTAGCGATTCATATTAAAGACCGACAAACCCACTGGTTGGCTCTGATCACCGGTTGACCAGCTTGAGGCGGGTCCGGCATTCCTCCACCGTCGCGGGCTCACGGCCCTGGTCGCGGACCATGCGGGCGGCCTTTTCCACCAGATCCCCGTTGGATGATGCCATAATCCCCTTGCTCAGGTAAAAATTGTCCTCCAGTCCCACCCGGATGTTTCCCCCCAAACCGATGGCCGCGGCAATCAGCCGCCATTGATCCAGGCTAATACCTATGATCTCCCATTCGCTCTGGGGCGGTAGGAGCTGAACCATTGAAACCAGGCTCGGCAGCGTGGGTGGAATGCCGCCAACCACACCCATGATTAGGCTGTACTGGTAGGGCGCATGGAGAAGTCCCATATCAATAAGGGGATAGGAATTCCCCACATGTCCGGTGTCGAAACACTCAAGCTCCGGTTTCGTCCCTACCTCGTTCATGGTTTGCACGATGTGAACGATTTCGGAAAAAGGGTTGGGAAATACGAATTCGAAAACGAAGCTTTTCTTGGCGGGATTATACTTGGCGTAATTCATGGAGCCCATATTGAGAGCGCCGATAGCAGGCTTTACTGATTTTATGTGCGCTGTTTTTTGTTCAGTGGTAATGCTTATGGCTCCGGTAGAGAAATTTATGATGATCGGACAAACATCAATAACAGCGTCGTATATGTTTTTGTAATCCTGAACTTCATAACTGGGCAGACCGTCACTGGTGCGAGCGTGTATATGAACCACTGCAGCGCCGGCCTCGTATGCCCGTTTGGCCTCGGCAGCGTACTCCTCGGGTGTGTACGGGATCCCGGGACACTGGGCCCGGTTGGCCACGACTCCTGAAAGGGCGCAGGTAATCATACAGGGCTGTTCGTAATCCTGGTTTTCTTTGACCCACAGTGACGACATCTAATATGTCCTCCTTTAACGACCCTTCCAGACAGGCTCTCTCTTTTCTATAAAGGCTGTCATGCCCTCTATCGCGTCCTCGGTCCTAGCCAGAACCCTCAATTGATCGCACAGATAGTCGAGAGAATCGTCAAGGTTGCGATACTCCACCGCGGCCAGAGCCTGCCTGCCCACGGAAACTGCCAGCGGCGCTCTGGATGCAATGTTTAAGAGAGTTTCGTTTACTGTCCGTTCAAAATTTTCATCGGAACAGGCCCTGGTTATAAGCCCCATCTGGTCGGCTTCTTTCGCTGAAATGGTTTGGGCGGTTAAAATCATTTCCAGAGCTTTTTTTCGGCTCGTGTTGCGAAATATAAGAGAACCGATCATCATGGGGAACAGTCCCACCTTGACCTCGGGAGTGCCGAATTTTACTTCTTCCCGCGCATAGACCAGGTCGCAGGACAGCATTAACCCCATGCCGCCGGCCATACAGTGTCCATTTATTCTTGCCACGAGAGGCTTGGAGAATACCGCCATTTTTTTGAGTAAACCGGCATACTTTTTTGCGCCCGCCATTTGATCCCCACTCTCCATACCGCTCGCGAGATCCGCGCCGGAACAAAAAGCTTTTTCGCCTACGGCAGTGAGGCACACCACCCTGACTTGATCGTCGATAGCAGCCATGTCGAGGTATTTGTAAAAGAGGTCCATCATTTCAACGCTGAGGGCGTTTCGGCGAGCCTCCTTGTTGATCGTTATCCATGCAGTGTTAGCCTTAACTTCATAAAGCAGATCAGAATCACTCATTTTAGTCCTCCTCCGCATGGGCTTCAATCTCTACGAGAATGTCGCCCGGTTTTACCTGATCGCCTACGTTTGTATTCACAGCTCGAACTATTCCAGAATAAGGAGCAGAAAGAGTTATCTCCATCTTCATGGCGGATACCACCACCAATCCTTGGCCCTTGACAACCTTTTGTCCTTCCTCAACCAGCACCCGTACCACTGCGGCCGGGGTGGGAGGCGTCACCTCGCGCATGACTTCAGAGGGACCCCGAGCTTTGCGGCGCTCCACCTTGTCTGCGTTTTCGACGAGACGTGCCCGGCCATCAACCCAGACCCAAATTCCTTCAGTCGTCCTTGCAGTGAAAAGATTTACAGCCTGCCCATCCACTTTAAGGTGAAGATAGTTATCGGAGAACGAAGTCACTGAGACGGATCGCGCCTTCTCATCGAGCAACATGTTTGTGCACCCCAAGCCGTCTGGGAGACCGGCATCAACATGGTAAACCTTCTCATTAATCTTTATCTTGTATTCCATGAAGCTGTCTCCAACCTATTGATCATCTTGCGAGATCCCAGGCCCCCAGGGTATGCCATGGTGATGTCCAGTCCGCCATAGCACTAACGTCGCCAGGCGATGGGACGGTTCTTTGACCCGTCATCTCCCAAGCCACGTATCCTAAAACCGCTGATTCATCCCCAGTACTATGAGGGTGCCATTGGGCAAAGTGGTCGTCAATGAAGCACGTGTGAGTTTCTCCAGCCTTGAAGGCATCCGAGGACAGAACATCCAGAAGAAATTCAATCTGAGTTTTCACACCAAGTATCACACATTCCTTAAGGGCTCGAATCATTCGGGCGATTGCTCCAGAACGGTCCTCAGCCCAGACGACGAGTTTGCCCAAAATCGGATCGTAATGAACCGGGACATCAAAGCCCGTGTAAATCCCGTGGTCGAAACGGACCCCCGGGCCCTCAGGTGATCGAGCAAAAAGGATTCTCCCGGGAGCCGGCATGAAGTCTGCCTCCGGATCTTCAGCATATATTCGGCACTCGATTGCATGGCCCCGGCGTGAAAGATCTCCCTGAGAGAAAGGCAGAGGGAGACCTCCGGCTATCTCCACCTGTCGCCGCACAAGGTCCAACCCGGTGATCATCTCAGTGACCGGGTGCTCCACCTGGAGTCTCGTATTGACCTCCAGAAAATAGAACTTTCCATTCCGGTCCAGCAGGAATTCGACGGTGCCGGCATTGACATAACCAGCAGCGCGTGCGACCGCTATGGCTGCAGCCCCCATACGGTCCCGCAGTTCACTATCGAGTGCTGTGGAAGGGGTTTCTTCGATAATTTTCTGGTGTCTTCTCTGTATCGAGCACTCCCGTTCAAACAGGTGAACCAGGTTCCCGTAAGAATCCCCCAGTATTTGAAACTCCACATGCCGCGGGCGGTCCAGATATTTCTCCAGGTAGATTGAACCGTCTCCGAACGCGGTCAAGGCTTCGCCGGCCGCCGCCTGTGCAGCTTCAGCAAGGGCTGCCGGATTGTCTACGATTCGCATTCCCTTGCCTCCGCCTCCGGCTGCCGCCTTTAAAAGAACAGGGTAGCCCATAGCTTCTGCAAGCTGATTGAGGCGGACCAGGTCTACCTCGGTATCGACCATGCCCGGAATGATCGGAACCCCGCTTTGCGCCATGGTGCGCCGGGCAGTGGTTTTGTTCCCGAGAGCAGCCATGACCTTGGCCGAAGGGCCTATAAACACGAGACCTTCTGAGGTGACTCTGTCTGCAAACACCGGGTTCTCCGCCAGGAATCCGTAACCGGGATGAACGGCCTCGGCGCCGGTTTGCAGAGCGGCACCAATTATCTTGTCAATATTCAGGTAACTGGCAGCCGGGTCCGACTCTCCCAAAAAAACAGATTCATCTGCCGTAAACACGTGCAGGGATTCCCTATCCGCATCTGAATAGACGGCAACAGTGCGGATACCCATTTCTTTGGCGGTGCGCATGACCCTAACGGCAATCTCTCCTCGGTTGGCGATCAGTATCTTGGAAAACATTGACAGCCCCCTACATTCTGAAAGTGCCGTGGCCTTGATGTCGACCGGCCAGGGGCGCATTGAGCGAAGAGGAAATAGCCAAACCTAATACGTCTCTGGTCATTGCAGGATCCAAGATGCCGTCGTCCCAGAGATTGGCCGTGCTGTAATAGGCGTTCCCCTCATTGAGAGCCGAGTGCATTATGGGACCGCGAATACCTTCAACAATTTCTTGGGGTAAGGGAGGTTGTCCGTCGCGGGCCAACTGGTCGTTCTTTACTGCTACCAGCACATCCGCAGCTTGCTCGCCTCCCATTACCCCGATCTGGGCATTTGGCCACATCCAGAGGAATCTCGGCGAATAACCCCGACCGCACATCCCGTAATTACCCGCTCCGAATGAAGCGCCTACGATAACGGTAAACTTCGGCACAGTGGCTGTTGAAACCGCATGGACCATCTTATGGCCGTCCTTGGTGATACCGCCTCGTTCATACTCCCGGCCTATGATGTATCCGTTGATGTTCTGCAGGAACAGGAGGGGGATTCCTTGTCTGTCGCAAAGTGATATGAATTGGGTAGCCTTGAGTGAGCTGTTGGAAAATAACACCCCGTTATTGCCTAGTATCCCTACCTGATACCCGTGGATATAAGCCCACCCGCACACCAGGGTAGGACCGTAAAGCGCTTTGAACTCAAGAAACTCGGAACCGTCCACCATTCGAGCAATAATCTCTCGCACATCATAAGGTGTTGAGATGTTACGCGGGACAACTCCCCAGATCTCCTGAGGATCATAGAGCGGTCTTTTCGGCTCGCGTCTCGGTACACGGGCTTTTTCAAGCGGTGGCAACAGGGCTACTATGTCGCGAATTATCTGCGTAGCGTGGCGGTCATCCTCGGCAAAATAGTCTGATACTCCGGACTGTCGGCAGTGGACCTCGGCCCCTCCGAGTTCCTCTGCGGTCACCTCCTCACCTGTTGCCGCTTTAACAAGAGGGGGGCCTCCCAGAAAGATTGCTCCTGTACCGGTCACGTGGACCACATGGTCCGACATGGCTGGGATGTACGCTCCTCCAGCGGTGCAAAGCCCCATTACCGCAGTGATCTGAGGTATGTTCATCTTTGACATGATAGCCTGGTTGTAAAAGATCCGACCACCGTCGTCGGTATCCGGGAAGATCTCCGACTGAAGCGGTAAATAGGCTCCGCCTGAGTCCACCAGCATGATCATGGGCAGGTTGTTTTCCATGGAGATGGTCTGGCAGCGTAAAGTCTTCTTCACGCCCATGGGGTAGACCGTTCCTCCCTTTATCATCGGATCATTGGCATGGACCAACACTTCTCGGCCACAGACAAGACCTATGCCGGCGCGAGTCCCTGCACCGTGAACTTTACTGTCATAAAGTCCTCTTGCGGCGAGTGGTGCAATCTCCAGCCACGGGGTATTACGATCCAGAAGCAAGTCCAATCTTTTTTGAATCGGTAGCTTCCCCAGTTCCTCGTTCCGTTTTAGAGCTTTTTCCGAGCGGTCTTCTCGAGCCTTGTTCAGATCGGCCTTGAGTTCAGCCACCAGTTTTTCCATGGCCTCGTAGTTGGCCTTGTACTCGTCACAACTCGTATCGATAAGACTTTCGATCACTTCCATGAACGTGCGCCTTTTCTTCGTAACTTAGTTGCGTATCAAACGTATCGTTTCAAAAGATCGTCTGCAATGGCCATGCGTGCCCGTTCCGTTGTGGTGCCCGCCACAGCGGCATACTTGGCATCTCTGTACCCCCGTTCTATCATGTTTCCGGAGAGATAACCCTGGCCAGCCATTATCTGCATGGCCATACTTGCTACTTTTTCAGACGCCTCCGCAGCAAAGACCTTTGCGCAGCGAACCAGGGTTGCTGCCTCAGAATCGGAGACCGAGCACATCCAGCCTGCCCGGAAAGCGAGGAGTTGAGAAGTCTGAGACAGGGTCAGCATTTCAGCCAATTTGAAACGTATTTCCTGGTGGGCAAAAATAGGCTTACCCGAGCGTTGATGAAGTCCGGAGTATTTCCTAGCTTCAGCTATGGTTCTTTGAATGAGTCCCACCGAGGCCATAGTCAGCACCAGATCCTCGGTGAGACGCAGGAATTCGAGTGGCGAACGGTCGCTAATTGGTCCAAGGACCTGAGACCGGGGAACTCGAACTTCGTTCAACTCGATCGCAGACACCGCGACGCCGTTGTAACCAAGTGTTTTCATCCTGGGGCCAATCACCAGACCGGGGAGCCCTGGTTCCACGACACAGATGGCTATTTGCTCTTCCACATGTACGAGTATGGCCAGGCAGTCCGCGATAGGGCCATTGGTGACAAAGTCCTTTTTCCCATTTACTACATAGTCGGAGCCATCCAGCCACGCCACAGCCCCGAGGCCGCCATCATGCTCCTGCTCGGCGGGTTCGGTCACGGCCACTGCACCTATCAAATCTCCCCGCTCCACGGCTTCCAGTATGTTGCCAACATGGCCGGATCCACCGAAGCATCGTAAAAGCCCGGCAAAAATGCGAGCTGTTACTTCGACCGCGAGAAAAAGAGATCCGGAAATCCTCGCCAGTTCCTCCTGGCCGGCCATCAGTCCCAGGGTATCCGACCCGGCAACGGGCCCTGCCCCGATGCCCAGGTAACCGATCCGTGCAAGCCGCTTTAGAAACCGACTGGTTATGTTCTTCAACTCTCGGAGATCGGCATCCTCAAGAGCTTCCAGTTCCAGAAGGCACGACTGGTCAAAGACACCGATCAAACGTGTCTTGATTTCCTTATCTTCAGCAGTCCAATCGAAGTTCATAAATTATTCCTCACATCAGGCGGGAGATAAGCACCTTTTGAACATCAGACGTGCCTCCGCCGATGGGAGCCAGACGGCCGTCTCGGAAAACCCTTTCCACGTCGTACTCATGGCAGTAGCCATACCCTCCGTGCAGCACCATGGCGTCGTTTGTAGGGCCCAGAGACCAATCTCCTACAAAAAGCTTGGCTACAGCGGCCTCGAGATGGTTCAGCGGCCTGCCCTGGTCCTTGCACCAGGCAATTCGATAGACGAGAGACCGCGCGGCCTCGAGAAAGATCTTCATGTCGGCCAGCTTGTGCCTGACCGCCTGGAAATATGCAATGGGCCGCCCGAACTGCTCGCGCTCCTGGGCGTAACGACTGCAGCGCTGAATGAGGAAGGAAACCGCACCCACAAACGGAGCCAGCAAGGCGCTGCGATCCCATTCCACCGTCTGCATGGCCATCAAGAAGCCGCTGCCTTCAGCACCAATGAGGTTTTCTGCTGGAATGATGCAGTCCTCGAATACAAGCTCCGAAGTCGGGGATGTCCTGACTCCCATTTTGTTCAGGCTCCGGCTGACTGAAAAGCCCGGTGTCCCTTTTTCCACAACAAAGGCCGAAATACCTGAGTGTCCCGCCGAGGGGTCGGTCTTGGCGTAGATAACCGCTACATCAGCGATGGCACCGTTTGTAATGAACATCTTGGTCCCATTAAGTATCCAGTGACTTCCATCTCTTTGGGCCCTGGTCCGTAGGGACGCCACGTCTGAACCCGCCCCCGGCTCGGTGAGTCCCATGCAGCCTATCCATTCACCGGCCGCCAATCTGGGTATGTACTTCCGGCGTTGTTCGTCCGTGCCGTGACTGAAAATGGTGTCTGCGCAAAGATAAGTGTGTGCGCCGTAACTAAGAGTGAGACCACCGTCGACGCCCGCTTCGCCAAGCGCTTCAGCAGCTAGTACCGAAGTCATCACATCCGCACCGCTCCCGCCAAGTTCTTCGGGAAAGTGGAGGCCCAGGATTCCAAATTCGCCTAACCGTTTCCAGGATTCACGGTCAAACTTACCCTGGAGATCATGCTCCTGAACGCGTGGTACGATCTCACGGCGTGCAAACTTGAGGACCTGCTCCTTGAACATAAGCTGTTCCTCGGTCAATCCAAAATCCATGGTCAGTTCCTTCTATATGGGGCGGGCTCCATTGAAAAAAACCGTGAGAAGGTTCAAGGCAATGCGCTGCTTGTGTGTCTTCCCCCTGATCGGGTAATTCTCTATAACCATTGTGGAAACAAAGGCTTCTATTGCCCCAAGAAAAATGTAGGTCAGGTATCTCGCCTTCACGTCCTTTCGTAAAGTGTTTTGAGCTTGAGCCCGTGCGATGATATCTTCGGTCCTGTCTATGAAGGCTCTGAAAAATTTCAATCGGGCCGGAGTGAGGTTTGCACGCCGCATCAAAGATTGCGGTTTGCTTGTCTTTTCTGCCGTCGCTTACACGCTGGATTTGCCGCATACTAAATTCGGTAGCAAGTACTGATTGATATGTCAATCAATTTCCAGCCACGAAGGATCTCAATGAGAAAACCCAACATTCCTCAGAATGGTTGGTTCATAAACGGAGGTGCGGGATGCTGAGAAAAGCTTTTTTATCTGAATTCAGCCGGAGGTTGGCCTTACTACTCATCGTCGTTACTGTCGGGGTTGGCATGAGACCCCCGAGTTGTTGGTCGGAACAGGACCTGCCTGTTATTGTGCCCGATCTACCTACTCGACAAGCTCACATAACGAATCAGATAACGTTTGATCAATTGCGTCGGATAAAGGGAGCCGATCCCGAAAACAAGGGTCTGGTAATTGACTTGGGAGACCCTTCCTTGCAGGGAACCATCTTCACCGGCCCTTATCCATTTGAAGCAGGGGAAGCTGACTATGATTACACTCGTTACCGCCTCAGTAGTCCTCTGGTGAACGGAAAAGGCGTGCTCGGTATCTCCGATTTGTTCAATGCCAGGTATAACGCCAACGAGTGGCCCAATAGCCCATGGCCCATGACCACAACCTTAGCGTATCGTCTCAGTCTATGGTCTCTGAATCAAGGCACGCCTGAAATTCTAGGCTTCTTTGACAGCATAGTGAGCTTTCGCAAGGATGGAGACATTTTCCATAAGAGCCTTACCATTGTTGAGGGACCATTCGTGGCTTTAGTAACAAGCGATGACCCTTCCGTCATCATGATCGCACTTGAAACCGACGAACTGTGCAAGGCAGAGGTGACCGTCCACCGGGTGGGAGGCAATCAGGTTCAGATCAAGGTCGGCCGCGATGATTACCGTCTTGATAATCCCATGATCTTCTCGGGAACTGAAAATCAAAAGAAGCACTGCGTAAAAATCAGCGGTCTTCAGCCCTCCACGGAATACGTGTACTTTGTGCAATGTGAAACGATAAAAAAAGAGAAGGTTAAGTCGAATCTGTACAAGTTTTTGACCGCTCCTGAAAAAGGCACCGGCTCTGTAACACTCGCTTTTTCAGGAGACAGCCGGGAAGGCATCGGTGGCGGAGAAATGAATTACATGGGAATAAACTTTTCTACACTGAGTCGGATCACCATGGACGCATATCGAAGAGGAGCAGAGGTTTTCCTCTTCGGAGGAGACCTTGTCAATGGCTACACCTCTGACATGCAAGATTTAAGATTGCAACTCAGAGGCTGGAAACAGGCGATGTCCGGTTTTTGGCGCTCCAGGCCTGTTTACACATGTATGGGCAATCACGAGACCCTGCTCAATGCGTATGATGACGGCACTGGATCGGGAGTTTTCTTGGACAAGTGGCCCTATGACGAACAGAGCGGCGAAGCAGTGTTCGCCTCTGAGTTTCTCAATCCTGCTAATGGGCCGAAACCTTCTGATCCGCGTCGTCCCCCGTACACTCGGAACGTGTACAAATTTCAGTACGGGTCGGTATTAATCGTAGCGTTCAACAACAATTATTGGTGGACCACAGACAAAAAAATAAAAAATTACGGTGGATCCCCTCAGGGATATATCATGGAAGATCAGCTCGAGTGGATAGAGAGCGCCCTCAATGAAGCCGAGTCGAACCCGACCGTACGCTATATCGTGCTCTATGGACACACGCCCGTTTTTCCCTGCGGTGGCCATTTAAAAGACACCATGTGGTGGAACGGCAACAACAACGTGCGTGCTTACACGAATAAAAACGGTTCATTGGTGTCGGAGAAACTGGGCATGATAGAAGTGCGCAACCGGCTATGGCGCGCGATTTCCCAATCCAAGAAAGTGGCCGCGGTATTGACCAGCCATGAGCACGAATATCATCGCACCTTGATCACGGACAAGACACCTGTCGGCGTTTACCCTCTAGACGATACCGATGGAAATGGGGTTTTGGACAAATATTCGGCTGATCCTGGTTTCTGGAATCCCACGTGGCACTTCGCCCTTGGAACTGCAGGCGCTCCTTACTACGCTCTGGAAAACACACCCTGGAAGCCGGTCTTCTTTTCATCCCAGGAAGGTTATGCCTTGATACAGGCCGACAATGAACGAATCTCCTTGAAGTTTATCTCTATCACAGGCCAGGTGGTAGATGAGATAGGTGACCTCATGGCCGCAAAGAGGTAACAATTCAGGGGGTACGTTCCGGCTGGATTTCTCCGATCTTGATGTTCCGCCGTCTCTCCAGCAACAGGAGCAACGCCGGGAGTGTAGTCAGTGTAAAAGCAACAGCGGAGGTCATGCCAATCACCATGGCCCACGCCAGAAATTCCATTGCATAATGTTTGGAAGTGAGCATGGGAACGAAACCCATCACGTTTGTGAGAGACGTGAAAATGATCGGTCTCGTAACGCGAGCCATCGCCTTTGAAACAGAACCGCCTTCCTTGGGAGAACTTCCCATGACTACGTGTACTCCATTGTCCATTCCAAGGCCAAAGATCAAAGGAGCAACCCCGACGACCGAAAAGGGCAACCCCATGCCTAGTGCGCCCATCACCCCGAGGGTAACACAAAAAGCCCCGACCATCGGAATCAGACTGAGCACTACCCCCACGGGATGGCGGAAAAACGCAACAAAAAAAAGTATTACCGTGAAAAGCACATAGAGGCCAAGCCGAACAAGCTCTGAAACCAGAGTGGAAAGTATCTCTTCCATCGACTGCCTAGGCCCGGAGAGACCCACAGACACTGGTAGGCTCTTTACTGCGTCCATAATCTTCCGGTCCACTTTCTTGAGTTTGTCTGGATCAGTTACCTCTGCCGAGAATCTTATCTGGGTTAAAAAGCGATATTTCCCCATGACTTGAGAAGTGTACCACGATCGCTCCAACTCGTCGGAACTATCTGGGTCCTGTTGGCCTTGGGTCTGTAGTTCGCCCAGTATCTTGCCGACGGAATCGAAGGACCGGTCCATTGTCTGTGCCGCATTGTTCGACAGATCCGAGTGCTCCAGCTTTTTCGTAAAAAAATCCTTGAGCCGGGGCCATGCTTCCAGGATGTCGGAAGCCAACTTCATGTTTTTGGTTCGAACCGAGTCCGGCGCCACGAGGTAAGAGATGGAGTCGACGGAAGCAATCTCCCGATCCTTTCCCATTAGGTTTTCAAGTATATCGTCCAACTTGGACTGGATTTCCAGGCCTTCTTGAAAGTTCTCGACGTCGAAAGACAGCAGTGCGGGCTGGGAAAAATTAACATGGAACTTCTTGGAAATAGTGTTTGAGACAGCAATGGAATCCATGTTCCTGGCAAAGAAGACTTTGAAGAGATCCTTCTCGTAGGAAACGCGAGAGGCTAGAAATAAGCTAAAAACAAATATGACTGCAGAGACTATCGTGATTGTACCGGGATGATTATTGAACAACCCGGATAACCTACTGAAATCTACCTGCATTCTCGGGAAATAGTCTTTTCGACGCGAAGCGGTCACTGCTACCAGCGCGGGAAAAAGGAATAAAGTCGAAACAAGGCTGAGCGCCAGCCCTGATGCTCCCACATACCCGAATTGGGCCATGGCGGGCTGATGCGAGAAACACAGGCATAAAAAGGCTAGAATTGTGGTCAGAGCCCCCAACATAACCGGTGGTCCGGTCAGATCGTAAACTTGAGCAACAGCGTCTGCAGGAAGGGTCCCTTTGTCGATCTCTTCAGTGAATCGCCCCCACAAATGGACCCCATAATCCGTAGCCAACCCGAAAAGCACTCCGGTAGCTCCCATCACCACTGGATTTACCTCGTCGTAACCCAAATAGATCAGGGCATAATTCGGCCCTATGCCGGCCGCTATCGGTGTCATGAGGATAACAGCCGACCATAAGCTGCGGTATACTCCTACGAGCAATAACATGACCATGCTAAAGGAAAACAGAAGGATGATCGTCGTTTCTCGTTCGAATATCTGATCTGATTCGTAATGGAATGCGGTCTTTCCTGTGAGATGCCATTTAAGATCTTTGGATTTCTCTCTGAGATTCGGCATTGCCTCCATGAGTTCCGAGGTTTTCACGGGAATTGTCTGGAGCATCCTGTCCATGAGCGCCTTGCCCTGGACGATATCAGTGCTGGGAAAACTCGGGGTGACTTGGATTAGATAGACAGTGCTGTCCGGGCTGGCTACGAGAAGGTAGATGTCCCCAAGGCTGACTGCCCCCACCCTTTTTTTCATGGAATCCGATACAAACTGCCCTAGTTCCAAAGGATCTTCCAGTATTTGTTTTTGCAGGAAAGGGTGTTCCGTCAGAAAAAGACGATTCCGGTTTCTCCTGAGGGCTTCTCCTATTCCCTTCGTACTGAAAATATTCTTTATTCGATCTTGCTCTCTTTGATTCATCCCAAGGAGGAAGTTTTTGAAAAGATGAGCAACCTCTTCACTATTTTCAGGATCGATAAATTGGTAACGTACTCTCCGCACACCGGATATTTGAGCTATGCAATCTCCCAAACCCTTTATAAATTGGAGACGATCCTCTCCTGGGGGTTCAGGGAATTCGATGACGACAATGAGAGAATCTTGTTCCCCAAATATTTCGCTATTCTCTCGCCCCAGATTTATGACGGGATTCGTCTGTCCGACGCCTGCAAGTAGATTACTGCTGACGGTTATGAAAGGCATTGAGGAGAAGCCGGCAACCGCAAGAACCAGGAAAATCGCTATTACAATACGAGGAAAAGCAAATGAAAACCTGAAGATCTGGCGCAAGACCAGAGTGAGCAATTGCATCCGGCTTCCTTCTTTTTTTTCACAAGGATGGCTGATTCAACTATTTTATCACTCCTGAAAGTTTGAATGCTGATACAAGGCTCCTGATCCATCGGTCCCGGCTGTTCTGAAATTGAGCTGCCGCCAAACTCGACGTGACAAGGATCCGGTTACGATTGGACCGTAATGAATTCACTCCTCTCCAGGAGATTCCCGTAGGGGCCAAACCGTCACCGGAAGCAATTTTTTCCAGAAGCACAAGCTTTGTTCCGGCCCTTTTTAGTAATAATAGGCTGTCGTGAGGAGCCGGGGCACTCATTTTCATTCCCCTGCTCACAAATCCTGCCGCATGAACGATGGCCTGCTGAAAAACCTTATTAGGCGGCTCCCATGCATAAGGGTACACATACCAGGCTCCCAGCGTGCGGTCGTCGTAAAGCATCCGGACAAGCTCGCGCAGCCCGCTCCAACGTCGCACCACTGCAGCCCTCTTGTGATAGGATTCGAGATCCAGAAATACGAAGTTGGTTTCAGACTTCACGTCCGGAACCTGGCTGATCAGACTTTTCACAAGGTCGTTCCTGATCGCAGCGGCTTCTTTCCAGTCAACACTGAGTCCTGCGTGAAAGGCTGCCATAAACCATATCCCTACGATAAGGGCAAACTGGGAAACGAATCGAGCTTTGCTGTTCTTCCATGCGGTGAACACCACTGCAAAAATAATCGCAATGCCGCAGGATGCAGACGAATAGATCCTGCTCGCCCAATTGAAATTGAACCAACTCGTGTCACCCTGTGCAATCAGACCCCACTTTGCCATGAGGGTCTCTGTGAGCTTGGGGGTCCCACTACCGTAACCTGCGATTTGGTAAGGGAGCATTCCCAATAGAAGGATGACGATTCCCAGAATGATCTTGTAAGAAGTTCCCTGGTCCCACCGCAACGGCTCATCAGGTTGAGTATTGTCACTGATTTTTGTTCTCGACATATACAAGTGGAATGCAGCCCAAATGACCACGAGCCACGCAATAAGACACACCCAGAGTTCACGACAGAACGTGGTGAAAGGAGCCGTTAGATAAAAAGGCAGCAGCCCGAGATATGACACGATCAATTCAATCGGTGGCACTATGTGACGATGTTCGACGACACCGCCTCCAAAATACAGGTATCTGACGGCAAGAGCCAGAACCAAGCCCGACAAAATCCCCGCGCCGAGCTTTGCCAGGAAGACCTTTTCCCAGAAAGGATAGCCCTCATTCCTTCTGACGGGTAACAAGAGCAGAGGTAAGGCACATATCATGAGGCTCGGCGCCTCATATGTCAGGAACGACAAAACGTAAAGGAAAACCGGTAATGCAAGACCTGTCAACGACGCGGATCCCTTGGCCCACCTCTGAAACGCTATGACTGATCCCCAAAAGAACACTAAACTCAAACGTGAATTGTCCGTGAAGATGATGTACGTCAATGAGGAGACGGTTGGCAGAAAAAAAACCAAAAGAGTACAAAATGTTACAAAGGTTCGGTTCTTGGGGAACACTCGAAAAAGAGCCAACCCCATCAGGAAAGATGCACCGACCCAGAGGAGGAGGGAGAATAAGTGAAAAATGGGCCGATTAAATCCCACGAGTTCGAAAAGGCTCAACCAGTACATACCTTCAATGGGCCTCAGGGCTTCGCGAGCATAAACAGCCATAGATGTAGGGAAATCGTACCAGTAAGCCCAACTTAATATCCACCAGTCATCCGCGTCGAATCCGATGTCTCCGGTAACCGCAGTCAGTATGATGCTGTAAACGGCTAGTCCTAAGGCAACAAACCATAATCTTGAGCCCTTCACGTCCTTCCTTTCCATGATCTCGAACCAGTCAGATAGTAAGTCGGTAAACTTCTGCAAGAATATTCATTATCAAAGCTGGAGCGTCTTGAAAAGACTTAATTTTCACTAAACTCATTTTTTTATGTCAGGATTGCCGATTTTACCCCATTCCGGTGGCGATCGTTGAGGGATGCTGTAACTCATTGGCCGAAATAAGCTGTCAAAAGGTAACCACTACATATGCTTTGGATTTCTTCCGTAACTCGAAAGCCTCCAGTCGAGCATGAGCGGCATGTTTCCATGGAGGCCCAAAATCCAATTTATCAACAGTTGTTTATAACTTTACCGGCAGTGCATGTGGGCTTTGCCCCTGCTCTCGACATTTCGGTCACTTATATTTATATTTGATTTAATTACTCTTTTTGGCGTGCACCAGCATGGCACACTCTGCATAAAACCCTAACATTCTACGAGTCATGGTAAGTTATCCACAGAGTTACACGCCAGTTATCCACAGAAGATGTGGATACACTGAAAGGCCTCAATATTTGGCTCTGGGGCAGGTGTAGCAACTCATTCGATCAGAAATCCCTCCTGTTTTGAAGGGCACGGGTCAAAGTGAGGGGATCCGCGTATTCCAGAGACCCTCCGACGGGTATGCCATAAGCTATGCGTGAGACACTTATCCCCATTTTCTTGAGACGATCACCTATATACGCTGCTGTTGCTTCACCCTCGACCGTGGGATTGAGTGCCAGTATCACTTCCGAAAGCTCTCCCTTTTCCACACGGTCAATGAGATCCTTCAGCCGAATTTCGTCAGGTCCGATAGCATCAAGAGGCGAGAGGACTCCATGGAGCACGTGGTAGACTCCTTTGAAGTGCGATGCCTTTTCAACGGCCATAAGGTCGAGGGGACTCTCTACTACACAGATCCGGCTGGCATCCCTCCTTGGGTCAGAGCAGATAGTGCATGGATCAACATCGGTGAGATTGAAACACGTAGAGCAAAGCCGCAGCTTTTCTCTGACTTTTCTAATACTTGAGACCATATCCTGGACCTCGTCCCTGTTTGCGTTCAGAATGTAATAGGCGTATCGAGCCGCGGTTTTCTCACCCACCCCTGGGAGGCGTTTCAGGGCCTTGATTAGCGTTTCCAGGGGGCCGGACATCACATAAATCCTGGGAGACGCAGCCCGCCGGTCAGCTTAGACATCTCTTGGGTCATTAATTCACGGGACTTCCTCAGGGCGTCGTTGACCGCGGCCACGACGAGATCTTCCAGGAACTCGAGATCTTCTGAGGATACGAGTTCATTTTCAATCTTAATGGAGAGTATTTCCTGAGTCCCGCTGGCCACTACCCGTACCATGTCGCCACCCGAGCTTCCGACAACCGTCTTCTCCGCCAGCTCTTCTTGAACCGCGGCGATTTTGGCTTGCAGACCCTGCGCCTGTTCCATAAGATCTTTGATACCAAACACGGGATTAACCTCCATCATGTGTTGATCAGGCAGGAGCCCCAGAGTAACAAAAGCACGTCCTTGAGGCAACCAAACGATGAAAAGACCGCAAGTACTCCTCGTTAATCCATGGATTCATGATTTCGCGGCGTATGATCTATGGGCAAGGCCATTGGGGCTGCTGGTCATTGCCTCCAGGCTGAGACGACTTGGATGGGAACCCAGTTTTGTGGACTGCCTCGATGCCGACCATTCCGTAATGGATGCGGCTAAAGCACGACCGCATTCTCACGGAAGATTCGTCAAAACGCCCATACAAAAACCCGCTCCATTGTATGGTGTACCCAGGACCTTCAGCCGTTATGGCGCGGACCCGGCGGTCATAGAGAAAGACCTTCTTTCGATTTCTCGTCCGGACGCAATTCTCGTCACAAGTATCATGACCTACTGGTACCCCGGGGTTGCTGAAACAATACGAATGCTGAGGAAGGTTTTTGAAGGAGTTCCCCTCTTGTTGGGCGGTATTTACGCCTCGCTACTTCCTCACCATGCGCTGGCTCATTGCGATCCGGATGAGGTCATTGTCGGACCGGGGGAGTCAATGCTGCCTCATGCCCTCTACCGGCACACCGGCTTTGCCTCCACTTCTCTAGAAGACGATGCGATGTTTGAATTTTCAGCGGCACTGGACCTGATGCGACGGGTGAAATTCCTGCCCTTGATCACGTCGCGAGGGTGCCCGCTGAGCTGCGCCTATTGCGCCTCCAGGAAGATATTCCCTTTTTTCGTCAAGCGCGAAGTTTCAGCAGTCATTAGTGAGATTCAAGCTGCCGACGACCGATATGGTATCAGCGACATTGTTCTGTATGACGATGCCTTTCTCATTGACCCTCCCGGACATGCCCTGCCTCTATTGGAGGAGGCGGCTGCCGGACTTTCCGGGATGCGCTGGCACACCCCCAACGGGTTACATGCTTCGGCTATTAGTCTCAAAGTGGCCTCTGCCATGAAAAGGGCAGGGTTTGAAACCATCAGGATCGGAGTCGAAAGTGTGTCGGACGAATTTCATAATCGTACCGGGGGCAAGACCGATAGACTGAGTTTCTTGTCAGCCGTGACAAATCTTCTCGATGCAGGATTTTCCAGGGAACAGATTGGAGCGTACCTGCTGGTGGGGCTTCCTGGCCAGTCTCGAGGCCAAATCGAGGACGATGTGGATCTTGTTTTGAAAGCGGGTGCCTTTCCCAAACTTGCAGAGTACTCCCCGATCCCAGGAACACTCATGTGGTATGAAGCGGTCGGATCCAGCCCCTATCCCATAGAAACTGAGCCGCTTTTCCACAATTGTACTCTCTTGACCGCAGCAGAACCGGGGGTTGATTCAAAGTTTTTGCAGGGGGTTCGGACGCGAATTTCAGAATACGTTATGTTGACAGAGCTTCAGCATATTGGTAAATAAGGAATACCATCCTGAGAAGATTACACCTACATATTTGGGAAAGAGAGAATAAGATGGCCCAACCGAAGGACGTAGTAGGCGCCGCTCTTGTTGTTGGAGGCGGAATAGCCGGCGTGCAGGCTTCATTAGACCTGGCGGAATCAGGTTACAAAGTATATCTCGTCGAGGAAAAACCCTGTATCGGTGGGGTCATGGCCCAATTGGACAAGACCTTTCCGACAAACGATTGTTCTACCTGTATTTTTTCTCCCAAGCTTCAAACCTTGGCGCAAAATCCGAATATTGAAATTCTTGCGTACAGTCACATCGAGGGAATTGAGGGCGAGGAGGGCAATTTCAAGGTCAAGATACGCCGTAAAGCACGATACGTTGATCAGGAAAAGTGCATTTCATGCGGTACATGCGCGGAGAAGTGCCCCATCAAAGTGCCCAATGAGTATAACTTCGGTCACGATATCCGAAAGGCGATCTACAAAGATTATGCTCAGGGCATACCTTCTGTGTACACGATTGACACTGGGCACTGCCGTCTGTTTCGAGGCAAGAAATGCGGTGTATGCAAGAAAGTGTGCCCCGCGGATGCGGTGGACTATGAACAACAAGACGTGGTGGAAGACGTTGATGTAGGAGCAGTCATACTTGCACCGGGCTATGAACTTTTCGATACGGCACGGGTTTCCGAATTCGGTCACGGTCGAATGCCCAATGTAGTAACCAACCTGGAAATGGAGCGGATACTTAGTGCGTCAGGTCCCAATGCAGGCGAAGTGAAACGCCCATCGGACGGCAGCCACCCCAAAAAAGTCGCTTGGATTCAGTGTGTGGGTTCAAGAAACCCACAAAAGGGTATGCCCCACTGCAGCTCCATTTGCTGTATGGCTTCAATAAAGGAAGCGGTTATTGCCAAGGAACACGACCCCAACATTGAGCCCACAATTTTTTACATGGATATCCGTGCTTATGGAAAGGACTTCGACGCCTATTATGAGCGTGCAAAAAAACAGGGCGGGGTGAGGTTCCTTCGATCAATGGTAAGCCGTGTAATTGAAGACCCCATATCACACAATCTCAACATCACGTATCTTGACGAGAATCAAAACCTCTCCACCGAGACCTTCGAAATGGTGGTCCTCGCCGTGGGGCTCAGAACCTCGGACGAGTCCCGGCTGCTTGCCGAAAAGATAGGCGTAGACCTCAATGAGTCCCTGTTCTGTGCCGCGACGTCCTTCGAACCAGTCCAGACTAGTCGTCCCGGTATTTTTGC
>Ga0007800_10000274_pt1 | contig 21959 bp, 19 predicted proteins | sample CryBogmetaGMA14M_FD_60366 | JGI IMG/M metagenome (GOLD analysis project Ga0007800, IMG submission 60366) | Freshwater microbial communities from Crystal Bog, Wisconsin, USA - MA14M | ecosystem: Environmental > Aquatic > Freshwater > Lake | place: Crystal Bog, Wisconsin, USA | collected 2009-07-06 | reverse complement strand
CGCCGTAACAAGAGCTGCAATGAGAGCGGTTAAGAACATGCCTACGAGTCGGCTCCTGTCCACATCCACTCCCAGGCTCCGGGCAACGTCCTCCCCTGCAGAAAGAGCGTTCAGATCCCACCTCTTCAGGACAAAATAGATTGTGACCATGATAGTTGCCGTTGTCATAACTCCTATCTCACGCCAATTGGAGCGACTGACGTCTCCAAAAGTCCAAAAGACAACCGAGGCTATCTCGACCTCGGTGGCGAAATACTGCACCAGGATTGTACCGGACACAAACAAAGACGAGAGCGCAACACCAGCGAGGATGATAGATTCGGCAGCCATTTTCTTGAGTCGAGCGAGCGCCAGAATGATTACTGTACCGAGAAGAGCCCCCAGGAAAGCGCAGATGGTGACCGAATAGATGTTCCGAATGGTCATCGGCCCCGCTGCGCTTGTGGTTTGAACGGTGCTCACCTGAATCGCACTGGTCTCGGCTCCCCCAGCTCCCAGCGCCACGATTGCGAAAGCAGCCCCGAAAGCCGCTCCTTGACTGATGCCAAGAGTAAATGGGGAAGCAAGGGGATTCTTGAGCAAACACTGCATGACCGCTCCTGACAATCCTAAGCACCATCCTGCTATGATCGCGGCGACTATGCGAGGCATTCTGATATTCCAGATGACAATCCCTGCCGATCCATCCATTTGACCAAAAAGGGTTGCGATGGCCTTGGAAGGAGACATGTCGAAAGAGCCCCGAGCCAACGAAAAAACACTGAGGGAAACCACAGCACAGAGAAAAAAACCGAAAAGCCAAAGCTTTTTCCTCACGGATTTAGTGTAGGCTTCTTTAATAGAAAACTGCTCCATGCAGTTTTACCTCATGATCCATTCCGTTCAAGCAACCCCAAGGATGTGGAGGGACGTCGTATTTCACTACTACTCTCCATGTAACTGATGGTCCAATCTAAGGAACAGATTTCGCCGATAAGCGCTGTACCAAAAACATTGGCCGAGAATGAACACGTGACACATCTTGTCAGCACTGGTGTTTAGTGTGCTATCACTACAATAGATGTGGCACTAAGTCAACCGGTATAACGTGGATATATCGTCACAAGGGTAAAACCGAAAGTTGGGATGGTTGGTTGTTAGAAATGGATGGAATGCACACTTCACTGTTTTTTCGACGAAGAAAACTATGTTCTTATAATAGGTAAGGTTTTTCGGCTTCAAATATCTGATCACGCACTGCCGGGGGCTAGAAGACGCCGTAAAAATGATCTCTGAGCCTTCTTCGACACTTTTCGTCCCAGAGCAGTTGCCAGGATGACGGGAAGACTTAATGCAATTGCAGGAAAATTACGTACGTTAAAGACGTGTATACGAACCAACTTGTGAACGATTTTTGCCAATTGAACCGGAGTATAGAACTTTCTGGTAATCTGCTTACTGATCCGCTTCAGACCCGGCCGGCCCAATTGCTCTGAATAAACAATGGAGTCGTCACCTATATAATATCCGGGAGCAGACTCCACGAGATCCCTCAAAGGAGAATATTTTTCGATCCGCAATTTTTGATACGTAATTGAATCCAATCCCAGCTCTTTTGCAAAGACCGGTATCTGCATCATCTCCTTTTCGGTCTCGTTGACGTTCCCGTAAATAAAGTATCCGTGATAGTAAAACGGGAATTTGCGCAATGTCTGGAAAGCTTTTCGAAGCTTTGCCGTGTCGAACCCTTTGTTGAACTGTTCGAGAATGCGATCCTGCGGGGACTCGATGCCCAGCAAAAAAACCTTAATACCTGCAGCAGCGGCAACTTCCAAAACGTCTGGATGCTCGAATATCTCGATTCGGGCCTGGACGAGAAATCTCTTGTCGATCCCTTCGGAAATGATCCTTTCACATATCCTCTTGGCCCTGTGGGGATTGATGAAAAAATTTTCATCTGCAATGAGCACGATGCCCGCGGAAATCTCCCGCAATTCCGTCATGATTGAATTTATAGAGCGAGATGAAAGACTTCGTTTCTGTCCGAGCGGGTTGAGATTGAACGTGCAAAATTTGCAGTTATATGGGCAGCCTCGTGAGGTCAAAATTATGTCGAATTCCTCACCACGCAAGGCAAAACCACCCAAGTTCATGTGGTACGCTTGATGTCGAAGCCGGCGATCCGGATAGCGATACGTGTCAACTTCGGGTAGCGGGCGGTTGGGATTGTGAACAACGTGGTTGCGGTCACGATACGAAATGCCTGAGATGTCTTGAAGGTCTTTTCCCTGTGCAATATCGACGATACTTTCCTCGCCCTCTCCTCTCACCACAACATCTACACAAGAACATGTGCTGAAGACCTCATCCACACAGTCCGTGGCCTGTTTGCCCCCCACAACCGTAATAATCCCACGCGGGAGTGAATTGACAAGTTCGCACACCTCACGGAAGTGGTACTCCCAGTTGATGCTTATGCAGAGTAAGTCGATTTCTTGTTCGATAAAGGAGATAAACCGCGCGCGGTCACGGAAAGGCCCCGGAAGTCTAAGGTCGACGAAAGTAACCTTTTCCACGTGCGGCATGAGGGCAGATGCAATGTATTCGAGCCCCACCGGTGGAAATATCGCAAGCCCAAGCGAACCTGAATGGCTATCTCTATAATAGGGATGCAGACATAAGGCGTGTCTATATTTTTTTTTCAAGAGCTGTCCATTCAGCGGATCGTCCAATTTGCCACGCCTCAGTGAGCACCTTTAGCTGCATGCGTTTCCTTATTTGTGACTATTTTCATAACTAAGCTGTTCTCTTGCACCTCAATGCTGAATCCTGATTCAATCAGGCCTTGGAGAGGGGCCAGCACTAATCCGTTCTGGCTGTTGTAGATCTCCAGCACCCGGTCCCTTCCTAAAATTTCACGCATATGAAGAGAAATTTCAATAAGTACGCCGTCGTCACTGAAGCGATAAGTAGCGTAGCGGAATAAGTCATCCCCACGAATGATCTCTCCGATTTGGCCACCCAAATCATCATAGGAAAAATGAGCCGGGCCCTTTTGTAAAAGGTCTAGAACTTGCGGTTTCTTCATGCCCAGCTTGATATCCCTGTAACCCTCAGGCACCTTGCCCCAGGCAAGTCCCAAGATTCCTAGCGAAAGGAGAACGCATAAACCAATCCTCAATAGAAGGCGGTTCAGTCCGTTATTCATTTAATCCTCCCATGTTAGAGCTATCAATCCATAATACCCCAATATTAATCTTTAGAAAAGCTAAAATTGCAACTCCGGCCAAAGTTCTGGGTCCCAACAGCCTGAGAAGAAAAGCGCACAATATTACCGAAAAAGCAATAGTTACGGCTTTTCAAAAGCTTTAATCAGTACCTTTATCGATAATGAATATGCTTCCCGATGTCCCTTAGATTCCGCCTCTATCATGTGCGCCGCGGGGTACGTTAGGATTGATTGGTCCTACAGGCGGGGCCTGGGGTCGAAGCTGTCGTGACTCAACGTCGGCACGACCATTTTTAGGGGCCGGTTCCGCAGGTTTTTTCGCAAGAACTTGATTGACCGCTTGTTTAATGAGATTGATGGGTATAGCGAACCCTATCCCCATATATCCCCCGCTTCTCGACAGTATCGCGGTGTTCATCCCAACTACGTGTCCGTCTATATTTACGAGAGGCCCGCCTGAATTTCCCGGATTGATGGCAGCGTCCGTCTGAATAAAGTCCTCAAAGTCCAATATACCCATTTTGGTCCTGCCCTTGGCGCTCACTATTCCCTGGGTCACCGTCTGCATCAGACCGAAAGGATTGCCGATCGCTAACACCCAATCACCTACCTCAAGAGTTTCGGTATCCCCAAGCTTGGCAAAGGGAAAGTCTCGGCCTTCTATCTTAATTATTGCCACGTCGGTCTTGGGGTCCGCGCCAATCAATCTCGCTTTATATTTCTTCTTAGCATCCAGAGTAACCTGGATTTCATCTGCTCCCTTTATCACATGCCTATTGGTAAGAATATACCCGCGCGGATCGAAAAGAAATCCCGATCCCACTCCTTGCTGCTTTTGACGGTCTATTCCAGGCTGAGCACTGAAAAACCGTCTGAAAAATTCGTCCCCGAAAAATTCACGAAAAGGGTGATTCTCGAGGGATGGGTCCAACTCCGACATGGGATTACGCGCGGTGACGACTCTAATGGCAGAGACATTGACTACAGCGGGTTTTACGGATTTGGCAATCCCTCTGAATGCCTCTTGTAAATCCTTCAGGCCCTTCGATGCAACACTTTGACCCATGGCAGTCGGCACATTGACAACCGAAAATGTCATGAGAACTCCAATGATCGACGCTGCCCTGATCCAGGAAAAAACTTTTGTCCCGACACTTTTTATTGCCAAATCATCGTTACATCCGAGCATACCTACTCCTTCCGAGGAATCTTTCTTCATAACTTTTTTTGCACTTCAAGTCTTTTTCGTATTCGCAAATACTCGTTATAGATTTTTCAGACCCCATTCGCATATATCTGTTCCTCAATCTGGTCCAGTAAAAAATAAACAGCACTTTTATTTTGACAAACGCGGTAACTGTGATAAATGTACAAGGTTATACAGTCATGGGTTATTAGCCCCCAGAAAAAGTAATACCGGAGGAAAGACAATGCAATGTATAACCTTGAAACAGGGGATAGAATGCGCGTTCATGACAAAGAAAGGGTGCAATTTTAACGGCGGCCGTTGCTATCCGGTCGTCGACACATGCGAGGGCTGCTCCCGGACAGTGTCCTCTTCGGACGCTACATTCTGCACCGTAGCTCCCAACCCCCCGTCGAAATGGGCCAGAGGCACCTGCAACTTCGCCACGCATCTCGAACGCAAGGCCGTCGAACAGACATCGAAACTTAATCCACTCAAGGCTTCAAAACGGGCTGCAGCTTCAAAGAAATAGAGAGGACCTCTGTCCGGAAGGGGTTTTGCCCTTCCGGAATCACCTGCTCCCGTTTGGTCACTCTGTGTATCGGCGAACAAGATCACACGGTCGGCGTATGAATTATAGCTAGAGAATGTACCGGCTCAGGTCATCACTCTTTACAATTTCACGAAGCCTTTCTCGTACCATTTCCGGAGTTATTCTTACTGTTACTCCATCCATATCGGGGGCGTCAAAGGATATGTCCTCCAGGAGTTTTTCCATTATGGTATGGAGACGCCGGGCGCCGATGTTCTCGGCACGTTCGTTAACCTCCTCGGCCAGGGATGCAATCTCTACAATAGCGTCATCCTGGAATTCCAGGGTCACTCCCTCGGTCTTCAGCAGTTCTTGATATTGAATAACCAATGCATTTCTGGGCTCGGTGAGAATGCGCACGAAATCATCCTTAGTGAGAGGCGATAGTTCGGCCCTGAGCGGGAAACGGCCTTGAATTTCAGGGATCAGGTCTGATGGCTTGGAAACGTGGAATGCTCCCGCGGCAACAAAAAGTATGTGGTCGGTTTTTATGGCGCCGTGTTTGGTATTGACCGTGCTTCCCTCTATAATGGGCAGCAGATCTCTCTGCACACCCTCACGAGACACATCAGGCCCATGCTGGGAAGAGCGGGACCCGGCTATCTTGTCCAATTCGTCGATGAAAACTATTCCCGTCTGTTCAACCCTCTCCTTGGCCATTTTTGTTACTTTATCCGTGTCTATGAGCTTACTCAGCTCCTCTTGTAGCAATATTTCTAAAGCCTCAGGCACCTTCACTCGACGTCGCTTTGTTTTCCCAGGAAAAATATTGGAGAACATATCCTTTAGGTTGATATCCATTTCTTCCATGCCCGCTGGAGAGAAAACTTCCACTACAGGGATGGCGCTCACCTGGGTCTCGATCTCCACATCGCGGTCATTCAGTCGTCCGTTTCGGAGCATTTTCTTAAATTTTTCACGCGTACGCTGAGCAACTTCAATCTCAACGTTATTATCATGTTGTTGCACAACCACTTGATTCCGGCGTGGTTTCCGGGTCGAACGCACGGGGAGAAGGATGTCAAGCAGACGATCTTCGGCAAGTTCCTCTGCTTTGGATCGCAAGATCCCATACTCTTCTTCCCGGACCATTGTAATTCCTATCTCCATGAGATCCCTGATCATAGATTCCACATCTCGGCCTACATAGCCGACCTCTGTGAATTTCGAGGCTTCAACTTTCAAGAATGGTGACTGGGCAAGCTTGGCCAATCGGCGAGCGATTTCCGTTTTACCAACCCCGGTCGGACCTATCATAATGATATTCTTGGGAGCTATCTCATCGCGCAAATCTTCCGGTACCTGCCTCCTGCGCCACCGATTGCGAAGAGCAATCGCCACCATTCTTTTGGCTCCATGTTGTCCGACAATGTATTTGTCGAGTTCACCAACTGTTCTCCGAGGTGTAAAAGTTTCCATAATGGCTTAATAATCCAATCTTTTTCTGCAAGATTTTTCAGAGTACGTTTTCTGTCCCCATTTAAACTCGTAAGTTGAAGCCAAGGAAAGAATGGTCCGTCCAATAGGCGCCCAAATCAGGGATGTGAGTTGCCGAGTTCTTCCACGACGATGTTTTCATTGGTGTATACGCAAATTTCGGCTGCAATGGACATGGAAACTCGCGCAACCTCGGCGGCATCCATCTGCGTGTGACGCAACAAAGCTCGTGCTGCTGCGAGCGCGTAATTCCCTCCGGAGCCTATAGCGATAATTCCATCATCGGGCTCAACCACGTCCCCGGTTCCCGAAATCAGGAGAGTCTTATCCGAATTCGCAACTATAAGTAGTGCCTCCAACCTTCTCAGCATACGGTCGGTTCGCCACTCCTTGGCCAGTTCTACTGCTGCACGGGTCAGGTTATTGGAATACTTGTCCAGCATCTGTTCGAATTTCTCCAACAGAGTCAAGGCGTCAGCCGTGGATCCGGCGAATCCGGCAAGCACATTTTTGTCTTTTCCAAGACGACGTACTTTTCGGGACGAGTGCTTGACCACCGTATCCCCAAGAGACACCTGCCCGTCTCCGGCAATGACCACATTATTTTCTCGGCGGGCACAAAGCACAGTCGTGGAGCGAATTTTATCCTTAATCATCATGTCTTCCTGCGTCGCAAGGGAACCGGCTGCCATGGAATTGGCAGCGTTTTCTAGTGAACCCGAACGTCACATCTCACCTCTCATCGCCCTTTCCCGTTCCACTCCTCGGGTGGGCCTTGTCGTAAACCTCCATTAGGCTTTTGAGGTCTACCCTGGTATAACGCTGAGTGGTCGAAAGGCTTGAATGGCCCATCATTTCCTGGATCGAACGGAGATCCGCTCCTCCTTGAAGCATGTGAGTGGCGAAAGAATGCCGAAAAGCATGAGGCGAAGCGTCACGAGCCAACCCTGCCTTGTCCAGACATGATTTGAGTATACGCCCTATGCTTCGTGAAGACAACGGCCCCCCGCGAGAATTCAGAAACAGCGCTCCACCATTCAAGATTGGAAGAGTTTTTGTCTCGATGAACTTTCGCAGTACCAGGTAATTGTGCATGGCTTCCACGGCCTTGGCTCCTACCGGTACGTATCGTTCTTTGTTTCCTTTTCCCATCACCCGAACCCAACCGTTGCGAAGGTCAATATCATGGAGCTTGAGGGATGTAAGCTCTCCTACACGTAGACCTGATGAGTAGAGAAGCTCAAATATGGCCACATCACGTTTTGCGGTTTCCGGATTGCGTGAGAAAAAGCGGTCAACCTCGTCCACACTCAGCGCCCTGGGTAGGGGATGCTCACGTTTCGGCGCCCTGATGCCGGCAGCCGGGTTGATCGAGACAGCTCCCTCTCGCAAGAGAAACCTGAAAAATGTTCTTATCGAAGCCAGTTTACGGCCTACCGAAGTCTTCATGAGCTTGCCGAACCGGCTTGCGACGAATGCGCGAATGTGAAATTGGTCAACTCGATTTACATTTTTGAGTTCTGTTGATTTACCCGAAGATTCCAGATAGTTGAAAAAGTCTCGAAGATCAGCCTCATAGGCTCGTACAGTCTCTCTAGAACGAACCTTCTCCGTCTCGAGATGCCTTTTGAAAAGCTTCACAGCTTCCTGGAAATTCAAAAAAGTCTTCCTGTCAAGGCCGGAGTATGCCTGATATCATAAAACAAAGAGTCATGGCGACGCCCTTTTTTGGACTGGGGTGTGTCGTTCACTCCTCATCAGGTTTGTCCGAGGAGTCTGAACCCTTACTGCTCTGTTCCAGGAGCGGTGACAAGGAATTGCCGCTTGGCTCGCCTCCCCTTGGGTTGGCCAACGACACCTTTTCGGAAATGGCGGCCCGAAGTTTTTCGTCCGTTGTAAGTTTCAGAGCACTTTCATAGTCTCCAATGGCCTCTTTGTTAAGCCCCTTGGATGAGTATATGAGGGCCCGGTTTTCAAAAAAGGTGGGGTTTGTAGGATCCAATGAGACGGCTTTCGAGTAGTCCGCCAAAGCTCGGGTAAAATCGTTCTGTTCATGATAAACAAGGCCCCGGTTATTGTAACCTACCGCATCCTGAGGATTGATTTCCAGGCACCTGTTGTAATCCGCCAAGGCCTGCTGGGACTCCTTCAACTTATAAAACGCGTCACCCCTGACTCGGAAAATCTCTGGATTTTGAGGATCCCTTTCCATGGCAGAGGTAAAATCTTCGATAGCCTTTCTATACTGTCCACTCTTATGATGAGTTAGTCCCCTGTCCCTCAAGGCCTGGATCATGTTTGGGTCGACTTTTAGTGAGCGAGTCCAAAGTTCAATGGCGTGTTTCTCCTTGCCGAGACGATAACTTTCCAGACCTTCCCGATGAAGCTCCTGGGCCCTCAGTGTTCTAAGGTTTTCTATTTTTTTCTCGATATTACCGACATCACTCCTGTTACGCGCCAGTTCAATGACCATCACATACGATTCAAGAGCCTTTTCGTAATCCCCGCGCTTTTCATAAACAGAGGCAAGTGTTTGATACGCCGTTACATTTTTTTTGTTTAGCGAGATGGCCTGTCGGAGGTCTCGGATAGACTGTTCCAGATCCCCTTTTTCGCTGCGCACCAAACCCAGCGTGGTGTATATCACACTGTCTCGTTTACCGTATTTCAAGGCGGCACTCAGATCCTTCAGACTCCCATCGAGGTCTCCACTCTTGTAACGGGCAACCCCCCGGTTGGCGAGGGCAAACGAATAATCCGGCTTGATTTCCAGAGCGCGATCATAATCTTCCAAAGCCCGAGTAAAAAGCTCCTTACGCTTGAAAGCAACTCCCCGGTTGTTGTAGGCGAGGTGGTCGCGCGGATCCATCTGAAGTGACCGGGTGAAAAGATCCACCGCGTCGTCCAGGCGATCTTGCCTCAATGCCTCGACGCCCAGATTGTAAGAATCCACCGCGTCTTCCTGGCACAGCGCCTGGAGCGGGAAAATGGTTCCGAAAAAGACTAAACAAATCAAAAACTTTTTCATGGGCTCTCAGGTCCTTTCAGGCTCCATTCATTCCCCCCGACTCTTAACACAATTTACCGGTTGCAGTCACCTTATGATGTCGGGTACAAAGAAGAAAAAAACAAATACGTGGTGAATTCAACACCTAAAAATACCAATAATGTAACTAGTTGAGTATTGCAAATTAAAATAAGTACAATTTTTAGTTATAACTCAAGATAATCAATTATTTTTACTTGACAGCCATATGACCTCATGTTAAAGCCACGTTTCAGTGAAGCCCCACAAGGGCCTAAATTCAGTATCCTTCGCTTGAGTATACGCCCTCAAGTATAATTTGAAGGATCTGACAAAAGGAGGATGAGGTATGGTGCTAAGAGTCTTGATCGTTCTTTTCTGTGTTATATTTAGTATTTCCAATCTAATGGATTCACCAGCCGCCGCAGGTGGCGCCCCGGAAGTCGCTCCCCCCCCAGCGTATCAGTGCGCTCCCCCAGTCTGCGCCCCCGCGGGTTGTGGGCCTCGTCCTTTCGGGTTTTGCAGCGGCATCCTCTCTCTGTGCTCAAAGATTTGCGGAACCGTGATAGGGTGCCCATCAGCAGTCGCTGGGGCGATACTGGATACGCCTCCACCTGTGTTTCCCAGAAGAAGGTGCATGCCGACCCCTTGCGCCCCTGTGATGTGTGCTCCCCGGTGCTATCCCCCTCCCATGTGCGCACCTGCGCCTTGTCCTCCGCCTATGCCGACAAGGATCACAAAGTGCAAGCCCGTAGCTTCCGCGGCCACAATGCCTCCCCTTGCATACAGCCCTCCACCAATGTACCCGGTACGGCAGGCGCAATGCGGCCCTCCAATGATGGGGTGCCGTCCTCATCGTCCGGTTGGGCCCGGATGTATGGCACTGTGTGCAACCCTGCTGGAGATACCTTTCAGGCTCTGTTCCGGAATGCTGAGCGTTCCCGACGGCCCCTTCGGTCCGCTTGCAAGCACCTTCGGCACAACAATGACAACTTTCGGCGACTTCTGGTAGGACTCTCTTCGACCAGAGCCGTTCATATCTACGAACCCAACCGGGGACTTCTTGAACATCAATGTTCAAAAAAGTCCTCGATTGCTAAGGGTGGATGAAGTGGGATCCACTCTTTAACCAAAAAACCCCAATTCCTCCTAATTTAAGGGGACGTTTTGCGTCCCCATTTTTTTGATAGGGACATTCTAACCAACGAGTAGGGAATCGATACGTACCTTCAATCTTAATGCTCTTTCATTTGAGCCTTCGTTTCCTGTTTGAGCCTCTTCTTCCGATCCTTGGCCTTTTGACGGGCGAGGATCTCATCTTTGATCCGTTCGAATTTATCTCTTTTCTCTGCGGCCTCCTCTTCTGCCAGTTCTCTCAATTTTTGGGCTTTCATCAGAGCCTCAAAACGCTTCATACGGTGCTCGTCAAGGACAAATTCTTCAATTTTCCGCTTGCCTTCACTACCTCCTGCACATTTAGCAAGATGTTTGTTCAAGAGGCTTCCCGGGACGGAGCAGATGTACATTCCGCAAGAAATGCAGACTTTGACGGACTCGTGATCGAGACTCTCCCTTAGGACATAGCCGTTTGAAACGAGTTCTTCCTGTGAGCGGCTCGACTCTATCCATAGGTCCCTTCTGAGGATATATCCCCAGCCAGGCCTTGGAGCCCAAATGGTTTCAAAAAGTTTTTCCGGTTCGTCCAGGCGGTAGGTGAAACTGGCAGAATGAATCCATAGTCTCTTGGTGAGTTCCATGAGGAAATTTCTCCCTCCTCTATGGGGCGAATGTGTGGGAACCAAGAAAGTGATAAAACGTGAAAAAGTTGTTTATGTAATGGTCTTGACCACAATGGAGATAATAATCGGACTCACTATTCAAGACAATCAGAATAGCGACTCGCTTGACAAAAAAAGACTGCATTAAATACTATGCGTACAAGTAATCTTGGAAAGACTTACTTGCGGTACACCTTGAGATCTCTATACTCATTGCTGAAATTTCTGTCCGAAATAAGCACGACTGTAAGCTGCAGATTCATGAAATGTTGGTCGGAGCAGCTTGCTGGAAATCTACCATGACAATTTTTCGAGAAACCTCATCATTCCCGCCCGTGCTTGTCACATCAGTGGGAAGTTTGCCCCACACGGATCCGGAAAAGGCTGTGGAACTTATCATGGGCAGCTTGACTGTTGCCCCGCATGCCCCACAGTTGCCGAGGCTCGATCCCAGGGAGCAAATGTGGATACAGTTTGCAGAGAATCTGCCCCGGTTTAAGTTCGACCTGAAGAATTTGAACTACTACTTCGACACTTCGGGAGATCCTTTCTCGGAGGTAGAGGAATTCTTTTCAAAATACCTGGAAGTAATAGAAGGGGGGTTGACGGACTATTTCAAGATAGGTCGGGAACATGGCAGAGGTATAGGAGTCTTTCTTGAACGGCTCGGCAAGGGGAACACGAAACTTCCGTTTATCAAAGTCCAAGTGACCGGCCCGCTAAGCTTTGGTATGTCGGTCACGGATGAAACCAGGAAACCGATTTTTTACCACTCTCTCTTCCGTGACGTAGCTGTAAAAGGGATGGGGTTGAAAGCAATCTGGCTTCTGGAAAAATGTAAGCTGTTGGCTGAAAAAGTTATTGTTTTTTTTGATGAGCCCAGTTTGAGCGCGTACGGATCATCGGCTTTTATGGGCGTGTCCAAGACAGACGTTGTGGAGGCGCTTACTGAAGTTATTGATATGGTGGCGGAACGGGGTGGAATACCCGGAATTCACTGTTGTGGCAACACCGACTGGGGCTTGCTGATGGAGACACCCGTGCGTATCATAAACTTCGATGCGGTAGATTACATGGACAGTATGGCAATTTACAGCCGAGAGTTATCTGAGTTTTTGAGGCGGGGCGGCATACTCGCGTGGGGTGCGGTTCGAAATACCGAAGAAGTTGCAAATGAGACAGCAGATGATGTGCTTGGCCGGTTACGAGACGGGCTGAATCTTTTGGAAAAGAAAGGCGTAGATAGAGCGGCCTTACAGGAAAGGATTATTCTGACGCCGGCATGTGGTTGCGCCGGATTAACTGAGGCAGATACTGAAACCGTTTACAGACTTTTGTCGGACTTGGAATCGAAAACAGAAACAGGCCTTCTCCCAGGGTGAAAAAATACGGCTCGATCTGAAGCACTAACTGTCGGTCTCGTTCCACAATGGCCTGGAATGCTTACGTCTAAGAGTGTGGTGACCAGGCTTTGCGATTTCAACCACATAGATTCTGATGAGAAGTTGCCCTTAACCGATGAATTTGTACGGCAGCGGTTATTGGCGGCTTTTCCACTGTGAAAGGATCCAAGATGGGAACAACTATTGCGGTAGCAGGGAAGGGGGGGGTTGGGAAGACCTCCATCGCCGCGCTCATTATCAAGGCACTGGTCGAACAGGGGAAGAAACCCATTCTGGCCATTGACGCGGATTCAAACTCTAATCTTCACGAAGTCCTTGGAATAAGGCAACCCCGGAGTGTCGGGTGCGTCAGGGAAGATACCAGGAAGCTCGGTGAGGATATCCCAGGAGGTATGACGAAAGACCGTTTCATGGAGTATCAAATCCAGGCATCCATTGAGGAGACAAAAGATTTGGATTTTCTCTCCATGGGGAGGCCTGAGGGACCCGGTTGCTACTGCATGGCCAACAATATACTTCGTGACGTAATTGCCAAGCTGACTAGCAACTATTCGTTTGTGGTAGTGGACAATGAGGCCGGAATGGAACATCTCTCCAGGAGAACGGAGGAAGAAGTCGATCACCTCTTTGTCATATCGGACCCAGCACCTCGAAGTCTTAGAACTATCGGCCGAATCTCAGAACTCATAGACGAACTGGGCGGTCGAATCCATAACAAGCATCTCGTACTAAGTCGAGTACAAGGCACACAAGATGATTTATCCGCTACTACCAGGCAGGAGATAGCCCGGCTTCCTTATGCGCCGGAAGCCCTGATCCCGTACGATGAGTTGCTCATGGATCTGGATCTGAGAGGCGAACCACTGATCAAGATTTCATCAGAAGCGCCAGCCTATAAAGCGGTCAAGAACATGCTTCAGGACATTGGAATATTGTCCTCATAGGAGACGAGACGGCCTTTGGAGCAGTTCCTTGAAAAGGCTTGGCCTTGCTTAAGAGTATGAAAATAGGAATACTTTTGATACGAACCGGTGTTATTCTCCTAAGCCTTCTGATGTTGCCGGCCCTGCCCCTGTCCATTGCAGATCGGCCGTTCAAAACTGCAGAGGCCGGGCGAGTCCTCTTTTTTCCCCATGATCATGGAAAGCATTCAGATTTTCAAACCGAATGGTGGTACTTCACGGGGAATTTGGATTCTGCAGACCACAAGTGGGGGTTTCAATTAACTTTTTTTCGGCGTGGTCTCGTGGAAGAACGGCCGAATCTGAACTCTTCATGGGCGGTGAGGGATCTTTATCCCGCGCATTTTGCCTTGACGGATATCACGAATCGGAGGTTTTTCCACACGGAGCTTCTCTCCAGGGAAGGTCCTGGTCTTGCCGGCGGGGCCGCGGATGATCTGAGAGTTCATGTGAGAGACTGGATTGCTGAAAGGCGGGGGCAGGAAATTCATATCAAGTCACAAAAAGACGGCTATGCTTTGGAGTTGCGCCTAATTCCGGAGAAGGACAAGGTTCTCCATGGACAATCTGGCTACAGCCGCAAAGGAGACGCTGCAGAACAGGCGTCGCATTACTATTCGTTTACAAGGCTCAACGCCGAGGGTACATTAACCTTCGCCGGTGAAGCTCACAAGGTTTCCGGTCAGGCATGGATGGACCATGAATTCGGTTCCGGTATAGTGCTCGAGGAACAGGCGGGATGGGACTGGTTCTGTTTACAGTTGGACGACGGCACTGAGGTGATGGTTTTTCATCTAAGAATGAAAGACGGCACTTTTGAGCGACCTTTCGGCACCTATGTACCCGCTGAAGGTCCTCCGATCGACTTGGCGGGAAAACCAATCAAGATTGTTGCTACCGGTACTTGGACCAGCCCACATACAAAGGCTGTGTACCCATCCGGATGGAAGATTGAGATCCCTGAGAAAAAAATCAGCGTGGAAATCTCACCATTCATTGATGATCAAGAGATTCTTGCCACTGACCGGTCGACTCAAATAGTTTACTGGGAAGGCGCGGTTGAGGTAAAGGGACACCGAGAAGGCAAACCCGTTCGCGGCAGGGGATATGCTGAACTTACGGGTTATGCTCACGCTATGGGGGGCCGTCTGTAGATCAAAGGTTTTTAAATAAACTCAAATATTTCGATTTACCCGTATAATTTGTATTGACAGCTTTTGTGGTCGTTGAGTAAATTTACCCTACGGAGGTGAGGTATATGGAAATTTTGTTTCTGGTATCAGTCAGTACAGCAATATTGTGGCTTGCATTTGGCAACAAGAAAGACTGGACTGGAATGTAAAGCTTTTGGAATTTGTCTCAGCTTATTTGACCGGAGTCGCCTCAATCAGTAATTACGATGCAGGCTCTCCGGTCAAAATGTTTCTGGTCATCAGCCCGAATTAATTAATCTCCAAATCAAACTATTTCACATTCGAGAGCGACCTGAACCATACACCGGGAGTCAGACCGAAAATGGGACCAAAGAACAGCCTGATAAGAAACACGTTGGCTCTTTTTGTCCCAAATGCGGTAAATCCATTCTTATCTTTCCTACTGGTTCTGGCAATTTCAAGGTATCTCGGGGTTGAAGGTTTGGGGCAATACTCCCTGATCCTCTCTTTTTCACTTATATTCACCACAATCGCTTCTCTCGGCCTCGGGAATCTGCTCGTGAGACAGGTTACCAGGAGCCCGAAGGATGTCCATGTTCTTTTTCTCAACTCAGTGGCATTCGGGACAGTCTCATCAATCCTTGCCGTGATAGGCATGAACCTATTTATGCAGGTGATGCGTTATGACAAGGAAGTCACACTGGCTGCTCTGGTATGCTCGTTTTCATTGATTCCGGATACGGCGATGAGATTTATGGAGAGCATGTTCAGGGCACTGGAAAGGTCGGAATACTTAACCGCATGCTACATGGCAGAAAATATTTTGAGGGTTGCCGTTTGCGTTTATCTGGTACTCTCGGGTTATGGAATAGTCTCCATATTCATTGCTATTTTTTTTACCAGAATTTTAGCGTTTTTCTTTATGTTGTTTTTTTACGTACGACTCAATGGCATGCCGCGGTGGACCTTCAGCGCTGAAGTGTGGCAGATGCTGCTCAGAGAGACTCCCACGTTTATCGCCATCGCCATATTTTCTACGGTACACCTGAACATAGCATCGGTCATGCTCTCCAAGCTGAAAAGCATTGAGGCAGTTGGCATTTATAGTGCTGCCGGCAGAATTGTCGGTTTCTGCGAAACGTTACCCATGGCTTTTGCCTTGGCAGTTCTGCCTTTCTTGACAAAGAAATCAAGTTCCGGATTAGCTGACCTCAAAGAGAGTTCGATTGACTCCCTCAGGTACGTTTTTCTCGCAGTCCTTCCTGTTGTGGCAGGCACATTCATATTGAGCGACGACATTATCGGATTGATTTATGGTCAGAAGTTCATGTCTGCAGGGCCGGTGTTGAGGTTTCAGGCCCTCACCTCAATTCCCTTCAGCATAGTGCTCGTACTTGCCCAACTGCTGACCGCTACGGACCACCAAAAGGTTGATCTCGGCATTAATATCGCCGCGGTGGCAATCAGCCTGATTCTCAATTTTCTGTTAATCCCACGTTTCGGGGAAATGGGTGCAGTATTCGCCGTACTATTCACGATATTAATTCTTAACCATATTCAATATTTATATATTAAGAAGCTATTGTTCACAATCCCGTTCTGGGAGATTATGAAGAAACCATTGCTGGCTACTGTCGGAATGAGCATAGTCACGTACGTACTCAAGGGATGTAACATTTTTATAAACATCTCCGCATCAGGGTTATTATACGTGCTGCTTCTAATACTTTTCCAGGCCTTTACAAAGGACGAGATCCGAGATCTGAAGAAAGTTTTCCGGATAGGATATTCGAAGGAAGAACAATGAAGGCTTTCTTGAAAACTCTACTGAAGAAATCTGCAGTACCCTTAGAGACGATTGAGACCTTATATCATATGATTCCGGATTCTCTGATATACGGTAAACCTTATCGCGATATGCTGGCCATTTATAGGCAAAGCGACCACTGGGACGAGCATGAACTGAAGTCATACCAGGAACAGCGCCTGAGAAATCTAATACATCATGCGTACACACATGTGCCTTATTATCGGGAGCTTTTTGAAGGAAACAGACTTGAGCCTCGAGATATCAACACAATAGATGATCTGGAAAAAATTCCTTTTCTCACATCCCACATAGTGAGAGAACGCTGGAAAGACCTCATAGCTACCAACATTTCACTTTTTAACAGAGAAATGGCTCACACCAGCGGCACCAGCGGCTCATCCCTCTATTTTTATTTCGATAAGACGACAATTCCGATTGAAAGGGCCCAGGCGATGCGGCACCTGTTGTGGCTGGATTACAGGAATGGGGATAAGATAGCTGTAATCAAGGGACAGCCACTCACTAATCCAAAGAAGATCGTCAAATATCTCCATGGATCGAGAGAACTCAGAGTGTCATTAGTAAATGCTGATGATCAGACTCTCGACAAGATTGTCAGAGAGCTTGAGCATTTCCAGCCGCAGTTCATTAGAGGATGGCCATCGTGTCTGTACATAATCTCAAGGTGGATGCTGAGAAATAATCAAAGTCTTATCCCACCCAAGTTTATCTTGACCTCTTCTGAAAATCTGTATCCGTACATGAAAGAACAAATAGAGCAAGGGTTTCATGCGAGAGTAATAGATGGCTATGGTCAGAGTGAATTCGTCGCGTACGCGTTGCAGTGCTCACATGGCAAGGGTTACCATGTTCAGATGGAAACCGGTATTATGGAACTCATACCCTATCAGGGAGAATTTTCGGAAATAGTTGGTACCTGCCTGTGTAATTCTGCCATGCCTTTTATCAGGTACAAGACCGGCGATCTCGCAATCAGGCAGGAAGAGCCTTGCCCGTGCGGGCGGAAATCGTCCCTTCTGGCCGAGGTGGTTGGACGGACTTCGGACCTCATTTTCAGGCAAGAAGGCCCGGGAACTCGTCAGGCGTTATCGCAATGCACTTTTTACAACTTGAATGAAATAAAAGAAACGCAATTCGTGTTAGAGGATAATGATACACTTATAGTCAAGGTGGTTCCCAGGAAGGAATTATCCCCCGCCGTTAAAGACCTGATTCTTCGCGAGGTTCGTCGATGTCTCTCCACTTCGGATTTGAAGATAATTGTCGAGGAGGTCGATGAGATACGACCCCTTACAGGCGGCAAGAGACTTCTGATAATAGGAAGGTCCCCGAGTGTCTGACTCGTAACTGGTGGGCTGTCACATCTTGGTAGGCTGAACGGGAATGAGCCCCACAAGCTTCTTGAAGCTATCCCCAAAGACGGCTTCGATCTCGAATCCAGACTCGAAATCAATATCAGCGTCCCTTGGCTTCGCCCAGCGGCAAACAGCCTCAACCTCTATTCTATGAATGGTGGAGCCCCCCCCGATCTTCAGGACGAATTTCTTTATTTCTCCAACTCTTGATTTAATACCGGCAATACGTAAACCATGCTCGGTTATATCGCGGACAGAACCCTTGATCTCAGGCCTTGCAGCCTCGTAGACCGGTAAAGGAGACACGATGGATAGTCTCTCTTCTCTTCTCAATTTTTCGTCTACATCAAGGGTGGGAGCTAGCTCTAAGAGTCTTTTTCTATCGTTTTCCGAGATCTCTATGATTTCAAATCCTGCATCCAATTCATCATCCAAGGCCTGTTTCTTTATCCAACGGCAGACCGCCTGAACCTCGCAAGGGGGAATCTCTGAGATCTCCTCAGCGAAAATCACGAATTTCTTATCCTCATCTACACGTGCCTTAACACCGACAAGTCCCAATCCATGGTCAGATATGTCGTGAACCCAGCCCCTGTTTTCCGGACAAGTTGATTCATAAACGATCAGAGGTGATTCCAGATATTCTCTACCCTCGATTCGGACCTTGTCTGTCTGTATCGATTCGTCGGACGAGCGTCCATACATCAAGGCAAATCCTTCAACGTGTTCCATAGCCGGCACCTCATCGGTGGACTCTCGGATTCAAGGGTGACCTCTGTTCGAAACAATTGAGGATGATTTTCCAAACGACACGATAGATGCTTACAAATTTCAACACCGTAGGGTAGGTCACCAATTTCCACGGTGAGCGGAAACTGCAAAAACATAACCCATTTGTCAAGGTCTGTAAACAAATCTGTAAACAAATTTTGTAATCGTTCAGTAACTCCTCAGTTACGAGGGGACGGTAGCCTCGTGGCGATATTTCAACGATGTGGCCGTCAAGACGAGGCAGGCAAAGAAACTCAATGTCTTTTACATGGTAACTACTGGGTTAGCCTTTCGGGGGAAAAAGGTTCAGAAATGGAACTGAGCTACCTGAGTCGGGGCCTGATGGATATATCTATCCCCATGGGGGACTTAGCGTAATCTATATAGAGTGGCATGCTGACCGGTCGTAACGGAATATTGCCAATACGATAGGATAAGAGGCTGCCGCCCAATTCACCGGAAGGACGTTCTGGGGTCTTCGGTCTTCCCCCCAAAGAAGTAACCATTACTGCGGTGTACTTATTGTCTCGATCGTACCAAAGGTATTCTAGATAATGCTCAGGATAGAGCAAGTAATGTTCCCGGCCTTTTAGGTCTCCAATAGTGGCATAGATTAAACCCCTGTATTCGCCGGCCATGTTCAACAGTGTCCACCGCTTGCTGGATGTATCCCACGGGGCATACCCAATGATCCTTCCCGTTTTGTTGCTGATTATCCAGTCTGCATAATAGTTGCCCCGTTTGATTATGCTAAACGGGGTTATATCTATTGGCTCTTTGTCAATTTCAGGAACAACGAAAATGGGTTTTCCTATGTCTAATGGATTAAGACCGGTAGCCTCAGTTGTCACGGTGTTGAAAACCAAGATCAATGATATAATTACGGAAGCATAGGTTCCTAATTTCGGCATTTTCTCCCCTGTGGACCTCCCAATCATCTCGCTGAACTGTACAAGTCCAGCCGAGGTACGCTCAAACAGTGTACCCTTACCTGGGGGGTTTTACATAAACATTCCTCCTATAGCAAGACCCCATTTTGAGAAATGTTTTATTCGCTTTTTTGATTGCGACATCTGTTTCGGAGGGTTACCTTTCTTAAAGCGAAACAGTATGATGAGAGCTGGCGGTTCCATGTCAGATTCAGGTCAAGAACCGTCTTACCGCTTCGATCACTCCAAGCCGCCCTTCTTTTCAAATTCTTCCATGACCCTTAAAAAAGACTTCTGTGCTAGGAGATGGTCCTTGATTGCGTCCGCAAATATTTTCTGAGCCGCGGCGTTTGGATGAGCATCGATGAGAGAAACGGACGTGTCTTCCAAATTTTTGGACCGAAAGTAAGGTAGGACGTCTACGCAGTCTATTGCACCGGAACGACAGTATGAGACAACTACGTCGTGAACGCTCTTGAAAGGGTAATGAGACAAATTCAACATTGCCGGCAGAACGGCAACTGTAAAACCGATGCCGTTTGCCTTGCATTCATCGTTCATTTTCGTCAGCACGCCGGACACTCTTTGCCATCCTGCGCGTGGGCCAATATACTCGGCCAGGATGTCGTCCACATAAGACGATCCGTACCATTGGGGTCTGAAAATCCTTATCAGGCTTCCAATCCTGTGTTTTATGAATTGGATTGCAAGAAGTCGTCCTTCGGTGATTTCTTCAAACCACGAAGGTTGCTGGAGGTGCCCTCCCTCGTTTACGGACGCGTTTTCAGGCGTCTGGGCTACTGCCTCGTAATCGTTAATATTATACCCCACTACAACCCATTTTGGGGCTCTGGGCCGGACAAAGGATTCGAAAACGAAAGCTTCCTGTTCGGTATTGTATCCTGAAACCCCCAGATTCCAGACTCTGAAAAAGTCGGACTTTACTGATTGATTTAATTGCTTTTCCAATAGTGCGGGATAAACGTCGTCCTGCTTGACTCCCTGTCCAAACGTGAATGAATCCCCGAGGACAGCAATGACAAACCGGCTCTTCCCTGCGGCGTCCTTGAATTCTGTGTCCCGAAAGCCATCTGAATTCGTTGTGACTCTGACTCCCTGGCCCACCATGTCCGCCTGAGGCTTCATGGCATATTGTCTGGGATCAGATTTCCTTTCATACAGGCCCCGATAGTCTTTCTGTGGAACATATCGCCTCAAGTATATCTCCCCTGCAATCCCCAAAGCCAGAATGAGACATACTGTTATGGCCACATTGATCAAAATCATTCTGATGGTGTTTGCTGCCACGCTCCGCATGTTAGATCCTATTGAGCACCTGTCAGTCTATTTTCCCGGTCAGGCGCAATTCCGTGTTGAGGACCCGTCCAGAAGCATTTGGTTCAACCTTATGCTGATCTCTGTTACCTCGAACATTTCGGAAAGTGGTATGGGAAAGGAACCGCCTACCTTTATTGCCTGTACGAACGCGGCTGCACACGCGGCGTGTCCCTTGTCCCGGTGCCAGAGGTTCATCCTTTTGAAGCCCGGCCAACCGTAACCTCTCAATTTCTCAAAGTTGTCCAACTGAAGGATTCGTCCGGCACAAAAGATTTCCAGGCGTTCCTTGGGAAAAGACTTGTGTCCGTTCGCCAGGTAATGGACCGTACCCATGGAACCATCTGCAAATCCGAGCGTGAAGCACGCCTTGTCATTCACAATTGCCTCGCCTGAAGCCTGCCCTATTCGAGCAGCCTGCACCTCAACAATGGGATATCCAACGAGATAGCGAAGCAAGTCAATGAAATGGCAGGCCTCTCCGATGATTCTACCTCCTCCTATGTCGGGATCCTGTGTCCAGTGTTCCGGAGGAATGGAACCGGCATTCACCGTCATGATGAGACATTTCACCTGACGCAACCCCTCAAGCAAACTCTTCATCTTTTGGGTCTGCAGTGCGAATCGTCGGTTGAAGCCCACCGTCAACACCGGAATAGACGAATTGTCCTTTTGAGAACCGTAAAAGGCGCTGACTTCCGAGAGTTGCTCCAAGGTCAGGGCGAGAGGTTTCTCAACAAAGACGTGCTTACCCGCCTTCAAAGCGAGCTTGACGAAATGAGCATGTGTGTTGTGGCGAGTAGCTATGACGATGGCATTCACATCCGGATCACCGATCAGCTCATCGGTGTCGGTGGTAGCCCGGCTGAATCCGTATCTCTTTCCCGCCTGGACGCAGGTGACGCCGGTGCTGGCCGCGATGGTTTTCAGACGTGCTCGGGTTTTTTTGAAAGCCGGAATGAGAACACGAAAGGCATGGTCGCCGGCTCCTAT
>Ga0007800_10000273_pt1 | contig 21985 bp, 14 predicted proteins | sample CryBogmetaGMA14M_FD_60366 | JGI IMG/M metagenome (GOLD analysis project Ga0007800, IMG submission 60366) | Freshwater microbial communities from Crystal Bog, Wisconsin, USA - MA14M | ecosystem: Environmental > Aquatic > Freshwater > Lake | place: Crystal Bog, Wisconsin, USA | collected 2009-07-06 | reverse complement strand
CGCTTACAAGGATCAGGGATACGTGGAGCGCAATTTTGGATTCCTCAAAGACACTGTCATTGTCAACAGTCTCTTCCTTAAATCTCCGGAGCGCATCGAGGCTCTGGGGCTTATTCTGGTGCTTTCGATGCTCGTGTGGCGTCTCATGGAGAGAACCATGAGGTTGTCTCTTAAAGAAACGGGCTCTACGATAACCGGGTGGGACAAGAGACAAACATCTCGCCCTACATGGTTGAGGATTTGAAATGAAATGGAGACAGATCATTACAAAATGTCCATCCTTCCAGTCATGAGACGGAAGTAGTCATCCACGCAATTCAGTTCAATATCCACCGGATCGGAACTCAACAGCGCCGCATAGGAATCCTCATGTTCCGGCGCAAAACCATGCATTGCCGGAAGCGCATTCAATCCCATATCACCAGGCGCAATTTGCCACCCTGGATCCATAAGGAGAATGGTCTGGCCGTACATGTGGTCTTCGAAATCGATGCTATACTTGACAAGCTCCTTTTCATCCAACACGTGGGCGTGAGGTATCTTATGAAGCGTCTCAAGGATAGGGTCTCTAGCTAAGTCTCTCAAGAACCACAACCGGGCCATAGTGGAATCGTACACAGCCGCATAGTCCTTCCCAAACTGAAACCCCAATCTTTCGACTTCTCGTTTCACATCGACCACACCGGTCAGAGTAGTCATCCCATGATCGGAAAATACCGCAAAATAGATGTCCTGGTACACTGCTTCAACTTCACTGATTACTCGACGTATATTCTTGTCATACCACTCCATTTTTGTGTCTATCTCAGCGCCGTCTTTGGTTACACGATGAAGAAGCCCGTCCATGGCTGCGGTGTAGAGGAAAGCAAAGCTGATTTCCCCTTTACGAACGTCCTGAATAAGGGCATCTATGTTCTGGCTCTCTTGAAGCCTCCAATTGGTAATGTGATACGGAATACGTTTTTCTTCGAGAACGTCAGCCAGGTTCTTAACAGGACTAAGACCACCGGGAACGAAGATATCCTTTTTTTCAATGTAATCGAAGAAAGGGAGCCTTGTGAAAGGCATGGCGTACATCTCAAAATAACCAGTGAAGCCATAATACTTTGCTACTAATTTCGATAGGATGTGACGCACTCTCCATCGTTCTGCGATGAAAGAAGGCAGAAGCCCTAATCCCAAACGCTTCATGAGCTTAAACGGCGATTTCTCTGGGGCGTAGTAGTAGAAACTGAGGTGCTTGTGAACGGTCGGTTTTTCACCGGTGAGGATGGTGGGGATTGCCGTAGACGAATACCCGAACTGCATACCTACCCGATACCTGTGGGGAAGTAGGTCCTTGAGAAAGGGTCTGTCCTTGATGATCTCCCATCCCATTGCGTCAATGAACATGCAGATTACAATCTTTTTCACGCTTCACCTCTCTAATAAAGCTTGGGAAAAACACAGGAAAGCACTTAGCCTGGCTATTCCTGATTTATTCGCCAATTTGATCTTGAAGGGGCGCCTGTCGCCAAACCATGCCAGGTTCTCTACTGTTCCTTGAAAGCGTCACACTGTCGAACGGTTTATTGCGGTTGTCATAGGCAGTTAGTACAAGCCTTTCCGTGTTTATATCAACGACACAGAAATTATCTGTCTTGTTGACTACTTCGGCCGTATATTCGTCTCCTTGGGCATGATATGGATTGGTGCCGGAGAGAGCTGTTACTACAAACAGGACGGTATGAGAATCCTGGTCTGTGACCCGGAGTGGATGAAAACGCTGATAGCTGTGGTCATGACCTGACAGGACCAAATCCACTTTGTATCTTACACAGGTATCCAAAAAATCCTCTCGTCCGGAGAGTGTCCATTCATAATTCCGATACTTTCCAGTAGTGAAAGGCGAAACATGCAGAAAAACAATGCGCCAATCAGCGTCCTGCGCCTTTTCCATCTCTTCACTAAACCATTTTTTCTGCGCCTGAAATTCCTGCATCTGATTCGCAACGTGCAGAACAATAAAATGTGTCTTTGAATATCGGAATGCATAGTGATAGGATTCCTTCAGGTTTGGAAAAGCCTCCTGAATTCCTTCCAGCGCCGCTGGTGAATCTTGCTCATGGTTTCCTACAACCAGGAGATAAGGAACTGATTCGATTATCCCCTGAAGAGGACGGAAGAAATTCAAAGTCCAGTCTTCGCTGAACATGGACGCAGATGAACTCGGGCCACCCAGGAGGATGTCGCCTGTACTAATAACAAAACTCGGTTTGTACTTGAGAAAATTGGATGCTAACGCCTTGTGTCTTTTGGGAGCGTTGCGGTCACGGGAATCACCGTAAGCGATAAAGGAGAATTCAGAAATCGGTTCGGGGGGAGTGGTAAAAAAGCTGGGAGCAGTCCTAGAAACCGATTCTTTTGGGTCTTGGGTTAAATTCACAATGTGGTATGAGTAGCGTGCCCCAGACGTCAGGCCCTCTAGTTCAAAAACATGCCGTTTGCCCTTCTGAGACTGTTTTCGGACTACTTGACCAGGATTGCTCGAATGCTCACGATACTCAATTATCGATTCTGTATCGTTTTCAGTATGAAATACTATAGTAGCTTGATCTGAACGTAGATCAGTAAGATATGGGCCTCGGACATCTAGAGCAAAACTCGCGTGAATCCAGGTTAGACAAGCTACAGCGATGAGAGACAGCGTTTTCATGTAACAATCACTTATATGGGATTTAGAGGGTCAGTGGCTCAAATTAACAAGCCCAATTCCCCTGCGTGAAAGTAAAGAACCCTCAGCCACGTAGAATTGAGTCAAGCCCTTGAGATAGTCGATGCGCGCCTGGAGCGCTGAAAGCTCAGCAGTGACCGTATCTTTCTCGGATTGCGCTACTTTATCCGCAGTGGACGAACCAAGGCGATATTTTTCAGTTTCTGCCTTACGCTTCTCCAACTGGACCTTGATAAGGGATGAACTGGTCCTCATCTGATCTTTGGCCCGATGGATCTCAACATAGGCTAAGAGGACATCCTGTTGAGCAAGTTGGATCAAATTTTCCAATGCCTCTCTTTGCTTGGTGAAATCCAGTAGAGACCGATTATATTCTGCTTTGGCCCTTCGGTTCAAGAACGGAAATTCAAGCTTCAGACGACCCAGAAGATCGGCCCCGCCATCACCCTCTGAATAATCGAAGAGTGTACCGCTAAAAGTTTTCGAATATCCAGTTCTACCAAGTTGGATGAATAAATCCAGCTTCGGAAGCAGACCGTTTTTTGTTCTAACGATTTCCAATTCTCCTTTTTGTTCCAGGAGTTTGGCCTGGTTTATATCGGGCCTCATACGTGAGGCTAACAGAATGTGGTCTTGGAGATCTTCCACCGAATCCTTGGGAATGCTGGGTTCAGTCATGAGTCTAAGTTGTCGATTCCACAGATCCACACTAGGGGGACTAATGAATCGAAGTAGACGAAGCCGGGTCTTTTCCTGTAGACTTCGAGCGTCAATCAGCGATTGTTCTGTCGTAGTGACCTGGGCCTGAAAAAAATATATGTCTGATCGTGCCTTTTGACCTTGGCGGATCCTTTCCATGGTGTCCTTAACCCACCCCCTGCAGAGGCCGAGAGATAGGCTGTAAATGTGAACCCGCCCCAAGGCCAGGAAATACTCCCAATAAGCAAGTTCAATTTCAGCGGTATGGGATTGGGCTAGACCTGTTAATTCATAGAGGGAGATCTGTGTGTCCAGGCGGGCCTTACGGAGGTTGGCCAAATTCACTGGGATTCCTCCTCCACGCAAGAGGGCTTGGGTAACACTAAGCTTTGTGTAGGATTTCCAGTCACTTACAATGGGGTCTTTGGCGGAACCGGCAGAACCAGCGAGAACTGGGAAATTTGGGTTCCATTCGGTTCCTGCTTCAAAGTCCAGCGTCGTACCTGTTGGGAGAAGATGAGAAACACCGGCGGACGCCTTGAAATCTTTGTTAACGGTGTAAAAATCAGACCTTAGACGAGACTTCTCCAGCACTGTCCTACCTACCGGATCAAAAGCAGCCCTTTCTACTTCTTCAGCGGAACTCGTAATTGGGGGCTTGAGTTTGTCAACCTGGAATACTTTGTTGTTTTCCAAACCTACAAGAATTGCCTGAAACAGAGTTATTTCAACGTTGCCATCAGAATTTGCAGCGCTAACAAGGGAATCTTTCCTAGAAGGAGATTTAGATGCTGCCTGGTCTTTTTCAGCGATTACTTTGAAGGGTGGAGTTTCCACTGGCCACAAATAATAACGCAAAGGATTCTTAATATTTAGCACACATGAAGACAAAAAGAACGTCAGCAGAGAACACAGAAAAAGAGTCACAAGGGATTTATAAGCACGGAAGCCCAAATTCTACTCCAAACGCTCACGTTCAGTTTTACTGATACAGTTTCTATCGAGAGTCGTCACGGCATCCCTTGCAATCCATAGGCCGAATGTGCCTAAACGCATGACAAGTCCGGCCATAGCTAGGGTCACTTGTCTATCTTCTTTCCCTTGTACCGATCATGAAGTCAGCCTCGGATCTTGATGCAGACATTGTTATTTCCATTGGACTATTTCTAAATGGAGCAACTCATTGTACCAGAACAGCCAATGGATTAGGATAGTTGTAATTAACGAGTGTCTCAACACATCAGACCAGTACTCGAAGTTAGAATACATTCCAGGGCCATTAAACCGGTTGTTTTACTATTATAAACTATTTACACATTTAAGGTCAAGGCTCAGCTTTCGCGGTTGAGAATAGTGGAAATAAGTTAAGGAAACCAAATCAATAAGCTCGCGAAGGAGCGTCAACTATGCTATCGAAATAGGAAGCAACAATAAACACACAAGAACACCCCATCGTGACATCTACCAGTACTGAGGTCACGGATCAGGACGTTCAAGGTCGCATCGATCAATTTATGACGAGGTTCAAGATCGCAACTCTTTTGAACCTTTCCGGAATAAGGGAAATGCGTGGAATCCGTCCTGCTTGCGTGGTCAGGAAGGTTTTTCAACTTGCTTTCCTTGGCAGGAACATTTACACGGGTGTTCATACGAGCGGTACAGCCATGATGGGAAAGGATCTGGGTGGGGAAGAGCGGTTTGCCATTCCTCTGACTTTCCAATGAGGGTTCCGGTTTTGCTGTATCTGCTGTAATCTATTGTGATTCAAGTGATTTACATCTGACAGCAGGCTGGATTTTGGTGTAAATGGTGCTGTAAGGACGCTGGCCCAATGGCAACTCGATCCATTTCGATCGGGCAGCCGGGATGGCGCCGTCATTTTCGCTTCCCGCAAATGGAGTACAAAAACGAGCGTACCAAGAGCTGGCTGAACGGACCTGGTGGAGCATTTCAAATACCCTTGAGTTGGTATTCTCTCAGGTGCAAATGCACCAATCCAAAACCAATGACCCGCCCGAAAATTTGAGCCCGCATTGAGCCCGTTTGGTGAAAAGATATGATTCGATATGACACACTGTGATTCGATACGACGCGATATGACACGGTATGTTTGGTAAGTGGCTGGAATAATTGGGCAAGGCTTCGGCCTGTCACGCTTGAGGTCGCGAGTTCGAGTCTCGTCGCTCCCGCCAGAGTTCCCCGTAAAAACAGTTTGTTAGAGCAGCCGATTTGCCCCCACTTTTTTGGTGGTTACGACTTTGCCGCCGCTTTTGTGTTAAAATGAATCCAGTGCTGACCCTGCCGGAGCAATTAATGGGGGGCCCTTGAGGCAATCCAGCATGAAAACTATTTAGAACTGTATCATCCTATCTGAGCAAAATATCTTGTGCATTTGATCATATTCTTCACGTGAAGATTTAGTGTAAAATACAATTTAGAGAGAGTCTCACGAAAATAAATTGATGAGCAAGTAGGTGATTCCGCACTCAGTAGCTATCTCTAGAGTCAATCTACAGGAGGAAATATGAAAGGGCTTTACCAACTAATCACCCTGTGCCTATTGACGCTATTACCCATGGGGTACGGGATTGCCGCCACCAAGTTCATCACTATCGGTACAGGCGGAGTTACAGGAGTCTACTATCCTACAGGGAGCGCCATAAGCAAATTGATGAATCAAAAGAGGAGCATTTACGGCTTCAAAGTAACTACCGAAGCAACGGGAGGATCAGTTTTCAACATTAACGCCCTAGCAGTCGGTGACCTGGATTTTGCGTTATCCCAGTCCGACAAGGCTTCCCAGGCATGGGCTGGTCAGGAGGAATGGACGGAAAAAGGACCGAGAAAAGAACTCAGAGGCGTGTTCTGTTTGAACTCAGAAACTGTTTGTCTTATTGCCTCTGTCAACAGCGGAATAAAATCTTGTGCGGATTTGAAAGGCAAAATAGTGGGGGTTGGTAATCCAGGATCCGGAACGCGGCAGAATGCACAGGATGCCCTTTCAACTTGTGGACTCAAGTTCGGCGACCTAGCTCAAGCGGAAAGTTTAAAGCCTGTAGAAGCTGCGGCGTTACTCCAAGACGGTCGACTCGACGCATATTTCTACACGGTTGGACATCCTAGCGGCTCTATAAAGGAAGCCGCAGCCGGTGGGACCAAAGTTCGGTTTATCCCATTTCCCGATGTAGAAGCACTCCTTTTAAAGAACCCTTTTTACAGCAAGACCTCTATACCGGTTAGTCTCTACTCTGGGTTCGATAACTCAGGAGATGTTCCTACATTTGGTGTAAGAGCCTGCTTCCTTACAACAGATAAGATGGCAGATACTGTCGTCTATAGCATTACAAAAGAAGTATTTGAAAATTTTGACACATTCCGAAATCTTCACCCTTCTTTTTCCGATCTGAAAAAAGAGGAAATGGTTACGGGGTTGCCGGTTCCGTTACATGCTGGAGCGCTCAAATATTACAAAGAAGTTGGGCTGGACATGGCCACACAGTGAAGATAATTTACCCAAACCCAAAGCGTCCAACCTGGACTGATCTCAGCCCGATCGCAGCGGCCTGTAATCGACTCAGATAAGGATTAGAACATCCTAATCATGGCGCAACAAAAAAATCAATTGCAGGCAGAGGCTCCAACTGTGGAACCGATAGGCCCCTATCCCTCAGGACCTTCTTCTCAACAAGAGAGTTATGGCTCAGTCATCGGAGCGATCGCCATAGGCTGGTCCATCTTTCAACTCTCCCTTGCAAGTTGGCTCATTCTTGACAGCCTCGCGGTCCGGGCTATTCACCTTGGTTTTGCAATGCTTATAGTGTTTGTCGCCTACCCGTTCAGGAAACAGCGAACAGGAGGGATGTTTCAAACACGACTTGACCTTCGTCTTTTTTTTAGGGTGCTTGTAGCCTGCCTTGCATGTGTGGCAGCCATATATATATTGCTGGATTACCACGGAATCAGCTCACGCCAGGGTGCACCACTGGAGAGGGACGTTTTCTTCGGAACGATATTGTTGGTGCTTCTCCTCGAGGCAGGAAGAAGGGCCATAGGCCCTGCCCTTCCGGCAATATCCATTTTTTTCCTCGTCTATGCTCTATATGGTAGTCATCTTCCTGATTTCCTAGCTTTCAAGGGAGTTTCTCTGAGTCGTCTTCTCGGTCAGATGACAATGTCCACCGAGGGAATATACGGTATACCTCTGGATGTGTCTGCCAATATTGTTTTTTTGTTTGTTCTGTTCGGCGCCATGCTTGAAAAGGCCGGTGCCGGCAACTACTTCATTGCAGTGGCGCTGTCGCTTCTCGGTCGGTTTCGAGGAGGTCCGGCAAAGGCTGCCGTTCTCGGAAGTGGGCTAACTGGTATGATTTCCGGTTCCAGTATCGCTAATGTAGTGACAACAGGAACGTTTACTATTCCTCTCATGAAAAAAGCCGGCTACCCGGCCACAAAAGCAGCGGCAATAGAAGTCGCAGCTGGTATTGACGGCCAATTGATGCCCCCGGTAATGGGAGCGGCTGCATTCATAATCGCAGAATATGTCAACGTTCCATATGTGGAAGTTGCAAAATCCGCTTTGATTCCAGCGATAGTTTCTTATAGCGCACTTTTTTATATCACCCATGTGGAAGCTTGCAAAATGGGAATCACGGGGATGGACCGGGACGAGATTCCCCGATTCAGACAAGTCTTTTTCAGCGGACTGCACTACCTGATTCCACTCGCCGTATTGATCGTAGAGTTGATTTATTTCAGACACTCCCCGCAAATGGCCGTCTTTCGTGCTATCTTGGTGCTGGCACTTATCATTGGACTTCAGCACCCAATTGAAGCGCTATTACATGGTCGGCCCCTATTAACCGGGATAAAAAAATCGGCCGCTGTTCTGATTGATAGTCTTATCAGCGGTGCACGCAACATGGTCGGTGTGGCTATAGCCACTGCATGTGCAGGGATCATTGTGGGAGTCGTGACTCTGGGGCTGGGAGGACTGGTGACCGAGGTAATTGAACATCTTAGCGGAGGGAATCTTTATGTAATGCTTCTTATTACTGCAATCGCGAGTCTAATAATTGGCATGGGGTTGCCCACCACGGCAACCTATATTGTAGTGGCTTCCCTGACAGCTCCAGCGATGGTGCTGTTAGGTGAGGTCAACGGCTTTATTATTCCTCTCATGGCGGCGCACCTTTTCTGCTTCTATTTTGGGATTCTGGCAGACGACACCCCTCCTGTTGGCCTAGCATCTTTCGCTGCCGCAGCCATAGCCGGTTCTGATCCTGTGGCTACAGGATTGCAGGGCTTCATGTACCACATCCGTACGGCAATTCTGCCATTCATATTCGTTTTCAACCATGATTTACTTCTCATCGGCGTCAATACCATTGCCCATGGGGTTCTAATCCTTTTTGCATCTGTCTTAGGTATTCTGGCGTTCGTATCCGCAACCCAAGGCTGGTTTGTCACTTCAAACCGTTGGTACGAAGTCCCTTGCCTCCTAGCTGTAACTCTTGCCATGATGAGACCCGATTTACCGGCATCTTGGTTTGGGTTTACCAACAAATACGTCACGTTTTTTCCCGGAGTAGCGCTATGGTTGGCCATCTATCTTCTGCAGCGCCGCAGAGCGACTAGCCTGTGACAAGTGTTACCCCTATGCCGCATAGGAAATTTTCTTTGTCAGGCAGCCCTTACGTGTCATTTCTTGACAACTCAAAGGTTACCAAGAAATCCTCCAATGCGATGTTGAATTCGCTCATTGCCGCCGTAAAAGAAGGTCTGAAGAAAGAAGGTAAGGTGCGTCTTGACGGCTTGGGAACGTTTGTTGTTGCTGAACGCAAGGCCCATACAGGTGTGAATCCTCGGATAGTATGAACACAACTAGGCCTGGGTGCTGTCTACCATCTCTGTCAGCCATAAATTCTCTCCAGACTTGAATAATTTGCCTGCTCCTTCACTATCTGGGCTAGGTTCGTTTTTCCAAGCCGTAGAAGAAACCTTACGACACAGCGGTGCTCACTGCCAAACTGTCTGGTAGGCCGGCCAACAATTTTGATTGAGGACGCCTTCCGCCTCGGGGATGAGAAGAGACATAGATAAAGTGGGCTCATAGCGGTTGCAGATCTCTAAAAGCGCTTATTTCTCCCATGCTGTGCGCTTCCATAACGGCTCGAACAATAGCCCTTGACATGCAATCCGCACCTGCACGCCCTAGTTCATTCAGGGCCTCGGCCATCGGCGCAGAGAAAAAACCTTCGGATTCTCTTAGACTATGTTCTCCCGTGGCCATGCAGAATATGGTGTCGCCATCGAACATCGTATGTGCTGGCCTAATCGCTCTAGCGAGCCCATCGTGAGCCATCTGAGCGACTTTTTGGGCCTGTGCTTTGGTCAGAGCCGCATCGGTAGCGATGACACCTATGGTAGTGTTGGACGGCGAAGTGGGAGCGGTCGCTGGAGGCAATTTGACAGAGCGTCTCCCCACCATGCCGAATTCTCCGTCGACCTCCAGGTGGATCTCCCAAGGAACGCCAGAAGTTGGATTGATGACCGACCCCAGGGAGTTCACCGCGACTAGAGCCGCAACGGTAAGACCGGACATCAAGATTTCACTTGCAGAGCCAATGCCTCCTTTGATGTTTCCAGATACGGCGCCTGTCCCTGCTCCTACGCACCCGACTGGGATCGGACCAGCGGATGCCGAGTCGCATGCTCCAATCCCCCATTCCGGCCCAATGGGTGGAACGTACTCCTTGCCACGACCTAGATCGAACAGCGCTGCCGCAGGGACGATGGGAGCGACCTTGCCGTTGGTAAGCGGGAAACCCCATCCTCGCTGCGCAAGCCATGCAACAACTCCGTCGGCTGCTGAGAGTCCGAACACAGAACCGCCACTCAGCACAACTCCTTGGACCCTTTCCACCAAATTGAGAGGAGCAAGGAGGTCTGTTTCTCTGGTTCCTGGAGCGGAGCCCCGCACGTCGACTCCGCCCACGGCGCCGGCTTTGCAAAGAATGACCGTCACACCGCTGGCGGCTGCCAAAGAGGAGTAATGACCGACCATGATCCCCTCGACGTCCGTAAGTCCATTGTTCTTACCGCTCTTTGTCATCGGAAAAGCTCCTACAAGAATACACAAATATGACCCAGAATCACGCTACTGAATTGCCATTTCGGTGTTCTGGAGCCGGTACCAAAGTCGTAGGCCTGCCCCTATTAAGCCAGACTATATGTGACTCCTCAATGCCGGACAGCAGCAAAACATACTTTAAGCCGCTAAAAGAGATTACCCAGCGTTTACAGCGTAACGGAGCGCACCTAACAGGTCAAGATCGAATTTGCTGGCCGAACTTTCCACCCACCGTATTACAAGCGCTACGAACGGACATCACCCTCAAGGGGATGGGCAACATCACAGAAGTGCATTCGTGACAAAATACTCTTGCAGGGTACTCTTGTGATTCTGATCGGATCTGGTACTGATTTTCCCGAACCTGCATAGCGTTGACAACTGCGGGGGAGAGCGCTGCTTGACTGAAGTCGACGTACCCTGGGTCTCCGACTACGGTTTTGAACTATCACGCAGCTTCCACACTCTGAAGGCCTGGACGTCTCTCAATGATTATGGCACTGCAAAGTATGGTCGCCTCATTCAACAGAACCTCGACTATGCGTATTATCCAGCCCTACTGGGCGAGGACTCTCCTGAACTTGAACCGGCGTTGCCGGTTTCACTGAACGTGGTCTGCTTCCGTTACACCCGATCGAACGTCAACACGCCACGCTCAACTATCTAACCAAGCAAACCGAGAGCGAACTCCAGGAGCAGGAAATCGCCCTACCCTCTATCGTGAGCATTAGGGCCAAGAATTATCTCCATGTGGCAATTGCAAATCACCGTAACCGTCCGGGCGACTTTGACATTCTCGTGCCAGAGGCAATACGAATCGGCGATGATCTGAGTTAATCTCCGAATGCCCTTGACAATCGCTGGCTCCCGTCGTTCACTGGTCGTTGCTGCTTGGATATTTTGACTTTCAGGCACTGGGCCCCTAGTCTACAGATGCGTTAGCTTAGGAGAAGATGCCATGGATCTTGTCCCCGGAGTGGTTCAAATACATGACCAGATGATTGGATGGCGCCACGATTTTCATCGGCACCCCGAAATGTATTTCAGCGAGTTCAGGACGGCAGCCAAGTTGGCGGATTTGCTAAGATCATTCGGAATGGACGAAATCCTCGAAGGTGTGGGAAGAACAGGGGTCATAGGGGTGTTGAAGAACGATGACGGTCCTTCAATAGGGCTCAGAGCCGACATGGACGCCCTTGCCCTTTCCGACCAGGGCCAACACGACCACAGGTCTGCCTTGGAAGGCATCACCCATGCATGCGGCCACGACGGGCACATTTCAATGCTCCTGGGTGCGGCAAAGTATCTCTCTTCTTCCCGGAGGTTCAGAGGGACCGTAGTGTTCATCTTTCAGCCTGCCGAGGAAATTGTAGGCGGCGCACAAGGCATGCTCGAACAAGGTTTCCTTGAACATTATGCGGTGCAGTCCATTTATGCGCTGCACAGCTTTCCAGGACTGGCGGTGGGACGCATGAGCATCACACCCGGCATCGCGTTGGCTGCAGTGGACAACTTCAAGATCACTGTTGCCGGCCGCAGTGGGCACGCTGGGGCTCCGCATCTGGCACGGGACCCAATCGTAGCCTCCGGCGCAATGATCACGGGACTCCAGACGATCGTGTCGCGCACCGTGGATCCAATCAATTCGGTTGTAGTGTCGATAACGAGCATTCAGTCCAGCTCCAACCTGCAGAACGTCATTCCCGAAACCGTCCGGCTCATGGGAACGGTGCGATATCTGAACGCCGTCTATAGCGACGAAATTGCTGTTGGAATGAAGGCGATCATCGACGGTGTGGCTGCGGCACATGGAGTGACGGCTTCCATCGAATATGAACGGAACTGCCTGCCCCTAGTTAACTCTTCTCAGGCGTGCGAAATCGCTACCCGCGTGGCAAGGGATCTGCTGGGTGATGGCGGGGTGGTCCAGCTTCCCCCAATGATGGGGAGTGAAGACTTTGTGTACTTCTTGCAGAGGATTCCCGGAGTCTTTGCCTTCATCGGAAACGGTGAGGACTCGGCTCCCCTCCACAACGCGGCTTTTGATTTCAACGATCAAGTCCTGCCCATAGGCGCGAGCTATTTCGTACGCATGGTCGAAGCCACCCTGGGTCATAGTGATCATTGATAGGCCTTGATTTAGAGGGACAAAGACAAGAAAACCGTTTATTGGGGGGCTACGAAACGAGAACCCTAGTAATGAAAATGAGAATGATTGTCGTCACACTGGCCCTGAGCCTATGCGCTTGGGGCGAAATAGCATAGAATGACTGCAGCAGGAATAGAGATGTGAAAAAAGACTATGCCGTCCCAAATAATCAGAAATAGTCCATTTTCTGAGATTCAATACTGCTTGTCGAAGTTGGGCTATTATGCATGGTGCCTCCATAGGTTTCGATATCTAATGGCGGCAGTAAAGGGTCCCAGGGTAATACGAGTATTCAAGCACTTCCCGTATCTGAAGACGAAGCCCTACTGGTGCGATCACTTTTGGGCTACTGTGTTGACACAATAGGGCTGGATGTGGAGATGAGCCGAATGTATGTTAAATACCAAGAAAACAAAGAGCGCCGTGAAGAGCACTTGCATTTGAGATTCAAATGAGCGGTTCGGGAACAATTCTGCTTGCCTCCTACAGATGCAAGCATTTACTCAATATGTTCAATTTTTTTTTGAGTAGCTCAGTGGTGGACTGTGGGTAACCCGCGTGGGTGAGTTCTTCAAGATTGTCTTCGAGTGGTCGAAGCTCCAAACAAAGATCTCTTGTATCCTTTCAATACAAAATGTAGCATCCATGTCAGAAATTTTGCTAGATTCTTCGCAATAAATCTATGTCACAAATGAAACCCGCTCTTGTCTAACACTCTAGCGAAAACTCCGGTTATAGGGTAGTCAGGATTTGCAACATGGCAAGCACCAAGAAAAAGTTGAAAAGTGCCCTATTAGCCGCATCGACCTCGGTTGCTTGGTGTGTCGTTGCTGTTTCATTGCTGTATTTTTTCCCTTCTTTTTGCGAGACCATAAATTTACGACTGTTCGACTGGAAGCTATCCATCGCCTCTCCTCCAGATTTGCATCGTCGAATCGTCCACCTGGACGTTGACGACGAGGCAGTGACCCAATTTGGATGGTGGCCGTGGGACCGCTCCATGAGCGCAGAGATAGTGCGGCGCCTCACAGCTATGGGTACCAGGCTGATGGTGTTTGACGTGCTGTACACTGCGCCAAGGACTAGGGAGGGCGATCAGGCCTTCTTTGATGCGGTCAAGGAATCGGAAAGATCGGTGCTGTCCGCAGCCATGGGTTTATCAAACAATGATGATGAAAAACTGCTAGTGGAAGGTGACATCGCGAGGGGTGATCTCATCTATGATAACGCTTGGAACTTGAGCATTCCGGCCTCATTCAAGATCCCCAAGGTCCTCAGCTTGAAGAATGCGTTCCTCCCCATGCTGCCGCTCATTCAGAACGCAAAGGCCTTGGGCCATATCTCGGGCACGCCTGACGCAGACGGGGTGTATCGCAGGATACCTCTGCTAGTGAGGCTGGAGGACCGCTATGTGCCTAATCTGAGTCTCGCGACCCTGTCGGCTTATCTCGGACTGAGTCAAGACAGCATCAGAGTCGATAAGAAAGGATATGTCGAGCTTACCCCGCAGGGACAGCCAATCAGAATTCCCGTGGATTCAAAGGGCAGGATAATCATTCACTGGGGCAAAATATGGGAGAGCTTTCCCCATTATTCTGCCACGGATGTCCTCAGCGACAAGCCGGACGCTTCAAGAGCAGGTAGGTACAAGGACAAGATAGTTATCATCGGGGTTGTCGCCACGGGAACAACAGAATTTGGCGTTTCGCCGGTTTCGATCAACACACCTCTGAATCGTATCCATTCGAACGTGCTCAACACTATCTTGATGAATAATTTCATCACACCCATAAACCCGTTTCCTTATTTAGTGGCCTTGTCAGTCATATTGACCGTGCTGTTTTCGTTAACTTCCGGATGGCTGCGTCTCAGGAACGCTATTATCTTGGCCTTTGCCGTGGGCATCGTGACTGTATCCGGTTCCATCGCGCTTTTCACCTCCTTGTCATACGAACTGCCCATCACTGAATTTCTTTTCGTATTCATGCCCGGAATGCTTGCGGGGATCATTGTGAGGATCACCACCCTTGAACTCCAGGCGGCAAGAGCGTCAAAAGCTGTGGAGCGTTACCTATCGCCCGAACTGCTAGAGCATATAGTGGAAGAGGGCATGGATCTGGACCTGTCTACGAAACGAACTGAGTTGACCATCATGTTCGTTGATGTAGAGGGCTTCTCCACCATTTCCGAGACCGTGGATGTTGAATACATCAACCGGCTTTTAAACGATTTCTTTGAGGAAATGACCCAGGCAATTTTTCAACACAGGGGTACCGTGGACAAGTTTCTGGGCGACGGGCTCCTTGCATTTTTTGGAAACCCGGTTCCGCTGAAAAACCATGCCCAAGCCGCATTGAGGGCCGCATTGGAAATGCAGAAAAGCATGGTCAAATTGAATGCCGAATTGTCCCAATGGGGAATCAGCGAATTGGAAAAAGGGATAAGCATACGAATAGGTATTAACACGGGATTGGTGATTGTGGGCAACATAGGATCGGCTCGACGGCTCGAGTATACTGTCCTCGGCTCTGCTGTGAACATTGCCAGCAGGCTCCAGTCCCTGGCGCCCTCCGGGGGAATCATAATGACTGCGCGAACACACAGCCTCTCTAGAGACCACGTTGCATGCGAAGGCCCAGATCATGTCAAGGTCAAGGGAATTGATAAGGCCATAGAGGTATTTAGGATTTATCCTGACGCGATCGAGCGGTATCATGAAGAGGTGTTGCCATAACCAGTGGGGCTCAATCACCCGTTCCAAAAAAGGAGGGCTCAAAACCGACAGACCAGTTTTGAATAGGAGAATTCTTGAAAATGTCCCTTTTTGTCATTCCGGAGTGGGCCGGAATCCAGGTTTGTGAGGAACTGCAGAGTCCAAGCTCGCCATTTTCATCGGGACCATTTTACCCCTACGAAACCCGAGGCAAGGGGGAGAGTTTCCCCAAGTGTTGAAAGAGGCTCAAGAGGCCATGAGGAGAACTAGTCCTAGACGGCAGCTCGCCGCTCATTCTTTCTGAGAATCCAATTTATTGCCCTTAAGTCCCTGCACGCCGGTAACACTCTGAGGCCGACTGCTCTTCACGTCTGTGGGAAGCCCCATCAGGCCGAGAGCCCCTTCTTTCGCGGATTCATCCTGGAGTGCCAACACCTTGCGGTTGAAGCTCTCATCCGCGGACATGGACGATATACGGTCAAGCAGTAGCTCAATATCCTTGGCTGACGAATTGGCGATGGTAATGAAGTCCTGTCCGTCGGGGATAGCCAGTGGGTCCAGCTTCATGGGGCTCGACGAGGCATAGAAGACAATCTTTGCTTGTTTCTGACCGTGTGCAGCTACCAGCTTGATCTTGGAATCTGGACCGAACAGGGAATACTCCTGACCGGCAATGAAAAGATTGTCGGGCGTTTCCTTGTTCGGCAGAAGCACGATTGCGTCACCGTTTGGAACGATATAGACGGCGGTAACATAGGCATTCTGAGACGCAGTCAACTTCACTACAGGAGTTTGATGGTCAGAAGTGGACTCGACCTTTGGCCCCTCGATCCGAACCGAGAGATCGATAGCCTTGGTACCGATTTTACCCGCGTACAGCAATTGTTCGGTCCCGGACGTCGGTTTGTTTTCCGTGGCCAATCCTACTCGCGAACCGCCTATAACCAATGCTGAGATGGCCAGGGAGCATCCAAGAATCCTGCATATCCCCGTTGTCATGACAAACCTCCCTTTTTCTCGCGGTAATGTGAACCCAGCCCCCTTGATGTCTCATTTTAGGATGGGCAAGTATTTCTATCAAGAAATTGTGTTCGGTATAGCAAAAAACATTTAACAAGGCAACGTTGAGGGTGGTGCGTTATTCAATCGAAAAGGGTTCCACTAAAACAGACCTCTGGTCTGGGCCAAGGAAAATCTCGCCCCTTTGCAACAATCTCCTCTTAGCAACAAATCTCCTTGATGGAAACAATAACGGAGACTATCATCAGAACACCTTTTTTCGGGCCACGAGCCCGTACATGGTTCGGGCGGTCGCTCCATTAAGCTACCGCCCTCTTTCGGTCCATCTATTCTGATACTTTTCCCCTTCAGGTCAATATATTATATGAGAAAATCTCCCCGTTTCTGTCCATAGAATGTGAAAAATAACACTTAGTCACACTCGGATGTGCTTCCAGGCATTGCTGGGTCAATTAGGTGTCTGTGCTCCCGAGACCGCGTCTCCTAGAGCAGGCGGTCGAGTTACATGAGGGGCCGTCGGGTCACTGATGGTCCTGCCTCGATACAGTGTACAAAACAACAAGACGCCTTCGTTTTGTGATACGTTGTGTGTTCTCCTGAAGAACGCAGCTATAGATCGGTGGGGATGAGGAGAGAGCAAATGCTGAACAGAAAGATCTCATGTCTCTTGTTGGTCTGTTTTGCTCTGAACATTCTGCTGTGTGGAGTCGAGTCAGGTTGGTCATATAAAAAACAGCCAAAGGAATACGGTAGAGGACAGAACCAACAGGGGAAAATAAAGAGCTTGATTGATGAAGCGGAAACTCTCGGCAGAGAATCAAGCACCAAAGAGCAGCTTGATCAAGCTATTTCTCTGTTGATAGAGGCTCTCGAGATGGCCGACTCAAAAGATGTGCCTTCCGCAAGTGCGAGAGCTTGCGCCATGCTGGGGCTTATCTATTTGTGGCGCAGCGATTATGGCAAGGCTCTCCAATACAGTCAACGAGCCATAGTTGAAGGCAAGCGAGGCGGAAACTGTAAAGCCCAGACGTCAGGGGAGAGAACCACGGGCATCGTCTATATGGCGCGAGGTGATTACGTTCACGCGGAACGATCCTTTTTAGAGGCCATACGTACAGCCGAGACCTGCGGAGATAAGCTGAGAATGGCGTGGACCCTCAGAGAATTGGGAAGAGTTTATAGATACCAGGACAGTTACAGTCAAGCGTTAACCCTTCTACAGAAGGGTTTGGCGATCAATTCTGAGATCGGCAACCAAGAACTCGAAGGATACCTTAGAAAAGAAATGGGCGGTACCTACACATCTCTAGGACAGTACACCAAGGCGGCTAATTTTCTGGCAAACGCTCTTTCGATCAGCGAGCAAATTGATAATTCACGTCTTCAGCAGGAGTCTTTGGATGAGATGGGGAAGGTTTATCTGAACTGGGGCAAGTACCGGGAAGCGGCTAATTGTTTTCGGAAAACAATGGACCTTGCCCGGCGGCTAGGACAAAAAAGGATGGAGGCGCAAGCCCTGCTCAGTCTTGGGGAAGTCTACACGGCATGGGGACGTTACACCGATGCCTTATCCTGTTTCCAAAAAGCTCTGTCCATGGCCCAAGCCACGGGAATTGTCATGCAGGAATCTCGAGTCCTCATGGACATGGGTAAGGTTTTCAGCTCGCGAGGTCAGTATACAAAGGCAATAACGTACTTCGAGCAGGCCCTGAAACAGTTTCAAGCAATCGGCAACGCTCAGGGAGAGGCAGGCGTGCTCAACAGCCTCGGGCTTGTGTACCAGGGATTAGGGGAGTTTGACGACGCACTAGTACAATTTCATAAGTCCCTTGAGATTTACCGCAGGATAGGTTCACCCGTTAAATTGGTAAGTTCCTGCATCGGCAACCTGTGTCTCGACATGGGCGATGTTCCTCAAGCCGAGCGTTTCATACAGGAATCAGGCAATGTCGCGTCACTTGGCAGGCTTTGCTTGGTCAAATCCGATTATCCCTCAGCCAAAAAACACTACGAGAACCTCCTAAAATCTGCCGACCAAAATAGAAATGCCAATGATCTCTTCACGGCATATACGGGTCTCGGAATGGTTAATGAGGCCACAAACGATCTGTCTAACGCTGCGGAATACTATCGAAAAGCCGTAGACCATACTGAGGATCTTCGGTCAAATGTCAGCCCTGCCGAACGAGAAATGTTCTTCGACGTCAAGATCAACGGATTTCATCGAACAGTTCCATACGATGGACTGGCCCGTACACTAGTAAAAATGAACCGAGCCGTTGAAGGGTTCAAAGAATCTGAGTACACCAGAGCGAGAATCTTCTCCGAAACCCTAACGAAGCGAGTCGAGACTCCAGTTATGGATGTTCCAACAGAGGTTCGAGAAACTGACGCTATGTTGATGGATCAGTTGGCGGCGCTGACAAAGAATCTCCAGACCGCTTATGAAAACAGCAACAAAGAACTTATTGCAGCATTGGAACCTCAGGTCAGGGAAGTCAAAGAAAACAGGGCCGCTTTCATAGACACGGTTCGTGCAGAACATCCTCTTTTCGCAGCTACCAGGTATCCTCAACCGATGAGTGTTGAAAAAACGGCACTGAGGGATGACGAATGGGTACTGGCCTATCATGTTACCGATCCTGGAATCATCATATATATCACCCAGGGGAAAAAACTCTCAAAGGCCATCTTTAAGCCGATCGCACGCGAACAGGTTGACAATTTGGTCCGCAAGTATCGTGCACCACTTGAGATGAAAGGCGGTGACAATATTATCCGCAAACTGAAACAGTTCGATTTTTCCGCTGGAAAGGAACTATCCGACGTCCTTCTCGCAGACGTCTTACCCGTTATCCCCAGGAATTGTCATATAATAGTCATTCCTGATGATTTCCTTGGGGCACTGCCTTTTGAAATGCTTCTCCTGAACAGTGGCGGTAAGATTTCCACTGATGGAGAGATTCCCTATACCTCAGGAGTAGAGTTTCTTGGTGACCGAAACCCAATCTCTTATTGCCAATCGGTCACAGCTTTAACTCTGGCAAGAGTCTACGGGAACCAGGTGAGCCCGAATGGGAAACTACTTATCTTGGCGGATCCTGTATTCCAAACCAAAGACCCACGTTACGCGAAGCTTGAGATGACAACTCAGGTGGAAGGGATGGAAACGAGCCAGTACGGTGACGTCATGGCTCTAATGGGATCAGATTCGGACAGCGGTACTGGAATCCCCAGGCTTGTTCTTACCTCGGACCTTGCAGAAAACCTGACCAGGATGTACGGGACAAGTGTCGAATGTTGTACCGGTCTTCAGGCAAGCAAAGAGAAATTCCTCAAACTGGCTGCTTCCGGTCAGGCAAATTACGACAAGATTGTATTCGCTACTCATGGATACTTTGGGAAAGACCTTCCCGGTATCAGAGAGCCTGTCTTGATACTGAACCTGGTTCCTCCCGGAACTGATGGTCTCCTCAGAATGAGCGAAGTCATGTCCCTCAAGATGAACGCTGACATAGTTGCTCTTACCGCATGCCAGACTGGTCTAGGAAAAAAGATTTCCGGAGAGGGGACCATGGGCATGGGCAGGGCCTTTCAGTATGCGGGTGCAAAGTCTGTACTCATGACCCTGTGGTCAGTTGCTGAGAAATCCTCTGTTATGCTTGTGGAGAACTTCTTCAGGTATAAAAAAGAAAGCAAGAGTAACCTGGAGGCGCTGAAGTTAGCCAGAGATGACATCCGTAAACAAGGTTTTGACCATCCATTCTTTTGGGCGCCGTTTATTCTTGTAGGCGAGGCGAATTAGGTATATCGAAGAAAAATGCATGGAAAGAGGATCTAACCATGAAGCGCTTAAGGACTTTCATTGTAGTCGCAATGGCCTTGTTCGTATTAGGGCTTCCCCAGGTGGGATACTGTCAACGAGTGATTTAAGTCGTCTGCTGGAAATATGATGAGATAATGAAAGGCTTTTATGGTCGAGGCATACATAGTCAAGATCCGAGACGGCAAGCTGTTCACCTCGGTCAAGCCGTGAAAAGAACAGAGGACCTTGATTTTTTTCCGGCTGAACGCTCCAAATGCGAGCGAGGATTTGTTCCCTCTTTCGTGGATGTCCTGAATCAGACCGGCGATGAAATAATGACCACGAAGGGGCTGAGCCTTCTGGGCTTCAGGGAGACATAAACTTCAGTCGGAGGTGGTATGTTCATGTGGCGTAGACGTCTCCCTTGGCTCGGCAACTTTCCTTATGTCATCGCGGCTCGGGTCGGATAAGCCCAGATCCTCCAAAGAGACTGGTAGCCCCACGCTCAAACAAAAATTTAGGACTTGGTCCACGTCTTTTGACGGCCGGTGTCACGGATTTCTTTTCCACAGCCAGCTTCGCTTGGAGGCCGAATTCCAGCAATGTGTCATAGCAGAGTCGAGCCAGCGCAAGAGAAGATAGGGTGGGCACGCTCCGGTAAGAGCATTCGGTTTGCAGCTCTTGGCGCACGTATCCGCCTCCCAATACGTGGCCAAAGCATCACCCATGCCAGACACCAGCAACGCCACCGGAGCCCCAGCCACCAGAATCGTGTCAACCAAGACGCAGTCCGGATTTTTTGGTAAAACCAGGTAGCGTCGAAAACACCGCGCTCCGAATAGACGACCAAACACGCTGGAATCGCGAAACACACTGCTAAATATAAGAGAATGCCTGTACTGAGCATCAGTAGTACCTTAATCAGGTTCATGCACTTGGCCAAACGAACAGGATAAGCTGCGGCCGGCCAACGAAAAGTCCCAACTAGGGCGCTACAAATGTCACAACATTTTGAGAAGTAATCCTCTGTTATCGGGACACCTCACCGCACCTCAGTCAACTTGCATGTTTTTCTATTTCTCAAGAAGCGTTTCCACTCCAGTCCAATCGGGCGGAACTCCGTTCACCATGTAGTTGGCGCAGCGTTTCAGATAGATTCGGGAGGCCAGGTCCGCAGGATTCTTCTCCAAAACCTGGTTGAAATGAACGCTGGCTTCCGAAAATTTTTTACTGTAGTAGAGCTGAATACCGCTCTCAAATGCTGGTTTCGTCTGCTCTTTTAGTTCGGCAAGACCTGCAGGATCACCCTCAAACACTTCGTAAACAGTGACCGCGTCCTCTCTTCCCTTTACACGCACTTTGTCCATGAAGCGATACCTGTATTGATCTGATTCTTTCATGGCAGAAAGAGTCTCGTCACTCAGGCTGACATAGGAGCCGTACGTCTTGTTCAAACCCTCGATTCGTGCGGCAAGGTTCACCGCATCCGCCACCACAGCCCCTTGCATGCGATCTTCACTACCGATGACGCCCAGCATGAGATCGGCAAGGTGGAGCCCTACTCCAATTCCGATCGGGCCAAACCCAGCCTTCTCGCGTTGCCTGTTGTACTCGGCCACGGCCTCCTGCATTCGGACGGCTGCTCTCACCGCATCATCCGGTGTTCCAGGGAAGAGCGCCATCACGCCATCTCCATAGAATTGATCTATGAACCCATTGCAGTCCTTGATCACAGGGTTCACTCGTCTGAGATAGGC
>Ga0007800_10000272_pt1 | contig 21992 bp, 17 predicted proteins | sample CryBogmetaGMA14M_FD_60366 | JGI IMG/M metagenome (GOLD analysis project Ga0007800, IMG submission 60366) | Freshwater microbial communities from Crystal Bog, Wisconsin, USA - MA14M | ecosystem: Environmental > Aquatic > Freshwater > Lake | place: Crystal Bog, Wisconsin, USA | collected 2009-07-06 | reverse complement strand
GATTCGAGTTCTGTGGGACCGCCCAGTTCTCGGGGAAGTCCCCCCAGGCCGTCCATTACCAGCAGTACGATTTTAGTGTTGTTGCTTTGGGCGAGTGATCTCATGAGATTAAGATCTGTCATGTTTCAAGACCTCCAAATAATGTAATCAACTGACCATGACCCGGAACAAATAGAGAAACCGAGTTTCGGCTGGTGGACTAAATTTTGAATCTTAAGACGCTTATTACAACCGGCAATGAATCGAGATCGCATCTCTCCATATTTTACTGCTAAAATGAGAACATGGAGACCTTGGTGCGCCATATGGTCATAGCGAAGGTATGCAGAATATCACGCGCAAAGATTTTTTTCAGTCCCTTCTTTCTTCCTCCAACAGCTTATCAGTTGAAAGTATACCGGTCCAATAGTTGTTTAGATTTACAGTCAGTTGCGGTTATGTTAGGACGCTTTGTGGCGACAACAAGTAAGGATGAGTTTTCAGGAAAACGTTACAAGTCAATGAGTTTATTTAAAAGCTGCATAAAACTTATGAGACCAGTCCAGTGGATCAAGAACGGGTTTGTCTTCATGCCTCTTGTCTTTAGTGCCCGTCTCTTTATCTTGGACGATGTCATTCGGGCCCTGGGTATGTTCACAGGTTTCTGTTTAGCGGCTTCGGCAACTTATATTCTAAATGATTATATGGATATGGAACAGGACAGAATCCATCCTCGGAAAAAAAATCGTCCTTTAGCCAGTGGAGAGATTATACCATCCACCGCGCTGGCTATAGCTGTAGCACTAGTTGTCTCGTTGTTCGCCGGTGCATTTGCCGTGCAGGCTCCTCGTTTAGGCGTCATTTGTCTGGCTGCTTACCTGGTGCTCCAAATAGCCTACTCAATTAAACTTAAGCATGTCGTAATACTGGATGTGCTTGCAATATCAGGAGGTTTTTTACTCAGGGTTCTGGCCGGGGCAGCGGTGATAGGTGTTGCCGTGTCAAGTTGGCTGATACTCTGCACATTTTCTTTGGCTATTTTTTTGGCCCTCGGAAAACGGCGACATGAGGTGCTCATCCTGACACAGGAGGCTGCCAACCACCGGCCGGTCCTAGACAATTACAACGTCTTGTTGCTGGATCAACTCTTGCAAGTCGTTACCACTTCCAGCTTTATTTTCTACTGCTTATATTGCGTGAGAGGAAACCCGGATACGGGACTGCACTCGGAAAGCTTAATGTTCACAGTTCCTTTCGTAACTTACGGCATATTCCGCTACATGTACCTCATTTATTACCGGGAAGAAGGGGGGTCTCCAACAGCTTTACTCTTGACAGACCCTCCTCTACTTATTTGCACAATGTTGTGGTTGGCAGCTTTCATTAGTATCATTTATTTATAATCGCAACGCATCGTGCACATTCTTGAAGCGATGCTTGGAGTAATGTGATCGGCGCAAAAGAAGGTTAGCGAAATGATCAAAATAGTTTTGTACGTTGTGTACTTCAGCTTCCTGTCCGGACTAGGTGTTTTGCTGGGCTGCTACATACACGCGACCCGAGTCAATCAGACCACCTTGATGAGCGGTGTGGCATTTGTCAGGGAATTGCCTTATGGAGAGCAAGTCGTTGGTCTCATAGAGACCTCGGTTTTCTCTTACCAGGAGAAAAAGAATTTAGAGCAATATCGCGAGACCCACAAAGGCCGTATCCAGATCGACCCTGAAGTTCTTAAGCGGCACAAGGAACTTTACCGTGAAAGCGGCTCTAGTCAAAAATAGTACGTATTTATAAATAAATTTAAAATATTATAATAAAATCTAAAACCATAACTTGACAATATCGATTCAACGTGTTAGCGCATCTCCCCGATGCCTGTATCATCCAGGCGCCTGTCGGTACCCCGAACAGATCCTTGTATCTAGGAATTCACAGGAATCAGTCATGAAAGTGGACAAATCCACCCAAGACACCGACCTTTCCAGCATTCCCTCAGAATTCAGAGAAAACTATAGATTCCTCAGCGAACTCATTAACTGTAAGAACAAAAATGACTCGGTTTCTCAGGGATTGGCTTCGCTGGTTCACGAGCGCTTCTTAGAAACACGAGCAAAGCTCAGCCGCCGGCAAATCAAAATTTTGAATCATTATTTGAAAGGCCTGGAAAGAAATGATCCAGAGTTTATGGCTCCTCCTGTCCCGGCGGAATTGGAAGCTTCAATTCGTGTCAGAAAGCGTTCCACGTGGCTTCCGTGGGAGGCCGAGGCCATCCGTAAGATCGATCGCTGGAGAGAGGATGTGGTCTGCATCATTGGAAATTGGAACGGGAACTCAAGTTTTGCCGGCGGCCCGAAATGCTTGCGTCCCAAACAAAGCCAATTATTGTGATACAGTCTTCCTCATGAGCAAACACTTGAATCTAGGGCCGGCCGTGGAAATTCACGGCTAAATCGCAAGAAAAATTAATTTATACCTTCAATAAATTAACTTTTTAAGGAAGACCTCTGCCGGAATCTTCTGCGAGCCTCCTAAATTTCGCCGCCAAGCGCGTCGCCTCTGGGTTACTTCTGAGATCCTCCAAGGAAAATCGCATCTTTGTCACCCAGTTCGGATGTTCGGATGTGGTTCCCGGGAAATTCTGCTGGCGTATATCGAGGAAAAGATCTTCCTGATTGATCAGTGCAAGTTTCGACGGCGTGTGAAAAATGAAACTCAGAACGGCGGTATGGAGATCCTCGGTAGGAACAGGTGATTCCCATGCGGCGTGTGCAGTCTGGGCTGGGAGAAAACCATCTGTGACCAGTCTCTCAATTATTTTTGCCTTGTGCAGTCGACGCTCTTCTTTTAGAGCCTTTTCCTGCTGAGTATCCACCTGTCCCATTTCGCGTCGCAAATCTATGTCCCTATAGGACCAGAAACCGGCCAAGGTCGGAAGATCATGCGTGCTGATGGAGACCAGAGCACTTTGTGGATAATCTCTGAAGGACAACTGATTTTCATGCTGGTCTCGCTCGAAATAGAAAAGCCTATAGGAGAAAATCCCCTTGCTCATTAGCCTTTCTCTGTAATTGAAAGGAACCGTCCCGAGGTCTTCACCGACGATAAGCGTGCGGCCCCGTTCACTCTCGAGGCACACCAGGCTCAGCAAATCGCTCTCGTAATCCTTTACAAAGACGCCCTCAGAGGGCTTCTTGCCCATTTGAATCCAGAATAGATGATTGAGTTGCATCACGTGATCAATTCGCAGTGCGCCACCGTGCCTGCAATTCACCTGCAAAATCTTCAGGAAGGGTTCATAGCCTGACCTACGGATCCTTTCTCGGTCAGGTGGGGGAAATCCCCAATCCTGACCCTCAGGTGCAAACGCGTCGGGTGGTGCCCCCACACTGAATCCATCGTGAAAGTAATCTTGCCACCCCCAAAAGTCTGCTCCGTTTCTGTCTACGGCAAGTGCCTCATCGTGATACAACCCAATGAGCATTCCTTTCTGGATGGCGCGTTCCTGGACACTTTGCAATTGGATATTTATTTGCCATTGAACGTAGATCCAGAATAGGATTTTTTCCTCATTTTCTATCTGAAACTTTTTTACCGCAGGACCGGATGGGGAGTGAAATGCGACTGGCCATTGCCGCCATGTGTGAGCCTCTGGTAACTCGCTCTGAAAGTGGTCTTGCAGCGCGCAGAAGGCCGCGTAGCGTTCGATATAAATACCCTCCGAAACTCGATATGTTTCAAACTCAGTCCATCGGTGATGGTGTCTATGAGATTTGCCGTGATTCTCCAGGAAAGTCCGAAACAACTCCTGGAGTAGGCTAATTTTAAGATCAGCGATCTCTTCGTAGTTCACATGCTCTTCATTTTGGAGTCGTTGAATACGGTTTTGAGTTTCAGGCAAAGCTACCAGGGCCTGAGCTTTTGGAGATTCCTTGAAGTCCTCAATCCCGATGATATCCAAATAGATGAAGTTCCGATAGAATCTACTGGAAGGCAGATAAGGACTGTTGTTGAAAGGCCGCTTGTTGAAAAGAGCGTGGAGCGGGTTTATTCCCACGAAATCCACTTTCAATTCATCTCTGGCCCAGTCGACAATATTCTTCAGGTCGAAGAAATCACCCACTCCCCAATTTCTTTCCGAGCGAACCCCGTAAAGGGCGATGGAAATGCCCGCAATCCTGCTACCTGTTTGAAAAGGAGGAGGCTGGTAGCACTTTTCGGGACAAACTATCCATAATAAATCAGAATGGTATGTTTTCTCTCCTAAACACGTTTTTGCTTCTAACCGGTAGATCCCGGTTTCAATGTCTGACGGAAATGGTAGAGAAAGGTGTAATAGGCCTTTTTCATCGTCGACTGAAATGGAAATTTCTCCAGAATCTAAAGAATATTTTTGCTCTGTAATGCGGTCCAGGCTCTCTCTCATGATTACGGTACCCAGCGGGGCGTCGATGAGGGTATCATCCGGCCAGCCTTCAAGATACATTGAAAAATGAGATGGAAAGTCATCTGTTGATACAACGAGGACTTGAGGGTTAAGATTCATTCGGTGGGTATCAAAATGGATGCCTTTGACCTCAAGAATCTTCCTGGCTGTTACGGTATCCGTACGATGAATCTTGCCCTGATTGTCAGTATATTGAGGCTCAATTCCAAAAGTGTTCGCAAGAATTTTCAGTGCGTCATAGTCGCTGGTCAATCTGTTGGCTCCTTTTTCTCCAGTCCTTTCTTAGTTAAGGATTAGGACCGAATCGGTTATTCTCTTAACAGCATGAGATGTCTGAACCTGTGTCCAGCGACAGGTGGTATTCTGCTAATGCGTAAACGTGGAACGCTCTGTAAGGCACCGACATTCTTTGGCTGACATATCGCTCTTCATGAATCTGCCGGCCACACATGGCGAAAGGTCCATCAATACGATTTTCCTTCATGAGAGTCCTGTTGACCAAAAATATGATCCTCAGATGATTTTTCATTGACGGGTATCCCTCTTAACACGTAATGATAATAATAAATACACTAATACTACTAGAATCTTCGGGACAAATTTTAAATTTTCCAAACGAAGCTTCTAAAGGTCTTGCCTTGTTATCCTAGATCCCGAGATACGGGAGATTGTCTATGAACTTCAAGCTCACCGATGAACAACGTCTCATAAGAAAGGCAGCGCGAGACTTTGCTGTCAAGGAACTGGCCCCGAATGCCAGGCAATGGGAAGAGACCGCTACTTTTTCGAGAGAGACCTTCGATAAGATGGGCCAACTGGACTTCACCGGACTTTACGTTCCAGAAGAATACGGTGGAACCGGAGTGGGCCGGTTGACTGCCGCCATTATTTTCGAAGAGCTTGCCAAAGGCTGTTTTGCGACTGCTGTTTATATGAGCGTTCACAATATGGTGACCAATCTGATCTACCATTACGGGAACCACGAGCAAAGAGAAAGATGGGTCAAGCCCCTCGCGCTGGGTGAGAAGCTTGGGGCCTATTCCCTGACCGAAGCTGAAGCCGGTTCCGATGCGGCAGCGCTGAGCACTACAGCAGCCAAGACCGAAGAAGGATATGTAATCAATGGTACCAAACTGTATGTCACCAGTGGAGAGGTGGCTGATATCTACGCGGTTATGGTACGCTCTGATGAAACACAGAAACAAAAAGGCATAAGCGCTGTGATTGTTGAGAAAGGAACCCCCGGCTTTACCTTTGGGCCTCACGAGGCGAAGATGGGTATCAACGCTTCTCCCACCACGGAACTTAACTTCAAGGAATGTTTCATACCCTCTGAAAATCTTCTCGGGGAGGAAGGAAAGGGCTTTAGCATGGCCCTGACCGCCTTGAATGGTGGCAGGGTAGGTATAGCCGCCTGTTCCACGGGATTGGCTCAGCAGGCCTTTGACTATGCACTTAACTATGCCAATAAGCGGCAGCAATTCGGTAGGTCTATCATTTCCTTCCAAGGACTCCAGTTCCTTATCGCCGACTTGGCGACAGAAATCGAAGCGGCAAGGTTGATGGTGTACAGGGCTGCCTGGCTGATGGACATAGGTGAACCAAGTCTCATGGAGGCCGCCATGGGAAAACGATTCGCTACGGATATGGCAATGCATGTCACAACTGAGGCCGTTCAGATTTTGGGTGGCTACGGTTACATGAAGTCCTATCCAGTCGAAATGTATATGCGCTTCGCCAAAATTGCCCAAATTTTCGAAGGAACCAACCAGATCCAGAGAGTGGTTATCGCCCGTGAACTCACTAAGTACAAGGGAGGCAAGAGACCGGACGCTTACTGAGGCACATTACGAGATTTGACGACAGAACAATATCACGCAGTCACATTTGATTTCAAACATTTGTAAAGTCCTTTGTCCCATCCGAATCGGTCCGGACAACCTAAAAAAATCAGAGTTCCTAGGAGAGGCTATATGGTGAAAAAACCAGAGCAGGTCCAAAGTGTTGGCGATAGAATCCGAAAAATGAGAAGAAATCTGAATCTCGACATCAAACAACTTTCGGAAAAAACAGGATACGCGACCGACTACTTGGAAGAGATAGAGGACAGTAAGGTGGTCCCACCAGTGGGGGCACTGATCCAAATATCCAGGGCTCTCGCAATAGACACTTCGACTCTTCTTGCTGAAGAGAAAAGGATAGAGCGTAGGAAAAGCTATCGTAAGCGAACCAAGGCTTATTCGTACAAAAGCCTGACCCCTGACGCGGAAGACAAGCATTTATGGGCCTACCTTATCACTTTGGATCCTCAGAAACAGCACGAAATGGTCGAATACAGACACGAAGGAGAGGAGTTTGTGTACGTGCTTGAGGGCAAAGTAGAAATTCAAGTAGGCGAGGAAAAGAACATTTTGAAAAGAGGATCCAGCCTTCACTTTAATTCAGAGACCGCGCACAATCTGAAAAATCTTAGTTCCAAGAAATCTCTGATGCTCGTTGTTGTTTATACTCCCTGAATTGTTGTACGGTTTTCTCGCGCTGATTGACTTGTTTACGGAGTAAAAATAATTCTCGTTAGTACTGAGTGAAATTGTCGGTAAGAATTCGGATAGGCTTCGTGCCAGATTTTGGAACTTTTCCGACAAGTGTTTGTCGCAAAAAACAGGCGATATGTGAAAGCGAAATCGTACAGTCTCTTCATCAGGGCGCATGTCGGTAGCCCGGATATTGAGGTCGGCGAAACGCACGAATGCACGTTAACCCATATCCATACCTCCTTTAACGCCCTGAGTCCAACTCGGGGCTTTTTTTTGCTGCACTCTCTGATAATCTTCTTCACGTTAAGTCTCATTTTGAGTAATATCTAAAGATTACCTTAACGGTTGGGAAGAATTTCGATATCCCACAGAACAGTACGGGTTTTATAGGAGGCATTATGAGATTATCCGATAGGGCGGCAGTAGTCACCGGCAGCAGCCGAGGGGTGGGGCGCAACGTGGCCCTTGCCTTTGCTGCGGAGGGCGCGGATGTACTGGTTAACTATACTTCGAATCAGAAGGCGGCCGATGACGTGGTCGAACAGATTCGGGCCATGGGCAGAAAATCTCTTGCGGTCCGTGCCGACGTAGCATCCAAGGCTGAAGTTGAGAATATGATGGTTGCGGCTAAGGAAAATTTTGGTCGGCTGGACATTCTGGTGAACAATGCCGGCTTCACTCGTCCGGCTATGCTCCAGAAGATGACCGAGGAACAATGGGACGCAGTGCTAAATGCCCACCTCAAAGGCCCATTTCTTTGTATTCAAGCGGCCCTAAAGTATTTCCAGGAGCAAAATTACGGCAAGATCATAAATGTTAGCTCAGTAGCCGGACTAGTAGGCACGGTAGGTCAAGTGAACTATTCAGCGGCAAAGGGAGGCATTTTGAGTTTAACTAAGAGCGTGGCCCGGGAACTGGCTCGGTACAACATTTGCGCAAATGTGATTTCCCTTGGAATAGTTGACACGGATATGACTGAAAAGATTCGCTCCGACGAAAAACTCAAGGAAGTCTACATGAATCGCATTCTCTTAAAGAGGTTTGGGGCTGCGTCGGATATCAGCCCTGCTTTTGTTTTTCTCGCTTCTCGTGAATCGGATTATATCACCGGGCAACTGCTGTGTGTGGACGGTGGCTATGGAATGATATAGGGGCTTTGGAACAGCAGAGCCTACCATTCCTTTGAATGTGAAATTTGGTCAGGCTGATAGGCATTAAATCAGTTCGAGCTGAATCCAAAGATTCAGAGAGCATTTGAGTGCCGAGGAGGCTTTTCGGAGTAAAAACAAAAACGCGCCTCAAGAAATTATGACTAGTCTGAAAGGTGTTGAAAACGATTGAATTTGCAGCGTCGTCTGGATTATGGCCACAGCGGCGCGGAAGAGCACGTTCGCGAATTCTTGTGACAGCAAGGGATCCGTGTTCATTTTTTTGTACACTTAGGCTGATTTAGAGCTTGGGGGTAATCAGTGCAACCGGTTGAAGATCATGAGAGGGTATGGTCTGGAGATAATTGCAATATATTCAGCATATTAAAAAACCCTTGACTTGATATTCACCTTCTGGTAGAGAATTCTTAATCAGGTAGCATTTTGAATGGGCTGAACAGAATAAGGGAGGATGCAATGTCTCCCCCCGGAGCTATGATCAAAGAGCCTCTCATCAGGGGCACGAAGATGTGGCCGATTAGTTCACAATGGGCGGTAAAAGAGGAGTCAAGCAAAAAAAATAGCTTGACATTCCGTGTCTGATTTGATACCAAAAATACATTCCGGGCTTTATCGGATTTTTATCCGGGAATGTTTATTACGGGTCTCCCGAACGATGGTCGGGAGGAACTGTTGAAAGGAGGATTGAGGGTATGGTTAAACGTTTGTTACTTTTGAGCCTAATGGTTCTCGTATTGTGCGGCGCTAGCGCGGTGGTGTCCTTCGCCGGCGGACCTGGCGGCGGGCAGGCTTATATGCCGCCACCTCCAACGATCCCGCCTCTGTGTGGGCCGGCCCAGACCAAGTATTCAATGGTCAAGGAGGTTATCACCCCTATACCTGCTCAATTGAGGAGAGTTAGGGTGGTAGCACCGTATCTCGCTGGAGTAGCTTGGCCCCGCAAACCACTAGCATTTTTCCAGAATCCCCAGACGTTTCCGGTTTATGCTGGGGGTCGCTATGAATGGTTGGTGCCTATCGTGTCGGAAATCAAGAATGAGCACTTCGACACAGTAATGGATCCTTGCTGCAAGACGCACAAAGTGCCTCGCTGCGTGTGGGTGAAGGCGAACTACATAAAGCCTACGTGTGCTCCGGCCTGTGGGCCGGCCTGTGGGCCAGTACCTATGGCGCCGCCGCCCCCTATGCCTGCTAGGGTGACTAAGTAAGGTTGCTGCGAGAGGCCAATAAAAGAAGAGTTCCTCAGATATAATGAATTTGTCGAAAGGAGGATTAGGGTATGGTTAAAAAGTTAGGAATTCTCGGATTCATACTGGTTGTCGTAGCTGCGACGGGTATGGTATGGGCCGAGACATTTACGGGGTCGATCCCAGCTCCCCAGCCGATGGTGGCACCTGCAGCAGCGCCTGCCTGCGTGGGCCCGGCTTGTCCGCCGCCGCCTAAGGTAAAAATGGCCCCCAAGAAACTGAGAACATCCATTCAGGTGAAAATGCAGTATCCGGAACCGACACCGCCCCCCATGGCGTTCTGTGGACCCGTTGGCTGTGCACCTCCCCCCATTCCTGTGGCGGTGCCGATGTGGAGATTCATCGTTCCTTGGCCGCCGTTTGTTTACTATCTTCCCGTAGATTAAAACGGAAGGTAAACTGAACAAAAAAGCCCCCTAAACGGGGGTTTTTTTGTTCCATACTCCTCCCATGATCATAATCCCGGCAATCGATATAAAAGATGGCTCATGCGTACGCCTCAGGCAGGGCAGATTCGATTCTGCCACGGTTTTCAACCACGACCCGGCAGGTCAAGCGCAGAAGTGGGAAGAATACGGCGCGTCGCGAATTCACGTGGTGGATCTTAACGGCTCATCGAACGGTAAACCCTCTAACCTGAATTGTATCATAGAGATAGTCAAGGCGGTGCGCGTTCCGATCCAGGTTGGCGGAGGCATAAGAGATCACGACACGATCCGTATGTATCTCGATATCGGTGTCAACACCGTCATACTCGGTACTCTGGCGGCAAAAGACCCAGCTAAGGTAATAGAATTATTAAATCTGTTCCCAGGCCGGATTGCAGTTGGAATTGACGCGAGGGCTGGAATCGTAGAAGTAGAAGGCTGGAAAGAATCGACTCACATCAAGGCCTTAGAGCTGGCTGCACGCTTTGATTCTGCAACTCCTGCGTCATTTATTTATACTGACATCGATAGAGATGGCATGATGCAAGGGCCCAACATAGAGAGTACTCGGGAATTTGCCAGAAGCGCTTTATCCCCCGTCATCCTATCTGGAGGTGTCGCTTCCATTGACGATGTTGCTGCCGCGCTGCCCCTCGAAAACGATGGAGTCAATGGCATTATCGTAGGCAGGGCCCTTTATGATGGGAGAGTGGATCTCCGTAAGGCTATCGAATTGGCAGAGACGAATAATGCTCGCTAAGAGAATCATTCCATGCCTGGACGTAAAGGATGGCCGTGTAGTTAAGGGAGTGAATTTCATTAATTTCAGAGATGCCGGTGATCCTGTAGAGAATGCCAAGTATTACGATTCAGAAGGGGCTGACGAGCTGGTTTTCCTGGACATCACGGCTTCGCACCAAAGGCGAAAAATTATCCTGGATGTTGTTGCGCGCACGGCCGAAGAAGTATTCATGCCGCTCACCGTCGGAGGAGGGGTAAGAACCACAGCCGACATTAGGGAACTTTTGAATGCCGGAGCAGACAAAGTTTCTCTTAACACGGCTGCTGTTCAGAATCCTGATATTATCCGAGAATCATCGCTTATGTTCGGAAGTCAGTGCATTGTTGTTGCTATAGACGCGCGCAGATCGGCCAACACTCCGTCAGGCTACGAAATCTCAATACATGGCGGTCGTACCATGACGGGTATCGACTGCCTTGAATGGGCGGATAGAGTCGAGCGTTTAGGTGCGGGTGAAATACTTTTGACGAGCATGGATACTGACGGGACGAAAGACGGGTACGATATCCCAATGACTCGTGCCGTAACAGACATTGTAGGAATCCCGGTGATTGCCTCGGGAGGTGCAGGAACTCCTGAACATTTGAGAGACGCAGTGCTCATGGCTAATGCGGATGCGGTACTGGCAGCCTCCATTTTTCATTACAGGGAAATTCCTATCAAACAACTAAAAATATTTCTTGCGGCGGAAGGAATTCCTGTACGGCCGTGACGAACTTACCTAAGCCTTGACCGCTCATTTCCTTTCAAGCGTTTTGACACGTGAAATTGGTCCCGTAATGCTTCAACTTCCTCCTTTGCCTCTGCCTTTACCGACAGTGTGACTCATGCGCTCTGAAACACTTTCGGATATTGTTGTCGATAGCTTAACTTTCCTCGAACTGCCTGCCGTTCTGGAGGAGCTTGAATCACATGCTCTCTCGGAGCCAGGTCGGAGAAAAGTTCTTTCAATTCAGCCTGAAGACGATTTGCATCTCGTCAAAGCCAGCCTAGACTTAGTTTGCGATCTTCAAGAGATGGTGAGACTACATGGACCCTTGGGACTAGGGCAGCTTGTACCCATGGAGGGGCTATTTCGAAGACTGGAAAGTCCATCATCTATTCTTGATTCAGAGGAAATTCTTGTTGTAGGCGATCTTCTGGCAATTACTGATTCGACTCGGAGTAAGGTGGAGGATTTAGGGGATAGATTCAGGCGACTCAAGGATTTCACCGGCAATATTGTGACACTGGGATCCCTCAGGAATCGTATTTCACGAACGATCGACGAACAGGGAGTTGTCCGTCCTGACGCAGAACCTTCGCTTTTTCGTATCCATGAACGCATGAGAGCGGCGCGTGGCTATATCAGAAAAAGTCTCGAGGGTTTCGTGAATGACAGAGACCTGGCCCGTATCGTTCAGGAAGACTACGTCACTTTGAGGAACGACCGTTACGTCATTCTGCTGCGGCCGGAGTTCAAAGGACTGCTGGATGGAATAATTCATGATCACTCGCGCAGTGGCGCTTCGGTTTATGTAGAGCCTTTTCAGGTGGTAGCGCTCAACAACCAGGTGGCCTCACTCGTAGACGAGGAGCGAGCGGAGATACGCAAGATCTTTCAAGCCTTGACTGAGGAAATTCGTGCTGCAGTAGATGTACTCCATAGTAATTTTGAGACCCTTGTCCTCCTGGATACTTTTCAAGCACGAGCTTTATATGCTGAAACCACTTCGTCCAAATATCCGGAGCTTGTTGACGATGGATTCCGCATTCTGGGTGCTCGACATCCGCTGCTCCTGGCAGCCGGGGAATTGGAAGTAGTCCCAATGGACGTGACACAAGAGTCCGGAACTACAGCTACTATCATCAGTGGGGCGAACATGGGAGGGAAGACGGTTGCTTTGAAGATAGCAGGCCTTTTCCCTCTCATGATCAGGTGCGGAATGCTGGTTCCTGCAGAAGAGGGAACCAGGATTCACCCCTTTATGCGTATTATGGCCGACATAGGTGATGACCAGGACATTCGGGAACGAGTTTCATCCTTTTCCGGGCACATGCTTCGTATTAAGACGATCCTGGAAACTGCCTCAGCAGGGGACCTCGTGCTACTTGATGAACTGGGAGGGGCTACGGACCCTGAAGAGGGGGCCGCTCTGGCAATGGCAATTATAGATGAGCTTATCGAGAGGCACACAAGGGTTGTCATGACCACGCACCTCTCTCATCTGAAAGCCTATGCCCTAGGCAGATCTGATGCAAAAAACGTGAGCGTGGAATTTCATCCGCGTACTCTTAGACCCACATTCCGCCTGCTCTACGATTTGCCGGGAGAATCACATGCCATAAAGACGGCAGAGTTTATTGGTCTCGATCAAAGAGTTTTGAATACTGCCAAGAGATACTACGACGCATCTGCCGGTGGCAGTACAAAGCTGATAAGAAACTTAAAGGAAGAGATTGATCGCGTGGAAGGACTACGCCGAGATCTTGAACAAAAGATAAAGATACTTGATAAGGAACTCGACCAAATTACTTCTCAGAAGGCTGAAATTGTCGAAGAGTTCCGCATAGAGTGTCTTCAGATGATACGTAAAGCGGAGAAACAAATTGCTGGTATTCAGAAATCTTTGAGGGATGGGGTTCTCGAAAGCAGAGTCAGGCCCCGTGACGCTTTATTGCGGATAAAAGAGGAGATGGTCGCTAAGTTAGAGACTCCCTTGGAAAAAGTTCCAAAGGGGCCGGAGGTTGGGTCGATAGTTACACTAACCACTCTTGGTAAGGAAGGCACAGTTACAGCGGTCTTTGACAATGGACGGCGGGTGGACGTTGCTGTGGGGAAATTGACTGTGAAGGCCCATGTGTCCGACTTAGTCCGGGTGCGTGGGGGAGAAGATAAAAAAAATTCTACAAAAAAAGTCCATATTGGGGTAGATATCCCCATTGTCACTCCAATGTGGGAGGTGAAAGTTATCGGCCTCCGGGTTGAAGAGGCCCTTCCAGTTGTCGAAAAAGCCATTGATGAAGCGCTCCTGGGAGGTCTTCCTTCAATAAACATTATTCATGGTCGGGGGACTGGTCGCCTCAAGCAGGCCGTCAGGGACTACCTATCCCGGCATCCGCTGGTACGTGACTTCCACGGAAGCGATCCCAGCCGCGGAGGTGAGGCTGTCACCGAAGTTGAGCTTGCGACAGACTAATATTTCCGAGGGAAGCCTTACTTTTGTATGGAGAAATTTTGAGAGATATTCCGGGTTGTAACCCTTTAGATTATTTCACGGCAAGCGTACGTTTCGCAGGAAAAATTGGTTGGAATAGTCTGTATCCCGTGTAGTAGTGTTTTGCCCCATCGTCGATCATCGAATGAGAGAGCCCTACTAAATGAAGTATGCTGGAAATTTTTCGCTGATCGACCTGAGAATGCGTTGAGTCTTGGGGTCCTTCCGAAGCTTTTGAAAGACAGAACAGATAGAATAGGGAATCATGCGAATCCCGGAATCAAAAATTGCTGAAGTGGCATCAGCTACGGACATAGTTCAAGTTATTTCAGATTATGTCCACCTGAAGAAAGCCGGTAAAGATTATCGGGGAATTTGCCCATTTCATGGGGATAAGGATCCCTCTTTTTACGTATCGCCCCAGAAAGGCATTTTCCACTGTTTCGGATGTGCTATAGGCGGCAGTGTGTTCAATTTCATAATGAGGATCGAGAACATCTCTTTCCTGGAGGCCGTCCGGACCTTGGCACATCGCTTCGGGGTTCCATTCCATTTGGAGGACACAGTTAGGGCTGGAGCTGATGAAAAAGAGCTGCTTTTCAGTGCACTTGAAACTGGGAGACTTTACTTTGGAGCAAACCTGGCTTCTCATGAAGCGGCAAGACAATATCTTTTCGACCGGGGCATTCTCGAAGAGTGGATTGCGATCCTGGGGTTAGGGTTCGCCCCCGACTCGTGGGATGGGATTCATAATCATCTCAGGAAAGAAGCCGTGACTCCTGGTGATGCAGTCTCGGCTGGGCTGATCCGAGAGCGCACCAGCGGAGGGTACTACGATTATTTTCGCTCGCGGATAATGATTCCGGTCAGAAACCTCAACGGTCAGCTTGTGGCATTCGGCGGAAGAATTCTTGGTGAAGGGGATCCAAAATATCTAAACTCTCCGGAGTCTCCTATTTTTCATAAGAAAAATATTCTCTATGGCCTAGATACGGCCAAGGAAGCGATTCGACGTGAGGGTAGTTGTGTAGTTGTTGAGGGCTATTTTGATCAGATATCCTTAAAAATGAGAGGTTTTGAAAATTCTGTTGCTCCTCTGGGTACTGCGTTCGGAAGCGAGCAGGTCAGGATTATCAAAAGGTTTTGCGGAAAAATAATCACGGTCTTCGACTCCGACGAGGCAGGTTTAAGGGCTCTCAAGAGGTCAATTCCATTTTTCTTGGCAGAAGGGATGGACCCTTATTGCGTGGTCCTTGACAAAGACAAAGACCCGGACGAGGCGATAAGAAGGTTAGGCGCCAGTGCTTTTCGTCGAATCTTGGATCGAGCAGCACCCACGATTGATTTTTTTTTGGATAGCCTCAATTCAAAATACGATTTGAATACGATTCAAGGAAGAAATCTTGCCATCGAGGAATGTCTGCCCATACTCAGAGAGGTTGCCGATTCCAATGAGCGGGATTATTTTATAGAAAGATTCTCTTCTCGAACCAGGATTCGTGAGGACCGGCTACTGCGAATGCTGAAGGCTCGTGTTGGAAGAAGTGCTGATAAACCCAAGAAGGATGACGCAAAAGGCCTATTCGATTTTCCGGCCGATGAGAGAAACGTTGTCAGAGGGATGTTGCTTCTGGATGGGTTTATTGACCAAGTAGCCCACAGTGGGGTGTTGAAAGACCTTGAAGATCCTGTTTTGTCCGGCCTTGCACGCCGGATGATTGATTTTGCAGGTCGGACACGGAAATTTAATTCCTGCGATTTTCTTAACTCCATAGAAGATAACGACTTATCTTCTATCGTAGCCAAATGGCTGAAGCCTCGACCAGAGGAGGATGACCTCAGGCCCGAAGTGGACGGAGCCCTAACTGTCCATGAATCGCTGGATTATATCAGGCTGAGAAAGCTTGAGAGACGCAAAGTTGAAATCAAAGAACGAATGAAGAAATGTCCTCCCGGTGAAGATGAATATAATCTTTTGGCACAGGAGTTATTGTCGATCGGCAGGCGCTTGCACCGGTAATCACGGCAGACAGAGAAATAGCTTAAAAGGAGAAGTCCTCTTATGACCGAAGCAAAGACTTCGTTGGAGTTTAAAGAACTATTCGATCTTGCTCGGAGCAGGAAGTATCTGACATATGACGAGATCAATGTACTCCTGCCCTCCCACGTGGTTGGTGTACCGCACATAGATGAACTTCTCATAAAAATTATGGCGGATTACAATGTGGAGCTTGTTGCTTCCGAGAAGAAGATCCCCATTTCCGAAAAGAAGTCGAGGGACCATGAGGAAGACAAACCCGAAGACGACGATGATGAAGATATAGCTTCAGATCCTGAATCAGTAGTTAGGGGTAACGATCCGGTAAAAATGTATCTTCACGAAATGGGATCGGTCTCTCTCCTTACACGAGAAGGGGAGGTTGAAATTGCTAAGAGGATTGAGCAGGGAGAGCAACAAGTTTTTAGCATAATCATAGAATGTCCCGTAACAATCAAAGAAGTCCTCGCCTTGGGAGATAAACTTCAGAAAGGGACTATCCGCCTGAAAGAGGTTATTCGAGGTTTTGAGGAAGAGGAAGTTCCGGACGGAGATGATTCTACGCACGTCGAAAAGGTGCTCAAGCTCATTGAGGACATGAAGGAGTTTGATGCCAAATATCATGCTCTGTTAGACAAGCGCAATTTCTTGCCTGCAGATGCTGATGACAATCTTGTTAGTGAAGCTGAAGCGGAAGTCGAAGCTTGTCGTGAACTTGTGGTGACTTGCCTTCGTAACATTAACCTCAATAGCAATATGATCGGACATATAGCTGGAAAGCTTAAATTCCTGGTCCAGAAGTTGGAAGCCGCTCGAGATGAGTTATGGGGTGTGGAGTACGAGCTGAAAATGCCGCTGGACAAAGCCCAGGAAAAGTTTCGATTCCTCAAGGGAATCATGGAAGAGAAAAAATCCCTGAAGAAATACACCAATCTGTCACCTCAAAGGCTATTGGACCTTGAAAAGAAGCTTGAAAACGGATTGCGGAAGATCCAAAAGCTGAGGGCAGAGGCAGGGATGGACGAAGAAAACCTTATAAAGGCTCTCGAATTGTGCCAGCAGGGCGAGTACCTTGCCCGAAAGGCCAAGAGCGAGCTTGTTCAGGCAAATTTGCGTCTTGTTGTGAGCATAGCAAAAAAATACACGAATCGTGGCCTTCAGTTTCTCGACCTCATCCAGGAAGGGAATATCGGTCTCATGAAGGCGGTGGACAAGTTCGAGTATCAGCGTGGCTACAAATTCAGCACCTATGCCACATGGTGGATCAGGCAGGCCATAACAAGGGCTATTGCGGATCAGGCCAGAACCATACGCATTCCTGTGCATATGATAGAAACCATCAACAAGCTCATTCGGACATCCAGGTATTTAGTTCAGGAATACGGACGTGAGCCTACGCCGGAGGAGATTGCCGATAAAATGGAGTTTCCGCTGGAAAAGGTTCGCAAGGTACTAAAGATAGCCAAGGAGCCTATATCCTTGGAGACTCCCATAGGAGAAGAAGAAGATTCGCATCTGGGAGACTTTATCGAAGACAAGAAGATTCTGTCTCCTTCAGAGGCAGTTGTGGGGATGAGTTTGACGGAGCAGACCCGAAAGGTTCTTGCAACCCTGACTCCCAGGGAAGAGAAAGTCCTGCGAATGAGGTTCGGTATTGGTGAAAGGGCCGATCATACGCTCGAAGAAGTGGGCCAGGATTTTGACGTCACCCGTGAACGGATACGACAGATAGAGGCCAAGGCTTTGAAAAAGCTGCGACACCCGTCACGGAGCAAAAGATTACGACCATTTATCGAAGGGTGAGGTTCATAGGGCAGACTGAGATCTAAGAAAGGTTGAATCCATCAATGAATTCGGATTTACAGATCATGCCGAGGCTTCGCCCCATAGAGCCGGTTGAGCTTGCGGTTCAGGGCAGGCGAGTAATCGGTCTCAAAGACCCATTGCAGTTATCTGATAATGTGCTTTGCTTTCATCACGAAGCTCTGCCTCTATTAGCCATGCTTGACGGTAAGCATTCTCTTCTGGACATTCAGGCTCATCTCACCGCAAGGACTGGGCGGATTGTGTTTCTTGACGAGATTAAAGGTCTACTCGAAAAGCTTGACGAGTCTTTTCTGCTGGAAGGGGACCGGTTCAGGAAAGCCTTTGAGCAGAAAACCGCAGCTTACAGGCAAAACCCATTCAGGCCTTCTTCGCATGCCGGCAAGAGTTACAGCGATGATCCAGACAAGCTTAAGGGAGAGTTGGGCTCTCATTTTGAGGCAGAAATGGGCGGGCCCGGCCACCCGGAACTTTTCTCCGACTCCAGGCGTCCGGTGGGAATCGTCGCGCCTCACATAGATATACGTGCCGGAGGAAAGAGTTTTGCTCATGCTTATCATGCATTGGCATCGGGCCAGCCGTCGGATATTTATGTTATTCTTGGCACTGGTCATGCCGGGGTGGAAAAAATGTTCACCGCCTGCTCCTTGGACTTTCAGACCCCTCTAGGGATAGTTCAGACGGATAGGGACCTGCTGGACTTACTCTCGTCCGAAATAGGCAGAGATGCTGCTCAGGAAGAGATCCTGCACGCCACCGAGCACGTCATTGAGTTTCAGCTCGTGTTCCTTCAGTACGTCTTTTCGAACCGGCACCAATTTACGATACTTCCCATACTCTGTTCACTCTCCTATAACATTTTTGGCAAAGATGAATCATTTGCTGCCCAACGGGAGGTATTCAAACAATTTTGTGCGGCCTTAAAAAAGATTTGCCGGAAAAGTTCAAAATCGGTCTGTTTTGTGGCGAGCGCGGATTTGGACCATATCGGACCACAGTACGGGGATTCATTTGTTCCCCATCAAGGGACTGTGGCAAGGGCAATTGAAAAAGATGGCGAACTCATGGGTTCATTGGAGCGGCTGGACATCAATGATTTCATTAGCCGTGTGGCTATTGATAGTGATGCCAGGCGCATTTGCGGGTTTTCTCCTATCACAGCAATGTTTCATTGTATGGAGGCATCAGAAGCAAAACTTTTGAGCCTGGATCATGCCTGCGTGGATGACAAAAATTCCTTCGTCAGTTTTGCCTCCATGATCTTTCATTGAAACCCCCAAGGATCACTCTGATTGAATTTTCTAAGCCCTACATTGTGACAAAACAAAATGATTGTAATATTGTCTTGACCCTCGCGGTCTCTATGAAGCGCCTCAAGTCTGTTACCGGGTGAAGCGAGCAGGTCGCGTAAATCATCGGCGTCGTCGAAGTAGACCAGTCTGCGTCGAGCCGTTTGCTGGATCAACAGTGGCAGTTTCCTTGAAACGATGCCGTTGAAGATTTTTTCTGCTTCGGGGTCTGCGAAAGATTCAATCACAACCCTATAGTATCAGGTAATGACACTATGATCAAGCGGCTTACACCTCGGTCATCTTCGCAAGTGGTTGGTTTTGTGGTGGAGATGAATGTGAAAGTCTTTTTTCTGAGGATGAAATTGGGGGGAAAACTTATATTCCAGGACCTGACCCGCGCCTCTGCAACGTCACAAACCCGCCTCGTGAATGTACAAGCTTCCTTTGTGGTTCCGACCTGATACTGGGCCAACATAGCTTAACTCAACTCTTTTTCCAAAGATGGAACTGATTTTCCAGTATTTCCAGAGAATTTCACTCGAAATCAGTTTCTTCATGATCTACAATCACTAACACGTCGATTCCTGCTTGTTGTGCAAGCGCTTCCTGAGTCAAGCCCAATTCTCTCCGAAGCTCATAAAGATTTCAAGCAACCTCGGCATTGAGAAATTCCCGCTCCAAGGATACCTGGCGTTCCGGATCATTCCTGTAGCATTGGTCGTAAAGAGACCGGAGGGCTTCTGATCTTATCTAGGTGTTAAGTGTCATGTCTTGTCCTGGACCTTTGGTGACTGTTGGAAGAACCATCTTCTGAACGGTATGGTGCCATCTTTCTCCTCAAAGAATGTGACCGTGAATTGCCTCATGTGTTCCCTGTTCTGCTGAATCTTGTCAGTCAACCCCACTGATCGCACGGTTCGTCAGCGTTCATCATGAGGCACATATGACCAGCTATCTGGTCCCGTCATCCCGCAGCCATCACCGGACATGGATCATCGCCGAAAGTCATTGTTATTGTAGGGCCGACCAGTGTGTCTGCCCCGTACGTCATCACGAACCCCGATCCGGGATCCAGGCTTCCGCCGGAATGACAAGGAACCAGCACAGTTCATGGAGATATTTCAAGACCTGACCTGCGCCTGCTATCGCCATGCGGTCAAAACACTGTGGGCTTAAATCCCAGTGGATTCATAATGTCCATTAGTTATTGTGATGGTGTTTTTGGAAAATTGTGTAAGCGTTTCGATATCATAAGCAAGTGCGGGACTTTTGCGGGACACTGTAGCGCAAACCCTGTTGGCAGAGTCGAATAAAATTGTGCTATTGAGCGGAGGAGGCACATGAATGTGCGTTCAACTGATCAATCATTGAGGTGGAGACATGTTGTCTAGACATAAATTGACAGATCTTCACATCACCAATTTGCCGGGCTATGTTAGCATGAAATCACGTTCACTGCATCGATGGTTTGATGACCTGCGTTGCCCTTCCTTTGACTGGCTCCAAGTGGAAATCACTTCCCACTGCAATGCTTCATGTGACTACTGTCCTCACTGTGGCTATCGAGACTCTTGGCAGGGCCAACATATGACGCTTGCGACATTTCATAACCTCCTGCCGGTATTTCGAAAGACTGCGCTTGTTTATCTTCAAGGTTGGGGCGAACCCCTATTGCATCCGCACTTTTTCAAAATGGTGAGTTTAGCCAAGGAACGAGGTTGCAAGATAGGCACTACCAGCAACGGAACCCTTTGGGACTCTTACGTGTGTGAACAGGTTGTGCAGCACGGTTTGGATATCGTCGCTTTTTCACTGGCCGGAACGAATGATCGACAGGATTCTATGAGGTCCGGAACTAGTTTTAAAAGCGTCCTTGAGAGCATTCGCTTACTCGATTTGGCCAAGAAAAAGCTCGGCTCGACTCAGCCCGCTATTCATATAGCATACATGGTCCTTCGTTCAGGTCTGGAGGAGGTAGCAACCCTTCCATTTCTCTTGGAAGGACTCGGGGTGACCCATGTGGTTCTCAGCACGCTGGACCTTGTTGCGGATCCGAGACTGCTCGCCGAGACCCTTCAACCGAAGGATGAGAAAGAAGAGCACTACATCCGGTCGTACCTGAAGGACGCGGTTGAACGGGGCAAGAAACTAGGTATTGAGATGCATTTTCGGGTTACGTCGCCAGATCAAGAGCGCGGAATGTGTACGGAGAATGTACTGAATGCTGCTTTTGTCTCCGCACGTGGTGAAGTTTCTCCGTGCGCTTATACGAGCCTACCGGCGGCTCAGAGAGTGAGCCTAGCTGCTTTCCAGAAACAGGAGATAACGCCGAGGCTTACGTTCGGGAATGTTAACGAGCGCTCCCTTTCGACCATTTGGGGCAGCACCGGGTACCGTGCTTTCCGGCATCGCCACGATACAGGGAATCACCATTCTCCCTGCTTGGATTGCCCCAAACTCCTTATGGGTTGAATTCTTCCGACTCCTCTGTCTCTCTTTCCATTGCAGGCAGGCATATCTTGAATGCGGTCCCCCTTCAGGGCTCACTTTACTCACAAAGACGTAATGTTAGCAAAAAAACTATAAAACACATTCAAAAGAATGGCAAAAAAAAGCAACCCGTGAAAGGATTGCTAAAGGATATGGTTTGAATTCTTTGTTTCCATAAAATATAGCAAGGGTCATGCCAAAATCGTTACCATTTGATATCACAACGTTTGTCTGATAGTCTCATCAAGTGGGTCCCCTATAAGCGGTTAATTCCTTCGCAGTTTTTCGATATCTTCCCCTTGGTGCGAAATTGTTGTGCACCACTTATCGCGACAAGATCCCTATCCTCGGCTTCCGGAAAAGGCTGTAAAAAGCTCTATAGGATGTGGTTACCCCATTGAACCGTAGTATCCATTTTTTCTGCTTATAATTGCGCGTGATGAATCACTCTCCTGTCAGGGTCTGCCAATAAAGGCTTTGCGAACCTCTTGAGAACCCATCGGTTATAGGGTGCGTGAAAATTGCCCGGTAAGAAATATGATAGT
>Ga0007800_10000264_pt1 | contig 22548 bp, 23 predicted proteins | sample CryBogmetaGMA14M_FD_60366 | JGI IMG/M metagenome (GOLD analysis project Ga0007800, IMG submission 60366) | Freshwater microbial communities from Crystal Bog, Wisconsin, USA - MA14M | ecosystem: Environmental > Aquatic > Freshwater > Lake | place: Crystal Bog, Wisconsin, USA | collected 2009-07-06 | reverse complement strand
ATGTCGTATCTTCAGCATCGGTAGACACAATCTTTACTGTTCCCAGTAACCCATCTGGTCCAAACAACTCATATTGTTTTCCTGTTACTATTTCAGTCTTCTCGTTCAAATCGAACTTCTCCAGTAATCTCTCTGCGACGGATTCTCGAGCTACCAATGCCAGATTTTTGATTGGTTCTGACGTCTTTTCGCCCTGACCCCAGTTAACTTCTACTGTGTTGTCATCAACTATTTTGGTGACGTTTCCATTGACCTTGGACATGTCTCTTCGTTCTACTCCGTCGCCAACTTTAGGTTTCGGAGGTAATTTCGCGTCAGTCACTTTTGACTCGTTCTCATGCTTGGCTATACATTTAGTACACTTCATCCAATCAACTTCGCGATCTGTACTTAATGCTTTACCACAGTCTTCGCACTTAGGAATATCGTTCTTTTTCTCGGTCACTGGTTCAGGTTTCTCTTCTCCGCGAATCTTCGTGATTGCATATGGAGATAAATCAGTATACTTGTTCTTTATTTCTTCGTCCGATTTCCCTGCACGAATCATGTCTCTGATGTCAATATCTATGTTCTTGAATGCACCTTCGGTAACTGGTTGTTCAATAGCATGTTTCAACTGTTGCACTGCGTAATTGAAACCGTCAAGCCAACCAGTCAACTTGCCAATCATTCCTTTGATGAATTCGCCAACTTTCGTAAGTATTCCCTCTTTTACCTTCTTGGGTTCTACTTTCAGATAGTACGAAATCTGTTGCATCGCCTCTTCCTGTTCTTTCAGACGATTGAGAATCTTTGCAGACAATTCGGACGACAACGCATTGATTACGTCGATAGCTTTAGGCGCCAATGTACGACCGAACACTTTAGCAACTACTGCCTCGCACTCTGCAACTGAAATCTTCTCTTTCAACAGATATTCGCGAACTTCTTTGCGCATATCTTCAATTTCTTCAGAGGGTAGTTGCGCAAGACCCAATTCTTTCATTATCTTGGATTCAATCTTGAGAGTCTCTGTCTTAAGACGTTCCGACAATTCGTAGAGTTTTTCAATCTTTTCTTTAATCTCGGGTTGCAATATTTTCGGCTTCTCTACTTCTGGCGCAACTGCCTTTGTGAATCCTTGCGGAACAGCCTCAGTGACTTTCTCGTCTAATTCCAAAGCATCTAAGTCAACAGTATGTTTGTTTTCGTGCGTGTCATAATCTGATATAGTTGCTGTATTACCAACGATTTTCTCAACATGATACATAGATTTCTCGGCATCATCTTTAATTCTTACTATATCGCCGACTTTGCACTCAGTCACTGATTCTTTGGTATCCTTCTTGTATCCTTTTGGTCCATTTAGATATTCAGTAGCATGAAGAACTGCGTTTTGTCCTGAACCAACATCAAATGGGTTCCAACCTCTGTTAAACGCATCTGCCAACTTTTTCTTATCGCTTGCCTTAGGAAATCTCTTAATAAACGTATTAAGTCTAGATTCTGCACCCTCTGGATGAGAAAATCGAGTTTCTTTGCTTATGAATGGCTCCGTTGCCTCTACTACTTTGTAGCCTTTGCTCATCTTCTTAGAAATCTTGTCGTTAAAATCAATCTCAACTGTATCTTTGTCACCCGTAGAAAATACTGACGTCTGCGGATAGTACCCGATACGACCAAACGCGTTAGCCGCCACATATTCATTTCCTCGTTTAAACATCGCGAAATAGTGATATTTGTTGGAGGTACCTTCCTGATACGTGAGAAACTGTTTTGCTACTGGAGTTGTACCTTTATCTAAACCGATAGCATTGCGCAATGCTCCGAGTGCATTGTTAGCATCGCCTTTATCTGCGTCATATACATCCATCTCTTCGTTCATCGATTCATCTTTCATATCTTCACGTTCTTTAGCCTTTTTATAGTTCTCAGTATCTTTGTATCGCTTGATTGTATCACCGTGATGAGCGTCTAGACCGTGATCTTTGGCCCACTTTAGATACTGAACATCTTTAGTGATATCTTCATTCAACACTGATTCCTTGACATTCAACTTGAGAGCGTATTTACAATCATTACAAGCCACTACATTATTCTTCAGAGAGACATTTGCACCACCACATTTACTACAATATATATTGCGTGAGTCAGAACATTTCTCGTCCGCCTCTTCTGTCTTAGCATTACAAGCCACTACATCATCAACTGCGGCTGCTGGACTAACGCCCTTATTCAATAACGCCTTCAGATGACGCGCTGACGAGTACGATATATCTAACTTATGCGCCAACTGACTAGCATCAAGATATTTAATCTGGTCGTAATCTTTTCTCGACATTGATTCAAACAAATCTTCACATCGAGAAACTACAGATTCATAAAGTTCGGGTTCGCTATGTTCGACGTTGCCATGTTTGTCAATATGCGACGAGAATGTTTGTGGCGGATTGCCGTACACTTTGGTGCATACACTATCTTCACTACTGCCCCAACCAAAGTTAGCCATCTCCCAACGTTTCTTACCGAAAAGTTTGCGTCCCATCTTATCGTGCTCTGTCCACAACTTCTGTTCTTCAGGAGATTGTTCTGGTTCGTCAGGTTCTGATTTCTTTTTTGCCTCTGACATGTCTTCCCAATTATAATACAAATTGCTCTCTTCACCAGCAACAGTCTTCAATGCTACTTTTGATCCAGTAAGCGTAACTTTATAATATGCACTCGCATGAGACCAATTGCTAGAATCTGTTTCAATAAATCTAATTTCAATTATCTTTATTGGAAGTTTTTCAACGATTTGTTTTACTTGATCCGCAACGTATTTCAATCCAGCATCGTTAAACAAATTATATACTTCCTCATCATTGGACTGATTCCATTCAACACCTAATAGTTTCTTAATCAACTCTTCAACAGCAATAGCGTATTCAGTCTCGATAGTAATATCGCCTAACGCTTCATTCAACGGCACAGCAGAGGAGAATGTTTCTCGTGAAACATTCGTATCGCGCATAGCTTCCACGAAAGAGTAGAAACCGGTATCTACATTCTCACCCACCTGATTGTCAAATCTGTTCACTCCGGGAGTAGTAGTCTTTCTCGCAGGTTCACCCGCTTCTTTGTTGAACGGTTCCTCTTTAGGAGTCTCGGTTTCTGCTTCTTTATCTTCCGTATCCTCTTCGCCTTCAGCTTCTTTATCTTTCTCGAGTTCTTCAATATCCTCTTCAGTCTCCACCTGAGGCTCAACTATATATTTCTGAACGAGTTCGAACGCAACGTTAGTGACTTCCAACTCTTTAATAGCAGTAGCAATAACGTTTCCGACATCTGAAGGATCTAATTGCCTCTCTTTCGCAGAGAACTTAACTTCACCGTCAGCATCGACTACCTGAACGTCTTGAGCTGGACCTTCATCATCGGACAATGTGTTCACTGTAACTAAATAGTAATAATTTTCTGCACCGTTGTTGCCCAAATATTCTTTGGTAGATTGAGATGCTTCCTGTTCGGCATGAGCCAAATCAGGTTGATCCTCAACGCCTTCTTTCGTGTCTTGTTCTTCTTTCTGTGGAATGCGCGAAACGTCTGGTTTCACGCGATAAGGCGCACCTAAGTTAGCATATCCAGCTGATTGACCAGTAGTATCTAGAGCTGACTCTTCTACTGATTCTGGGCCCTCTGGTATTAGTTTACCATCTTCATCATACTTAGCACCACATTTGGTACAATAATCATAATCAACGCCAATATCGCTAAAGTGTTGAAACTTATCATTTCCGCATTTTTCACACTTAATATCTTTGTCTAATATAGCATGTTCGTCTTGAGGAATTGTCTTTCCACTCTTATCTTTGACAACAGCCGACATCGCTACTGTGGAGCCACCACCCATCATATCGTCTTCTTTAAGCATACCGGTCAATAAGCCATCGAATTCGGGAAGATTCTTTTCTTCAAGTTCTGGACTGCGCATAGATATTAATACAACTTGATCTGGAACAATAGTACCTAACGTATTGACAGCACTTCTATTTCCCTTACTCACGTGATGACCAGCTTTCTTAGCACCATGCGATGCATTCTGACTGTCATCATCAACTTCATTAAGTTTGGACTCTTCAACCGTAGTGCCATCAGATCTAGTTGCCGGAAGTAAATGTATTTTGTGTCCACAATTTTGACATTGATAATATCCAGTTTTGTTTCTCTCTTTACCTGGATTTGGGTGAATGCACTGACAAAACTTCTGGACTGCGTAGGAATTGACGCCTATCTTCTCTCCCTCTTTGACAGGCTCATTTAGTTTATTCAAATCATATCCTCGTTCTTTCAGCTCTAACTCAAATACTAGAGCTAATTCTTCATTCTTTTGTTCTTTAGCATATTTGTAAGCGTTAATCAATTCATGCTCTGTCATTTTCTTATAATCTTCATTTACTTTAGATCCATCTTTCTTCATAATCTTGATACCTTCGACGTCGTCCAGTTTGTCGGCAGGAATCTTCATCTTAATCTTGATTTCGTCTTTGGAACTCTCTTCTTTCTCTTCCTTAGATTCATCAACTTCATAGCCATCAAACCAGTCTTCACCATGCGTCTTGGAATCCTTGCAATGAGCTTGAGCATCTTCTAAAGATAATCCACGTTGAATTACTCTCTTCTTACCATTCTTATGAAGTCTAACTATTTTATATGTTTCCTCGTTCAATTTAGACTCTTTGACACCCGCTTCGACCTTATGAATCTCTTTATGTTTAGTTTTAGGACTCGCAAATTTAGACATTTTCCACTCTCCATCGTTGGGCTCTATTTCAAATGAGCAACCTGTTTCGATTGAATTATTCATAAATTCATCTGCATCAATATCGTAACCTTTACCGCCATTCTTGAGCCACGCTTGCGTAAGTTTGATGTCGCGATAATGCGTGACTATCATAATAGTCTTTCCGTCTTTTACTTCCTGTGCTATTTTTTGCAGAAAGTCGAGATATCTATGCGAAAACGTATTGAAACTCTCACCACTATCCACAGCAGTATCAGGTTTGTTCTCCACGTAATCGCGTACTTCGTCTGCTATCTTTTTGGATTCTTTGCCTTCATACTTTCCCAGATGCCAAGGACGCAGATGTTCGGTGGATTCCACATGCGTATCCACAACTTCTGCTATTGCCTGGGCTGTTTCTTCACAACGAGACAAATCTGAACTATATATTTTATCTATATGTATGCCATTAAACTCAGTCGCTAATTCTTTAGCTTGTTTACGCCCAATTTCATCGAGTGGAATATCTTTCCAACCGCGTATTTTGTCTTTATCTTCACCGTTGGCTGCGTTCAATGCTGTCTTAGCATGGCGCACTAAATATAATTTGCCAACAGTTTCGTCTTTCTTCTCTAATAAGCCAAACTTCTCTAACAATTTAATAATTATCATGATTTCTTAAGTTGCTCTGCCGTAGCCCACGACTTTGTTCCATTCTTCCAATAAATAAAAAACTTGTTGCCATCGCCCCCAACATCATCGATAGTACCCTTTATTGATGGTTCATCTACAAGTGTAACATTGTCACCAATGTGAAGTTCAGACTCTACATATTGTTTGATATCTTTCACATCGCATGTATCAATAGAGTCATCGTTCAAATGTTTGTGTTCTATATCACTACCATCTATGTCAGTGATTACTGACGGTGTACCTGAACCACAGAGAATCTTGTCGCCAACTTTGTACTTAAGAGCCTGCATCTTCGACACCGGAATCTCTTTCTCTGGCTCTAATGGTTCGCCAAACCCGTCAGTGGTTGGTTCCTGCGTTGGTTTCTCTTTGGCAACTAACTTAATCAGATTGGTCGGGTTAGCTGAATGTTTGCCACCAGAGAATACTACTTCTACCCATTTATCACCAATACTGTCAACTTTGCCAATCTTATTCTTCCATTTGACATTGCCACCTATATATTTAACTTTATCGCCCTCTTTAAAGTCAGAAAGTTTTGTTCCCTCAACTTCATTCTCCTCGGGAACAACCTCTTCAACTTTCTTTAAACCATAGGTACCAATCAGTATATCTTTCTTGTCTTTGTCCATAGTGACACCGGCAACAACAGTAGTGGGTTTTTCTGGGTGCGTCTTGAGTAATTTAATAGTACCAGTGTCTCCCTTTGAATATCCCAAATCGTACAAAGTACCATGTGACCAATTATCAAGATTCATCATCTTAGCCATATCGTCATAAGTGCCATAATTAGCACCCATCATCTCAACAGATACTTTATCACCAATCTGCAGTTTAGGTTTCTTAGACTTAGACGATTTTGGAACAGAGGTCGCCTGAGGCAATGCAAATCTATATAAATAATAAATCTCTTTGGCGCTCTCGTCACTTTCCACTGTTATCATAAACTTTCCAGCTCCATTTATTTTCTTGTCTAGTACTTTATATTTCTTGCCAGGTGTCAACGATTGACCAGAACCCGGATTAATACATACAACGATGTCGCCGGCATCTACTGCATTGATATCTGTAATCGGTAGTCCATATTCTGCCTTCTCTAAATACTTAGCTAATACATTTGCCATAATTGTATTGGCTTCCTGAACGCCTTGTGTAAATTCTACTTGAAACGCACCTTTATCGGAACCTCTTATTATCCCAGTCAATCCCTTCAAATCGTCACGCGGACCAGTATATATAACTTTATCGCCAATAGATAGGTATTTGTCGCGACCTGGTCGGTATCCTTCAAGCTTACCACCCTTTTTCTGCCAATTCTCAATAGTGTCGCCGGTCGAGGAATATATAACAGCAGCTGCGAACTTCTGCAAATCAGGAGAACACATATCGAACAAATCATACAAACTCTCTGTCTGATATTTATAATCTAATGCACGACGTATCCACTTAAAAGAGGAATCTGCATCCATGTATGACTTTATCTTGTTCAACATGGTACCGGTATTATGCTCCAAATCGTAAATGTGATCGATATATGCAACTATATCTTTATCGTTATTAGCAGAACTCAACTTGATCCACGCATCAGCAATATTAGCCCATGCCTGTCCGCCGTATTGTCCAGCCCACTCTAATTGAACGAAGGCGTCCTTGGCTAACAACATAAATTCGTAGTCAGAAATTTTAGTGTACTTTTTCGCTTGATATGACTTTTTGTATCCTTCTTCAGAAGATTTAAACTCCGTACGCAATCTGGCTATATCTAAATTTTTTGGCGATATTACTTTGGTCAACGTAGAACCACCACCGGTCATAGCACCATAGTACATGGCATATTTAGTAAGAAAATCTTCAGCATTATGTTCCTTAAAAAATTGCGTAATACGCGTCGGACTCTCTCTATCGAACATATGACGAAATTCAGCACATATTGCAAACTCAACCGAATGCAACATATGTGACTTCATCCAAGGATAAAACTCTGTACGTATGTCCTGTAATGCAAATGCCAAATCATCGTCAGCAGGTATGGGCAACGATGCTATCAAGAAAAAGTCCATCATCAACTCTTCACGATTCTCTGATGGATGATATTCATACTGTTCGAACGCCTCAACAATAGACTCTCGAGTTTCTCTAAATTTATGTATGAAATCTAATTCAATTGTACTATTACGCCGACGGTACACGGTGCACACTGCTATCCAAGGTTCTCCAGATACAGTGACTATTCCCTCGAACTGTTTATTGGACTCAGCAGAGAAAATCTTCTGTTGCAACTCATTAGACAAAATAATATCGTCTATGTCAGGCAACTTCAACCTATCCATAATCTTATGCTCAAGAGAAGAAATTAACTCTTCAGGAGTAGTGGATTCATATAAATCGATTGTTGATTCTACTAATTCTCTAAACATATTCCTTAATCAACTTTTGTGCAAATTGTTCGGGCGTCATAGCATTTTCGTCGTCTGCCCCTTCATTGTTCTCTTTCAGTCGCAAAAGTAGTTCGTCAATTACTACGTCATCGGATTGATTCTTCCAACCAGTAACTCCCTCGAAATATATATCATACAAATCTGATGAATCGAAACCTTCTATTGATATAGCATCCATAGCAGCAAACGCTGAACGCAACTGTTGAATGCTTTCTGGCTGTAGAACAACTTCAGTCTCGTTGACGTCGTAATGAGTTTTGGCACCATTAAATTGTTTTACTGTAGGTTCCTTTGCCTCAGCTGAATACGTTGACTTCATAGGCATCATCAAGGACGGTTCTTCTACATCCTTTTTAATGTGTTTGGCAAACTTCTCAAGTTCACTCATATAACGTCTCCTACTCTAGCTAACTTCTCAAGTATAATTTTCTCAATCAAGCGAAACTCGGGATTGTCTTTGGACTCAATTATACATCTAGTAAAAAGAGAACTCAACGCTATCTTCTGATCTGCGATTGATACAGACTCTGCATTAAGTATCTTTTTAAGATTGGCATAAACCGGCTTATCTTTAACTCTATCTATAAGATTCTCTAACAATTCGTACTCCGTAGGCAATTGAGATAAATATTTTTCGGTTGCGTCGAAGTTATTTCTACGAAACTCAATCAACGCCTTTTCTAATACAGGTGCGTACTGCGTTTCGGAAAAGTCTCGCGTTGCATATAATATTTTATTAGCTATACTTCTCACTTTATAAGACTCCGTAACACATCTGATATCAAATCTACACGCGATTCGGAAATTACTTCCTTGCGCGTAGCATCCATTTCAGCGTTTTCATTCTCGTCAAACTCTTCACGCAACGTCAACGATTCCTCGAGAAGTGAACCAAAATCTCTCTTAGAGAGATCCGAAGAGTGGGAGGGAGAGCCACTCTCCGGCTGTTGCTTTGCCTCACTAGTGGCAGGCTTGGGCTTGGAAATCACCTGCCTCAAAATCGCCTCTCTCTCGGAACTATCTAGAATCTCTTCGCTCATTGTTTTTCGTTTATCAGTTTGACGTCAGATGCCTGTTCGCCCTTAGTACCCTGAGTAATTTCGAACTCAACCACATCGTTCTCTTTCAACGATTTGTAACCTTCCGACTGAACAGCGCTGAAATGCACAAAAATATCTTTGCCCTCATCAGTCGTGATGAAACCATAACCCTTAGCATTGCTGAACCACTTTACTTTACCTCTTGCCATTTCTACTTCTCCTTTATTTACTTGATCCTCTCTCTATGTTCGCACCAACCCCATTCGAACCCATATGAACCGTAAGATTGACTTTGGCTACCCAACAAACACCCATGACAACGATTGCCCAAAAAATGAACCACACCCATCTCGGCATATTAAAACTCATATATCTCTCCTTTTTATTTAATCTCTATATCTTTAGACTTCAGAAACTCTACCATCTGCCTAATTGTCTCAACACCTATATTTATAACACGCATTCCAGACTCGATAGTTATCGATTCTCTTACTATCTGATTTGTCAAGGTATCTATCACCGAACGCGTTGTATATTCAAACCCTATCTTACTTGACATTTTCTTTGTCCTCGCAAGGAGTAATTTTGACGATTTTATTGCCCCAATTTGTTTCCCAATCTTCGTTGCAACCAGTTCTGATTGTAGTAGTTTCATTAATCTTTACTTCTTTCACCGTCCTCGGTAATGCCGACTTCAAATCCGAAACGGAAACCGATTCTCTAAACGGGTTCGCCGCCGGTTCTTCCTTCTTCTCAGGAGTTTCAACGCCCGGAACCAACTCTTCAGTACGTGGCTCTGTGAATGCGTTGGGATTAACCTTTTTGATAAACTTCTGAAGGTCTGCGTCGTTCAGTTTCAACAGTTTCTTATTCAGATAGTCTAAAATCTCCATTTTGTCTGCGTCTGGACCAATCATTTTTTCCCAGAGTTCGGCTAATTTTGTAGCAACATCGACTCCAGTATCAAGTGCGTTCTTTAACTCTTCCTCTTCTGCGGAGGACGTCTCAGCCATCTGAATCTGAAATAAATTCAAATCTGGATCCATACCTTGATATGCTAAATGTATTTGCGCCATGCGCGTCAGACCATTAATTATTGCACGTTGAATGCGTCGAGACTGTCTGGCGAAGCGAATGTCCAATCTCTCGATTGAACCGTTCCCCAACGAAGGAGGTGCCTGTTCCGCATATCCAGCTAATAAGGGTAAAGGTACTTTCAACGCAGTGGATAACTGTTTAATAAGTTCGGTGACATCTACAATCCAACGAATGTCAACCTCTCCACCAATCTTCTCAACTGCAACTGAATTGACATCTTTCCACACTGGCATAATTATATCTTCAATGCCTGCCAATGCCTGATATCTGTCAACATAATTCGGATTGTTCGGATCAACATTCAACGCTCTTGCGCGTTTCAACTCATCAACGTAATTGTCAATGATTTTGGCCACTGCTTCGTTGTTGTTGCCTTCCACCGCCACCTTATAAATATATCTAAGAATTCCACGCGAAATACGCGCCATCAGTATTGAATCTTCAGCCAAACGAAGACGTTTATAAATGGGAAGAGCATCTGCTAATACACTTTGGCCATACTTGCTGGTGAGGCGTCGTATATCGGGGGTCATTATACTGATTGAATTGTGAACAAACACACCTTGTTTCAACGGAAAATTATGATTTCTTTCTGTTTGAATGTCGTACGTATCTTCACGATTAGTCAAACGTTCTACTCTAACAACCTTATGATTGTGTATTAGCTGTCTTTTCTTATTAAGTTCAAGATATTGTCCAACTGTAAGATTAGTAAATTGTTTTATAACTTTCCACACCTGATGCGATGATGTACCAAACAATTTATAAACTTCAACATTCAGACAATCAACGCTATTCAATCGATCTATATTATTAACTACAAACTCTTCTATCTTATTAAATAATTCCAATCTCTTTTCTTGAGCTTTTATTCTTTCATTCTCGTCTCTCAACCGCATCTTTTCTCTGTATGCAGAATTACTCCAGTTTCTATTAGAAGAGATAGAAAGTTTCGTTTTTATCTCCGACTTATTTCCGTTAATTTTAGATTTGTCTATAATTTTGTTTCTGTATTCGTCGTTCTTCCACAAATCAAGAGCACTCTTAGATAATTTATCTCTGCGTTCGTCGTTATTCTCCCATGCCTGTTTGCATCCTGATAGTTGATTCTGTCTGTATTTTTCATCTGCCCACATTCTATTACTTGCCTTGCTTAGTTTCGGTATCACTTTTGCTCTGTACTTCTCGTCTACCCATCTTCTTTTGTTAATCTTTATATGAAAATCAGAATGAACCTTTCTATCTAATATTACTAAATTTGACGGGTCGTTGTTCATTCCGTTAAAATCTCTATGATGAACAACTTCGTCAGATTTAACCTTTCTTCCACCAACAAATTCTGCGACAAGTACGTGTTCATTTACATATTTTCGAATGCCGGGATTGTACACGTAATTATACTTACCAAAACTTACTGGTTTTGGATAATATGGCATAAGAGACACATTAGATTGCAGATTCTGTGCTTCTACGAATGAACCATCGCGTAGCATAAATTTATGATCAGGTGTACAATCTATAAACTCATCATTATCAAGATGAACTCGTACAAGTTCTGCATTAAGTTTTGTTTTTCTTACATCAACTATTCTGTCTGGTTCCAATTCCAGTGTAATTGGATTTATAGACCAAACGTACTTTCCTAAATAATTTTCTTTTCTTTGTTCCATTTCGGTCATTCTAACAGATTTATTGTTAAGAAGCATAATTTCAGTATTGCCGGTCAGGCATCTGAATTCTGAATATTGTGGATCTGCGTAAATCGGTCTTCTTCTTTTTGCCCCGAGAAGTCTAAGGTGACAGTAATCCCAGGGAGTCATTAATTTGCGTTCGTCTGCAACAGAATATCCTAACGGCGTCTCATAGAAACCTATCAATCTACCATTGTAATCTACTCTCGAAATATTAATTGGATGATTATCGTCGTTAACTGACACTAATCCTACACCAGGCTCACCATAAAGTTGCACGAACTGATCACCAAACGTAGCAATAGACCACGCCCAGTCATATATTACTTCTTCCATGTTTATTATGTCAAACATCTTTTCGATGTGATATGTATACTCTTTCGATTTAGATGTAACCCAAACGGTGGATTCGTGAAGAGGAGAACGCACTGTAGCGGTGTCCGCGTAAATACTACACGCAGCTGACATGAGAGGATGAACGAGAGATCTATCTATTGATTGATAAATCTGACTGCGCTCGTAAAGAACTAATGATTGATCTTGTAATATCTGACGCAAATCAGACGTAACTACTCCAAACTTATTGACGAAGTCAGCGGATGCGTCACTTTTAATTAAAGGAGGTACTTGTGCCGCTGGAATGGTAACGCCTTTGATTGGTCGAAATTGTTTTTTCAGGAAATCTAATACATTCATTTAGTACCTTCCTTGGAATTAAAGGTTTCGTTCCCATCTTTGTATTCATCTTTTCTAATTGCTTTCGGAGCATCATCATCGTTTCTTCGATTGTGTATCTGATCTAAAATAGAACTAAAACGTTCGAAGTTCGGCCCAGTCTTGACACCAACCATCTCATGTCCATCAACTTTGAACATGCTTCTGACTGTCAACTCCGTCTCATTCTTTTTTACTCTCGACCTGAATTTAGTAAAGGCATCAGCTATTGCTACTTCGTCAACTACGTTCGGAAGTTCTGCAATAGCCATATGCACTGACGCTGCAACGGCATCCGAGCAGTCTTTTGTTCCCTCGACTACGAATTCGGACATATTAGCATCCAAATCTTTGACGATTTCAGGGTGATTAATCTTTCCCGTCAGAGAATCCACTTCGAGATTGTACAGTTCGAAGTGCAATCTTTCATATTTATAACATGACCAACGCCTGCTAGACACCAAATCGCGCAAATCAATATACGCATCAGGAGTCTTATCTACTGACAACAACTCTGATGGAATATTTGCGCGTATGAATGTCTGTTGTAAATCTGTTGACTGATATCCGTCGGTAGTAACCTTTGCAATATTAAATCCTAAATTATATAAGTCCAATATAAACTTCTTAATCTTCGCGATAGGTATTTGAGAGCCAACTCGCGGATTCACGCGAATCACCCATTCAGTATTAATAACGGGCAATTTATTTACTAACAATTGTCCATCTAAAGATTCCGACACAGACTCCTGAACACCCGCAACATACGAACACGCAATGCCTGTACTATCGTGTGATACGCCCACGTCTATATGTATAAATCGTGGCACCGATCTATCTACTTTAATATCTGACAGTTTGAAATAATTAATAATGTTGTCTTCTGACAACAAATCGAACTCGATTTCGGTCTTGGAAAATGGATGCGTTGCAGTCTCATCATAACAGTCAGTCAACGACTCAATATTTTGAAACAGTTTCTGTTTTCGAAGTCCTTTGGTAGTTAACCCTGCACAATCACGCAATGCACCGATGAGATTGAATCTAAACTCTTCCAAATGTTCTATCGGAATATTGACAATTTTTTGGTCTGCATAGTCAACTCTCTGAGCATCTGTAATTATCTTTGGATCATGATATTTGTCACCCAATACTACTGGGAAAGTCACGCCTGAATAATTGCCTGGCTTAATCTCCCAAATAGGTTTATCGATGATACATACGTTAACAGAATTCTTTTTGTGTTCTATATATTTATCTACAAATGACAATTCGTCATCTTTAGACGCACACAGAAACATTTTCATAATGCTAGGCAATTTACCACCAGACTTCATAAAACGCGAACCAATACGTCGCACAGTACCCTGATACATATTGAATACGCGCTGTTTCATAGACACTGCTTCACCGGGAGCATTAATTTCATCGAGGCAGGCACTTATAACATCAGCGCCCACAGAACCCATACCCGATGCTCTAGGAGATCCTAATTTATAATCTATTAATGGAAAATGTATTACTGGATCGACAGTTCCACGAAGTTCGCCGCGTTCCAAAAACCACTGAGAATTCTGCATCATGCGTTGATATGCCATGAATGCTGTAGATGAGGACAATGATAGTTTGACCGAGAAGAACACTATGGACAACGGTTTTCCAACCAGTAAGTTGTAATATTCGTAGGGATTACGTAGACACAACGTACGATATGTTACATATGACATTGCTAATACAGCACACGAAGTTTTGCCACCACCGATGCTTCCAGTCAAAATAACTTCGGTTATATCTTTATCATTGAATACGCGCCGTAATGTATCGCGCCAAACAGGATATACGCGATTACCCTTATCGGTAGATCTACCCAAATAATAAGGATTACATATAAAGGTATCAATATCAACTGGCTTCTCGAGGTAGTCTATGCGCCAAAGTTCCTCTCGAAGTTTAGGATCTAACTCAAGCTGTCGTTTCAGATTTTCGTTCATTAGAAGTAGGTTTCTCTTTTGGTTCCTTTTTGAATATTTCGTCAAGCCTTGCGCGTTTCTGAGCCATAAATGGAACAATCTTATACATGGACAATTCCTTCTCCATAATTGCCTCGTGCAATTGCATAAATGCTAAATAATACCATGGAGAATGTTCCAAATCACAAAATCTAATGAAACCGTCTATAACATCAGAGTCAAACAATTGTTCAGACGTAATATTCTCCCCAAAATATGCAATCAAATCGTTGACTATGATAGTAGCTCTCAACTTCTTATAATTGCTACTTATACTAGCATTGTTGCATTTGAGACACGCCCAGGTACCGCTGACACGCACCAAAATGCGAACTGCACTCTTGCACTTAGGACAATATAACATCTCTTTGTCCATACGTTTGAAATCTGCAGACGTCAGATTTGTGAATACTGAACCGTTCAGATGGGCATTGTATCCAATTGTTCTAAATACTTCAATTAACTCAGCTTTTGTATATATCATGCTGGCATACCCTCTCTCAAACTTTCACGTTCTTCAATAGGAATTCCTGACAAATCTATCATTGGTCTCACATAATCTTCACCCTGCGATGATGCTAATGCAGACTTACCTTTTAATGCTATCGTCAAGTCCATTACGAGTTTAGATTTAGTGACTGCCATTTGTTCTTTAAGTTTGATGACTTCAAGCAATAGGTACGGTGATTTGGCCTCTTTGTTATCAGGATCATCTATCATTATTACTAATCTATTGTACATGGCTTCTGACATGGTCAAATCTTTGAGCGCACCTTCGGCCATGCCAACAGTGACAGCCTGCGCCTTAGCTGCTAACGTTGATATAGATACTAAACCGTTCATTTATCTAAGTGTATTCATCATTTCTTGAACAGCAACATCCTGAGTCTGCGTTTCAGGCTGCTGAGTTTCAGTAGTAGGTACTACTGGAACAGCTTGTTCCTTTACTATGGTAGACAGTTTTTCCAACTCACTCATTATAACACCTCTCTTGCGTTTTTGTATTTCGATGAAAAAATTTTATGTTAAAGGGAACGAATAGATTTTGGAGAGAATGATTGTCTTTTTTATTCATATAGAGTAAAATTGTACTCCAAATACAACAACGCGACTTAGTCACTAATTAAATGACCTTGCCGCCTAAAAAGTATCTCTAATAAAAAATAAATTAACGAATATGTTGGTATAATTGTTCCTGCGTGGAAAGTTTTAGGGGAGAGTGATTATTCCGACTTCAGCATCTGATTCATGTTTCTTCGTTTCAATTCCCACTTCAAATATTTTATCTTGCGTTTGACACTATTAGCTACTGAATTCTGCATTGATTGAGATTTATTCAACTTCGTAAATAACATACCTAATTTGTAGTAGTTGTATCGATATTGATATTTTAGAAATAATATTATATCATAATTAACTATTTCAAAGTCCATCAAATCATTTATTTCTGGTTCAACTTCTCTGTCTGCTTTCTTAAATATTTCTTCATCGGGGTACTCGTACTTGCAATGCCTGTAGTACTTGTTCAACATTGTGTATATGTATGATTTGATGGATACAGACACATTCTTCACATGGGAAATATTCTTAACGCGGGCCATGAACGTCATTACTGCTAACTTTGCGTATTGGTGAACGTCCTGAAAGTCTGATTGATACAGTTTGACGTGATGAGTGTTGCGGAAGTGCCAGTTACTTATTACTTTGAGAATGAAATATTTATATCTATCAAGTATGACTTCAATATACTTGGACTCTGACTCAATCTTGTACAATCGCAGGATAACTCTATCTGGTAGTTTCCGTACGTCATCATTATCACTACTGGAAGACACCATTAGCTCTCCTACATTATATAGAAGACGCTATATACCAGAAAAGTATACTGCTCTTGGTGGACCTTGTACTGCTTGTGTCAGAGAAGTAAATTATGCCTCTCTAAATACTTTTCACTATACAATTGGTATAGCGCGAACTTCGTCAATCTTTATTTACTTATCGGTTCCGCAATAAACTTCTTTAATAGTAACATATCAGCTGGTGACATTTTGATCCCAGAATTCTCCAACAATTCGTACGGAATCTCCTGACAGTCTATATCAGATTCTCCACTTAAATATTCACCAAATTCTTTATTGAACTCTGCTTGCCGATCAGGTTTAACCGAAGAACGCCCGACATCTTTGCCATTATCTAAGTCAGGAGTACCAAACTTTCCAATAAATTCAAGTCTTTTTGTCTCAATCTTGTCAATTTCCGTAACTAACTTTCTGGTAATCTTCTCAACACGATAAGCTAATTTAACATCGACCTGTGCTAACAAAATTTGCGACAAAGCTTTTTCTGCAAGCTTGATGTCCCCTAAAATCACTTTCATTTTGATTCTCCTTTTCTTTTGACGATCAAAGGCCCGCCATTGCCTAATTACTCGGTTTCTTCAATTTATCCAGATAGAAAGACAATGAATGTCTCTTTACTGCCTTTCTGTTATAACAACTGACACTGCGCTTCTTAGCTACTCTACGCCCTAACATAGTCTCCTACTTTCTTATTGTCCAGAAATCGTCTGCCAATGCATCTACATATTCAAACGGCAACGTGAAATATCCTTTCATTCCCCAATTCGCACCCCACGAATTTCGCACTAGAAACGTCTGATTTAACTGATCATATCCTACACACAATACAGCATGGCCGCCCAATAGTTTCTCATCTGACTTAGGCATGGGCACTACACCTGTCTTAGCTACAACATTTGACTCAAAACTCTCGTACACGGATATACCAAACACAAACGGATATCCTTCTGCAAGACAAGTCATCAACTCTCGACGCGCTCGCAGACTGCGATACGAGACAATCTTATGTTGAAGAGCATTCTCATAACATTGACGTGAAGGTTTTGTGGTAAATTTATTGATAATATACGGCCACATTGCTTCCCAACAATATCCCGTCTTGACAAGTGTCTTGATGCCGTCTCTCAAAGACGCGCCAGAATCATAATTTACAGTATGTTCGAGAAGCCTTTCATTATAATAAATGAATAGACGGCTTACCGTAAGATATCCTTTCGTGCCCCAATTCGTTTCCAGAAATTCTAAATGACCAGCAATCGCATGGGCAGTACAGGCACCCAATTCACCCTGATTCTCAACCGATGAACAATCTGATCGTAAATCTATCTTAGTTGGCAAAACAATCGCCTCTGGCATACCAACACTATATAAGCAATCTCGATGATCTGGAATATCCCGTTTCCAACCGTATCTCGATAATGGCTTTGGTGCTTTATGAAACCACATAACTAATCTCCTTTACACTTCATAATTTGCTACTCTTGCTACAATAAAACTGACAACTGCAATCACCAGTATTAACCCCGCCATTGCTCCCAACATTCACTGGAAGCCATGCCAAAAACACGTCATTTATTCACCTCCCTCCAGTAAACAGCTCCAACAATGTCTTTTACTACCCTTGAACAATACACACTTAATATAGATAAAGGGCATCAGAATACATCTACCCAAAACATATAAGTAGTTCATAATTCACCTAACATTGGTCTGATTATCTTCTCAACTTCTTATCGAATTTCTTAATTGCTATTTCAGAATAAACTTTTATAAAACAAAAGAGTAAATACAAATCTTCATTACTAATATTAAATTTTTTCCCAAAAATTGATACGTTGTCAAATAAACTAGTTACAAAATCATCTGAACTTAGTTTATCAAGATACTGCCTTAGCTTGTATTCTACATTTATAGAGTTATTTGTTTCATTTAATAAATCATCAATAATTGTCTTTTTTTCAAAATTAAATCTGTCCTTCATAATAGTACACGCTCTAATTAACTCTCTATCTCGTTCCCACCAAGTTCCAACTCTGACTATTTCTACAGCCTTTTCATAGCCGTAGCCGGCTGTAGCAGTCGTCTGGAAACCATTTTCTTATTAAATCTTTTATTTTCCATTGGTCATATATATCTAAATTATGTTCACAATAGTAAAGACAAAGATTGAGTACTTTAGATTCTTCAGGGGAGAGCTCGATTGTTGCCTCTCCGTCAGCTGGCTGATTAAAGCCTAATAGTTTACCTGTAATTTTTGCCCTACTCATACCTACTCCTTTCTCTCGGCTATGCCGAGTTCGTATCTATATTCTACTCTTGGGTCCATTGTACAATGTATAATTATTTCTTTAACTTCACCGTTAACTCCTATGCCACAACTCACAACACAAAATCTACAAGTCGGCTCTTTTTGCTCTTTAGCCCACTCCTTGATTTCGGCGATGGCTTGGGTGATTTTATCTTGATGTTGTTTTTCACATTCCCAACAACATACTTTATCCAGTATCTTTTTCAACCTCTCCTCTGAAGTTAGCTTAGACATTTATTCTCCTCTCTCTCGGCTATGCCGAGTTCTCCCCCAGTAAATAAGTTACGATGGCGTGGGAAAACATTCTGGCTTCTTTTGTTGTTAGCATAAAACCTATTGTTTCGTTCAGTTGTTTTTCGCAAACAAGTAAGAACTGTGTAGTTATCTTCTCCTCCTCCACCCTCCCCAACACATCAAGGGCGAATTGCAGGGCTTCACGATATTTCTTAGAGCTTTCTTCATTCCAAGTAACGCTGTTGCGCCCCTCTCTGATTACCTCTTTCGCTTCCTGTAAAGTCATCTTATCACCTCCATACTATGGAAATATGTTTACTCATTTTCAACAATAAGATTATCCAAATGGCTGTTGAAAATCCCCATAAAATAGTTAGCCATATACTTTCTTTACTTATCATCTCACTCTCCTTTACTTAATCTGCTTTGGGGGCAGGAATTGAACCTACTTTGTCAATTCTCGGCGTAATGACTTTAGGTGCGGGAGAATAGCCTATTGCGTTTTCGCCTGAACGCCACCCCAAAGCAAAGGTTAATCTCTTGTATTGTGAGCTTCCATATCCTCATACGAAAATTCACGCTCGATTACTCGACGATAAATCTTATTCGACTTGAGTTTTGTTTTTCCGTGTTCTTGGTGAATTAACTCAACAGGCTTAAGGGTTTTTAAATAAAGCACTCCGTCAAGTTCGTATGCTTCAATACCTGCAGTATCTGTAATCTCGTGCAAATTTACTCCTTCCCCTTTTAGCACAATAAAAGTTTTTTCCAACTTAATTTTCTTTGCTGACTTCGGGACTTCTGTTACTACTTCCAGAAGGCAATCTCCTTGCTGGGTGTGTAATTTAATCATTTGCTGCTCCTTTCGTTATGTTACGGTTTCTGGCAACGCTGAAATAATTTCAGCTTCTTTTGCCACATCTATATTTTTTAAATCATCTCTTTCAATTATAGACAAAATCCAAGCTCGTGCCTGCAATGCGTTATTTACTTCCGGCGGCACCGGCTTTGCATACCATACTCCTTTCATTGAGGCATGTTCAAAATAGAGATATTTCCTGCGTATCCTATCACCGATTTCCATAGTCATTAGTTTATAATTATATCCGGTATTCGGGTCATTCCAGTCGTCAAGAGTTTTTGCATCGCACGATTTTAACATTCGCTCTGCACCTACCTTGCGGATAATTTCTCTTTGTACATCGACATTGGTTTCCTTGAGAGCAAGCTTTGGGTCTATTTTTTCTGCGGGAGTAGTAACCAGCCAATCAGGAACTTTCACTCCGCTTAAGCACCACAATCCGTAATTATCGCTATACCTAACCGCCATACCAGTATCATTATGTAATCTGCTATTGCGCCATTTTATTTCTACTGGTTTTTCACTGATAAAAGCTACGCCTTTATAGGGGATTATAAAATGGACTTCGGAATTAAAGTTAATAAATAAATCATAGCTTTTTTTCGTAAAATCAACCCCAATAAATTTTCCGTATTCATACCACCCGCACCAAACCAACCACCATAATCCTAAATACCAGTTTTGGTTTATATCTTTAAGCTGGCTGTAAAGCTGGCTGTCAAGCTGGCTGTAAAACTGGCTGTAAAGCTGGCTGCGAAGCTGGCTGTCAAGCAGGCTGTAAAACTGGCTGTCAAGCTGACTGTAAAGCTGGCTGCGAAGCTGGCTGTCAAGCTGGCTGTAAAGCTGGCTGTCAAGCTGGCTGTAAAACTGGCTGTAAAGCTGGCTGCGAAGCTGGCTGTCAAGCTGACTGTAAAGCTGGCTGTCAAGCTGACTGTAAAGCTGGCTGCGAAGCTGGCTGTCAAGCAGGCTGTAAAACTGGCTGTAAAACTGGCTGTAAAGCTGGCTGTCAAGCTGGTTAAATAATTTTTTATCTTTTACCAAGCAAAAGAATAAACTACACAATAAAGCTGTATTTAAAGGCGAAAAACCAAAGATAATTAAAGGCTCTTCTTGCCCCATTTTTTTATACAGCTTTTTAGTATATTCTATTGCTTTTTTGTGGTTCATCGGCATAGAAGCCTGCTTAATCCATTTATCAATAAAAACAGGTATTTGTGCTTCTTGTTCTGGTGTTAGTTTTGTAATCATTCTTTACTCCTTGTCTGAAATAACTCCGGTTGAATGTTTCGCTTGCTTTCATTAAGAATGTGTAAGCCGAGTTCGGGTAATACACAATTCCTTAATGTTTTTATTTTATCTATCCCCGAATATTTACTAATATCAAATCCTTTAATCTCTGACAATTTTTCCTTTCCAGCATAATGTCCTCTTGTCCCTTTTGGGAAAGCCATAATATGGAAGTTTGTCCAAAAGTAATGGTTGTCTACTTCTTGGGGGGGGGTAAAGTGGGTCATAATAACTAATCACATTTTCAACACACCATTTACCCTTAAAATGATGTTTCAATAAAACTATCTCTTGGTAAAGTTGCATATCGGGATAACAAATAGGGTTTGTAGTGTTCTCTGTTTTGCCAACAGTAAAAACATTATTTAATCTACTATGAGTAGGGCAAGGTGGAGAAGCCCATATAAAATCCCAACCATCTAAAATATGTTCCAACAAATACTGGTGTGCATCTGCCACGATAACCTTGTCTTGCGGAAAGAAGTCTTGGTAAATTTTGGCTATCTGGGGATTGAGTTCTATGGCGGTTATGTCGTGGTCATTGCCCCATAACTTTCTATTGCCCCCAATGCCTGCATATAGGTTGAGTATCTTCATTTACTCCCTGTCTGGGTTTTCATTTTGTTTTTGTTCTTTTTTAGTTTCTTTACGTCTTTTTCCATAAACCAATTAGGTTTATAATTTCTTAGTAATATAGCGTTATATAAATCTTGAACACCTTTTTCTCCTGCTTGCTTGATTAAATCGTGTGGGTTAACTTCTACTTCTACCCAATCCAAATGCATTGGCAAAAATGTTAATTTACCTTGTATTCTCATTTATTTATTTTGCCTTAAAACTACAGGGGCAAGGGATTTGTCCATCTTCCCGCCTGCGCTCGCCAGAACGCTGCCCCTTGGCTTGATTTATAACCCCAAAGCAAAATTTAGTCTTGGCAGGCTAAAGTATTATTTTTGCTGAAACATATCCCATACATTGATTTTCACTACTGCGAAAATCTTCCCAAACAGGAAGCGCTAGCAAGTTCTGGTTGATTGAAAAGCAAGAAACATAACTTTCGCTAGGACATTCTCTTTGGCTTGCGCCATCGAGTTTAACCTTACTCTCTTATATCTTTCTACCTTGAATATCTTCTACTTCCCAGGAAGTTATCCTGCAATATAGAAGATTAAACCTTGCTCCCTTGAATCTTTAGCCTTGAGCCTTTATGGTTTGTAGCATATCTCACAATCGAGATATGCGAGTTATATCATCCAATTGATATATTTGTCTTTCGACAAAGTTCTACCATTAACGTTTGATAGAGTACGCTGTGCTTTTGCCAGTTTTGTAGCTCTGCGTGTAAGATTTCGCTTTGTCAAAGAACTATTCGGTCAAATCGTGACACTCTTCACAAAGTGTGGCTCCGTTGTCTAAATTCCACAACTCAACACACCTCAATGCTTCACCATAATTTTTGATGTTGTACTCTTTCAATATCGTAATGAACTTTTTCTTCGAGTGATGAACCTCAAGATTGCTTTTGGAACCGCACGTCAGACAAGTCCAGTTGTCTCTCTGCAGTACGTCTGACC
>Ga0007800_10000262_pt1 | contig 22661 bp, 19 predicted proteins | sample CryBogmetaGMA14M_FD_60366 | JGI IMG/M metagenome (GOLD analysis project Ga0007800, IMG submission 60366) | Freshwater microbial communities from Crystal Bog, Wisconsin, USA - MA14M | ecosystem: Environmental > Aquatic > Freshwater > Lake | place: Crystal Bog, Wisconsin, USA | collected 2009-07-06 | reverse complement strand
TTCTTATTCATATACGAACTCTCTCATGCAAGGTATATCTAGGTGACAACAAATCTCGCCGAGGCTATTACTCTTGCACCGGAATATACTCTAAATTCATATTCTCCCCTCGTACTGGGAACTTGCCATGGACCTATAATATGAACCGCGGGTTCAAAGGGACCGAGTTGCTCGGGTGCAGTAGGAACAAGCGCTTCTGTGTGATTTGCAGTGTTGTAGAACACATATTTTGAGAAAGAAATGGAATTGGTTTTTATTGAAATAACCAACCCGAGCCGCAACTCGTCCCCTATCGAGAAAGACCGCTGGGTGCCAGTCGGGTATGGCCCTGGGTTAATTTGCCAGAACATCCCATCTACAGGAGGGGCGCCGGGTTGCGAGATTGGAAGTAATTTTATGCTTTCGATTGAACTGGCTTGGCAGCCGGGAATTATAAACAATAGAGACAATAATAATATAGCCGGCAACACCTTCGTCAAGGTCACGCTGAAAGCAGCGATGTGCTGTTTCATTCTCATTTATTCACGTCTTCGACATATATCATGTAGTAAAACGTCGAATTATGGGAAAGGATAGTTGCCTGCCCTCCGACCGCATGCCGCGCAAGGCAACCTATTTCTACCCTAAGCTGCCGAGCGGGCTGGAGGTCAACCGGCTGGTGTGACACGCGTCAGATTCAGAGGTAGTGGTCAAGCACAAGCTTCACCCGAAATCCGAAAGGCCGTAAGCTGATAGCTGAAAGCTGAAGCCGCTTCTCAGATCATCTCTTCGAGTATATTCACGGCGTCGGCGACGAATTTGGGGCAGGCCGTGGCAAAAAGTTTCTTTGAACGGGCGGCGGCTAAACCATCTGACGTGCTCATATCGTATCCTAGCAAGGTGCTACAGTTGGTTGAATTGTTCAGTGCGATAAATCTCTGATTGAACTCTTTGACCAGTGAATAGACCTTCTCCTTTTTCTCTACAGGGGTCTTGAGTTCGGGGTATGGTCTAAGTCCCAGCACTATGTAGGCTCCCGTTACCGCCCCGCACATTCCGCCGGTGCGCCCCATGCCCGCGCCGAACGCCAGTGCGACCTTGAGCGCGGTGGCTTTTTCCAGTCCCATCTCCCCGCAGAAGGCGCTCAGCACCGCCTGTGCGCAGTTCATCTGCGAACCTGCCATGAGAGAAGTGGCATCGTCTGTGCGGCTCACTTTTTGCGGCTCCCCAGGCTTTTTTTCACCATACCGAGGAAATATTCATGCAGACGTGAGTCGTGGCCTAGCTCCGGGTGAAAGGCCAGCGCCAGCAGATTGTCCTGCCTTACTGCTACCACGGTGCCGTCGTCCAACCGCGCCAGCGCCTCGACGCCGTTCCCCAGGTGCTCGATATAGGGCGCGCGGATGAAAACGGCGTGAAAGGGCTCATCGCCGAGCACGGGCACCGCCAGGTCGGTCTCGAAGCTGTCCACCTGCCGCCCGAAGGCGTTACGCCGCACCTCTATATCCATGAGGCACAGTGTCTGCATGTCGCTTTCGGCGATCTTGCTGGCTAAAAGTATCATCCCGGCACAGGTACCCATGATGGGCTTGCCTTCTTTTACCATCTGCTGCAGTGGTTTAATCAGGTGGTAGTGGCGTGCCAGCTTGAGCATAGTGGTGCTCTCTCCGCCCGGAATGATAAGCCCGTCAATACCTCGTAGCTCTTGCACCGTGCGTACCTCGACGGCTTCCACGCCCAGCTTGCGCAGGATTTGGACATGTTCGATAAAAGCCCCCTGCAGTGCCAGCACACCGATCTTCATCTTTTTCCCTAAGCAGGAGAGGGGCGCCTGGCCCCTCTCTCGTGTATCTCTTCGTATTTTCGTAGCTTTTAAATTTTGACCAGCTTGACGGTGTGAACGTCTTTGAGAGCCAGTATCTGTTTGCGCTGCTCCTCCGGCAGGGCTTCGTCCAGCGCCAGTATCATGAGGGCCTCGCCGCGTGCTTTGAGGCGCGACAGGTGCATGTAGCTGATGTTGATATCGGCAGCGCCGGTGATGTTGCCAACGGCCCCGATAATTCCGGGCCGGTCGCGGTGGTCGCAGAAGAGGAACCAGCCGCCGGTGGGTACGATGTCTATCCAGAACTGGTTTACCTGCACGATGTGGCTCTCGTCGCGCATCACCGAGCCGGAGACGGTGGTCGAGCCTTCGCTGGTTACCGCTTCGATGCTGACAAGGTTGGCATAATTGTCGCAGGTGGCCTGTTTCTCCTCGGTCACCTTGATACCCCGCTTGGTGGCTTCCATGCTGGCGTTCACCATATTGACGCGCTCTTCAGTGAGACGTCCCAGCAGCGAGCCCAGCAGAACGGCTTTGAGGGCGTTCGAGTCATATGCGGCAACTTCACCCTGGTATTTGATGTTGATGCTTTTGATCTGGCCTTCGCCCAGGTAGCTCAGCAGGCTGCCCACGGAGTTCGCCAGTTTCATGAAGGGGACCAGAACTGGCATGACCTCCGCCGATACTAACGGTGCGTTGACGGCGTACTTGGCCGGCTGCCCGTTGAAAACTTCGATGACCTGCTGCACAACTTCGGTAGCCGCCAGCGTCTGAGCCTCGTTGGTGGAAGCGCCCAGGTGCGGTGTAACGATTATCTTGTTGCATCCGAAAAGAACGCTCTTGGTGCAGGGCTCCTCAACGAAGACGTCGATGGCCGCCCCGCCCAGCTTATCCTCGTTGATGGCTGCCACCAGCGCTTCCTCGTCGATGAGGCCGCCGCGGGCGGCGTTGATGATGCGCGCCGTGGGCTTCATCATGGCTATCTGCTTGGCGCCTATCATATTTTTGGTGGACTCGATGAGCGGCACGTGCAGGGTGATGAAATCGGCCTCCTTCCAGATCTCGTCGAGTGTTTTCATCTCTATATTCATCTTCTTGGCACGCTCGGCGGTGACGAACGGGTCGTAGCCGATGAGCTTCATCTCCAGCCCCTGAGCGCGGCGGGCTACCTCGCTGCCCACGTTGCCCAGGCCGACGATGCCCAGCGTCTTGCCGCGCACCTCGGTGCCCATGAACTCATTACGCTTCCATTCGCCGTTTTTGAGAGAGGCGTTAGCCTGCGGGATATTACGCGCCAGCGCCAGCAACAGGGCCACGGCATGCTCGGCGGCTGAGATGGTATTGCCCGTGGGGGCGTTCACCACGATGATGCCGTGGCGCGTGGCGGCCTGGGTATCTATATTGTCCACGCCCACGCCGGCGCGGCCTATCACGATGAGCTTGGTGCCGGCCTCGATAATGTCGGCGGTGACGCGAGTCTGGCTGCGCACGATGAGGGCTTCATAGCCCCCTATGATGGCCTTCAGCTCTTCGGGCTTGAGCTTGGTCTTGACGTCCACATTGGCATACTGCTTGAGTACCTCGACGCCCTCCTGGGCTAAAGGGTCGGCCACCAGCACGTTCATTTTCATCTAGGCTCTCCTGAAACCGGCCTTGGGTAAAGCGGTCTTGAGCGCCTCCAGCACAGCCTTGATATCCTTTTCGTTGACCCAGCCCAGGTGACCGATACGGAAGATCTTGCCCTCCAGTTCCATCTGGCCGCCGGAGAGGATAATGTCGTACTCTTCACGCATGATCTTGGTGAGCAATTTGGCATCCAGCCCGTCCGTGCCCAGGATGGCGGTGACGGTATTGGAGGCGTGCGCCTCGTCGGCGAAGAGTTTCAGGCCCAGCGCCTTGACGCCCTCGCGTGTCATTTTGCCCAGCTTTATGTGGCGCGCGATGATATTGTTCAGTCCCTCTTTGAGCATCATGTCGAGTGCCACGTTCAGGGCGAACACAATTGAAACCGCCGGCGTCCAGGGCGTCTGGCCGCCTTTTTCAAAATATTTCTTGGCCTTGCCGAAGTCCCAGTAGAAGCGCGGAATTTTAGCGCTTGCGTTGGCCTTCCAGCCCTTCTCGGATATGGCCACCATGGCCATGCCGGGGGGCACCATCCAGCTCTTCTGCGAGCCGGTGACCATCACGTCCACGCCCCACTCGTCCACCGGCAGCTCGATGCTGCCGATGCTGGAGATGGCGTCCACGATGAAGAGCTTGTCGAAGGGCTTCACCGTCTGGGCGATAGTTTTGAGGTCGTTGGTGACGCCGGTCGAGGTCTCGTTATGCGTTACCAGTACCGCCTTGATGGCGGGGTCTTTGTCCAGTGCGGCCTTGATGGCAGATGGGTCGGCGGCCTTGCCCCACTCGCTCTTGAGTAAAGTGACATCGGCTCCGTAGGTCTTGGCGATATTGGCCAGTCTGTCGCCGAAAACACCGATGGACACGGCCAGCACCTTGTCGCTCGGCGATAAAGAGTTCACCACGGCCGCTTCCAGGCCGCCGGTACCGGAGCCGGTCAGCAGGAAGACGTCATTCTTGGTAATAAAGAGCTTTTTCAGCTTGTCGGTGACGTCCAGCAGTATCTTCTGGAACTCGCCGCCACGGTGGTTGATCATCTGGCGGCCCATGGCCTGCAGTACCTCGGGCGGGCAGGGAGTGGGGCCGGGGATTCTAAGGTTGGTCATGTGTCGCTCCTTCAAAGCTATATACTTGTTTAAGACATAAGATTATAGCTCAAAAAGCGCCCGATCGACAACAATTGTTTTAGTATAAGGAAAAGTTCGGTCGAGTGAAAGAAACGAAGATTGTGGGGGAGGGGCGAGATTGTGTAGGGGCGACGCATGCGTCGCCCTCGCTATTGTAATGCGACAAACACCCCTAGACATATCCGAACGAATGTGCTATGATGTTATTAAGTTCTGTTGCGGCTTCTTCTTCGTTGCCGTCTTAACAACATAGCGATGCGAGTGGGCTGTTTGAAAATCGGCAAAGTAATAGAAAACGACTCAAAACGAAAAACGAATCCCACGCAGGCATTCTGCCTGAGAAAAGGTATTCGTTCCCTCAAAAAAATATTTTCTGATCATACCAACGAATCGCGGAAGCAGCCCTGAGGGAGTCTCCATGGCATCAGGCGGGGTGTGAGGGTCTTTATCGGACGCCAATAGGGGGTAAATACGGCATACCGTGACCGTTGAGTAACGGGGGAATTCTGGGGGCACGAGGCGCGTGCGCTGTCCTTAGTCTGTAACCAGCCGTAGGAAGCGCCGCTTGCCCACCTTGAGGACGGCTCCGCTCTTCACATCGCAATTGGGCTCCGTCACCCTCACCCCGTCCAGTTCCACCCCGCCCTGCGCGATGAGGCGCGATGCTTCGCCCTTGCTCTTTGCCAATCCGGCGTCCAGTATCACCTGTGGTAGGGACACTACGCCACCAGCTATGCGGAGCTCGGCTATCTCGTCCGGGGTTTCCTTGTTCTGCACCACGCGCACGAAGGCCTCTTCCGCGTTCTGCGCGGCGGCGCTGTCATAAAGCTGCGTGATTATCTCTCGCCCCAGGCGCTTCTTGAGTTGCATGGGGTTAGCTCCACCTTCCATCTCTTTACGGAATTCCACAAGCTCCACGTCGGGAACGTCGGTGACCAGGGTGAAATAGTCCAGCAGCAGGTTGTCGGGAATTGACATAACCTTGCCGAATATCTGCTCCGGAGCTTCGGCTACACCGATATAGTTCCCCAGGCTCTTGCTCATCTTGTGCGAGCCGTCGGTGCCTACCAGCAGCGGCGTCATGAGCACCTGCTGCGGGCGCTGGCCCACCATGCCCTGCAGCTCGCGCCCCACCAGCAGGTTGAACTTCTGGTCAGTGCCGCCGAACTCCATATCGGACTCAATCTTGACTGAGTCATATGCCTGCAGGAGGGGATACATGAACTCGGTGAGCGTTATGGGGCGCCCTGCCGTGAAGCGCTTGTTGAAGTCCTCGCGCGCCAGGAACTGGGCGATGGTGAAGCGGCTGGTGAGCTTCAAAACGTCCGCCAGTGAGAACTTACCGAACCACTCGCTCTGCCAGCGCACCTCGGTGCGGCTCCTGTCCACAACCTTGAAGAACTGTTGCATGTAAGTCTCGGCGTTGGCCTTCACCTGCTCGTGGGTGAGCATGGGGCGGGTGACGCTCACGCCGCTGGGGTCGCCGATTTGCGCCGTCCAGTCGCCCACGATGAGCACTACCTGATGCCCCAGTTCCTGGAACTGGCGCAGCTTGCGCAGTCCCACCATGTGCCCCAGGTGGATGTCGGGGGATGAGGGGTCGAAGCCCTCCTTGAGGCGCAGTTTGTCGCCCTTTTTGAGGCGCGCTACCAGCTCATCCTCCACGATTATCTCGGCCACGCCACGCTTGAGCAAACGGTTAAAATCGATGTTCTTTTCCATATCTACTTCTGGACTGAACTTAGCCTCTCTCTTATTGTCACGACGTCTTTTTCCATCTGCGTCTTGAGGGCTTCGGCGCTGTCGAACTTCTGCTCGCCGCGCAGACGCTCTATTATATCAATTCTGAGGCTCTTGCGGTACAGGTCGCCAGTGAAGTCCAGCACGTGCACCTCCACGATGCGCTCCACGCCTTTGAAGGTGGGGCGGTGGCCGATAAAGGTGGCGGCGGGCTTGGTATTGCCCTCAAAATGCGCTATGGTCGCATATACCCCGTCTAATGGCAGCGCGTGATGCGGGTCGAGGTCGAGGTTGGCGGTGGGGAAACCCAGTTCGGCGCCGCGTCCCGCGCCGGTGATGACACTGCCCTCCAGGCTGAAAGGCCGCCCCAGCATGGCGTTTGCTCTGGCCATGTCTCCGTTTGATAAGGCCTGCCGGATGGCGGTGCTCGAAATAATCTCACCCTTGTATTTGACTGGGCCGACCACCTCGGTGCTGAACCCCAGCTTTTTACCCAGCTCGTGCAGGGCTTCGAGTGAGCCCTCGCGATGGCGTCCCAGCGCGAAGTCCCAGCCCAGTATCATGCCTTGCATTTTGAGGTAATGCTGCAGGAGGAGCACAAAGGGCTGCGCCCCAAGTTCCGCTATCTCGTGCGAAAAGGTGAGCGTGATTACGATATCGACGCCCAGCTCTTTTATGAGGCGGATGCGCTCGGTCAGGCTGGTGAGCGACGGCACTATTTCGCCGGGCGCGAGGAATACCATCGGGTGCTGCCTGAAGGTGACGACGGCGCTGAGCAGCTTTTTCTCTTTGGCCTGAGCGACCAGTTCTGTTATGAGCGTCCGGTGCCCCTGGTGCATTCCGTCGAAAACACCGATGGAGACAAGCGTGGCTCTCGTGGGGGTGAGTCCGCTGAGTTCCTTTACTATCGTGGTAACCATATCTTGAAGATTAGACGCTGAAGTCGCACTTGCGGAAAATTAGCATCGAGCCGCGCATTTTGCCGTAGTACTTGGTCAGCTTGTCAGTTTCGATAATAGCCATGTATTGCTTATTATATCAGTGCTGGACTCTCTTTTTGGTAAATGGCGCTTATTATAGCCCCGTTGCCGACGGGTGTAAAGGGACATGCCTGCATCTGAATTGTCAGCCAGAAGCTTCAGGTGCTACTATATCGTATATCTAGAATGCGTTTCCCACAATTGTTTTATAGGAATCAGGCATGAAATATCGATCTTAGAGGAACCCTTTGTGCCTAATCAGAAAAAATTGTTGACAGATGTTAATAGATATGGTATGATTTCCGTTTGCTTATGACTTCTGTCTATTCTTCCTTCCATTTCCATTTTCCGCATACAGTTTTTTGGTTGTAGAACTGCGACCAAAAAACTGCCTCTTTTTCCCCGCAGTTTTTTTATTTTAAGGAGTGAGTATCTTTGGAACAAGCAATTTTTCCCATCGGGACTAGAGACCCTATGCCGCAACATTCCTACGCGCACATCTCCCAGGTGGTGGAGGTGCCCAACCTCATTGACCTCCAGCTGGCCTCTTTTCAGTGGCTGCAGGAAGATGGTATCAAACAGCTTCTGGAGGAACTCTCTCCCATCAAGGACTTCACCGGCAACCGCCTCGAACTAAGCTTTGTGGATTATGAGTTCAGGGAGCCCCGCCTCTCCGAGGGGGAGTGCACCCAGCGCGATCAGACATATTCCATAACCCTGTACGTCAAGGCGCGCCTTTTGGTGAGGGGCACAGGAGAAATCAAGGAACCTTTTGACCTCTTCTTCGGCGATATGCCCATGATGACCGCCCAGGGCACATTTATTACCAGTGGCACGGAGCGCGTTATCGTGAGCCAGCTGCTGCGCTCGCCTGGCGTCTATTTTACCGTGGCTGAGGATGCAGTCAGCGGACGTCGTATGTGCAATGCCAACCTCATCCCCAGCAGAGGTGCTTGGCTGGACTTCGAGACCAGCACTCGTGACGTTATCTCCGTTAAGATCGACGGCAAACGCAAAATACCCATCACGACGCTGCTACGCGCAATCGGCTTTGCGTCAGACGATGAGTTGTTTTCCATGTTCGCCGGAGAAGACGACTCTCCCGACCATCAATTTATCAAGTCCACTATGGACCGTGATCCGTCTGTCCGCGATGAAAATGCTGCACTGATGGATATTTACCGCAAGGTGCGCCCCGGCGACCCGCCGAACTTGGAAAACGCCAGGAAGCTCCTGCAAAACATGTTCTTCAACACCGTGCATTACGACCTGGGACTGGTAGGGCGCTACAAGCTCAACCGAAGGCTGGGGTTGCAGCCGCAGGTCGAGGGCGAAGGACGCGCACTCACCCGTGAGGACATGGCCGAGATTGTGCGCCATATCATCATGGTGAATAACGGCCAGGACCACTCGGACGATATTGACCACCTGGGCAATCGCCGCATCCGTACCGTCGGTGAGCTGATACAGAACCAATTCCGCCTGGGGTTGATGAGGCTGGAGAGAGTGGCGCGGGAGCGCATGAGTATCCTTTCGTCCGAGGCCTTGACGCCCGGCGCCCTCATCAACATCCGCCCGGTGGTATCGGCAGTACGCGAGTTCTTCGGAGGCTCACAGCTTTCGCAGTTTATGGATCAGACCAATCCGCTAGCCGAGCTGACACACAAACGCCGCCTTTCGGCCATGGGTCCCGGAGGTCTTTCACGCGAGCGCGCCGGCTTCGATGTGCGCGACGTTCATTACTCTCATTATGGCCGCATCTGTCCCATCGAGACGCCCGAAGGCCCCAACATCGGTCTCATCGGCTCGCTAGCTACCTATGGCCGCATTAACCGCTATGGTTTCATCGAGACGCCTTACCGCAAGGTGAAGAGCGAACTGGACACCCGCAGCGCCGAGCTAGTGGGGCGGAAGCCGTTGGAGGATGTCAAGGACAAAAAGGGCAAGGTCCTGTTGGAGGCAGGCGTTATGGTCAGCGAAGAGGCTGCTGCCAGGCTGACCAAGCAGGCTATCCATGCCGTCAGGGTAACGCCTTTTGTCTCCGCCGAGGTGGAGTATATGCAGGCCGATACCGAGGACAAGTACAGCATCGGGCAGGCCAATGCCAAGCTTAACGATCTGGGCGAGTTCACAGAAGAACACGTGGAAGCGCGTTTCGCCGACCGGTATCTCTTCCTGCCGCCGTCGAAGATCGAGTATATGGACGTTTCACCCAAGCAGATATTCAGCGTGGCCGCGTCCCTTATACCCTTCCTGGAGCACGATGACGCCAATCGTGCCCTTATGGGCGCCAACATGCAACGCCAGGGTGTCCCTCTTGTGCTCCCCGAGGCACCGCTGGTAGCTACAGGTATGGAAACCGAGGCCGCTCGTTATAGCGGCCAGGTGCTCTTCAGTAAGGCCGACGGCACCATCGCCTCGGTCACTAGTTCCGAGATCACCGTCACGACCGATGACGGACGATACGACGTATATCCACTTAAGAAGTTCGTGCGTACCAACCAGGGCACCTGTATCAACCAGCGGCCCATCGTCAGCAAAGGCGAGGGAGTCAAGGCTGGCCAAGTACTGGCAGACAGCTCGGCTACCGAACGTGGCGAGTTGGCCTTGGGCCAGAACGTGGTGGCGGCTTTCATGAGCTGGGGTGGTTATAACTACGAAGACGCCATTATCGTTAGTGACAGGCTGTTGGAACGCGATAAGTTCACCTCCATCCACATCTCTAAGCACGAGGTGGAAGCGCGAGACACAAAACTGGGTCCTGAAGAGATAACACGCGATATTCCCAACGTGGGCGAAGAAAATCTGCGCGAGCTCGACGAATTCGGCATCATTCGCGTAGGGGCTGAGGTGGAGCCGGGTGATATCCTGGTAGGTAAGATCACACCCAAGGGTGAGACCGAGCTCTCCGCCGAGGAGAAGTTGCTGCGCGCCATCTTCGGCGAAAAGGCGCGCGAGGTAAAGGACACCTCGCTGCGCGTGCCGCATGGAGAGTCTGGGAAGGTTATCAACGTGCGCATCTTCTCGCGCGAGGACGGCGATGATCTGCCCGTACGTGTTAATAGATGGGTTCAGGTGTGGGTAGCGCAGAAGCGCAAGATTTCAGTGGGCGACAAACTGGCGGGACGCCACGGCAACAAGGGCGTTATCTCCATCGTGGCACCCGTCGAAGATATGCCCTACCTGCCTGACGGCACCCCCGTCGACATCGTGCTCAACCCCATCGGCGTGCCCTCCCGCATGAATCTGGGCCAGATACTGGAAACACACCTGGGTTGGGTTGGACAGTTGCTGGGTTTTAAAGCGGTTACGCCGGTCTTCGATGGTGCCACTGACGTTGATATCGAGGACGGACTGGCGCGTGTCTGGATGGCGCAACAGGCCAAGGCGCTCTCGATGGACTCGGATAACCAGAAATCATTATTTGACCAGGCGAAAACCAAGGCCTGGATAAAAGGTAAAGGCTATGATGCCGAAAAGGCTTTTGCCCGTGAACACCGCGGCGAGGCGCGTGTTATCTGTCTGAAGCTATGGCTCGAAGACCAGGGGGTCGCCAGCCACAAGCTGGGCATTAAGGAAGTGGAAAAACAGGTGCGCCAATTAGCCGAGGAAAGGAATCTGCCGTCACCCATCAGCGGCAAGGTACAGTTGCGCGACGGGCGCACCGGCGAGATGTTCGACCAGCCGGTGACGGTGGGCAACATCTACATCATGAAGCTCATCCACCTGGTGGAGGATAAGGTCCACGCCCGCGCTACCGGTCCCTATTCGCTTATCTCACAGCAGCCGCTGGGCGGCAAGGCCCAGTTCGGAGGCCAGCGTTTTGGTGAAATGGAGGTCTGGGCGCTGGAAGCTTACGGAGCGGCGCATAATCTGCAGGAAATGCTTACCACCAAGTCCGATGATGTCACGGGACGTTCCAAGACCTATGAGGCCATTGTCAAGGGCGAGGACATCCTGCCACCGGGCGTGCCGGAGTCTTTCAAGGTGCTAGTGAAGGAGCTGCAGAGCCTTGGTCTATCCGTCGAGGTTCTCAACGAGGAAGAAAAGATGGTATCGGCCAACAAGGTCAAAGAAGCCGGCGAATCGGAGAGGGAACTCCCCACTCTTGACAGCGCCGCGTCATTAATGGTTGATACGGTGGGAACTCACGAGGGAGAAAAAGATAATGTTGGAAGTTAACGATTTCGATGCGGTCCGCGTTTCGCTGGCTTCACCGGAACAGATATTGAGCTGGTCCTACGGCGAGGTTACCAAGCCGGAGACCATCAACTATCGCACGCTCAAGCCGGAGCGCGATGGGCTTTTCTGCGAGCGGATTTTTGGCCCCATCAAGGATTTCGAGTGTGCCTGCGGTAAATACAAGCGCGTACGCTTTAAGGGTATCATTTGCGATAAATGTGGTGTGGAGATCGCCCGCGCCAAGGTGCGCCGCGAGCGTATGGGTCACATTGAGCTGGCCTGCCCGGTAAGCCACATCTGGTTCGCCCGCGGTATTCCCAGCCGCGTTGGGCTGCTTCTAGATCTCTCGGCGCGCAGCTTGGAACGCGTCATTTATTTCTCGCACTATATCGTCACCTCTGTCAACGAAGAAGCACGCCAGGAAGCCATCCATCTCATTGAGACGCAATTCGACTCCGATATGGCGGAACGCAAGAGCCGGATAGAGGTCAAAGTGGCTGACCTGGAGAAGAACCAGACCACCGTGGAAGAAGTCAATCAGCTTCGGCGCAGTTTCGATGTAGAACGAGCCCGTATGGAAGATGAGATCCCCTCGAAAATCGAACAGCTCAAGGACCTGCGCAAGGGCATTCTATTGACCGAGAACCAGTATCAGGAAATCAAAACAAGTTATGGCCAGGTATTCGAAGCTGGCATGGGGGCTGAGGCTATCCTTAAGCTTCTCAGCGCCATCGAATTGGATGATGTGCGCATCCAGTTGATACAGGAAACACACTCTTCCTCCGGGCAGCGCCGCCGCAAGGCTGCCAAGCAATTACAACTGGTAGAGGCTTTCCGTCGTTCATCCAACAAACCTTCCTGGATGGTAATGACGGTGCTGCCCGTGCTGCCCCCCGACCTGCGTCCAATGGTGCAGCTTGATGGTGGACGTTTCGCCACCAGCGACCTGAACGACCTCTACCGCCGCGTTATCAACCGCAACAACCGCTTGCGTCACCTCATGGAGATTGGCGCTCCTGAGATCATCGTGCGCAATGAAAAGCGCATGCTACAGGAAGCTGTGGACTCGCTTATCGATAATGGTCGTCGCGGGCGCGCCGTCTCGGTCAGCGGCGATCACAAGGCCAAATCACTCTCCGACATGCTGCGCGGCAAACAGGGGCGCTTCCGCCAGAACCTGCTGGGCAAACGTGTGGACTATTCGGGCCGTTCTGTCATCGTGGTTGGCCCCTATCTTAAGCTCCATCAGTGCGGGCTGCCGCGGCGCATGGCACTCGAGCTTTTCAAACCCTTCGTCATGCACCGCCTGGTGGTTGACGGCCTAGCCTCCAACATCAAGAGCGCTCGCCGTCTGGTAGAACGCGCCAAGCCGGAGGTCTATGACGTGCTGGAAGAGGTGGTTAAGGAGCGCCCCGTCATGCTCAACCGCGCTCCCACCCTGCACCGCTTAAGCATCCAGGCTTTCGAACCGGTGCTCATCGACGGCAGCGCCATCCAGATACACCCGCTGGTGTGCACCGCTTTTAACGCCGACTTTGACGGCGACCAGATGGCAGTACATGTACCGCTGTCGAAGGCCTCTATCAAAGAGGCGCGCGAGATGATGCTTTCCATCCGCAACATGCTTCTTCCAAGTTGCGGCGAACCCGTCGTGGCTCCCACACTGGATATGGTGTTCGGCTGCTACTATCTGACCACCACCCGGCCCAAGGGTAAGGGCGAGAACATGCGCTTCGGCAGTTTCGAAGAAGCCAAGTTGGCTTACGAGATGGACGCGGTTGACCTGCGTGCGGAGATAGACGTACGTGACGCCATAAGCAAACGCATCCGCACCACCGTGGGACGCATCATTTTCAATGACATCTTGCCCAAGGAATTAGGCTTTGTCAACCAGAATATCGACAAAGGCGCACTTAAAGGCTTGATTGCCCGTTGTTACAAGATGCTTAACTCCGACGAAGCTATGGCCTCGCTGCTCGACGGCATTAAAGAATTGGGCTTCAAATACGCCATGCGCTCAGGCATTAGCATCTCCATGGGTGACGTCGAGGTTCCCGCCAACAAACCCAAGCTGCTGGAACAGGCAGAGGAGCGTTCCACACTGCTCGACAGCCAGCATTCCGAAGGTCTCATCACCGATGATGAACGCTACAAAGGCATCGTCGATATATGGATGCAGACCACCGACCGCATCAAGCAGTCCATCGCGGAATCCATGAACCGCCAGGGCTCGGTATACATGATGGCCACCTCCGGTGCCAAGGGTAACATATCGCAGATCACCCAGATGGCCGGCATGCGCGGCTTGATGACCAACCCCTCGGGTAAGATCATCGATTTCCCCATCAAGTCATCGTTGCGCGAAGGCCTGAGCACGCTGGAGTACTTCATCTCGACACATGGCGCCCGTAAGGGTCTGGCAGACACCGCTCTGCGTACCTCCGGTTCCGGTTACCTGACACGCCGTCTGGTGGACGTTACGCAGGACGTTATCGTGCGCGAGGCTGACTGTGGGGATACCATAGGCACCTGGGTTGACGAGCCTGCTGAAAAGGGTGTACTGCCGGTTTTCAGCGACCGTATCGTGGGGCGCCTGGCCGCTAGCACTATCGCCGATCCGCACACCGGTGAGGTCATTATTGACCGCAATGAAGAAATAGATGAAGCTAAAGGCACCAGGATAATGGAAGCCGGCATCAAAAGGGTGCACGTGCGCTCGCCGCTATCCTGCCAATCGCGCCGGGGTGTTTGCCAGAAATGTTATGGACGTGACCTAGGTCGTGGACGACCTATCGACATGTTTACCGCCGTAGGCATCGTGGCCGCCCAGAGCATCGGCGAACCCGGCACACAGCTCACCCTGCGCACTTTCCACACAGGTGGTGTGGTAGGCTTGGACATCACATCCGGTCTGCCCCGCGTGGAGGAGCTTTTCGAAGCCCGCCCGCCTAAGGCGCAGTCTATCATCTCTGAGATTGATGGCGTGGCCGAGATCATCGAGAACGAAGATGGCCGCTGGATCACCATCTCAAGTTCCGAAATGTTCCGCGACGAGTATCCTTTACCCAAAGGCTGGCAGGCCCAGGTGAAGGATGGAACCAGTGTGGAGGTCGGCGCGATACTGGCCGCCCCTAAGAAAGATAAGAAAGGCGCCACTGACGTCATGGCCGAACCTGTTACAGCCCGCGTAGCTGGTGAAGTGCAGATCGAGGATGGGAAACTGGCTATACGTTACGAAGAGGCCGACGAACGTAAATATGTCGTCCCGGCAGCCTCCCATATCCGCCTGGTGACCGGCGACCTGGTCAAGGCCGGCCAGCAGCTCACCGATGGCTCCATCAACCCGCAGGATATTTTGTCGGTGCTGGGCAAGGACGCCGTGCAGCGCTACCTGGTGGACGAAGTGCAGAAGGTTTACTGCTCGCAGGGCGTGCACATCAATGACAAACACATCGAAGTTATCGTGCGCCAGATGCTCTCGAGAGTACGCATAGACTCCACCGGTGATACCGACTTTATACCCAGAGAGCTGATTGATAGATACCGATTTGAGGAGAATAATGCCAAGGTGCTGGCTGAGGGCGGTGAACCCGCCACGGCGCAAACTGTACTGATGGGCATCACCCGTGCCTCGCTCTCCACGGAGAGCTGGCTGGCGGCAGCCTCTTTCCAGGAGACCACCCGTGTGCTAACCGAGGCCGCCATACACGGCAAGGTGGACCGTCTGGTGGGGCTTAAAGAGAACGTTATCATCGGCAAGCTCATACCGGCGCGCTGCCGTGCCTGCCTGGAGTTTGAAGAGGAAGCACACCTGCTGGCCGAGCAGAAGGAAAAGGCCAAGAAAGAAAACGCACTGCCCTTCTTCGCCGTCGAGCCTTCCGGTGGCGGCGGACACGAGGAGCATAGAGCCTCAACCATCGTATAAATCGGAAACAAATATAATTTAGGGGAGGGACTTGAAAAAGCACCTCCCCTTTTTATTTTGGCCGAGTACTGATGCGCTATACAACGCAGGGAAATTGACGGCGGCGACCCGGAAGTCCGAAGTGGTCGGTGAATCAGTGATCGCCACGACTATGCCGAAAATAATCAGGCATATCCAGAGGAATAGAACGATCGAACCGCATTCAGTCCTGCCAGAGCCATTCCTTGCCTTCGATTGCGGGCTCTTTCTTTATCTGGTTAAGGGTGATGGCGCCCAGGATTATCACGGGGATAGAGCAGATAGCGAAGGACGGCAGAAAGCTCGTAATACCCGGTACCAGCGCGGCGATAGCGAGTCCGTTGGTTTTGCGAGCCGGGCGCGGCTGTAGTTTGAGCCTGCAGTACATCTTCCAACTCCTCAAATGAGAAGATGAAGTTATTTTAGTTTATTGCAGGAGACATGTTAATCTTTTGAGAGCGGATTTGGGATGGTTATTATGGTATTGGTTGTGCTGTCCATCTCAACGACGAAACCATCAGAACATTCTGGGGATTATAACCGAAAATCTCTCCAATTCTCCTTCAGAAAAGAGACGGTCGCGTAATCCTGGCAATTCAAAGCGGAACGCATGTGCTATAATAGCTTTAATTACTAGTCAAGGAGCACAACATCGCGCGCATAATTACAGGCAAGCCCCTGGCGGAGGACATTTCGCTGGACTCCAACCTGCGTCCTAAGAGCCTGACGGAGTTCATCGGACAGTCCAAGATAAAAGACAACCTGGGCATCGCTATCTCGGCGGCCAGAGCGCGCGGCGAAGCCCTCGATCACGTGCTGCTCTACGGCCCGCCCGGTTTGGGCAAGACCACGCTGGCCAATATCATCGCCATCGAGATGGGCGTCAGCATTCGCATCACCTCCGGCCCGGCCATCGAGCGCAGCGGGGATCTGGCGGCTATTCTTACCAATTTGCATGCGCAGGATATACTGTTCATAGACGAGATTCACCGCCTGGGCCGTGCCGTCGAAGAGGTGCTCTATCCGGCCATGGAAGAACGGGCGCTGGACATTGTCATTGGCAAGGGACCGACCGCCAAAAGCCTGCGCCTCAAGTTGCCGGCCTTCACCCTCATCGGAGCCACCACGCGCTTCGCCCAGCTCAGCGCCCCCCTGCGCGACCGCTTCGGCTCGGTTTACCGCATGGACTTCTACGACGTGCTGTCTATGGAGTCCATCGTCAAGCGCTCGGCGCAGCTTCTGGGGGTACAGGCGGAGGTTGAGGGCCTACATGAAATCGCATGCCGCGCTAGAGGAACACCCAGAGTGGCCAACCGCCTGCTCAAGCGCGTACGCGACTATGCCCAGGTGAAAGCGGACGGCGCTATAACGCGGAAAATAGCACTGGCGGCTCTAGGCCGGCTGGAGGTCGATCCCATCGGATTGGATGAGATAGACCACCGCCTGCTGCGCAGCATCATCGAGAAATTTAACGGGGGGCCGGTAGGGCTGGAAACCATTGCCGCCTCCATCAGCGAGGAATCCGATACCATCATGGATGTGTATGAGCCTTACCTTTTGCAGCTCGGTTTCCTCGACAGGACGCCGCGAGGGCGCATGGTGACACCGTTGGCCTACAAGCACCTCGGCATCCCATATAACAAAGACAAGAACGCCCAGCCCTCCATGTGGTGACGGCCCATGAATGCTCACGGGACTGTTCTGGTCCATGCCTGCTGCGCCCACTGCACGGCCTACACCATTGAACACTGGCGCAAAGAGGGGTATGACGTTACCGCTCTCTGGTACAATCCCAACATCCACCCATATACGGAACATAATCTGCGCCTCGAAGCCATGAAAACCCTCTCGAAGAATATGGATTTCCCACTGGTTATCATCGAAGGTTATGATTTCGAAGAGTATTTCCGCCGAATCGTAGGGCATGAAGACGAGCGTTGCGGTTATTGCTTTGAGCTGCGTCTTGGCAGGGCAGCGAAGCAGGCAAAGGAGCTGGGCATCGGGTCATTTACCTCCAGCTTGCTCATAAGCCCGCACCAGAAACACGATTTGGCTAAAGAAATTGGTGAAAAGGTCGCGTCAGAGAATGGGGGGAGCTTCCTTTATGCCGACCTGCGCAGGCGCTACTCCGATAGCCGCCATATCACCAAACCTATGGAACTTTACCGCCAGCAGTATTGCGGCTGCAATTACAGTGAGTATGAGAGGTATACAGGGGAAATAAGAAGTACGAAACCCGAAATAATAAACAAGCACGAATTACAAAAGGAATAATGCTGAAAACGTTTTAGAATTTAGATATTGGGATTTTGGATTTGTTTAGTATTTCGATATTCGAATTTCGGGTTTGCTTTTAATGACCTATCGCGTGCGCAAGATGCGCTGGGAGGATGTAGAGCAGGTGCGAGGCATCGATCTCATCTGCTTTCCCACCATGCTGCCTCCCACCAACTACAAGACCGAATTCATCAATCCTATGGCGCACTACCTGGTGGTGTACGACGACGCGCAACCGACGGCGGAGGACGGCCCGGAGAATCAGAACCCCTTGATTCTAGGGTTTATCGGGTTGTGGTACATGGCCAGCGAGATGCACATCATAAATCTGGCGGTGCATCCCGATTACAGGCACAAGGGCATCGGCGAACTGCTGCTTATTCACGCTATCGAGCTGTCGGTGGAGCTTAAGGCTATCCTGATCACGCTAGAGGTGCGCGTCTCCAACCTGGCGGCACAAGACCTATACGCCAAGTACGGTTTTTCGGAGAGAGGTGTCCGCCGGGCCTACTATCTGGACGACCATGAGGATGCGGCCATCATGACGCTGGACGATATGTCCTCGGCTGCCTACCAGGGGGTTTTGCGGAAACTGAAAAGAGCGTATGCGGAAACGCGGGGCTTGACTCCGGGCCGACTTGCGGACTAGGCCTCTTCCGAGGCCAGCTTGCCGCCCTCGCCCCAGTTGTGTTTGGGGTTGTCCTTGAGGATGACGGTCACCTTTTCTTTAGGCGTGCCTATCTTCACGAAAGCTTCGGTGATGCCCTCGACAAGCTGTTTCTTCTGCTCTACAGTGCGCCCCTGCCACATCTCAACAGTAACGACGGGCATAGTTTCTCCTTAAAGGGCACGAAAATTAATCTGTGCCGCCCTTCATGCGGTCGCGCTGTTTTTTGAGTTCGCGCTGTCTCTCGAACTCTTCCTGGGTCATGGCGGTGCAGCTTGTGACTGCGTTGTTTTCCATGACAAGGAGGAAATTATCGTGGCATTTCCAGCAGCGGTAGGGTCCCTCGTATCTAGAGTCCAGAAGGGACATCATGCCGTCAACATTGCACTTGGGACAGGTAATCTTGACCATGCTCATAACCTGGACGCCTCCACACCTATTTTTATACCCGTCAAATCCATTTCTGATTGCGGGATAAAATGAATTTTTAATAGACTACTCTAGTTTGTTTTTTTTAGCAAGAGGCAGATATTGCGTGAGAAGGCGCGCATGGGAAAGCGGTAACGGTTTTCCGGGAAGGACACCAAAATCTTGAAACCAGCCTGCCGTGCCAGGCGTTCGATCTCGCCGTAGGTGAAAAGATAGTAATAACGCTGGATAACCTCATCCTCGACTTTGAAGGGAACGAGCACCTCTTTGGGTTTAAACCAGAAACGTGGCTGACATCTGTTCCATACAGTGACGAAAGCCTCACCGCCGGGTTTGAGTACCCTCTTCAGTTCGGCCAGAGCCTTGATTTGCTCTGTGTGTCCTTTAAGATGATGGTAGGTGGCTATGGCGATAGCCCAATCGAATGTGGCATCCTCGTACGGCAGTTGTCTCAGGTCGGCCTGCGCCAGTTTCACCTCGAAGCCGTGCTTTTGGGAAAACTTTTCCGCCAGTTTAAGCATACCGGCGGAATAGTCCACGCCGTAAAGCTCGAAGCCCTGTTTGAAGGGCAGGAAATCGGCTCCGTGTCCGCAGCCCAGGTTTAACAGCCTGCCTTTTTGCCAGCGCCCGGCTAGTGCCTCCAACTCCGCTTTGAAAATGGTGTAATGGCGGACGTTGTACCAGGCAGGGGCGATTGCGTCGAAGGCGGAAGGAGGGGATTCGGGTTTATTGTTTTGATTGCTCATGACGTGTTGCTCAACTTCGCGCGGGACAGGGACTAAGACAAAGACTTTTCTTATCCCTTTCCCGTACCCTTTTCCACATCTTTTCCTTAGATGTTAAGATGCCCAAAAGGAGGTGATAGACTTCATGTGTGTGAATCAGGCCAGTTAAAAGGCGGAGACCGCTCGCCTCCTTTTCAAGGTTATACTAATTCAAACTTTGTATTGAGTCAACACCAATGCATTAGATAATCAATTATCACAATTAGATGAGATTACTTTGTTATCTTAGGGTAATTTTAATAATTGGGCGAATCCGATTAAAGCTGCGCTCACTGCCAATGCTATTACTGCCCTGACCCCATTGTGAAGAGCTAAATCATAATTCCAAGATTCGAAGTCTTTTTTGTTACCATCATTTTTGTCACGCAGCTTGCTTTCTCGTACCTTGCGCAAATAATGTCCTGCAGCAAACCATCCATTCCAAACACCGTATATAAGAGCAGTTAAACCTGCTCCGCTCGTGTACGTCCAAGCGTGCCATCCGAATTTGTTAAAAAATATCCAAAGTATCACAACCGCAACTACGAGAGCAATAAACCCTGTCCACCATGGGTAAAAATTAATGATTGATTTGATATTCGCATCTGCATTAGCACTTTTTCCACCCACACTTTTTAGCTTTTCACGATTCGCCTTTGTCTTTTTAGCGATATGTTTGGCTAACCATCCTGGCCAAACGAATAGAGGAATAGTGATTACAAGATAAATTGTTAAATCAATTAATTGGATTCTGCTCGCAAATCCCGCCCATGGATGCGAGATGTCATAGTATACTTGAAACAAGAAACCGGCAAATATCAAACATATCCCCCATTTTTCTTTGTTGCTAAATTCACGGTTCCCCAAGGTAAGGTAACCACCAATTGTAACTAACGCCGTCCACCAAAGGTCGGGATATTGCATTATATTAGGCATATTTATATGAAAACCTCCTTAGAGTCAGGGAGTCAGGCTCTATCTCAGGCATGGTGGTATGCGGTACAGGATTTAAACCCATTTCCTCTTGCGTGTAAAGAAAGCCTGCAAAAAGGCGGAGGCCGCTTGCCTCCTTTTGTAATCAACAGTAAAATGACTTCTGAATTTTTTCAAATCTAGTAGCGCCAATTGGGCTTGTCAGGCAATTTAACCAGTCCGTAATCAAAATGAGAGCGAAGCTCTGTAGAATTAGAAGAATCCGAACTCCTAGAAACAACGGTGCCTTTGTTCGCTTCTATGAATGCGGTATATAGAACTGCGTCTTCTCTTTTACTCAAATGCATACTATGACTCGTCAAAAAAAGCTGATCACAAAATCCATCTATTGTGTGAACTTTTGAACGAATAAATGATAATGCCTCGTTTTGTAATCTTGGCGATAGATTTAATTCAAATTCTTCTAATCCAATAAATTTACTTTTCGCCGAAAGTAAATTAGAAAGCAGAAAAAGAACCTGTTGTACACCTGTGCCAAGTCGCTCGATTGACAATTGTCTTCCAGAATCACTTGTGACGAGAATATCGGCGATTGGTTCTTCAACAATTGGCCTTAAGATACCAAAACTAAATGGCTCTTCTTTGAAATATTGCTGGATTTGTTTAAATAATTCATAGTCTGAACCACGGCGCTCCGAAATGTTTCTCAACCAATTCTTGAATTGGGAAGAAGATAACTGTGGTTGTGCTTGAATTAAATTTTCATTGCTAATATGTCTGTCTGTATGAATAAGGGTGAAACAATTTATAAGTTTAAGAAATAATTCTTCGACGGGTTTTTGTCTTACTTCAATGTCAGTGATCGAATTACTAATTGACGGGAAAAACCTATCTTGAACGGGTTTGGTAACATCAAATAAAATTTCCTTGTTTATTGTCGCTTTCTTAAGAGATTTTGTAGAATTGGATTTAAAAACCGGCTCAATTTCGAACGTCAACCCTATAAAAACATTATGAGCCTTTCCTACCAATTTATTGTCGCTAATGAAATTCCAGAATTTTGGTAACGATTCTAAATCATGTTTTTCTAGTTCAATCCTAATATATATATTCGCTGTTTTGAAGGTAGTGCCGTCATCACATATCGAAAAACTATCGGTGAAATCAGATAACCCGCTCCGATAAAAACCTGCCACAGGTGATTCCAAGCTGCTCAGTTTTTCCACGCGGAAAGCCGTCTCTAAGGCAGCGAGAATATTGGATTTACCCGAATTGTTATCACCATAAATAATGTTAACCGGCCCAAATTTTTTAATTTCAGTATCCCAAAGACTCCTAAATCCTTCAACCTTCAGTTCATTAATTTTCATATCATCCTCTTTTATCAACGCAGTTTCGATAGTGCATTCACGATATATAGATACATATCTTCAACGTTGTTACAGCTTAATTTCGCCTCATATAAAATTATATGCACTTGTTCGAGCAATTGACTTTTGACTTTTGATCTCTTAAACAGCGGATAAGTTTTATTTACCTCCATTGTGGTATCATTCAACATCCTCACTGGTGTTGCGCGGTCAAAGCTTCCATAAGATATATTAAGACCTGAATTCGGAAGTTTTTTCGTGATATCGAGAATTGGGTGTTCGTCAATTACGGTCACTCTTTTTTTATTTTTATCGATTGTAACTGGATTTAATTGCTTTTCTCCTGGAGAATAATCCCTGTGAACTATTTCAAACCCGGCTTTGTGGAGGGATACAACACTGTTACTAATCGTCTCAGCTGTAGATTTTGTAGGTATTGAAACATCACTAATGGCTTCATTGATACTCTTCTCAGCAACAGCCACATTTTCGACCCAGAGCGCGTATTTAGTTAATATTTTCCTAAAATAATCCTGAATTGCTTCATACTGAGGACTCCAAGTGAAGGTGTCTCTGCTAATAGCAAGCGCTTCATCCAAACCAGAAATTATATATATTTCCCCAGCCAACCAGTTTAATCTACTAAAAGTACGAACCACTTTTTCGACCTCGAAATAAGTCCTTGGTCCAATGCCCACATTATTTAATCTTAATCTTATTAGGGTCTAATTCCCCGCCGCTTGCGGCGAATCCGGTAAAATAGGTGCATGAGTGTTTACATTCATAAGAGTCACAATGTAAGTTTGCTTTTGTATCATTTGGTATTAC
>Ga0007800_10000260_pt1 | contig 22900 bp, 23 predicted proteins | sample CryBogmetaGMA14M_FD_60366 | JGI IMG/M metagenome (GOLD analysis project Ga0007800, IMG submission 60366) | Freshwater microbial communities from Crystal Bog, Wisconsin, USA - MA14M | ecosystem: Environmental > Aquatic > Freshwater > Lake | place: Crystal Bog, Wisconsin, USA | collected 2009-07-06 | reverse complement strand
CGAGGCGGGGTTTGAAAATGTAAGGCACCGGACAGCAGCTACTGTTATGAAACCTATTCATGATGGGAAGATGGTGGAGTTTACCGTTTTTCTCATGACGGGACGGAAAGGAACATGATTAGCGAGCAGCAAGGAACCCAAAAGCTATTTTGACACCAGACCGTGAGGAGTTACATAATTACCATATTTGTTCCTTCCTGTAAGTGAGCATCCAGTAATTTTGACGGTCATCCAACATTTCAAGTGATATTATTAATAAAATATTACCTTGACTTTACATTTTCATAAGAGCATTCATCAATCGTCGTTTCTCTTATAGCTCAGTAAACCCATCAACCCTCCCCATAACCTTCTGGAGTCCGCCGTGAAAATGACTTATCGGAAGGTGCCGATATTTCGGCTTCCACGGAGGTAACTATTCTTCTGTGGGAGCTTACGTTTTACGGTACTCAGAGTATCTATTTTCATATAAACAAATTCAGGCATTCACCTGCCTGTAGTAAAGGAGGTAATATATGCTTTTCATGAATATTTACACATGGGAACCTGGACAGAGAGATGCGTTGATTAATAGACGTATGGAGAAAAAAGGACCCACTCTCGCTGAGGGAGTGAAGAAGGTTCACGAATGGCTTGATGTTGGCGGCGGTAGAGGTTTCATGATCTGTGAAACAAATGATCCCAAAGCTCTCATAACATCCGTCATGGGATGGAGCGATCTCATGAAACAGCAGATTGTTCCATTACTTGATACGACAGAAATATTTCCGGCGGAAAAAGGCAAAAAGTAAAAAATTAAATCGGATTTTACGTTTCTTCTTTGAGGGCAGGATCAAAAAATGGTTCTGCCCTCTTTATGCATATTGCAATTGGTAATGATTACAAGCTCCTGCCATGCTCCGTGCAACAGTAGTAGGTAAAGATAGCATCATGGAAACACCTTTAAGGCGAGCGTCAATGAAAGCTATAAAAAAGTAGAAGATTTTCTTGTCAACATCAAATAAAATGGGAAAGACAAGGGCTGGTAAATAACATCACCCAACAAAGCTCTATCCGGAGCTATAATCCCGGATAGATAACCAATCCCGATGAAAGGAGAAAAAAATGGACCCGAAAGAGATTGCGAAGCAGATGAGTCAATTTAATAAAACAGTTTTTGACAACACGTTTAATGCCATGACCGTTCTTCAGGAGCAGACGGAAAAGATAGTGAACAATTTTCTGGAGCAAAGTCCCTGGATGCCTGCAGAAGGTAAGAAGGCCGTCACGGACTGGCTTAAGGCCTACAAGTGGGGACGTGAAGAGTTTAAGGCCACTGTCGACGACAATTACCGGAAGGTCGAAGAGTATTTTGCCGGCGCTGACAAAGGGAAAGTGGAAGATTTTTTTGTCAACGGCGAAAAGACTAGAAAGACAAAGGCAGGCAAATAACATCACCCAACAAATCTCTATCCAGGGCTAAACCCCGGATAGAGATTTCCCTATCGCTCATCACTTCAACTGGTAATTCTCACTCTCATTCAATAGGGAAAACTGAGGACTTGCAGATAAACTAAACAGACGACCACGCTCGCTGCCTTCCTGTAACAAAGCATCCGTCAATTTTGAAGGACATCCTCCCTTTCAAACAGTAGTCTATGATGAAACCGACAATTTTCCCCCTTGACTTCCTATTCTCATAAGAGCATTCATTGACCATAGTCTCTCATATAGCTCAGTAAACCCATCAACATTCCCCTTAACCTTCTGGAGTCCGCCGTGAAAAGGAGTTATCAGAAGGTGCCAGTATTCAAACACTTAATCTTAAAAAAGGAGGATTGTTATGAAAAAGTTCATTATGGCTATCATACTCGTTACCACCATTATTTTTAGTGCGTCAGCTTTCGCTGGCGAACCCGTCGTCCATCATATAGCATTGTGTAAGCTGAAAGACGGCGTGACCCCCCAACAAGTTGAAGAGATGATTACCGTTGGTAAGGCACTTCTCTCAAAAATCCCGGGGGTTTTGGAGGTCTCCATCGGCAAAAAAGCCCGAGAGGATAGGCCCATTCATATCAAAGACTACGACTTGGTCTACTATGTGAGGTGGCAAAACAATGAAACCGGTAACGTCTATGGACCTCATATACTGCACCAAACCTTGCAGAAGCTCTACTCGCCGCTGTGGGCCAACATGAGAATAATCGATTTCTACGGCAATTAATATCCTGAACGCTTACGATCACCTAATTGATAGAAGCCTGTCCCCGTGACGGGCTTCTGTAGTTAGTAACGCCACGCTATTATTGTTAGTTCATGTTCATTAGTGTTGTGATTATATTACAAATATCGTTTTACCAGATTCAATATTTCAACTCGAAATCAATAACCTCTGGTGTTGAGTAATCCTGACACTTTGTAGATAAAGAAAACAGAAGGTCTCTCTCGCTATCTTCCTGTAATGTTGTTTTCCTTATTTTCCCAATTCACACAACATTTCAATCGGAAATAATCAAAAAACTGCGGAACTTTAACTTAACATGTGGTACAAGTTTCGGATTAGGTTAACCGGACCCATCTGAATATGGATAGCTCTTAGAAAATTATTCCGGTAAATAAAATGAACACAATTCAATTTTATGGAGGTAGTCATGAAAAAAGTTAGATTCTTGTCAATCGCAGTTAGAATCGTAATCGTGTTTGCAATTGTCACTATGCTTTGTCAAAAAGACATGGGGATTCCATTAGCCCAAGCTCAGGAACAAAAATCAGCAACAAGTATCATTGACTTACCTACTCCTGCTCTTGATGGTTCAATATCTGTTGAGAAGGCATTATCAGAAAGGAGAACCGTGAGATCTTATAGTGATAAACCGTTGAGCTTGGCGGATATTTCACAGATTCTCTGGGCAGCTCAGGGTATTACAGAGCCAAATCGTGGGTTAAGGACCGCACCTTCGGCACAGGCATCCTATCTCATGAAGATCTATATCCTTACAGGAAAAGTAGCCGATATAACAATGGGAATGTATCAATATCAACCCCAGGGACATAAGCTGGTAAAGATTGCCGATGGTGACATAAAAGCAAATCTATACAGTGCAGCCCCACAGAATCCTATCAAGAATGCTCCTGCTGCTATTGTTATTACTGGTTTATCCAACAAGGCAAAGAATCCTTTTTGGATATATTTAGAAGCAGGTCATGTTGCCCAGAACATTTGTTTACAGGCCGTATCCCTAAATATCGGAACTGTAACCATGGCCGGTTTCAAACCAGAAGAAGTAAAAAAAGCTTTGAAGTTGCCTGATAATGAGCAGCCCGTTTACATAATGCCCATAGGCAAAAAATGAAACATTTGCTATTTTGAAAAAAGTCATACTCCTGTGGATATGAATGTGGAAATATACCGAGTTGAAACATGCAATTTTGGGAGGGTGATTTTTTGGATGAGAGAGGGTATTTGTGGCTTCCTGAAAGCCACAAATAAGAGGACTCAAAAAATATTCCATGTTTCTTCTGGTAATGATCACCAATACCCCATATTTTGTGGTCAAAATGCAATTGACACAAAAGATCATTCTTCGTATACTCCCAAAGCGAAAAAGGAAGTTTTCATCAATTATATTGCGGTAAGTGTTCCAAGAGAAGCGTCCGTTTAATGCCAATAACATTCTCAACAGAAAGGAAGGATAGCCATGGTAAAGGATGAACAAAAGAAGAAGATCGATGATGTCAGCAATGGCGTAGAAAAAAAAGATCATTCCGTGAGCCGTCGCTCTGTCCTTAAAGGGGCTGTCGGCCTGGGCGCAATGGCAGCAGCCACCAGCGCGGTTGGTTTAAGTCTCACATCGGGGCGGGCGGAGGCGGCCATCCTTCCGAAGAAATGGGACAAGGTGGTCGATGTCGTCGTCGTCGGAGCGGGAGGAGCGGGGCTGTTTGCCGCGATTGAGGCGGCGGACACCGGCGCTAAGACAATCTTTCTTGAGAGTGAGCCCGTGCGCCTGGGGAGTACTCCGATCAGCGGCGGGATCTATGCGGCTTGCGAAACCGATATGCAGCCGGGAAGCCGTGATGAATTATTCGCGGACCTCATGGCGTCCCATCGTCAGGACTGTGACCCAGCATTGGTCAGGGCCTATGTGGATAATGCCAGCGAAACCTACAAACGGATGAAGGAGTTAGGAGTTAAGTTTACTAGGGTAAGTTCGTGGGCACATATGAAGAAGCCGTGGGGTCATGATACATCATCGGCAGCCGAAATGTGCGCAACCCTGGAAAATGCAGCCAAGAAAAAGGGAGCCCAGCTTCTTCTGAATACCCGCGGAAAAAGACTGCTCGTCAACCCCGACAACAGGGTCATGGGCATTGAGGTTGAGAGCAAAGGCAAGAAACAGTATTACAAAGCCAAAAAAGGTGTCGTTCTGGCGACGGGAGGCTTTACAAGAAATCCAGAGCTTGCCAAGAACTTCGGCCGTCCAGGCTCTGAAAAGATATTCCCGCTTACAGGTATCGGTTCCAGAGGGGACGGCCTGATCATGGGGTGGGGCCTGGGATCCAGTATGACCTACATGACTATCGGAGTGGGCCCGACGGCCCCGGGCGATAAGGAAACCGGCGCCACTGACATCACGTTCTATGCTGGATCCATCATCGTCAACAAGAACGGCAAGAGGTTCTTCCGAGAATCTGAAGGTTATAGCGACATCTGCTGGGCCGGCTTGCAGCAGCCTGATGTATTGATGATCCAGATCTACGATGCCAAGGTAAAGAAGGCGCTTGTCGGAACCCCGCTGGGAAATCTGATGAAGGGCGCCAAAGAATACGAAGCTCCCACCCTTGCGGAACTCGGGGCCATACTCCAGAAGGCCTGCGGCATGAATGCGGAAGCGATGGTGGAAACGGTCAATAAGTATAACGGTTATGTGGAGGTAGGATCGGATCCCGAATTCGGGCGCAAAAACCTGGTGGGCATATCCGGCCAGCTTGTAAAGATAGATACCCCACCCTTCGTCGCCCTCATCAGTGTACCGGGCACGACCCATTTCAACGGCGGTTTAAAAGTCAATCCCAGGATGCAGGTACTGGATGTTTACGGTCAGGCGATCTCGGGCCTGTATGCGGCAGGCGAGGTGACCGGAGGGTTCCACGGCTCCGGTTACATGTCCGGTTCCGCGGTCGGCATGGCCCTCATTTTCGGCCGAATTGCCGGCAAGAACATTGCCGCGGAGAAGGGGGTATCTTGAGGGATATGTCTGAACGGAGTTTGACCCGATAGACAGGCGACAAGTGAAGAAAAAAGGCGGGGCCATCTGACCCTGCCTTTTTTATGCACATTTTAACCAGTAATCTTCGTGTTTGTTGGCTACAATGGAGTGAGAATAAGTAGGAAACGTCAACAGTCGCCCTTCCTTCCTGAAATGTTGTTTTCTAATTTTTCTTCTCGATTGAACATTTCAAATGATAATGGAGAATCTTTAATGACTCCTCAGTAAAGGTTGACACCAATCATCCCTCAAACGAATTATTGATTTATTTTGCAATTCTGCTATTAAAAATTTCAACAACCAGCAAGAAAGATAGTTCGTATTAACGGAAACTGTAATTCCAAGAAGAAAGGAGTGGTAAGAATGAAAAAACGTGAGCGTAAAGGAGAGTCCGGGCATGACTTAAAAGCGACTGAGTCAACTATGATCTCAACTTTAGTAAGCCGCCGTTCCGTTCTTAAAGGGGCCATTGGCCTGGGAGTTCTTGCTTCGACGGGCGGTCTTGCAATGAACCTCGCGTCTCCGGGATCAGCCGGAGCTGCGGTACGCCAGCTTCCTAAAAAATGGGGTGAGGTGATCGATGTCGTCATTATCGGTTCCGGTTTCGCAGGACTGGCCGCAGCCGCAATGGCAGAGGGTCAGGGCGCCAAGGTCGTTATTCTGGAGAAGATGCCAACGTACGGGGGAAATTCCATCATAAATGGCGGGGCAATGAACTCGTGGGATGATGAATATCACCTTCGGAAGAAACTCAATTTGGGGGATGATAGCTGGGAGCTATTTAAACAGGATACCCTGAAGGGCGGCGATTTTTACAATTATCCCGAACTAGTGGAAATCATGGTAAAAAATGCTCCCGATGCCCTGGACTGGCTGATGGACGAGGGGGGGGTAAAGGTCAGGAACACCCTACCCCGTATGGGAGGTCACTCGGCTTACCGGACTTTTATGGCCGTTGAGGGAGTGGGTCGGGGTATTACAGAGCCTCTGAAAAGGATTGCGGAGAAGCGCGGGGCCAAGATTCGCCTGGGTACGCAGGTGAGCTGGATATGGCGAAAAGATGCAGATAGCCCTGTACTCGGCGTGGAAGTCATAAAAAATAAGAAGAAAAGCAATATCAAGATCGAGAGGGCGCTCGTCCTTGCTTCAGGCGGTTTCAGCAGGGATGTCAAGATGCGAATGACGTTCAACCCGAGTCTTGTGCCGGAGTACAATTGTACAAATCAACCGGGAGCAACGGGTGAGATGATACGTTATGCCCAGGCTATTGGAGCCGAAGCCATTCAGCTTGCGTTTATTCAGCTTTACCCGTGTGCGGAACCGGAAACCGGGGTCCTTGATACGCCGGCAGTTTATCCTTACACGGGCACGGGGTACGGGCTGATCTATGTCAACAAAACCGGCAAACGATTTGTCAGTGAACTGGAGCGGCGTGATGTTGTTTCCAACACCCAGATCAAATCCGGCTCTAAACCCACCTACTCGATCTTCAGCGAGCAGATCATTCAGAAACTGGCTGTGCCAAAAGAAGAGATTGAAAAAGGAATGGCCAAGGGTCGTATCTGGAAAACGGATACGATCGGCGAACTGGCCGGAAAACTGGGTATCCCCGCTGACGCTTTACAAGAAACTATCAAAAGGCATAACGAGTTCATCGAGGGCGGGAAAGATCTTGATTTCAATAAGCCGATTACGAAAAACATGCTTCCCATAGTGAACGGGCCCTTTTATGCCATCGCCCAGTGGCCATCCATTCACCATTGCATGGGCGGCCTCAGGATCAACACCTCGGCCCAGGTGATCGATATCTGGGGTAAGACGATACCCCGCCTCTACGCGGCGGGCGAAGTCTGCGGTGGTGTCCAGGGATCGAACCGCTTGGGTGGCAATGCCACTACCGACTGTGTCGTCTTCGGCCGCATCGCGGGTACGAATGCCGGCAAAGAAAAACCTGTGGCATGAAAAGGCGGTAAGTTCAAAATTTTTACAAGAAAAACGGCAGGGTCAAAAAGGTCCTGCCGTTCATCCGTAGAGGAGGGGAAATGAAAAAAACAGTGCTCATAATTACAATGAGCGCATTTTTCAGCCTGGCATATCTTCTTGCTGGAAACATCGCCCTGGAGGCCGCGAAACCCGCAGAATCGAAGGGGGCGGCCGCACGGCGAGAATCGTGTGTTACCTGCCATTCTGACTTTGCGCCGGTCCTGCCGAAGGGGCATCCCGCCGCGGCCGGAAAAGATATCGGTGCCTGCACCACCTGCCACCAGCCGGACGTATCAGGCAAGGCGGCACCCAATGCATTCTCTGCCAGGCTTCATCGAGACCATGAAGGAAAAACTGACTGCGCGCTCTGTCACACCTGGGTTCACGACAAAAGTTTTGGCCTTATGGGGCAGAAACTCTCCTGGGGAAAGCCATCAAAAGAAGATATGGATCTTTTGAAGAAGGTATCAGTTTCCTGGGCCACTTCCACATACATAGATGCCGAACACGGAAAAAAGAATGTGACGTGCATGGGCTGTCACGGAAAGGTATTACCGGTAGAAGGAGACAGCGTGGAAAACAGCCGCTGTCTTGATTGCCACGGCCCCATGGATCAACTGGCCAACAAGTCAGAGCCGAAAGACTTCAAGGATCGCAACCCCCACAAGTCCCATCTGGGGGACATCGCATGCACCGTGTGCCACAAGAGCCATACCGAATCTAATGTCTACTGCCTGGGTTGCCATCGCACATTCCAGATGAAGATCCCCGGTGGTCCGAAGCAGTAGGCGAACACTCCTCTCAACGCCTCCCCCCGGCGGGGGAGGCTCCTTCATTCACCAGAGCCGGTGAGTTTTGTTGTTACTTTTTTTTCGATCCGTAATCATCACTATCTATACTCATCCACAACCAAACAGTAATAAATGGCATCATCGAACTGTTCTTCCTGAAAGAGAGCATCCAGCGATTTTGTCAGGCATCCGAACTTTCAACTGGTAATATTTAATGTCAGGAAATAAAAAAGGCAGGCATCCAAGATAGCAAGTGGTATTCGTGGGTCATTATTTCATTGACACAAAAGGTTGCGCTTTCTATACTTCCATCCCAGAGAAGCAAGTTCGCATCAAAGTCAAACAAATATCTTTTGTGTATTGCCCGAACCGAGTGTGCATTCATTACTGGATGTAGGGTTTAAAAATAGATCATCAACCGACATGAAAGGAGAAAAAATCCATGAAAAAAAATGTTTCGAGAAGAGATTTCATCAAAATGGCAGCGGTCGGCAGCGCCAGTGCAGCAACCATCTTGACTGCTTTTAATCCAAAAGATGCAATCGCAAAGCTCCCAAAGAAGTGGGATATGGACGTGGATATCATAGTTGTTGGCGCTGGTGGTGCTGGTCTTGCTGCGGCTTTAGAAGCGGCGGCAAAAGGCACCAAGGTCGTAGTATTGGAAAAGACACCCGCTATGGGGGGCAGTAGCCTCATCTGCGGCGGTGCTTTGGCTTTTGCCGGTACGGACTTGCAGGCCGAAAAAGATGTCAAGGATTCAAACGATCTTTTTTACAAGGACCTGATGAAAGTGGGAGAAAACGTCAATGACCCTGTTATGGTCAAAGCCTATCTGGACAATCAGCTTGAGACCTATAAATGGCTGAAGAGCTTGGGCGTAAAATTCAATGGCCTCGGGATTGCCAGCGGCATGAGCGTCCCCCGCAGCCATTATGTTACCCCCAAGGACGTGATTAAGATTCTGGGGGACACGGCAAAGGCAAAAGGCGCCATGATTATCATGGGTACAGGTGTCTCCCGACTGATCCTTGACGAGAAAAGTGGGAAGATCAGGGGCGTTATGGCTGAGAAGGGAAGCAAAAAAACCTATTATGGCGCTAAAAAAGGCGTCATTTTGTCCAGTGGCGGTTTCTCACGGAACAAAGACCTGCTGGCCAAGTTCGTCCCCTCCATGGCAAAAGCCAAAGCCATGGTAGGATTAGGATGCCAGGGAGATGGTCTCAAGATGGCATGGTCATCGGGAGCCGATCTCCAGGATATGCCTTACATCAAGGCGACCTTTGGATTTGATACGGAAGCTACATCCATGGCCCATTTCGCTCTCGTCTTTTATAAAGGTGCCCTCATCATCAACAAGGAGGGTAAACGTTTTGTCAATGAATCGATCTCCTATAAACTCGTTGGCGACGCTGCCCTGATGCAGCCTAATGCAATAGGTTATCAGATCTACGATGCTGCGATCCGGGATGAGGCTAACAAGGACCAATTGGCCAAGACGGATACGCTGGAAAAGGAGGGCCGAATCAAACAGGCAGCCACAATCGGAGAACTGGCAATGGCCATAGGCATACAGCCAAAGACCCTTGAAGATACTTTACGTGATTACAATGCCAGCGTCGATAAGGGAATTGATACGCAATTCGGAAGAAAGACCCTCGTTGCTGGCTTCGGAAAACCGGTAAAGATTGAAAAACCTCCTTTTTATGCCCTAGCCTCCACAGCCTTCATTCTGGGAACTTACGGAGGTATCCGGGTGAATGAAAAGGCCCAGGTCCTGAATATCTATGGAGAGGTTGTCCCAGGTCTTTATGGTGCAGGAGAAATCCTGGGTGGGGTCCATGGCGCTGCCTACATGACGGGAACTGCATTTGGAAAGGCCCTTATTTTCGGACGCCTCGCCGTCAAATCTATCCTGTCTTAAAGTGATCCAGAAAGAGAGGCCGGAATTTATCCAGCCTCTCTTTTTTGGCATCCACTATCCTTTGCTGTCAAACGAAATGAAAAAGTATTCGTTCTAAAGTGTTGTTTAGTCCTTCCTGAAATGTTGCATCTGGTAATTTTGAAAAAGATCAACCTTTCTGATGGCAACCAATAGTGAAGGCCGAGATTTTCACCCAATAAATTAGATTTGACATACAAGATACCGTCGCTTTATACTCCGGCCCTCTAAATGTAATTTTCATCACGGAGGATTTTTATGAGACGGAAAGGCTTTTATCTCGTTTCACTCGTATGTTTTGCGGGAGCCTTCCTGTTTTGTTCAGATACCGCGCTGACGGCGCAGATGTCAAGGGGTTGTAAAAGCTGTCACGGGCAACTATCCGAAACGCTCTTCAAGGCACATCCCAAGGTTTCCCAAGAAGGTGTCAAACAGTGCCTGGCCTGCCATTCTCAAAAGGGAGCGGCCCAGTCCCTGGAGCGGACCGTCCACTTCGGCCATTTTTCCCGCGAAAAATTTGCTGGTACTTGCTGGTCCTGCCATGAACAGTCCGCGGAAGGGCTTTTCAGTTTGACCGGCGGTGAGGGAAGCGGTGTGAAGGCAACAAAGGAAAAGGCCGACGCCATGGTTCCCTATTTCAATTCCTGGGCGAAATCGAAATATCTGGATCGGACCCATGCCCTGAAAAAAATCTCCTGCGGCAGTTGCCATGAATCCTTCTTCCCCGAGGAGCGCGCTTCCGAAGAGCGCTGCCTGGAATGCCACAAAGGCTACGCCGCCGTGGCTGCGCGGACGGCAAAAATGAAGCCCAATCCCCACGATCACCACCTGGGTGAGATCCGCTGCACCCTCTGCCACAAGGCCCACGAACCGTCCGTGGATTACTGCAAGCAGTGCCACAGCTTCAACTTCGACTTTTCCAAAAAGAAGTGATGCTTTCTTTTTACCAAAAAGCAGTATTTTGAAACGACTCACAGAGAAAGGATAAAAAAATGTCAGAAAATCGAGAAAAGACGTTCATATCGAGACGCGGATTCATCAAAGGTACGGCCGCCGGAGTAGGGTCGCTGGCCCTGGTACACCTGGGAGGCAGAGAGGTGCAGGCGGCGCCGCCTCCGAAGAAATGGGACCGGGAGGTCAACGTGCTGATCATCGGCTGCGGGGTGGCGGGCTGCGCGGCGGCCATCGCGGCCTCCGACGCCGGGGAGAAGAGCGTTCTGGTCCTTGAAAAAATGCCCTATCCGGGCGGGGCGGGCCTCCTCTCCTCGGGGACGGTCATGGCAGCGGGAACGGATCTCCAGAAGGCCGCCGGGATCCAGGATTCAAACGAGCTGTGGTACAAGGATACCATGACGACCTCCGCCAACGGCGTCAACCCGAAGCTGGCCCGGAAGCTGATCGACAACGCACTGGACACGTACCATTTCCTCCAGAGTGCGGGGCTGAAATGGTCTAATGTCGATCCCCTGCCGGGCTACACTGTGGACCGCTGCTACCGCGAGGCCAACGGCGGCGCCAAACTCATGAAGGCCCTCACAGGCGAGGTGAGGAAGCGGAAGGTTCCCATCTTGCTGGAGACGAAAGCCACGAAGCTCTTCATGGACAACTGCGGCCTGGACTATCCCCAGGGCGAAGTGGCTGGCATCGAATGCGTCAGCGAAAAGGGCAAGGTCATGAACATCAAAGTGAAGAAAGCCGTTCTCATCTGCACAGGTGATTTCGCCGCCAATGCGGCCTATATCGAGGGCCATTTCCCTGAATTGAAGGGATCGATTTTCGTCGGCCATCCCGGCAATACCGGCGACGGCATCCGGATGGCCCAGAAACTCGGTGCGGACATCACGGGTTACTCTCCCGAGGGCCATCCCCATTGCGTCGAGGTCTCCCCCGGCAAGTATACCCTCTGGTGCCGCTACGACCTCCTCGCCCGGAGCGGGCTGATCCTTGTCGACAAGGGAGGACGGCGGTTCTGCGACGAGATCGTCAAGGGCCACTACACGCCCCTCATGCCCGAGGTCCAGAAGGTGGACAATCAGTTCGTCTGCATCTTCGACGATGCGGCGGCCAAGGACATGGCGGTCAACCCGCGCCTCTCCACGAACTTCCGCGGGCAGCAGGACCTCTTCCTCAAGGGGATTGCGGGAGAAGGGACCATCATCAAGAAGGGCGCCACCCTAGAAGAACTGGCACAAAAGCTGGGCATCGACCCCGCGGGTCTTAAGAAGACCGTGGCGGTCTACAATGAAGCCGTGGCCAAGAAGGAAGACCCCGAATTCCGCCGGAACCCCAAATATCTTATCGGCTTGAACACGCCCCCTTTCTACGGCTGGAAAGGCCTCGTCGGAATCGTCATGACGATGGGCGGCCTAAGGATCAACGATGAGTCCCACGTTCTCGACCCCGACATGCAGATCATCCCCCGGCTCTATGCGGCCGGCCATGTGGCGGGCGGCTACACGAACAGCGTCGGCTATCGGAGCGGCTGGCACCTCACCAACGCCATTACCTTCGGCCGCCTGGCCGGCGTGAGGATCGCCAAACTGAAGCCCTGGGCATGAGTCCCGCCGGGAAAGCCCAACATTGTACAATCTTCCCCTCCTCCCGTCTTCAAATAAGGAGGAGGGGAATTTTTTATCGCAGCGACGTAAGAGGCCGAAATGTAACCTGCCCCCCCCCAAATGTACCACATCTAGAGTTAGAATGGATATTATGCAACAGGGTATCCGCCCTGTGGAGTTGTGGATCCACAAGTGAAAGATTGTCATATAACAGCTCGGCGATAGACATAACCTAGAAATGTGGCTCCGGCAGGCGCGTAGCACGCCGCACATTCTAAATGATCGTATTCAGGCGCAGTGTCTGATGAACAATCAGCTCCAGTTTGCGCGCCACGTCCGGCGGCCATCCTTCTTCCCGTTCCAGCAGGAGACTGACCGAACCAGGGAGGCTCAGAAGTTGGGGGCCGGTCCATGTGTCAAGAAACCCTACCTGAAGAAAAAAATAGATGTGGCCGTTCGGGATGTATTGGCCAGGAAATAGATGATGGCATATTCAAGAGTATAAACGGTAATAATCAGAATAATATTGGATGCTCCATGCTTGACTCGTAGGTATAACAAATACTATCTTTTTTATTTCGTTCTTCCTGAAATCGTTGAAATGTGATTATTCATTTTCAGCGTAGATTTCAAATGGCAATCGTGTTAGCCTACTGCTCCAATTTACAATTAATTTCGAGAGGAGATCCGCATGGCAAACAAAGTGAAATCACCTCAAATGCCCAATCCATATGGTTTAAACATAAACCTTGCCACTGCAAAAAAAATCGCATGGGCTGCAGCAAAGGAAGCTAACAGAATAAAGATAAATGCAATCATAGCAATCGTAGATGCCGGCGGGCATCTTATCTATCTTGAACGGTTTGATAAGGCGCAATTTGGCAGCATAGATGTTGCTGTTCATAAAGCCAGATGTTCCGTCGCCTATAAAAGACCCACCAAAGCCTTTGAGGAGGCGGTAAACAGTGGTAAGATTAGTTTACTGACTCTCGACGATATTTGTACAGTTGAGGGTGGTCTGCCGATCATTCAGAGTGGTAAGATTGTTGGCGCCATAGGCATGTCAGGTGGCACATCCCAGGAGGATGGACAGATTGCGACTTCGGGTGTCAGTGCTCTGAAGTAGGGGATGAAGCTACCTTTTAATTAGTATTTTTGCCGGTATCTGGTTGATATGTGAATTGATTCCGATTAACTTCCCTCTGAAGAGTAATTAACAAATCCAAGATAATAATGGGGGTGGATGCATGTTGCATCCCGAGAGATACAAGATGGAGATAAACGGTTTTAGAAGGAGGTATTGAAATGGCTGAAAAAGAATCATGGAAAGGTGTAAGCAGACGAGATTTCATCAAGGGAACGGTGGCCGGTGCAGGCGCTGTTGCAGCAATGGGGCTGGGCGCCGTGAATGTCGAAGCCAAGCCGATTATCCCGAAAAAATGGAATAAGGAAGCGGATGTTGTTATCCTCGGTTATGGAGGTGCCGGGGCCTGTGCCGCCATTGAGGCCCATGACGCAGGCGCAAAGGTGCTCATCCTGGAAAAGATGAAGCAAAGCGGCGGCAATACGGGTGTTTCGGGCGGCGGTATTCTTTCGCCCACAAACGCAGAAGATGCCTATACCTATATTACAGGGCTTTATGAATACTCCCATTCTGACATGGACAAGGGTCTGGTAAGGATTTATGCGCAGGAGTCCGTGAAAAATATTGAATGGGTCAAGGCTCTGAAAGAGGGGACAGATGCTCTTATCTACGGTGGTGCAGGATATCCCAGGGTGCCGGGAGCAAAATCAATGAACAAGTACCAAATAAAAGGCGAGGGAAAAGGCCTCCAGGGCAGTTCAAAAAACCTGTGGAAGGTGTTTGCCTATGCCGTGGAAGAGAAGAGGAAAATTCCCGTCATGCTCGAAACGCCTGCCCAGCGTCTGGTAACGAACAGCGCAGGAGAGGTGATCGGTGTCATCGCAAAAACAAAAGGAAAAGAGATTGCGATCCGGGCGAAGCGGGCCGTTGTCATGACGACCGGCGGTTATGAGTACAACACGAGAGATCTTCAGAACTTTGTCAAAGGATATCCCATCTATGCGCTCGGCAGCCCCGGCAATACGGGTGACGGCATCAGAATAGCGCAGAAGGTCGGCGCAGGCCTCTGGCACATGAACGGCGTATCCTGTCCCCTTGGTATCAAAACACCCGACTTTGAAGCGGCCTTTCCCGCGGTTATCGGAACGCCACGCCATATCATGGTGGACAAACATGGGAGTCGCTTCGTCAACGAGAAGGCGGTGGAACTCCATGCAGGACTGCTTGCGGTGGATCATTTTGATACCCACACACTGGAATATCCGCGTATTCCCTGCTACGTGATTTTTGACGAAACAGCGCGGAAGGCAGGACCCATAACAGTCCTTGCAGGCATGGGTTATGCCGGCCGACAGCATAAATGGAGTGCGGACAACAGCGTAGAGATTCAGAAAGGCTGGATCCTGAACGGAGATACCCTGTCAGAGTTGGCCGGCAAGATCAAGACCATGGACAAGACAACCCTTGAAAAAACGGTGGCCACATGGAATGAAGATATGGCCAAGGGTGCTGATACGCTCTTTCACCGGCCGATTCGTTCCGGAGACCCGTCCAATCCTGCATATAAGGAACTGGCGACGGCCCTCTGGTCCGCGCCGATTGATACGCCACCTTTCTATGCTGTTGAGCTCTACCCAGCCCTGCTCAACACCCAGGGTGGGCCAAGGCGCAATACCAAAGCCCAAGTGCTCGACGCCTTTGAAAAACCAATCCCGCGGCTTTACAGCGCCGGTGAATTTGGTTCGATGTGGGGTATCATTTACCAAGGGGCAGGCAATATCGGTGAATGCGTCGTTTTCGGACGCATTGCCGGCAAGAATGCTGCCGCAGAGAAACCCTGGAAATAACGAACCAAGTTAAGTAATGAACCGGGGGACCCGCAAAGCACCATGCGGCGCCCCTCGGTTCATCTTTTTTAAGGAGTTCCCCCGATGAAAAAACGATTTCCTTTCAGAAACTGGACTTGCATGGTTTTGATGGCATTGATCATTCTCGGTCTTGCCGGCTGGCATGGATCGTCCTATGGAGGGGCTGAAGAAAAGAAATTTCTGGCCGACCGGCATCAGACAAAAGGGATTGCCTGCGCCTCCTGTCATAAGGAAAGTCCTCCAAAGGTAGCCGTGCCCACCGCAGTATGCATCGGTTGCCACGGATCCTATGCAAAGATCGCCGAGAAAACGATAAATGTCTCACCCAATCCCCATGTATCTCATATGGGTGAACTGTCTTGTGAGAGCTGCCACCATGCCCATAAAGCGTCAGAAAATCATTGCTCTTCCTGTCATGAGTTTGGATTCAAGGTACCCTGAATCAATATAAGGCAACATCATCCGTGACTGCCATAAAATATATGGACTGTAAATCACTTCTTCCTGAAAACAAGAAATGAGAGGTCTCAAAAAACATTCCACGTTTTTTCCGATAATGATCACCGATACCGCACCCCATATTTTATGGCCAAACTCCTCTTGACACACAAAATCCCTCTTCATATACTCACACCGTGAAAAAGGAAATTCTTATCAATATTGTAAACGTTAAGTAGCTTTGATGAAAGGAGGTCAGCGATGAAAAAAAATCCTAAGGAAATGAAGGACAATCAACCGGACATGACCCGTCGAGCCATCTTAAAGGGCGCTGCAAGTTTGGGTCTCATGGCATCGGCAGGCGCTGTCGGTTTAGCGGCATCTGCAAAGGATGCGGTGGCAGCCGGCATGCCCAAGAAGTGGGATGTGGAAGCCGACGTGGTAATCCTGGGCCTGGGTGGCGCGGGCACCTGTGCCGCGATTGAGGCCGCCGATGCGGGGGCTCGAGTGATCGTACTCGAAAAGCAGCCGCAGAACAATTTGATAAACAACACCCGTATGTCCGGAGGTATCTTTCATTGTCCGGATCCGACGGGAGACCCGGAGGCCCTGAAGGCCTATGCCAAGGCCATGTTCAGCGGCGAGAACCTTCCCACCATGCTGGAGGGCGAGCAACCGGATGTGTCCGACGGCCTTGCCGAGGCATGGGCGCGCTATTCACCGGGCAACCTTGACTTCCTGAAGAAACTGGATCCGGCATTCAACGGTGTCGCCTTTTCCCGTTTCTCCGGCGCCGCCTTCCCGACCTTTCCCGGAGCCAAGGAATCCAAGTACCGCGTCTTCGGCAGCTCCTTCAAGAACAAGGCCGATTTCGACATCCCCACCAAGGACCTTCCTAAAGCTGATAAAATGAACGGCGAGGCGTTCTTCACCGTCCTGAGAGAGGCCGTCGAAAAAAGGAAAGTCCGGATCCTGTGGGAGACCCCAGCCCGACGATTGATCATGAACGACAAGGGCGAGGTCATCGGCGTTATGGGCCGGAAGAAAGATGGCGGAGAGGTTGCCTGCAAGGCCAAACGCGGGGTGATCGTCACTACAGGAGGCTATGAATACAGCCTGCCGATGCGTCGTGCCTTTCTTGAGGGGCCCGGTGTGGAGGGATGGGCTTTCTACGGAAGCCCGGAAAACACGGGCGACGGCATTGCCATAGGCATGCAGGCCGGTGCGGCCCTGGCCAAGGTGGGTAAGGCCGCATCCCGCATCATCATGGCGGTCCCCATCCGGCATTATGGTCTGAAGATGGGCCTGATCACCGATTCCGTCGGGGGTCCCAATTCCATCGTCATTGACAACTACGGAAACCGGTATGCCGCGGAAACGCTCGTCACGACGGATCCGAGCCGCTATTTCTTCTACAAGGAAGCGGTCAAGTTCGATATCACCAAACTGATCTATCCCCGTGTTCCGAGCTGGATGGTTTTTGACGAGGCCTTCCGTTCCAAGGTCACCATCACCTCTCTCGGCATCTCGACGGCCGGGTTCGGGTTCGTCCCCTGGACGAAGGACAATCTGGATGCGATCAAGCGGGGATGGATCCTGCAGGCCGATACCCTGGAGGCCCTGGCCGCGAAGATCATGAATCATAAGGAAAATCGGAAGCTCATGGAGGCGGCGAATCTGAGCCAGACCGTCGGACGATTCAATGAATTCTGCAAGAAAGGCAAGGATGAAGACTTCGGCCGCAGGCCCGGAACAATGGGGCCCATCGATAAACCGCCGTTCTACGCCCTGCCTCTTTATGCGGGAGGACCAAACACTAAAGGCGGTATTGCCGCCAACGCCAAACGGGAAGTCTTGAACTGGGAGGGCAAGTCTATCCCCAGGCTCTTTACGGCGGGGGAAATCTCATCGGCCCTGAAATTCGTCTACCAGGGCGGTGGCAACCTGACGGAGTGCATCGTCTTTGGGCGCATCGCCGGGAGGAATGCCGCAGTTCTGAAACCCTGGAAATAAATGACAGGAATATCGGGGGAGGGAGAAGGGTGATCCGCACCCGACCCTCCCTCTTCTTGGAATCGAAAGAGAATATCCCATGGGAAAGGGCCATCGTTCGCATGAGAAGCGTTTAAGGATCGGCAGTCTCCTGTTCGTCATCAGTTTCTTTTTGGCGGTCCTGCCGCATATTGTGGAGGCACAGGAGGGGAAGTTCCTCGGGGACAAACACCAGGCGAAAGGCCTGAATTGCTCGGCATGCCACAAGGAAAGTCCTCCCAAGGAGGCGGTGAAATCGGAGACCTGCCTCAAGTGCCATGGAGATGCCGAAAAGCTGGCCATGAAGACCGCGGCTGTCCGGCCGAATCCCCATGATTCCCATCTGGGAGATGCAGCCTGCGAACAATGTCACCACAGCCACAAACCCTCCGAAGACGCCTGCAGCAAATGTCACCACTTTGGATTCAAGATTCCATAATAGGACAACGAGGCCTTCCGGATTGCCTTGATCACCTTTCGGTTAGTTGCATCCTGAAATGTCGGCATGGATTCCGGCGATCTGTACAACGACTTTGTCCGCTCTAAAAAGTACCGTTTACAATCGGTAATCCTTACCTAAATTCCAAATTGAAAGTCGCTGAGTTGTAGGTGTTCTCAGCAAACACTCCTTCCTGAAGTCAACAAAACTTTAATTGGTAAACAATAATGTTATTTCCTCAAGAATAAGCCCCGCCATAATTTACCGATAGAATCCCATTTCCCGATCTTCTATAACATCTTCGATTGAAACCGATTACTCAAAAAGATGTTTAAAGAAAAATCCCACGATGATCAAACCCCCAAAAACAGTTCCGGCAATAATAAATAGGGATGTTTTCACCGCATCTATTTTCTCATCCAGATTGGTTTTGGATAAAATAAATCCCAGAATGATGAATAGGACAATGACAAAAATCCCATGGGTCGTCCAGTGATGGCCTGAAAGGGACTTCATCCAGTCCTTCAACGGGGCATAGGTTTCTTTGGTAATGATCAACAACGCGTTGAAAAGACTGGCGACGAAAAACGATACGCCGAAGCCGACGGACAACTTATCCAATCCTCGATTTTCAGTTCTGGTATTCATTCTACTTACCTCCTAACAGGCTCATTTTTACGCCCTTGGTAATCATCGCACCAAAACCTTCCATGCCCAGTCCGAGGAACGCAATGGTCAATGCAATCATGATCGTTAGATTTCTTATGTTTTTATCTTTAAAAATCTCGTTGCGGAACACAACTACCGGAAGCATGATACTCAGAATAATCAGCATGAAGAATATATGTTCTTTTGCTTCCATGAAAAATGAATGGGACCATTTCCATGGCCCTGCCAAGATGATGTTTTTATCGCTACGACCAGCTACGCCGTAATAAACGACATACCACCAACCTCCGATCAGATACGAAAGCAACATGAATATCGTCGTACCGATACTGGCTATTTTTAATCTGAAACGGTTTCCTTCACTACTGTTTGCAGCTTCTACGGCAACCCAGATAGCTGCGATAATTCCAAAGACGCCGAATACCACGTGGGGCATTGTCATAAATTCCTTAAACATCTTCACACCTCCTTGTTTCTTGCTGCGTTAAGATATATCTTTTCGCCTGCAGACAACTCCGGATACAACACAACTATCTAATGTTTATGAAATGAATGATAAACATTAGAATCACGCTTCTTTTGTCTTAGTGTGTAATATAATTATTCAAGCAATATATGTCAACGACAGACAAACTAAGGCTGGTAAACTGATTAAGAAAAGTAGAAGAAGTCATTAACCTTATCACTAGGGTGGATGCTTGCCTAAGAGTATTCCGGGAGAAACGTTTTCAACTTGAAGGAGCCTGATTTTAAATGGTAATCCTCACCTCAATTCAGAACTGAAAATTGCAGAGTGGTATGTGTAGTTAATTAGCAAATCCTTTATGAAATGAAGGCAAATACTTATAATAAAACAAGTAGCTTAGATATATTTGTAATTCTCTTCTCACGCCTGTAACCGGGGTTCGACTCCCCGTGGGGACGCCAATTATAATAGCAGGTTGTTAGGTGAAATTTCCTGACCACTTGCTCCATGAAGATTTTCATTCCCCACCATATTCCCCACATCGGCAGGAAATAAAAACCCCCGGATTCCTCCCGTCGTCATCTCTTCACAAAGGTGATCCTTGGGGTTCTTCGTGGAGGCTTGAAAACAATTTCGCCGGGTTTATCCTTATCCCCCGCAACAGCTTCCCGGAGTGCCACAGGAATTGGGCGACCCGCAGCAGCCACCCCCTGTCGGTCCGGCAACTGGCCCGGATGAACCCTTGATATTGTGGGCCGACATCAACTTTCTGAGGTTACTGCCCTGACAGGCTTTGCATTGCAATCTCTCATGGCCGTCAAAAACGATATATTCATTGATGGCACCGCAGCTTTCGCATTGGTATTCGTAAATCGGCATTTTTCTCCTCTTATTTCCCTTTGTGATTGACACCTTGATTTAATGATGGGAACAGCCGCCCTGGTGACCGCCGCAGGTATGATCGAGCGTCAATTCCGGCAGTCTGTTCTCTTTCAGAAGATCGAGATTATTTTTCACGGTGGCTTCCATGGAACGGTAAACCCTGATCCCGTCGGCATTCAGTTTCCTGAGTGCACCGGCGCCTATGCCGCCTACGACGACCGCGTCAACCCGGCTGCCACCCAGTGCCATGATGGGATTGCAGGCCCCGTGCTCATGATGTATATCGCTGTTGTTGACGGCTGCAGCACCTTCTTGTTCCGTATCCACGATGATAAAGGCTGCCGCGGAACCGAAATGATTATAGACCATGCTGTCCATACCGTTATCTGCTTGAACTGGAAAACATACTCTCACAAATTACCTCCATTATTTCGTTTATTGAATTCTATTTTGAGGGCGTTGCCGTTTATAATCGCCCCCGTTAACTTATAGCGCACCCCGTCGAGTATCCTGCCGAAAGTCGCTCGGGAGATATTCATCCGCAGCCCTCCATCCTATACCTCTGCACAGAATCATTGCACAATCATTGAGCGCATGGACGACTGAAGAGTACGAGGGATGTCCGTGGCGATGCCGACCGTCATTACATTCACCCATAGCATGCGGCGTATGACTGTTTTTTTAATATCTTTGCCTGCTATCTTTCCATTATCTGTCTGTAAAATCATAAAAACTCACTTCTTCCAAAATGCTCGGAGACGGAATTGCAATCGTTTGAAGGTACCGCACTTTTTATTCCGTTCACGATCTCCTTCCTTACTTATTGGTCTCAAAAGGACGTCCCCGCCTGTGCCTATGGGGACCCCTGTCCTCCACGGCCCTATGAATGTTCTTGCTATCACAGGATGAGCACGGGGATGGCCTTCCAATCCCATAGGACAATTCCCATTCATGCCCGCAGTCATCACACTTGAATTTTCTCATTTCCTCCATTTTGATAACACCTCCTTCAATTCTCAGAGCTTTTCCATTTATGAGGGCATCTGCCACCTTTTTGTGGGCGGACGCTACGATTCTGCCGAAGGTCGTCCGGGAAACGCTCATTTTTTCTGCTGCCTGTTCATGATAGAGGCCTTCATAGTCGGCCAAACGAATCGCCTCGAATTCATCCACGGGTAAGACGACTTCGTCCAGCATGGATACCGGTATGCCTCGCGGTTTAAAGTAACCGCTGCCGGGCATACAATTAACTTGTCTTGGACATTTTGGTCTTCCCATGATTTACTACCTGAGGTTATTATAAACATATGTTCATAATTGTCAAGGGGGGAACTCAAATTAACTTCGGCGCTTTTTTTCATCTTGCTACACGTGTGACGGCCACGGATTCCTATGCCACTCTCTTCGGTTTCATAAATTTCCTTGCCAATCTGGGTGCCATCCTCTTTACGCTGATGTTCGGATTAATGAAAGATGCGATGGGGTCTTTTACTTGGGGGTTTTTCGTCCTCGCACTCCTGGCTCTCGCGGCCTATATTCTGAGCAGGAGGGGACTGCGGGATGACATCGTCAATAGTACAGCGTAGCGTGGGCTATATGAGCTATGTACAATAATCTTAATTTGATTTTACGATAGTTGTAATACCTGACTCTTCATTCTTCCTCCTACCAGGTTATTTTTATTATTTTCCCAATTCACACGACATTTCAAATGATAATCCTTAATTGACTGAAATCCACACACCAGCGCCGTCGAAACTAATAAAGATAACAAGTGGTAATGATCATCTTACATCCCTATTATTTTACCCTGTTATTTTTTATACTTGACATTTGATCTCTCACCGTGTGATGTAAATGATAATCATTTGCAATAAGCACTTACGCATAGAAAACTAAGGAAGTGCCGATGGAGAAAAAAAGACAAACCTTGGCCCAGGGCAAGATCAGGAAATCCGGTTACCGGATAACCTCAGGACGGAAGGCCATTTTGGATGTGCTTTCCGAGCAACACGGACATCTGAGCGCCGAGGATGTCTATAACAAGGTACACGAGTGCTATCCCGCCATCGGGCTCGCCTCCGTGTACAGAACCCTCCAGATGCTTGTCAATGTGGGTCTTGTCTTCAAATTTGATTTCGGTGACGGCCGGGCAAGATATGAGGTTGTCGAATCCCCGTCAGGCCAGGATCATCACCACCATTTTATCTGCACAGGTTGCGGCAGGATCATCAACCATTCCGATTTTATAGAAGAGGAACTGGCCTTCCTGAAGAAAGTTGAGGAAGGTCTGATGAAGAAGTATGGATTCAAGATCACCAACCACAACCTTCAGTTCCATGGACTCTGCAACCACTGTAAAGGCCAATAATGACCCGACAAAGGGAATGTCGATGAAGGAGATCTATTAAATGAACAAGGGGATCATCATGAACGAACAGGAGCAAGTGAAGGTCGGCATTATTATCTGCCATCGCTATCATCGTTGCGCCGGGGGCAAATGTTT
>Ga0007800_10000259_pt1 | contig 22951 bp, 20 predicted proteins | sample CryBogmetaGMA14M_FD_60366 | JGI IMG/M metagenome (GOLD analysis project Ga0007800, IMG submission 60366) | Freshwater microbial communities from Crystal Bog, Wisconsin, USA - MA14M | ecosystem: Environmental > Aquatic > Freshwater > Lake | place: Crystal Bog, Wisconsin, USA | collected 2009-07-06 | reverse complement strand
TTACTTCTTAATGTGTTGTTCTTGTGTCGATTATTTGTTAACAGCACTAACAATCATCACAAGCACCCACACAAATTATTTTGATCGAGTTGTTAAAGAGCGTGGAACCGAAGCCCCGTTGAGTCGGCCTATTATACGGATCCGATTCAGTTTGTCAACACCCTGTCGACATTTTGTTTTGCTGCCTTGCTTCAGGGCTGAACTACTTAACCCCGAGGAAGCCGGCCATTATAACCTACCCGGCCAACTTGTCAACAGTCCGTGTTAACTTTGTTCAAACTGCCTAACCCTTCCAAAGCGGCTGCCCCGAAAGAACTGCGTATTATACAGGCGGTAGCGAATCCGTCAAGCGCTTATTTAAATATGGAACAAACGATCGAAATTTGAAAATCACGTTTTACAGTTTTAATCGGCCATGTAGAACGGTTATCGGCATGTAATCAGATAATTGATTAACGCTTTACGCATCGGATAATATAGAAAACCGTCAAGAATACGCATAAAAAAGTGGTGAAAGTGAAATGTTTTAACATTTTTCCGTAACAGTGACTTTTAAAACGTTCCTGCCAACTTCAACAATAGAGCTGTAATAATTGTTATCTGTAACACGCCAACACCAACTACCCAGCGTATTAATTCTGCTTTGGTCTCAGCAATTTCTTTTCTTACCGACTCAATATCACGCTTCAATTCAGACTTTACCAACTCAATTTTTAACTCAGTCTCTTTTATCCTTGCATCCAAATCTTTATTTGTGACGACATTCTCCAGGCTATGCTCATGCTTAACATAGTCAATCGTAGCATTAGCTGCTTGTTGGTGTAAGCGAGTAATCGCTTCAGCTTGGGACTCACTTAAGCCTGCCTGTTTTAATTCTGTTACAAATTCATGGGTATCAAAGGTTAATGCAGTCATCGTTACCACCCGCATAAAAATTAGATTGTATTGTATAGTGAATAACCACCAAGCACAAAAAAGGCCGGCATTATCCGGCCTCAAATTGAGTATTGCATTATCACATTGGTATTTTTGTTATTAAATCAATATCTTATTAAGCAGTGTTTAATTGTCATAAAAGCATCATTCATGGGTTTGTTTTACCTGATTACTTTCAATACAGTAGCTCGATTATTTATTTAAAAACTAAATACATTCTAATAAGTTGGCTTGATTTTACTGTCGGTTTCTCTTAACCGCTCCCTTAATTCAACCAAATTATCGCTAACGGTTTTACCTAAAGAGCCGTCGTCATTAACGATATGAAGTTTTTGATTGTTACGCGTCAGGAAAAAAACTTTTCCATAGCTGGTAGAAGATCGCTCAGCTTTGTTCATGGCATCTTTAGTGCTGTCTTTTGTCTCAACCAGGCGTATTTTCGGCTCCGCATCTTCATAATACTTAACGCACAGCACAAAATCAGGGTAAAAATAATTAGCTTTGTCTGCCCGAACAATTGCTGTTGAATAGGGTTTTCTGTCAGGGTTACGATGCCACCATAAAACAAAATCGGTTGCATCCAATGCCTTGGAAAAGATTAGCTCTTCATTATTTAACGTGTAGGTGTAGTCAAAGTAACCGATACCATAAACAGAGCTATCGGGTAATTGATAAACTTTATCGGATAAAAAACGGCGCTCATCAATAAACAATGTCTGTTCAACCTTTACCATATCCTCTTTGGATGGCGGATAGTAACCATAAATATTTTTAGGCGATTGCACAAGCGGTATATCGGCAGGAAAAATCATCCCATCGGGTAACGGTTTAGCGATAATAGTTAAAACTTGGGTAGCAATTTCCAAATTAACGCTTTCGGTTAATTCCTGCTGCAATAAAATAATCAGTACATGAGCCGTGTCACGGCATGATCGCCTTATCTCTTCTTCAGAAATCGCATTATTACTTAATTCCAGCCATTGTTTAACGTCAGCTTGAAGACGTTTTTCCAAAATATTGACCAATATTTTATGATCTGCTTCTTCCAATTGCGGCAAGGTTTTTAAAATACGCTTCGCTTCTTTAGCCAGTTGATCCCGATTTAAGACAAGGTTAATGCTTTTTTCATCCTTGTGTTTACTGGTCAACTCAGTAGAAACCTCGGTTGCATGAATTTTATCTCTGGCCGCACTCAATGCATCTTTAAACTGATCGGATGAATAAGTGAGTTTTTCCGCAACAGAACACGCTATTACATCCAGACTATCTAAAGAGGGACGTTTTTCTGATAGTAACGCTTGCTTAAAACCAGGTATATTTTGTTTTAACGGGTAGAGTGCAATATTAATTTCTTGATAAGCCGCTTCAATTGCAGCTTTATCAGCCAACATCAATTCCAGTTTCAGTTTTTCTTTGGGAATAGTATTAATAGTTTCCACGCCAAACGCATCATCAGGAAAAAGGCTTTCCTGTTTTTGCGGGTAAATGACAGTCTGCGGGGTATTGCTATCCGGCTTATTAGGTGGATTGTCTTCATTTAACAGGGGTAACGGCAGGTTTGGCAAAATCGGTAGTTGATTAATCGGGCGATTAGTGATAATGATATTGCCACCCTTGGTGACATGGGCATCCAGTCTTTCTGAAGAACTTTTTAAATCCGTTTGTATTTTCTGTAGATCCAATGCCCGTTGAAAACCCTCTTGGGTATCTGCATTGGCAAGATACAAAAACGCGGTTTGCAAATCGGCATGAAGTTCTTGCGTTAACATGGCACTTCGCACCTGCCTCGCCACGCGCATAATACGACCAACAAACTGAGTGGCAAAATCGGTGTCTATCACCGTCTTCATGGAAGCCAATGTATAAGCTCGCGGCGCATCAAAACCGGTTCCGGCTGATTCTTTAAATATCAACACTTCTTTATGCGGATTATTGGCAATACTCGCCATTAATACCGGGTCGGGGTTATCCGCACTGTGTACACCAATAACGCCGGGCGGTACGTTACAATGTTCGACCAAATAGTTAAACGCATCCGTCACCGTATCTTTGCCATTTTCTACCTGAACCAATAACAACGGCACTGTTGCTATGTGTTGTTCCTGTAATAGCTTTTTTATATATAAATGTCGCTGCCAGGCTTGTTTTAAAACGGACTTACGAATATCGGCCAGATTTTTCCATAACTCGCCAACCCGATACACATAAGCCACCACATAGCGTTTATTTAATCGCGCCTCAACCGCTTGATCCAGACTGACAATAAACGATTCAAACGCAGTAAACTCGCCATATCCCAAAAATTGATTTAATTTTTGGTCTTTAGGTGTTGCCGTTGCCAGTATCAGTTTATCCGGCGCAATCTGTTTACAGAATTTGCCAAACTCGGTTTCACTGCTTACACCAATATGCGCCTCATCAATGACGACGCCAATTTTTAAGCCGTTCGCTCTGGCACGTTTAATCAAGGCATGAATAGCCGGCGTCCATTCATCAGATGGATTAAAAATTTTACGTTGCTGTGATTTGCTGGCAACTTGTTGGGCATTGGCAATTAATACGTCGCCATTTTTATGATCATATTGCCTTTCTATCGCCATCATATAGGGTTTTAAACTGTGACAGTTGGCTGTTTTATTTCTTCTTCGGTTTGCTGCACCAGATGTACAAAAGGAACAAACCATAACCACAAAATCTTGTCTTGCTGACAGAGTTTTTCTAAAATTCGCCCCATCATTAAGGTTTTTCCCGACCCCGTCGGGGCGCGTAACAAAGCGGGTAAGGATGAGTTAAGCAAGTGTTTACTCATGGCCTCAATAATTTCGCTTTGGAATTTTTCTTCAACGACCGTCGCTGTTTGCGGGGTAATAAATTCAAACGGCATTATTAACTCCTTGTTCCTGTAAAACAGCCGCTAATGCCGAGATGCTTTTAATGGTTTTAAAAGGTGCCAGTAACTCTTCAGCAGACTGAGGCCGGTCGGAATAAAGAATGATTTTATCGACGGGTAAGGCACACAACGTTGCTATGACGGCATCCTCTAAGTGAGGGCAAAAAATAACGCCGGTTTCCTCATCTTGATAAAGCGTATTAATTTTTTCGGCTGAATAAGGCAGAATTTCACCACGATATTTTAAACACAGACTGTTCCATATCAAGGCTTCATCCAAATCCTGAATCACATCGGCATGGCTGATTTTATCCATGCGACAATAAGCAAAATCACCGCCAGTGGCTACACGGTTGTTATAGCCTTGTATCACCCGTTTAACGCGAACCGCACAGACATCACGACACAGGTTTTTATTTTCGGTATCATTCGGTAGCGCTTCAGTGCTAGACACTAAAATAAAGCGGCGTTGTTCTTGGTCTTCCTGATTGGCTACCCTCTTAAGACGGGACTGAAATTTGTAATAGCATCCTGCTTTTTGTGGCAGTCGAACAAGATGAATTTCCGGGAGCGCCGAGCCCCAGCTCGGCACGGGATAGTCAGGCCGATTACTGACTGTTGGTGACTACGCCGAGCTGGGGCTCAGCGTTCCCGGAATCAATAAGCTCGCTTGTTGATATAACAAATAACTTAACTTACTGTTATTAATTAACTTTTTATAGGTTTTGAAATGTATTTTATTTGCCGATGCAAAAGCTGGAAAAAATTTTTCCCAGCAAGTCATCAGAGGTTACCGTTCCGGTAATTTCTGCAAGACTCATTTGTGCCTGTCTTAAATCTTCTGCCACCAATTCCCCAGCCTGGCTGACTTGTAATTGGATTAAAGCACTTTCTACAAATTGATAGCCTGCTCTTATGGCTTCTATGTGGCGTCTTCTGGCAATAAAAACGTTGTCGGTGGCTTCATTAAAACCAACACTTTGTTTGAGATGTTGTTTTAACAAGTCCATGCCTGCTCCGGTTTTAATGGAGAGGTAACAACTGTAGCCGTTTTCTGTTTGTTTTATTTCAGGCTCTCTGCCTAGCAGGTCTATTTTGTTGTAAACCTTGGTGATGTCGATATTGGCGGACAGGGTTTTTAATAACTCTTCTGTTTCTGGTTCTCTGGCATCAATCAGCAGTAAAATTTTATCAGCTTTTAAAATTTCTTCGTGCGCCCTGCGTATGCCTTCTTTTTCTATCGAGTTTTCGCTTTCCCTTAAACCGGCGGTATCTATGATGTGCAACGGCATACCATCCAGTTGGATACGTTCTCTCAGTACGTCTCGGGTGGTGCCGGCGATGTCGGTCACTATCGCGGCTTCATGTCCGGCGAGTGCGTTAAGCAAGCTGGATTTTCCGGCGTTTGGTTTTCCTGCCAAAACAACGGTCATGCCGTCACGTAACAAGCGACCTTGCTGGGCGGTTTTTTGTATTTGTTGTATGCTTTGTAATAACCGGATAATGCGTTTTTCAACGACGCCATCAGTTAAAAAATCAATTTCTTCATCGACAAAATCGATAGCGGCTTCAACGTAGATACGAAGTTCTGTTAGCTCTGTAACCAGTTCATTGATTTGTGTTGAAAAAACACCTTGCATGGATTTTTGTGCTGAGCGTGCCGATTGTTCGGTACTGCTTTCAATTAAATCAGCAACGGCTTCGGCTTGTGCCAAGTCGAGTTTATTATTTAGAAAAGCGCGTTCGGTAAATTCACCAGGATTGGCTAATCGGGCACCTAGTGAAAGCACTCGCCGCAACAACATGTCCAGTACGACTGAACCGCCGTGTCCCTGTAATTCAAGTATATCTTCGCCGGTATAAGAGGCGGGTGCGGGAAAATAAAGACTGATACCAGAATCAATAATGCTATCGTCGTTATTTATAAACGAGGTAAACAGCGCATGTCTGGGAATTAATGCTTTATTAAGAAGTTGTTTGGCGATTTCAGTGACCAAAGTTCCTGAAATGCGAATAATACCCACACCGCCATTCCCTGGCGGTGTTGCAATGGCTGCAATGGTATCTTGATTTAAAAGCAAGTTATCCCGCTTTTTCTATTTGCTTGGTAATGTAGGTTTGTTGAATGATAGACAGGGTATTATTAATAACCCAGTATAAAACCAAACCTGCCGGAAAAAATAGAAAGAAAATGGTAAAGACGATAGGGAACATCTTCATCACTTTAGCTTGAATAGGATCAATCGGTGCCGGATTTAGACCTTGCTGAATTTTCATGGTGATACCCATGATTAACGGCAAGATGTAAAAAGGATCTTGGATTGATAAATCCTGTATCCATAGCATAAACGGTGCCTGACGAAACTCAACCGTTTCACTTAATACCCAATACAAAGCCATAAATACGGGGATTTGTATCAAGATAGGCAAACAGCCACCCAACGGATTAACTTTTTCTTTTTTATACAGGCCCATCATTTCGGTATTAAAACGCGGTCTGTCATCAGCAAAACGTTCTTGTAGTTCTTTAAGACGTGGCTGAATTTTACGCATTTTAGCCATTGATTTGAAACTGGCTTGTGATAATGGAAAGAACAATAATTTAATACACATTGTTACACCTATAATTGCAACACCCCAATTACCGATAACATTATGAATAATATTCAATAATGAGTAAATTGGTTTGCCAATAAAGGTTAACACACTGTAATCAACTGTCAGTTCCAGACCAGGTGCGATTGCTTCCATCATGGGCTGGATTTTAGGGCCGGCAAATAATCGTGAAACAAATTGGGCATCGGTATTGGCTTCAACCGTTACTGATGGAGAATAGGTACCAATGACGTAACGTCCATCTTTTAGTTCTTTGGTATAAAAATGGTTTTCTTGATCAGCGGGTGGAACCCAAGCCGAGGCAAAATAATGCTGGATCATTGCCGTCCAGCCACCTTTACTGGTGACATCAAGGGTCTCATCGGCCATATCATTAAAACTTATTTTTTGGTATTTGCTTTTTTCGGTGTAAATAACCCCACCATCATAAGCCCTCATACCCCCTGTCAGCATATTACCCTTGCCTTCAGTATTCTCTGCTCTTAATAACTGGCTGTATTGTCTGCCTGACCAAGGTTTTCCCGAGTTGTTTTTTACTTGTTGTCCCAAGGTTATCTCGTAACTTCCACGTTTAAAGGTGAATAATTTTGTGATAACAAGACCCTTGTTATCCGTCCATGTTATTGGAACGGTTAAACTGTCTTGTCCGGGTTGCAAGGTATAACTGTCTTGCTCATTGGTAAAAACCGTATAATGATTTGGCGCAGCGGCCAAACCGCTACCCGCTATCAAGCCACTTTGGGCAACAAACAATTTTTCTTGATTGTCATTAAATAAACGAACCGGTGCCGTGTTTATTTCAGCGACTTCCATCCCAATTATTTTGCGTAAATTGTTTACAACATTATTCGCTTTTTCTACCGGGTAATTCAACAAATCCAGATTGGTGACCGTGCCACCTTGCAAATCAATTTCAAGTGCAATAACATCCGTTTTAACTTTCACGGTTTTAGCAGTCGATACCGCCGAAACAGAAACAGATACCGGATTTTGTAGGCCAGATTCTGCTTGTGAAGAGGCTTCTGCTGTCATTGGCACATCTTCTTTAGCTTTGATGCCTTCTGGACTTACGATTGCAGCAACTTCAGGTTTTGGGCCATAGTCCAGATCCCAGGCCTGCCACAACATAAATACAAGCATTGCAAAAGTAACGACGAGTATAAATCTTAAATTATCCATTCTTATTACCAAATTTTTCCGGAACGGGATCAATGCCCCCTTGATGAAAAGGGTGGCACTTTAATAATCTTTTGAGAGTGAGATAGGAGCCAATAATAGCACCGTGGCGCTGAAGTGCTTCTACGGAATAACTTGAACAGCTTGGATAAAAACGACAGTTAGAGCCCAGCAAAGGGCTTATAAAGAATTTATAAAACTTTATAATTGCTATGAGCAGGAAGCGCATTTGGATACCAACCTAAGCCAATGTTTTTCCAATGACTTTCTTAATAATTCCTGCGAAGCATCGACGGCTTCCTTGCGAGCCAGAACAACAATGTCTATATTTCCCAAGCTTTGTTGTTGTATTCTAAAATTTTCCCTCACAGCCCGTTTAATCACGTTTCTGTGAACTGCCTTTCTTATATTTTTTTTGGCTATTGCCAAGCCTAGCCTTGGATGATCAAAATCATTCCTTATGGCTAACAGGGTAAAATACGTGTCACTTGATTTTACAGGCTTAGCAAAAACTTTTTTATATTCAGCCGGTTTTTTTAACCGTAACTGGGGGGGAAAATCAAAATTGTGCTCTGTCACCCAATATCAACTAAACAGTTAACTGAGCGCGACCTTTTGCCCTACGAGCGTTTATAACTCTACGACCACCGACGGTAGCCATTCTTGCACGAAAACCGTGGGTTCTGGCGCGTTTGATTTTACTGGGTTGGTATGTTCTTTTCATATTACTAAAGCCTATTCAGATGATTGTTAACAAAAACAGATAAAAAAGACTACGGATGATAAAATAATATACATAGTCTGTCAATTCTGTAGCGCAATGTTTTATTGCTGTATAGTGATAAAAAACAAATTCATCCTAACTTAACACCTATCAATATCTTATCTAATTCAATGAGCTCAATTTGGGATAACTGTCTTACTAAACTTGAAAATGAAATCGCCGGTTCTGATTTCAGCACCTGGATACGCCCATTACAGGCACTGGAAAGCGATGGACAACTAAAATTACTGGCACCCAACCGCTTTGTTTTGGACTGGGTCAAGCAACATTATTTTGCCAAAATTAAAGAATCCATTCATGAATTTTCAAACGGCACATTAGAATTAAATTTTGAAATTGGTTCAAAAAAATCGACAACACCCGCCGCGATAAACAGCGTAAAACCGGTCGAAATAAAAAAAACCAGTCCTAATTTTCTTAATAAAGCGTTTACTTTTGAAAATTTTGTTGAAGGTAAGTCTAATCAACTGGCAAGAGCTGCTTCCCTTCAAGTTTCTGAAAATATTGGGAAAGCTTACAATCCTTTACTTATTTACGGTAGCTCCGGTTTGGGTAAAACCCATCTTATGCACGCGATAGGCAATGCTGTTTTTCAGAAAAACCCGTCCGCAACGATTGTTTACCTGCATTCTGAAAAATTTGTTCAGGATATGGTCAGAGCGTTACAGCAAAATTCAATTAATTCTTTTAAAGAATATTACCGTGGTATCGATATACTTTTAATTGATGACATTCAATTTTTTGCCGGAAAAGAGCGCTCTCAGGAAGAGTTTTTTCATACCTTCAATACCCTTTTGGATAAAAAACACCAAATAGTTTTAACGTGTGACAAATATCCCAAAGAAATTGTTGGTCTTGAAGATCGCTTAAAATCAAGATTTGGTTGTGGCCTTCCTGTTTCAATTGAACCGCCTGATATGGAAACCAGAGCCGCTATTTTAATGAAAAAAGCAGCGCAAGTGAATGTAGAACTCCCTCAGGAAGTCGCTTTTTTTATTGCCAAAAAAATTCCTTTCAATGTCCGTGATCTTGAAGGCGCTTTAAGACGTGTTATTGCCAATGCACAATTTACCGGGCGTGAAATTACCACAGAATTTACCAAAGAAGCCTTACATGATTTGATTTCATTAAAAGACAAGCTGGTTAACATGGACAATATCCAAAAAACCGTCGCTGAATATTTTAAAATCCGTGTTGCCGACTTATCCTCTAAAAATAGAAAACAAACCGTTACCCGTCCACGACAAATGGCCATGTGTTTGGCTCGTGAATTAACGTCACACAGCTTTCCTGAAATAGGTGATGCATTTGGTGGTCGTGATCATACAACCGTCATGAATGCTTGTAAAAAAATTAATGAGTTGAAAGAAGCTGATCACAAAATTGCCGAAGATTATTCAAATCTCTTAAGAACACTGTCACATTAAATGCCAACTTCACTGCAAATTTTCAACCTCGACAACTTAATCTGTGGATAAAACTGTGTATAAGTCCATTATTGCTGGGGGTAATACTGTGTATTAAATTTAACATTATAGATGCTTATTATTTAAACAGGAGTTATACACACCCTGACAACAATATAAAATAATAGTCAACCTTATGAATATATTAACTAAAAATAGGTTATCCACAGATTTTAACCTGCTTAATAGTAATAAAATAAAGATTAAGTAACATTATATTATTAACTGCAAAATTAACAACTTAAAGCCATAGCTCGTATAAGATAAAGAACCTTTGTAAAACGGATCAATCAAAAAAATCGACCACTATCCAAAATTACAATTTTTCATAAACACTTTAATCTGAAAGTTAACTTCTACTTTCTGAAACCAGGGCATCTTGATAATTAGGGCTAAATTATCAACGGCTAAGATGGATTTCAACTATCAACTTCAGCCAAAATGATGATAGTTCTGTGGATAAATCTGTGAGTAAACCTATTATTATTGGGGGTAATCTTGTGTATAAAAATAAATATTAAAAACACGTATTATTTAAACAGAGGTTATACACACCCTGACAACAACATAAAAATATAAGTAACCTATTGATTAATTTAATTTTAAATGGGTTATTAACAGATTTTAACCTACTTAATAGTAATAAAATAAAGATTAAGTAACATTATATTATTAATCGCAAAAAATATTTTTTTTATAGCTTCATTTTAAATTGCACCATCTTTAGGCTTAAAGCTAAACTTTCAACCTAAAAATTGATGGCAAATTGTTTTAAGACTAATGACAGGTGTGTGGATAATATTGTGGATAAAGCTGTTAATTCTGTGAATAACTCTGTTGATAACAGTGGGTTTTATCAATACATACCCATTATTAACATCATAAATAAAAATTAACTAATTGATTGTTAAGTTAAAAAACCGTTTTTCCACAGCTTTTTATTAAACTAACCGTAATAATACAAACAAATGAAATTTATTATTAATCGAGAAGAAATTTTAACGCCTTTACAGCAAATAGTCAGCGTTATAGAGAAAAGACAAACGATGCCTATTTTGTCGAATGTGCTGATGGTTATTGAGGATGAGCAATTAATACTGACGGGTACGGATCTGGAAATTCAGATTATTGCCAAAATCAACATCAAATTAGCAACACCTGGTTCAATTACAGTACCGGCCAGAAAGTTTTTAGATATTTGCAGGCTTTTACCCAATGGCGCTGAAATTAAATTTGAACAACAAGACGATAAGGTAAAAATATTATCTAATCGAAGCCGATTTTCGTTAAGTTGTTTGCCTGCGGATAATTATCCCGAATTCTCTGAATCTGAATTAGAGAACCATTTTTTTATTAATGCCGGTAAATTTAAAAAAGCACTCGATAAGACGGTTTTTTGTATGGCTAATCAAGATGTCCGTTATTACCTGAATGGCTTATTGCTTAACATCTCCAATAGTAAAGTTAAACTGGTTGCCTCTGATGGTCATCGATTATCTATTTATGAAGATTTTTTAGACGAAGGTACCGGTTATGAAGCCCGGATTATTTTCCCCAGAAAAGGTGTTTTAGAACTGAGTCGATTACTGGATGATGCAGATGCCGAGTTAAAAGTTGAGTTTTCCAGTAACAATATTAAAATTTTTATCAAGAAACTGATTTTTTCAGCAAAATTAGTGGATTCAAAATATCCGGATTTTGGCAAAGTTTTTCAACAAGAATTTTTTAATCCGATACATATCCAAAAACAAATATTAAAAGATGCCTTAACCCGTGTCGCCATTTTATCCAACGAAAAATTTAAAGGCGTTACCTTGGATATTACGCAGGACAGTTTACGAATCAGTACACACAATCCTGAACATGATGAAGCTGAAGAAGAACTTATTATCGAATATACGGGCGAACCACTCTCTATTGCCTTTAATGCCCAATATTTATTGGATGCGGTTTCAAACCTGGATTCTGACCTTGCAGTATTAACCATTGCCAGTAATTCCAGTAGTTGTTTTATTGATGAACCGATCGAATGTGTTTATAAATTTATCGTAATGCCCATGCGCCTCTAAGGTTTAAGGTAATGACGTTACTGAAACTGGATATTTACGCCGTCAGAAATATCCTGAAAGAAACCATTATCCCGAATGCCGCCATGAATTTTATTTATGGCGAAAATGCCAGTGGTAAGAGTGCGATTATCGAGGCTATTTTTATTTTGGGACGCGCCAAATCTTTCCGTTCTGCAACGATTAAGTCCGTTATTAATTTTGCAGAAAATCAACTGATTGTTTCTGCGCAAACACAGCAAGCGAATGGCGGCACACTTCATTTAGGGATTCAACTGGATAGCAAAAGTTTTTGTTGTCGTATTAATCAACAAACGACACAAAAGAGATCAGATCTCGCTTATGCTTTACCGTTGCAAATTATCCATCCGAAAAGTTATGAACTACTTGATGCAGGACCGCAACTAAGAAGAGAGTTTTTAGATTGGGGTGTTTTCAATGATGATGAAAAATTTTTACCGGCATGGCGAAATTTCAAAACAGCCTTGTCACAGCGAAATGCCTTATTAAAAGCAAAGCGCCCTGAGCATATTAATGTTTGGGATAAGGAACTGGTTTATTACGGTACAATAGTCAACACTTACCGACAAATTTACCTACAAAAGTTTAAACCTGTATTTACTGATATCATCAATCAATTTCTTGATATTGATAATGTCGAGATAAAACTTATATCAGGTTGGGATACTGCCATGGATTTTCAACAGGTTTTAATTGAAAACCTGGATAAAGACCTTCGTTACGGATTTACGCATAATGGTCCACACCGTGCTGATTTTCAATTATTGGTTGGTAACCGATTAGCCAAAGATTTTGTTTCACGCGGCCAACTTAAGCTATTAGTAATGAGCTTAAAATTGGCACAGGTAAGGTTGCTGGCTATTGAACACAGTAATATGGGCTGTTTTTTATTGGATGATTTTGCGGCAGAACTTGATGTTATTAATCGTGCGAAATTATTGCACTATTTAGCTGAAATGAAATGTCAGGTGTTTATAACCGCAACTTCGTTATCTGATTTTGGCGATTTAACCCACATAAAAAATTATAAAATGTTCCACGTGGAACATGGCAACATAAAACAAATGTAATGTTCCACGTGGAACATGGCAACACAAGCAAGTGTAATGTTCCACGTGGAACATTCACAACAACAGAAAAAGCAGGAGAGTCATGAGTAACAATAGCGATCACTACGATAGTTCTAATATTCAAGTTTTAAAAGGTCTGGATGCCGTAAGAAAACGGCCGGGTATGTATATTGGCGATACGGATGACGGCTCCGGTTTGCATCACATGGTGTTTGAGGTTGTTGATAACTCCATTGATGAAGCCTTGGCGGGTTACTGTAAAGAAGTCAAGGTCGTTATTCACAGCAATGGATCAGTATCAGTTTCTGATGATGGTCGCGGTATTCCCGTTGATATTCATAAAGAAGAGGGACGGTCTGCGGCAGAAGTTATTATGACGGTACTCCATGCCGGTGGAAAGTTTGATGATAATGCTTATAAGGTTTCCGGCGGTTTACACGGTGTCGGGGTATCTGTTGTTAATGCCTTGTCTGAAGAGTTAAATCTGGAAGTACGAAAAAATGGTCAGCTGTATAAGCAACAGTATCGTATGGGTAACCCTGTAGCGCCTTTGGCGGCATTTGGCCCAACCGAAGGCTCCGGTACATTGATTAATTTTAAGCCTAGTACCGAAACGTTTGGAGATGTTGAATTTCATTACGATATTTTGGCTAAAAGATTACGTGAATTGTCATTTTTAAATTCAGGTGTGCGTATTAGCCTGCAAGATGAACGCACCGATAGACAAGATGTTTTTGAATTTGAAGGTGGTATTAGTGCTTTTGTAGTCCATCTTAATAAAAACAAAACCCCGCTCTTTCCGGAAGTATTTTATTTTATAGCCGAAAAAGAAGGCGTCACGGTAGAAGTCGCCATGCAATGGAACGATTCTTATCAGGAAAATGTATTCTGCTATACCAACAATATTCCACAACGTGATGGTGGCAGTCATTTGGCCGGCTTTAGGGGCGCATTAACACGGACTATCAATCAATACATTGAGTCCAGTGGCTTGGCTAAAAAAGAAAAAGTACAAACGACCGGTGATGATGCCAGAGAAGGCTTAACGGCCGTGTTGTCAGTTAAAGTGCCTGATCCAAAATTTTCATCACAAACAAAAGATAAGTTGGTTTCATCAGAAGTTAAGCCGTTGGTTGAATCAACGATGAATGAAAAGTTACAGGAATTTCTGCTGGAAAAACCGCAAATAGCCAAAACGATTGTTGGCAAGATTGTTGATGCCGCCCGTGCCAGAGAAGCAGCACGTAAAGCGCGTGAATTGACACGCCGTAAAACAACGTTGGATATTGCCGGCTTACCGGGAAAGCTTGCGGATTGTCAGGAAAAAGATCCGGCCTTATCTGAATTGTTTTTAGTGGAAGGGGATTCTGCGGGTGGTTCTGCAAAACAGGGTAGAGATCGTCGCACTCAAGCTATTTTGCCTTTAAAGGGTAAGATTTTAAATGTCGAGAAAGCCCGCTTTGATAAAATGATTTCATCAGAAGAAGTTGGCACATTAATCACGGCGCTGGGCTGTGGTATAGGTAAAGACGAATACAATCTGGACAAATTGCGTTATCACCGTATTATTATCATGACCGATGCGGATGTCGATGGCTCACATATCAGAACCTTATTGCTGACGTTTTTTTATAGACAATTACCGGAGATAGTAGAAAAAGGTTATATCTATATTGCCCAACCGCCGTTATATAAAGTTAAAAAAGGCAAGCAAGAGCATTACGTTAAAGACGATGCCCAGTTAAATGAATATCTGATTCAGCTTGCGCTTGATAAAGCTCAGCTTTTTACCGATGAAACAGCACCCCCCATTCAGGGGCAGGGTCTGGAAAAACTCGCCAAGGAATTTACCAGTGTCGTGAGCGTCATCAATCGTTTATCCAGACGTTACGATGATGTTTTTCTTGAGCAATTTTGTTACATGGACGTCATTAATGACGACCTCAAACAAGATCAGCAAAAACTCACCGCCTGGTTTGCCAAGATGGAGCAACAGCTGAAAGAGTGTGAAAGCAAGGCCGTGTTCTCAATTGAACTGGACTATAAAGCCGCTAACGAGTTTTCGGCGGTTGTTAATAAAAAATTGCATGGCATAACCAAAACGTTTGTCTTGCCCTCAACTTTCTTTAACGGCAAGGATTACCAGAAAATTTCCCAATACGCCAATGATACGGCGGGTATGTTTAATGAGGCATCCTATATGCAAATGGGCGAAAGACAACAGCCCGTCAACAGTTTTAAACAAGCCTTTGAATGGATGATGAAAGAAATTAAAAAAGGCCAGCATATACAGCGTTACAAAGGTTTGGGTGAAATGAATCCGGAGCAATTGTGGGAAACCACACTGGACTCCAATAACCGCAGGTTGTTGCAGGTAAGAATTGAAGACGTGATTGCAGCGGATGAAATTTTTACTACGCTGATGGGGGATGTCGTAGAACCCCGCCGCGATTTTATTGTTAAAAATGCCTTGGATGTCACCAATCTGGATGTTTAATTATGCTAACTTATCCTCAAATTGATCCCGTTGCACTGGCCTTAGGCCCCGTAAAAATACATTGGTACGGACTGATGTATGTGATTGGTTTTGCCGCTGTCTGGTTGATAGGGCAAAAACGGGCGGAACAACCTTGGTCACCCATTAAACCGGAGGCTATAGAAGATCTGGTCACTTATGGGGCGGTGGGCGTAATTTTGGGTGGACGGATAGGCTATATTTTATTTTATAATTTTACTGAATTTCTAAGTAACCCGATTATTCTGTTTAAAATATGGCAAGGCGGCATGTCCTTTCATGGCGGCATGTTGGGGGTTTTTATTGCAATGTGGTTTTTTGCAAAAAAACAGCAATGCACCCTGCTGCAACTGACCGATATTATCGCGCCACTGGCACCGATAGGTTTAGGGGCAGGGCGCATCGGTAATTTTATCAATTCCGAACTCTGGGGCAGAACGACCGATGTGCCGTGGGCGATGATATTTCCTAATGGTGGCCCGCTGGCGCGTCATCCGTCACAACTGTATGAAGCCTTTTTGGAAGGGTTCGTACTGTTTATTATTCTCTGGCTGTATTCCGCTAAACCAAGACCGGTGGGCGCAATTACCGGGATGTCCTTGTTGTTCTACGGCTGCTTCCGGTTTTTTGTCGAGTTTTTCAGAATGCCGGATGCGCAACTAGGTTTTCTGGCTTTGGATTGGGTGACCATGGGGCAGATTCTATCAACACCGATGATCATTATTGGTGCGGGATTTATTTATTTTGCTTATAAAAAAGAGTGTTCCGAATAACCAATGAATATGAATGAAATAACTTGAGCACCTTGATTCCTGTTCTTCCTACCTGGATACTGTTGGTGTGAAGGGATAAACCTTCAAGTTATTTTGTGCATGCTGCTATACAACCATTAACTAAATCGTGTGGTTGTTCAGAAAATCCTACATAGTCTTTCGACAGGTTCTCAGGATGAATGGTTTGTGATGATTCCCTTCATACTGAGATTGTTAAATCATGAGCTTATCAATTTGTTCAGGGATTTATTTTAGTTAAAACTTCTCATTCAACCGGTAAGCTAAGGAAACGGAATTCGCCCATCCTCACTAATCAATTTATCCGGATTTTGAAGACTGCAGTGCGGTTTTTTGAAATGGCTTAATTACGGCTGATTTATCCGTTTAAATTTAAAACTCAATTCCGATAAACGAAAAAACACATGAAGCAATATTTGGCATTACTCGATAAAATTCGCAGCGAAGGCACGTTAAAAGGCGATAGAACCGGTAGCGGTACATTGTCTATTTTTGGTCATCAAATGCGCTTTGATTTGGCTGAGGGGTTTCCCTTGGTGACTACCAAGAAAATTCATTTAAAATCAATTATTTATGAATTATTATGGTTTTTAAGAGGTGAGACTAACCTGGGTTTTTTACATGAGCATCAGGTTAATATCTGGAATGAATGGGCCGATGAAAAAGGTGATTTAGGGCCGGTGTACGGATATCAATGGCGTTCATGGCCCACTCCGGATGGTCGCCACATTGACCAGATTCAGCAGGTCATTGAGCAATTGAAAAAAACGCCCAATAGTCGGCGAATTATTGTCTCGGCGTGGAATGTTGCAGATTTACCCGATGAAAATATAAGTCCGCAACAAAATGTAGCGTGCGGTAAAATGGCCTTGGCACCCTGTCACGCCTTTTTTCAGTTTTATGTGGCCGATGGCAAGTTGTCATGTCAGCTCTATCAGCGCAGTTGCGACACTTTTTTAGGTTTGCCGTTCAATATTGCCAGTTATGCATTATTGACGCATATCGTGGCTCAGCAGGCCGATTTGGAAGTGGGCGATTTTGTCTGGACGGGTGGTGATGTGCATTTATATCTTAATCATCAGGAGCAGGCTGCACTGCAGTTACAACGTAAGCCCTATAAACTTGCGACGTTAACAATTAAACGTAAACCAGAATCAATATTTGATTACCAGTATGAAGATTTTTGTTGTGCCGATTATCAAGCCCATGAACATATCAAGGCACCGATTTCTGTTTAATGAAATACCTTCTTTTTTAGTAAAAAGAGCTATCAAAAAATGAACATAATACACAAAGCACACCCTTGGCACGGCATTAAACCGGGCGATAATGCGCCAACCATCGTGACCGCATTTATCGAAATTGTGCCATCCGATACGGTTAAGTACGAAATCGATAAGGAAAGTGGTTATCTTAAAATAGACCGCCCACAAAAGTTTTCCAATATGATTCCCACGCTTTATGGTTTTATTCCACAAACTTATTGCGCCGAAAGAATCGCTGAATATGCGGCACTTAAATCAGGAAAAAAAGTTGCCAAAGGCGATGGCGATCCGTTGGATATTTGTGTTTTAAGTGAACGCAGCGTAACCCATGGTGATATTTTATTACAGGCAATTCCAATTGGCGGTTTTCGTTTGCTGGATGGCGGTGAAGCCGATGATAAAATAATTGCGGTGATGAAAGGTGATGAATTTTATCGGCAATGGAATGATGTGTCGGATTGCCCTGAGTCTTATATCAATCGCCTTAAACATTATTTTTTGACTTACAAGCATCTTCCCAGTGAAAAGAGTATTTGCGAAATAACCAATGTTTATGGGCGTGAAGAAGCCCATGAAGTGATTAGGCGTTCCATGGAAGATTATCAAAACCATTTTGGTTGCGAAGAAACCTCTATTTAAGCGACCCATTTAAAGCGGAACGATTTTACAGATACCATCCCTTCAAGGGATGTTATCGGTCTTGTTTTAAGCGGGTAGTCAAGTTGTCGTTTTTAGAATTATAAGGTTTTAAGATATTCCAAGGTCATAAACAGTGCCGCGATTGAGCGGGCTTCCGTACAAGCGCCTGTGGCAAGTAATTCGTTGATATTGTTTATTTTCCAGGGAATAACTTCCAATTCCTCCGGCTCATCACCCGCCAGTTTTTCTGCATACAAATCCTGAGCGATGACTATTTCTGTAATATGTTCCAAATAAGAGGGTGCCAAAGAGAAAGAACTCAAGTGATGCAGCTTTCTGGCACCAAAACCGACTTCCTCTTTAAGCTCCCTGTTAGCGGCCTCTAAAAATGATTCACCGACATCGGTTTTGCCTTTGGGTAAGCCTATTTCATAACGGTGCACACCGGCAGAATATTCTCTAATCAATAACACCGTTTCACTATCCAGCATAGGTACAATCAATACAGCGCCACCGGGATTACCGCGAGCCAGGCGTTCGTAATTGCGCAGTTCGCCATTGCTAAATTGTATATCCAGTGATTCTATGCGGAATAAACGGCTTTTAGCGATAGTCGTTTTGTTTAGAATGATCGGTTTGTCAGACATTGTGCTATTTTAAGGGTAATTATTTTCGACAAATATAACCCACTATGATGATTGATTGGAAAAAAATTGATACCGTTTTGCTGGATATGGATGGCACCCTACTGGATTTGAACTTTGATAATCATTTTTGGAAAGAGTTTGTGCCGTTAAAATATGCACAGCAAAAACACTTAAGCCTAGACTCTGCAAAACAAGTATTAGAACCGCAGTTTAAAAGCATGGAAGGGACGCTGGAATGGTATTGTCTGGATTACTGGAGTGAGGTTTTACAACTGGATATTGCGGGCTTAAAAGCTGAAATTTCAGGGTTAATTGCCGTATTGCCGCACGTCACTGAATTTTTGGAAAAACTTCAGCAATCTTCACAGCGGGTTCTGCTGGTTACCAATGCACATCGAGACAGCTTGGGTTTAAAAATGGAAAAAACCTGTTTACAGCCATTTTTTGATGGCATTATCAGTTCGCATGACTTGGGATTCCCTAAAGAAAATCCCGATTTTTGGCCACTTTTGCAGCAACAGCAAGCCTTTGATAAAAAGACTACGTTATTGATTGATGACAGCCTTGCCGTATTAAATTCAGCCAGGCAGTTTGGTATCGCGCATTTAATTTCGGTCAGTAAACCCGATAGCAGACAGCCTAAAAAAACCGTCATTGACTATCGGGCTATTGAAGATTTTCGGGAGCTTATGATCGGGCTCTAGGTTTACGGCTTCTGTCAGGGTTGGGACGCTTGCCTTGATACTCGGTTTTGGGTTTTTGCGGTCTTTTTTTTGGCGTTATAATCTCGGCTAAAAGATCAGCAGTGATGGCTTTAACAGGGATTTTTTGACCAATAAAATCTTCAATATCCGGCATTGAATAGGCATAATGCTCACAGATAAAGCTGATAGCCTCGCCGCTGGCACCAAAACGTGCAGTTCTGCCGATTCTGTGGACATAATCTTCTGCATCTTGCGGTAAATCATAATTAATAACATGGGACACGTCAGGAATATGAAGGCCTCTGGCGGCAACATCCGTGGCAATTAACAGGGTAATTCGGTTTTCCTGAAAGTCATTTAACAATTGCTGGCGTTTATCTTGCGGTACATCACCACTCAGGGCTGCGGTTTTATAGCCATTGGCGTTCAGCGTGTCATCCAGTTGTTCAGCACAGCGTTTGGTATTAACAAAAATAATGCTGCGTTGTGGCTGATAATGATTTAACAAACCGATCAATAAGGGGATTTTTTGTTCGTTAGCCGGACAATACGCGCTTTGCTGTATGGCTTTCGAAGTGACTTCTTCTGTTTCTATACGAATCAACACCGGATTATTCATGTGTTCATAAGCCATTTCAGTCACTTTATAAGATAACGTCGCTGAAAACAGCATATTTAAGCGCAGTTCAGGTGCCGGCATACGCCGTAATAAATAACGGATGTCTTTTATGAAACCCAAATCAAACATACGGTCGGCTTCATCCATGACGGTGACTTGCACATTGTCGAGCGTGAAGGCATTTTGTCGGTAAAAATCAATAATACGACCCGGTGTGCCAATGATAATATCAACATTGGATTTTATGGTATCCAGTTGTTTTTGATAGTCAGTACCGCCGTAAATCAGGGCAAGTTTCAAATTTAGATGCTTGCCTAGCAGCAAGGCGTCTTTATGAATTTGAATGGCCAGTTCGCGTGTTGGTGCCAGAATAATGGCTCTGGGATTTTTAACCGGCCCACTTTTTGCAACTATTTTCGGCGGTGCTATCGTTACACTGCCCGGTTCTTCGGTACACAGCTCATCGTCACACGCGGACGGTATATCTTCTGAATCATTGCCGCCATTATCATTGAGTAAGTGCTGAAAAGTAGCCAACAAAAAAGTGGCGGTTTTACCCGTCCCCGTTTGTGCCTGGCCTGCAATATCCTTGCCCCGCAACAATAAAGGCAAGGCCTTATCCTGAATGGGCGTGCAATAATTAAAACCTGCATCGTTTAATCCGTGCAGGATAGGGTCAGACAATTCAAGATTGCTGAAGCGGGTTTGAGTTAAATGGGTAGTATTCATAGAGCCATAGCATAACGTAAAAATCAAATTGGTTAAAATTGATTGACTAGAAGCGCTATCCCTCATATAGTTTTAACTTTTAATATTTGGAGAAATAGTGTGAGCGATTCAGTCCTTCATGTGAGCGATGGTGAATTTAACGAAACTGTCATTAAAGCTAACGGTCCCGTACTGGTTGATTATTGGGCTGAATGGTGCGGACCTTGCAAAATGATTGCACCGGTTCTGGATGCTATTGCCGAAGAGTATGCAGGTAAATTGACTGTTGTTAAAATAAATATAGATGAAAATCCACAGACACCACAACACTACGGTGTACGCGGTATTCCAACACTGATGCTATTTAAGGATGGCGAAGTGGAAGCTACTAAAGTCGGCGCTTTGACAAAATCAGAGCTTGCCAAGTTTATTGATAGCAACATTTAAACATGCCCCCCCTTATTCAGATCTGTCACAAAAGTTGGACGGATCTGAATACTTCAGCTATACTTGCGCTGTGCGATAGCTTCGTGCGGTCAATCATATCGTCCGATAAATTACCCCTGAATTTTAAATCCTATCCCGGTCGTTACGGTTTATACCCTAACTACATTTCTTCGAGTTACCTTTTTTTATGAATCTTACCGAGTTAAAACTAAAACAAATAAGTGAAGTTATTGAAATCGCCGAGTCCCTTGGGCTTGAAAATGTTGCCCGATCGCGTAAGCAGGATTTGATTTTTGCCATCCTGAAAAAACAGGCAAAGGCCGGAGATGATATTTCCGGTGATGGTGTTCTGGAAATTTTGCAGGATGGTTTTGGTTTTTTACGTACGCCGGGCTGCTCGTATTTGGCAGGTCCGGACGATATTTATGTATCCCCTAGTCAAATCAGACGATTTTCATTAAAAACAGGCGATACCATAAGCGGAAAGATCAGGCCGCCAAAAGATAACGAACGTTATTTTGCAATGCTCAAAGTTGATCAAATCAATTTTGAACCGCCAGAAAATACCAAAAATAAAATTACCTTCTCAAACCTGACACCCCTGTTTGCCAAGCAACGGTTTGTTCTTGAGCAAGGCAACGGTACCAGTGAAGATTTAACCGGACGGATAATCGATTTAATCGCTCCTATCGGTAAAGGTCAGCGTGGCTTAATTGTGTCACCGCCAAAAGCCGGTAAAACCATGATCTTGCAAAGTCTGGCACAAGCCATCGCCGAACAAAATCCGGAATGCTATCTGATTGTATTATTAATCGATGAACGTCCTGAAGAAGTCACGGAAATGGAGCGCTGTGTACGCGGCGAAGTTATCTCCAGTACCTTTGATGAACCGGCAACCCGTCACGTACAGGTTGCAGAAATGGTTATCGAAAAGGCGCGGCGTCTGGTTGAGCATAAACACGATGTAGTTATTTTGTTAGACTCGATTACCCGACTGGCCAGAGCTTATAACACTGTCGTGCCTTCTTCGGGCAAGATATTAACGGGTGGTGTTGACGCCAACGCTCTGGAAAAACCAAAACGCTTTTTTGGTGCTGCAAGAAATATTGAAGAAGGTGGCAGTTTAACCATTATAGCCACCGCATTGGTAGATACCGGTTCAAGAATGGATGAAGTTATCTATGAAGAATTTAAAGGTACCGGTAACATGGAATTGCATCTGGATCGAAAAATTGCTGAAAAAAGAATTTATCCCGCAATAAACATTAATCGTTCCGGAACGCGTCGTGAAGAATATTTGGTTGATCCCGATACCCTGCAAAAAACCTGGATTTTGCGCAAAATTTTGCAACCAATGGATGAAACTGCTGCTTCAGAATTTTTGCTGGGCAAGCTTAAAGACTTTAATACCAACGCTGAATTTTTTGATTCAATGAAGCGTTAAAAGCGGCGAAAGTAAATTCCCGTTATACTTTAAAATTATTTTTTACCGATGGCGGTTGGGGTTTGTAACCCGAACCGAAACGTTTGAAGAGTTTAACCGCTTACAAAATGTGAGTGACGGGGTTGAAAGCGCTGTCACGCTTTAGGT
>Ga0007800_10000244_pt1 | contig 23572 bp, 54 predicted proteins | sample CryBogmetaGMA14M_FD_60366 | JGI IMG/M metagenome (GOLD analysis project Ga0007800, IMG submission 60366) | Freshwater microbial communities from Crystal Bog, Wisconsin, USA - MA14M | ecosystem: Environmental > Aquatic > Freshwater > Lake | place: Crystal Bog, Wisconsin, USA | collected 2009-07-06 | reverse complement strand
AAGAGTAACGGGCTAGGATACATGACGCTGAGGATACATCCCTCGTGGGAACTATCCTATGCCGCCTTGCGTTGCGTAACTTCCAGCAGTTCGGTCAGCATTTCCAGCACTTCGCCCGACTTGACGTGACCGTGCGCGGCCTTGAGCATCGCTTTCCACGCCGCGTGCGTCCACTTGTCATCGCGGAGCATGTTGCGGCGGGGGATGTCTTCGTGGGTGCGAGCATCGTGGACGATGCCTTGCGACTTCCGCCACGCCAAGCGATGCAAAATGGCGGTCTGATAGCTGATCTCACGGTTGCACCGACGATTGGACTCCTCGACCAACTCCTTTGTCACTTTCAAAATGTGACCGACCCGCATTAGTACACGGAAAGGCATTGCCTTTAGTTTAAAAAAGTGAAAGGCCCGCCCCACTGGACGAGCCTCCCACTTGTGGGTGGTCTCGCTACTAGATCGCGAGAGCGAGAATCTTGCCGCCCACCATGTCCAAGTCATGGCGGTCACCCGCATAGGCTTTCGTCTGGCTGTACCGCGTCAGGCCATGCACATACCCCCAAGCGGTGTTAGGGGCGGCACACGCGGTCGGCTCCCACTCTTGAGCGAACTGCCAAGCCGCCTCAATGTCGGTCTTGCTGATCTTGCCCCGCAAGCAGGGCAGGCCGAACAAGTAGGCGACCATTTCTTCGGGTTTCGCCAAGACGTGGGCCTTGGCCTTGGCAATCATCGCCAATTCGGGGGCCACGTCCGCAGACGCCGAGATACGCAAGGCCCGACTCAGTTCCTCCCGCCAACGGTTGTCGGCTTTGTCCCCACGATGGATGATCCGCACCTTGGAGAATTCGCTGACCCCCCAGCAGATGTGGTTGCCGCACACGCCTTCCAACATGAACTGCATGATTTCCAGCGAATTGTTGCGGACCTCGCTGTTGTGAATGAACATACCGCGTACCAAATGGCTGCCGCCGTCGTCCACGTCAGTTTGCGGCTGAATCAGAAACATGAACGAATCGCGGTCACCCTTGTAGATGCCCGCAGGCCCGATCATGTCACCCACTTTCACAGCCGCACCACCACCAGCACCCACGGCAACCACGTCGCTTTCCGTCGCGGGCCGATTGCGGGGGTCATCGTTGTGGGCAGGACGCGCAGGCGGCGTGACCCAGCCCTGTCCCCGCCGATTCAGGAATTCGCACACGTCGGCATCCCAAATCCGCGTATATTGCGGGGAAGTGAAGCACCGCACCACGGGGAACGTATCGGTCACCAATTCGGTCAACATTTGCACGTTGAGCGGCTGACGCTGAATCGAGAAATTCAACACTTCGCACGCCAACGCGGGGGGCAGATCGCCCAAGCTCAGAAACTCACGGGGGGCTTGCGTCAAACCGCACAACTGGTTAAACGCATGATTGGTCATGGTGGCGTTGCCGCCACGCGGGCCACGCAAGCACACGTCATTATCGACGGAAACGGCAGAGAAGACCCGCAAGTCCAGATCGCCGTTGACACCCGCCACGCGGCAGCGGGCCTTACGCTCGGTCTCAGTTGCACCCAGATCGGCCACGCTCCAAAACCGATTGTCTTTCGGTTCACGCGCCCAACGCTTCGCCGCAGTCATCAGATTGCTACCCATCTCACGAACCCTCCAAACACGGGAAAGAGCACTCGACACACCCACTCAACGTTTAAAAGTGAGTTCCTGGTCAGTTTTAAAATCTCAGCAACAGGCTTGATGCGTACTAACGACCTAAGTGGATATGTCCCAAGGGGATACATCCGCATGGCGGATACATCCTAGTACGCGATAACCCTGTTACTCAGTTTTAAAAACTGAGAGGTGCCCTCATTATGCAGCGTGAGGGGAAGAAGTCAAGCAGCGAGAAGACCGCGTTCGATCAACTCACATACGGGCCGAAGCCACGATGGATTTGATACTCCCAACGGTTTTGTATTAAAAAAGCGTGACCCACCAAAACCCTCATTTATCTAGGTGATTTTTGTAAGGCTGGGGGTCACGCTTTCAAAGTCAGCAATCCTCTTCTCTCGATCCTTCACGCCACACAATAACCCACGCCTCTTGGCGAGCCACGGGGGCGTCATGGCGTCCCGTCCATCTGCCATCCTCGCGTTTGGTAACGCTGATAATGTCAGCGACGGGGATTTTCTGTTCTTTGACGTGACGCTGTAAAACAGACTCGAAATGAGCGTCAACGGCACAGGTGAATTCGTAAGCACGGATTTGCATGGTTACTCCTCGACGCTGCAACGGCGGGTGTCGTGCATGTCTTCAGTTGCCCGTTTTCGTACAATTAGAATGTAGCCGCGCTGTTCCAACTCGGCTTTCAGGTCAGCATACTCGGCGGGCTTGGCGGGGCGGCTATTGCGGATGCAATGGTCGTAGTCGGCCCCGCCGTGCTGTCCAACGTGCTGATAGGATAGGCATTGACTGCCGTTCGGGTTGCTGGCCAAGCAGGGAAAGAGGGCAAACGGGTCATTGTAACCAGCAGATTGTTTGCCAGTCCACACCCGAAAAATGACAATGGTCTTGTCATATCGTTGCGGTCGGCCAAGTCACGGGCCATGTCAACGATATGCTTACCATACAATTCAGAGAAATGGTCGGTGCCCTGCCAACCCTCGATTTCTTCTTGAATCCAGGTGCCGTAGTCCGTGCGCGAGTCGGCTTCGTTGGCGTCAGTCGTCGGGGTCATCCAGTTGTCACGCGAGCGGGCCATTTTGCGAACTTCACGTTCAGCCGCTTTGTAACCGCGAATGTCAGAATCCGTTGCGGTAGGCATCCCTGATCTCCGACAAAGTAAAAGTAAGAGAATTCAAACCCGCACGCGGCTTGATAGAGTGGAAATGATAGGTCAAAGGTTCCCACCGTCCACCGTTGCGGTATTGCAGCTTCCACCCTGCCAATTCAACATATTCAATGCAGTCGGCCACGGGCGGGAGAACGGGCACAAACCATTGGGCGTAGATGTCATACAGACGCTCGCCATTGAAGGTCGGCCCGTGGGCTTCCAAATTGCCACGTTCATCCATTAGAACCACAACCCGTTCAAACGTATCGGGCGACTTGTAACCCTTGCCACGTTTCGCAACGTAGTAGACGCCGTGCGAGATAGGCTTGTTAATCGGGGTGTAGGTTTTAGTCGGGTTCATACTTCACATAACGTCAAAATTCCGTTTCCTGGTCAGTGAGGGGCGGAAAAACTGCGGCTACATCCCATACAGCGTAGGGAATGTTAAGTGTTGCTGAGCAATCCCGTGAAGGCTTGTGGCATCGACGCAGGATTGCATCACTTATTCACCGCAGTTCTTTCGCCCACCACTTGGCCACCCTACTGCCGCGTAGTCCTCTTCGTCCTTCATGTCGCGATAAGAGCGTCCCATCGAACTGGCCTTTCATTCTGAGTGGTTTGATGCTTACTTAACGTCAGCATTCCGTTTCCTGGTCACGTTCCCGTTCGGGAATAATCAGCACATTTTTGGCCGTTTTGCACCAAATTATTCCCGTTCGGGAATAGCCCCGTGGATTTCAGTCGGGCCGACTTATCCCTATTCTTGCAAGGGTGAGCCGATAGCTGCCACGGGGGCTACGTCCAGAAATTCAACCTGAGTGGCTCGCACCATGCGGTCGCCGCCGTGCCCGTCACCCAAGTTGAACTCGTTGCCCAGATAATAGGCTCGAATCTCGTCCTCGGTGCCGTTGATGTTCGTTGCCAACCAATCACCGTCCTCGAATGTAACTTTGATGGACCGCACGGGGTTATTCCTTCAAAAAAGCGGGAGAGTCATACTCACCTTGTTGTCGCCTCATCGGTGTTGGTCGCCAAGCGCCCTCATTCGCGCGAACTTGAGTCGGTTTTGGCTTGCTGACTCTCCCGTGTATGGCGGCAGGCGTATCTCTAAAATGTTGACGTGGCCTTATTCGCGTCTTATCTCCACGCAAGCTGGACTTGTACCAGCCACCTGCCATGTTAGTTTTATTTAGTCAGCAGCTTATGACGCCCCCGTTTTTGCGGCCTGAGCCAGCGGGGATTTTCAAAGCCACAAGCTGCTGACTAAATAAAACTAAAGCAGGGGTCGGGGGGCGGCTCACGTTAATGCGAAGCACAACGGCTTTGCCCCCCGACTCACCCCGCGCCTATTCGGTTAGGCCGCTTTGCGGGCCTTGACGATGATCTCTTCCAACACCACGGTTTCGACCAGCCCGCGATTCTTCGCCCAACGGCCAGCCGCACCCGCCGCGTCATCACCCGTGAACGTCGGGCCAAAGCACACCAGACGCCCCTTGAACGCCGCACCCTGCTTGCCCTTGTTCGGGATCAAAGCGGCCAGCACCACGGCGGTCTGGCCTTCGGGCACCGTGCGGCCCGCTTGCGACTTGGCCAGCGTCACGTACTGAATGCCGACGCCTGCCAACCCACCCATGAAGCGGTTGTACTTGCGGTTGTCGAACTGCCCACCCGCCAGCGGGTTGAAGCTCAAGGGGAAAATGGTCGCGGGGTTCTGCGTGATCGTCTTCATCGGACTCGGCTCCCAAGTTGGACTAAAGTAAACTCATCACACTAACATAACGATGATTTTTCATTTCCTGGTCAACAAAAACCCGTAAGGTATGCTCCCTTTGGCGGCTGAGCCGCCGCAGACTACACCAACACCTCCTTACAACTGACTTTCTCCTGGTGGCGTGGCGGGGGAGGAACGGTGTGTGCGCATACCCCCGCACGTTTTTCTCGCAATCCTGGTCCCTGCAAGCTACCCCACGGGCGCTTGACCTCTTTGTCGCTCACGACCTCGGTGATCGCCCCTTTGTCATCGACACGCACACAAGCGGTCGGAGTGGGCAGATACTTCGGGCCATGTTCGCTGTCGAATTCGCTGAAGCAAGTCACCCGCCAAAGGCTGCTCGCCTCACCGCCGTTGATGCACACCGCACTGCCTTGCGTGATTCTGCCGCCGCCATACGTGACGCCGAACTCGATCTGGTTCTGAGCGAAGTAATTGGCCAGCACGGTCGGGGCCAAATGCGCAGGGCGGTCATCTTTCCGCTTCTCATGCTCATGCTGCTCAACGGGTTCTGCGGTCTTTTTCCGACGCTTTTTTTCGGGGGCTTCGGCGGTCATGGCTTCATCTCCTGGTAAGAAATGTTTCTGTCGCACTTACATAACGGCAGATGTTTCATTCCTGGTCAAAGGGAACCGCGTTGATTCCCCAACCCTTCGTCAAATTCCCGCAGTCTGCGTTCCAGCGGCAAATCGCGGGGCACGTCACCAAACGGGCGTTCGGAAATGCTATGCCCAGGCGGCGGGTAATCCTGTTGCGTCATCTGACCTCTGCGAGCCGCTTGCACACGTTGAGCAATCAAGATGATTTCCGCAGGGTCAACGTTCTTCTCCAGCATCAACCGCTTCTCCGTCCATTGATCCTAAAACCGCACCGATCTCTGCCACCAAATCATCCAACGTCAACTTGTCCATGTCATGCTACCTTGTCTTCGGAGGGTTTGCAGGGTTCAGGCTCACATTCTTCGGGTAAGTCGATCCAGATTTCAACGGGCTTCTCGATAGCCCGTTGAACATAACCCGTGCGTAATGTCGCACACCCAGCAATCAACAACAATGCTAAAAAACACAAATTCTGAATGATTTGACGCATAGTTTTCCTTTCAATACAACGTCAACTCTCCGTTTCCTGGTCAAACAAAGAAGTTTCGGGTTCCTCGGTCTCCAACGGCTCGGCACAGATCGTGTAAACGCCGCCGCCATCCCCGAACTCGAACGAGCCGTCCGACTCAACTTGGTCCTCTTCCAATTCGCTCAACTGAGTGGCTTCCTCACCGCCAGCCGCCAACAGTTTCTTCACTTTTTCAATGCAAGCATCCCAAGTGCCAGGTCCATACAAGGCACCCAACGAACCATCTTGCCGCATCACTTGAACGAAGAATTCACCGCTCATTAGTCGAGTACCTCTTCTTGAAAGTGAGTCCGCAGAACGAGCTTTCGGCCCCGATACGTGATCCAACATGTTCCCGAATTGGACCAACAAGTAATGTAGACACGGTATTCCCGTTCGCTACCTTTGAATTTCAAAGTCATGTCGCTGGTGATCTTGTTGCCGTAACCCTCGGCATTTTGGCCAGGGGCCGAACACATCCAAGACGGACCACGCTTGGCCACATTGCGACGGTGAAGTGTGTATTCACCAACGTCGTGAGCGTATTCCAAAGCAACTACGGCTGGCATGGGTTGGTCTCCTATACCCATCTAACGACAATTCGCGGTTTCCTGGTCAAATATATTCACTCGCTGGGGGCGCTGAAGCGTTACCCGTTAGACCCATCACTTAGGGCGCTATATCGCTGCCCAGCGAGCTTAAAGTGGCTTCATGTTTTCTCCCTTCAAGCTAGATAGCGAGCAACGGTTGCTGTAACCATTTCCCTGCCCCAACAGCATCTAAGCGACCAGGGTTTATGGTGGTGTCTTGCGCGCAGACCCCGTTGCTCGCTATGCAGCTTGTTGTTTCTTCTTCGCTTCCAACACAGTCGTATCATACCCACTCTGCCAGTCAACCGTGCGTTGACTTCGCTCGCTCCTATAAGGGTTCCTAGCACCCATATCAGGGTCTCCAACGTTTCCCAAAGCCAAATCATTCCCAGCAGTTCTCATTCCTTCAAGATATTCAGCGCTCATGTCAGTGTCCTCCTGAATATCTAAACGTATTAAACCACTTTCCTGGTCACTATTCTAGCATTGGACTCAGTAGCAGCCATCTTGTGCAAGCCCCGTGTAGACCAACGCTCTTGCCAACGCAAAATCCAATCCAACCAATGCTCAATGTCGGCCAGCGTCATCAGATCATAACTACGTAGACGTTTTCCGTAAAATTCAGCAGAACTCATCGCTCCTCCTCTATGGGGGTTATCTGCCCCGCTAGTATTCGTGTACAAAACGCACGGTGTTGAGCTTCGAGGTCGGGCGTCAATGCCTTGCATCGCCCACAATGCCCCTCAATCAGATCATGCCCACACTTCGGACATAACGGACGCTTGGCATAGTCCGCATAAGTCAACGGCGGTTTATGCACGAAAATGCACAAGCCAGCGGCACCGTCGTTGATTTTGCGAGCACATTGCCCACAATACCATTGTTCGGTGCTAAGGTTGTACCATAAGGCACCCTCACGCTGGCAAGCTGTTCTGGCACACTTCATGGTATTATTCCCAAATCACGGTGATCTTGAACTTGCGGCCCGCGTCCGATTCAAAATTGTTCACATCTTCGATGGATTCTAACATGCCCGCTTCGATGATGTGCTCACCGTTCGGGGCGTAGATATTCACATCGCACCAATAATTGTGCTGCCCACTGAGAAGATTGACTTCGACCACCCAACCTTCCGCATTGCGACCGTTACGGACACGCTCATCATCGTAATAGGGCAGGATGTCGTTGTCCGTGGTGCGAAGGGTCGCGTCCAAGATCGGACCCATACCAGGGTCGTTGATTTGAAGTCCATCAAATTGCACAGTCGCCAATTCCGCCCAACATCGCGGCAACTTGATTTCGATAGGAACCGCCGTCCCGTTTTCAAGCTCCGTGAGAATTTCCAGAGCTTTCGCCACACGCTCACGAATGGTGAAGTAGTGCTCTTGTTGATACGCCAGATCGGTGGCACTTTGCAGTTGAAAGTGTAACTGTCCCCACTTCTCTGCACGTTGATAAGCTGTCAACTTCATGGTTCTTGTCTCCTGGTAATAGAACGACAATTATTCATTTCCTGGTCACAAAAAACAAGACCCCGCCACTCGTGGGGAGTGGCAGGGTCGGTGAGGCCGCGAGCATACTAGCCCTCGGCGGTTTCCAGCTTCGGGCGTCCACGCCGCAGCGTGATCTTGCCCTTCTCCGCGAGGTTCTTGCCGATCTTGACCAGCGTCACACCGCTAACGGTCATATCGGGGACTACCTTCTTGCCGTACACCTTCTCCGCGATGGCTCGCAAGTCGATGCCGAATTCCTTGGCCTTGGCCGTGCGTTCCGTACCCGTCAAAGTCAGCATGTCGCGGGTCTTGGACACGCCCTGGCCGATGAACTTCTTGTTGACGGCGATCATTACGGCGGCGATGAAGGTCAGCAGCAAACCCGTGTAAACGGGCGGGCGTCCGACGTGCGGCTTGGCGGGCTTCACGATCCGCTTCTTGGCCTTCGCCTTGGCCTTCTTGGCCTTCGCCTTGGCCTTCTTGGCCTTCGTCGCGACGACGGGCACTTCGGGGGTCGCATTGGCATTGTCCACAACGGGCAGCACTTCAGCGACGGGCAGGGTGGTGGTCGTTTCGTCCATAGTCTCAATCCTCCAAACGTGTTGAAAAAACAAAAAACAGGTTTCGGGCCTTTCGTTCGCCCCTTGATACCTACTAAACGCCAACTTTCTTTTCCTGGTCACATTTCTTTTCTTTGAAGTTGGCAAACACTACAACGTTTCCAACTTCAAAATCAAAGTATTCGAGTTCCGTCTTGCTACTCAGGCTCTCGACGCGACCGACAACCTTGCCGCCACGGGTAATGATCTCGCCACCCTCTTGAATAGTGGTAAGGTAATGGCCCGACTTCAATCCGCGTTCTAACGATGCAATCGTAACCCGATGGTCCACAATCACTACGTTCTGCTTGACGTAGCCTTGTACGCTGAACGTCACGGTCATGTCACGCTCACCGTTAATCGCTTGTAACAGCCTTCGCGTCTTGGAACCTTTGGGATCAATCACTCTCATGTCTCCTTTGTAAAATGAGATTGGGCTTGCTGGTCACTAGCCACGTTTAACCCAAGGGAGTTGAACCCCCGTGACAACCTAAAGTAAGAAAGCCATTCCCACTCTAGGTTTGTGACTCAGCAAGAGCTAATCCCAATCCCTGTCTTCGGGCGGTTCGTCGCCAACAGGTTCCAGAACGTAGTCTTCCACCTGTTGGCGATACAATTCAAAAATCACGTCCGCTTCATCGGCAGGCAAGAGAACCGAAAGCCCCTCGTTGTAGCCTAAGCCGCCACAGGGCGAAATTCGCACACTTTCCAACAACCGTTCGTAACCCGACGACGTGAATCTAATGTCTACTTCCCACCAATCACGGTCTTCGTTGTTCTGTAGGGGAAAGCGACTCGCGATGGCTTGGCGAAGCTCCGCAGGGATGATTTTCTGCATAGAAGCGTCAAAGTACGCCCCGCCCTCGGCATATACTTCAACCACGACAGTTCCAGGTACGTTGGTCCATTTGCGTTTCATATCAGTCTCCTTACCAATATAACGCCAACTATTTGATTCCTGGTCACGCAGCTTTTTGTAATTCATTCTCCAATATAAACTGCGTTTCAAAACTGTCAATCAGCCGCATTAACTCGGCAACCTTTTTCACCATTTCAGGGTCAAGGTCAGGCTCTTCTCGAAGGGTCTGAGCGATGGCCACACGGATTCTGCGAATGAGAGTGTCCATGTGAAATCTCCCTTCCATCATATAAACGACTATTATTAAAATCCTGGTCGCCGCATCCTCCTATTAGTACACAGCAACCTTATATCTTATTATAAAGTATTTATCAGTAATACGATAGAACCTTCTTCCTTTAATTTAACTTTTCCCAAATAGTACAAAAAACCTCGCTCACCATCTGAGTACAAGTGGGGCACGTACTCAAACAGTGGCGAGGTTTCAGCCGCGAGAGGAGACAGTCTCAACGGCCAGCGTGGTTCATTCACCGACAGCCTTGCGGGGTCGCCGTCCACCGCCATACGGCTGCTCTTCGTCGTCTTCCAACTCGTCGTCAAAGTCCGTCTCGGTCCTGTACGGGCGGCGATTGTCCTGCGCGTCTTCCCTGGCCACACGATCCATCGCTTCCAAATAGGCCAACTGACCACGCAGCCGCTTCCGCAACGTGAACATCGGCGGGTCCAACTCGCGATGCTCCTTCAGCAAGTCCAACAACTGATGCACCGCTTCGGGATTCAGCATCACAATGATCGAATCACCGAACGTCCGCACGTCGAACTTCGCTCGCTCACCATCACCATTCATACCTCAGTCCTCCCTATGAAACTCTAACATGCGAGTCCTATACTCAAGAACTCTCGATACCCATCAAACGCCTAGAATCCATTTCCTGGTCAACGGGAAACTTCTAACAATTTCTCCCACAATTCCTCGATATCCACGTCCTCTCGCAAAAAATACTTCCCTTCCACCGCCTTGACGTGGTTCCCAAACTGAATCACCGCCGCCTGCGTCAACGCACCTTGAATCAACGTCGAAGTAGCTTCGTATACGTTTTCATCTTGCGGCTCTTTGAATGCCTCAAGGAAAGCCCTGATCGCTGCAAATACCCCACTCTGATTCATGTTGCCTCCCTACCGTAGATACTCGGTTACACGCCCCCTAAAATCCACCCAATCCTCCTCACGCACCACAATGTGAGTCTCCGTATCGTGGGGAAAATTCGTGGTCGAGTCGCCGCTGTTGATGCCTTGCTCTAAATCACGATACTCAACCGTCAAGCCCGTCTTCGTGTCGTGAATCCGAATTTGATGATCGTAACGGTCGCAATTGAGCGTCAGCCCCAACTCCAATGCCAGAGCTTCCAACTGCCGTATCCTCTTTGCCAACGGCGATGTTTCTTTAAGTTGTGGCATCTTGGGTTGCTCCACAATTCGGACAGTGAGTGGTAACTTGCAAAAAGTGTGGTGCGTCGTGGGAACATGATGCCACTACCCATTGAGAAGTCTCGGCGGCATTCTCAGTCTCCGCACAATCCTCCAAATAGGCCACCAACAAGGCTTTCTGACGCTCACTATTGGCGGCTATCACAATGAACCGTTCGTAGTAGTACAACAAGCGACTCTCACTCCACCCTTGTTGAGCTACAAGCTCGTTCACTCGCGGTATCTCGCTTGCCATCGCAGCCCTCCATTCTACCACAGGATACCCTCGCAGGATACATCCCCCCAGCAGGATATATCCTACGTCTGCTGCAACGCCCGCCAATGCCAACGCCCCACCTTGCGATAGCTTGTCGAAATGGACCGAAACCGAACCGTCTTTGTTCCGCTTGTACATAATCTTCATCGAAGTCTCTCCCACGCTCCCTTGTGAATGTAACGGGCCACGTCTTTCTTGTTCACGCTGCGGCCCCAACCAAAGAAATGATCGTAGTAGCGGTCAGCCCCAAACCCCCGCCACTCGACCGTACAATTGACGCGGTTCACTTTCGTTACCACGTAGAATGCCATACCATCCGCCACGCCAAGAGAGAACATGGCCCCCACACCAACACCATCCACCTTCTTCGCCACTTCAACAGCAGCTAAGAATTGATCTTGAACGTAAGTGCGATATTCGTCGCAACCTACTTGTCGATGGGTCTTTAAGTCATGGTGACCGAACACGGCCTTGATATCCACGACTTTTTCATCATCCGTGACTTCGTAAGCCTTGGGCAACACAGCGTCATCAATGACTAAGTTGCCCCGTGAAGCCGCCGCTTTCGCATCATCACAAAACGAACGAACGACGCCGTAGTGAGTCTGCCCCTCGTATTCAAACTTTACTTCGTGTCGCATCAGAATGTCTCCTGACCACCTAACGATAAGGTCACGCTTCCTGGTCAAGCCCGTGACGTTTTCTTTGGGCCTCAACCGTACAATGCTCCGCTACAACCCGTTCGGGAGTCCACTTCGCCTCCCACAAACTGTATAGCGTGTCATTGTTCGGGCACAAGTGGCCGACCTTTTTAGCCTTGGCAAGTCGGCCCACCTTCACCTTGAATTGGATGTAGTTCATATTACCTCCCCACGTTAGCCTTCCACACGTCGGCGGAATCTTCCATGTCATCAATCGCCCTCTGGCCAGCCAACAAGACCTGCCGATCCACAGCACCCGACGCGAACAGGTACTTCACCAACATCTGGGAGTCGAAATGGTAAAGTAACTGCAAAGCATTGAACTCCCGCTCGCTGAACTCCATGCTGTCAAACACGTAGGGCAAGAAGTGTATGTCCAACCCATTTTGACCCAACACATTCCATTGTTCGACATTGCCGTAACGACTGATGCAGCCGCCGATGCCCCACATATCCAAACTCTCCAGGTGGTTCTGCAACTCGTCTTCTTTTCTGTACGTGACGTGACACCACAGGCTGTCCTTGGGCCAAACGGGTTCCGCCCACACACAGTTCTTGTTGCGGCGGTCAGGTTTCGGATTCTTCACATCATGTTTCAGCACAAGAATCTGGCGAGATCGTAGCAAACTCATCGGTTGTCTCCTTAGTCTTTGGGGCCAGCCCAATGCCCTTCAAACAATTCCTTCACCAACCAACTGTAGAACAGGTAGTACAGGTGGTCACGCCCCTTGTCACCACGCATTCTCACCACTCGCATGAACCACTCGGTTCGATTCTCATACGCCAACTTGCACTTCGCGTCCACGCGGGCGGCGAAATCACTAACACGTTTCTTGCTGCGAATGAATTTCTTCCGCAACTGTGCATTGTGGGGATGTTCGGAACACGGTGGGTCATGGCAAACCGCCCTTGCAATCAGACTGCAAAGCAACGGTAAGTCTTCATACTCCGTCACCTTGACCCTCCGAAAGTCAGCGGGGTTCACGGAATCTTCCACCATCGGATTCGATCTCCAGCAGCCTTTGGTGGTCTTGTAACCAAGGCGAACGTGGAGATTGTACGCTTCGGCATACCGCTCAAACTCGGCAAAATCCTTGTAGCGGCTATGAAGTCGAGAGCGACTTCCCATGAGTCCAGACTTGCAACGTACTCTCATTTTTTGGTCCTCCATGCCACCTAACGCCGACTTCCGCTTTCCTGGTCACTGATACATCACCCAAATCTGAAACTGGCTTCGGTGAATCAGTTCAAATCCCTCATGCTCTAAAGTATCGGCCACAAACCCTTGCCACGTACCACGTTTCGTCCAGCCTTTTAGATTTGCTTTGTCAGCACGGATCGCCGCGTACATTCTACCACCAGCTTTTAAGTATTCAAGCCCCTTGTACAGGATATCGCGACGTTCAACTTCGTCTGGGATTACATTCAATACAACTTCAAACTGGGCATCAGGTTTAACTGGGAAATAGTAAGGATCGTATCCCGTTGCAATACAACGAGTTCGATTACTCATATTTAACAAAGTAACGTCTGTCCCACGCCCGCAACCATAGTCGAGAAGTGTTTTACCACAAAGTAGATCATGGCTCACGAGCCACTGCATAGGTTTTGAAAGTTGACGCCGAGGAATCGCCGTCAGATGCGATTTGTTAGTACACATAAAGGCTATTACCTTTAAAATTAAACCCGCTTAGTACGAAGAAACCTTGTTGCACATAATTTTTCATTACAATTTCAGCACTTAATCCTACTTTATCTTATTTTAACCTATTTCTACTACATCATACAACATTTATTCTAGTTTTTACTCAGTTTTATCCCGTGGACAAATTTCCTCACCCATTTATTCTTCATTTCAATTGGGTCCAAATTAGTTGATTACTATTTCAATTATTATCACTTATTTGGACAGATTTCCTGTAAAAATAAATGTAATAAAAATCGCGTCGTGAAGCGGCTATACACTTCATAATATCACTATTCTTCATTTAACTTCCCAAAAATAACTTATTATCACTACGCAGACACATTATTTCAGGGAGCACATTCACCAAAAATTCCCAACTTTTACATAACTTTTACATAACTTTTACATAACTTTTACATAACGCATACAAATTGCATACAAAAAGTGCAACAATTCAAGCCAATAGATAATAAAGGGGCTTCGATCCAACCCAATTTAGAGAATTGTGTTATTAACCCCTAACAAACAAACATTTAATAATCTAAACGTTTGTTATTACAAGTGGGAATTAAGCACAATTAGTCTTAGTAAGGGTTCAGAAAGAAACCTTATTCAGAGCATGGGCTTATTAAACAGAAAAGAGAGCACACTTTTCTGTCAAATGCGCAAAAGCTGAATGCGGTCTACCCACCCAAAAACACCTTTAGGGTGTAACGCGAGAGCGTTATAGAGATGGGGAGATTTTCGCTACAGGTTTAGTAGCGGCGGCTACAAGGTTAGTGCAGCGATAGTTATAGTGGGCTTGTGTATTTCGTGTTTTTACTGAGAGGGGATTTAGCGATGAAAGTAACGCTCCATCTTTGTTACAGTGACGAATCGCTAGACCAAGAAGTGGTCTTAGAGAATGTGGATTTAATTGAGATTGAGACTGGCGGGGCCAAGTATCAATTAGACAATTTCACCACGCAGACCAATCATTGGCGAACTCAGATACCGCGAGACGAGAACGAGTATGAATCGTACATTGCGGTATTGAACAACGAGCATTGTATTGAGATTGGGCCTGACAGTGTGAGTGTTGTTCAAAATTAGGGGAAATTAGAATTTGAATACCAATACCAATTCTCATTTCTAATTTCTAAAATCCAAGTTTCTCAGCCATTTTTTACAAAAAAAATGAAGACTCATTTGCTTTGAGTCTTCATTTCATTGTGTCATTTTGAGCATTTTCTATTATTTATATTCATTAGGTTGTCTCTATGGGCAACTTCTTTGGCTCATCCTTGATGTTTTATAAAAAATAATAGAAAATCAATTATTCAACATGGTTAGGTGATGGTGTATGGGTGGGGGCAGAAAAATTTAATAGGAGATATCCTATGGGATATATCCCAAGAGCTAGGATATATCCCATGAGTGGCAGGATATATCCTAGCGGATGTATCCTATTTAGAAAGGTTGAGTTTGACCTGGGGGTGGTCCTTGGGGTGGTCCTTGGGGTTGTCCAGGAGGTGGTCCTTCAGCGCCTTGGGGAGGTTGCTCGGTAGGTTGTTGGAGCATTTGTCTAGCTTGTTTAACAAAATCGAGCAAGGCTTTAGCATTTGCTTGTCCATTTTGGGCGGCTTGTTGCCAAGCGGCCATCAGGACTTGAGTAACATCGCCGCCTTGATCTTGGGGTCCACCTTCTCCAGGTTGAGGTCCAGCGGGTTGTGGTGGTGGTTGTCCTGCCATACCTGGGTCGGCGGGAGGATTTTGCATAGCTTCAACAAGTTGTTGCAACTTGAAGTCATAGATTGATTTCATGTGAATATCTCCTAAATGTAATTATTTAGGAGAGTGGGCACAAAAACAATCAATTATTTTTCCAGATCAGGTGGAATAGGGGCGGGGTCAGCAACTTGTTTAACTTCGGTAGTAGTTTTTCTTTTATTTGCATGTTGGGTTCTGAGCCAATTTCTGAAGTGGAATTCTTCGATATCGCTAGGTGGTGCGGCGATGAATTCTTTGCCATCTGGGGCGAGGGCCAGATCATCTTTTTGTTCAGGCACTTGGATAGTAGCTTGGATTTGTTGAGGTTTAGTTTGAGGTAGAGGGGCTTTAGGTGCTTCACAACCGACGACCAACAGCAGCAGGACGAGGAGTTTTTTCATGTTTTTTCCTTTCGCATGAAGTAGATAGAGAGTCGCAGGAGGTCACAAACATTTTCCAGAGTGAGATTTGTTTGGTACAATTGTTTAACGTTTCGGAGGGCAGTTTGGATTTCTGACATTTTTGCACACGGATTTGGTTTAGTGGTGCATATGATAGGATATGAGCAAAAACTTGTCAAGATTAGGTCGTCGGATTCCTCGCGATTGGGGTCACGTAGAGAAACATCCTTATGGTATTCGTTCTTTGAAAGCGATTACTGTGAACAGAAGTCTAGCGGTGCCATACACATACGATCAGGGTTTGACATCAGGTTGTGTAGCATATTCTTTACAAACGATGATGGGGATATACAACAGGAAGCGGTATGACTGTCGATGGTTATATTGTGAGGCGTGCGCAATAGACAATGATGCGGAGACTTCATGTGTAGCGGATGTAGGGACGTATGTAGTAGCTGGTTTAACGGTATTATGTGACGAGGGGGACAGGGTAGCGGGGAGCAAGAAGACGGTACGAGCGGAGGGGGTCAAATCATTTGCATGGGCGACGACGGTAGACCAGATCAGGACTGCTATTGCTGCGAACAAGCCAGTGGAATTTGGTATTAACTGGTACACGAATTTTGATACACCAGTGATGTACAATGGGAGTTGGTGGATAGGGCGTGGGGATTGGGGGAAGGTAGCTGGGGGGCACGCGATATGTTGTTTTGGGGCATCGGACAAATTACAAGCGGTGCGATTAGTAAACACTTGGGGTTCTTCTTATCCTAGAGTTTACATATCATATGATTCAATTAAGCGTTTGTTATCTGAGGACGGCGAAGCGGGGGTAGTATTAGATAGAAAAATCTGGTGATTGATAATTAGCATAATAATCAATTGGGATCATAATAAAGCTAAAGAAGAGTGCCCACAAGACTAGCAGCAGTAATCTCAGCATAGGTGTACCTCTACATCTTCTTCACATTCGATAACTTCTACATCGAAGTTAGCATTTTTTAATTTTCTAGGGAAGGTGAAAGTGATAGTATCCCATTTTACATATTGGGGTTGGATTTCGACATGTCCGCATTGCCACGATTTAGGTAGATTTCTTTTTGCGAATTTATAGGCGAGGAGAACAGTGGGGAAGAGGGGCAATTGGGTAGTATTTGCACGTATTACTAGGACGGGCACCCATTTACCTTGGGTGCATTCATTTACAATTTCTTGGCGGGACATAACGCCGTGGTTACAAACGATAGCGAATATTTTTGCACCATGCCCATGTCAAGAAGGTAGAGAGTCCGCAGCAATAAGCAACAAGAAGGAACGGCAGGAACCATTCTTTCATAATAGATTGAAAGATAGCGTCCATTAGTAGCCTCTATGTTCTCGCCAGATGAAAAGGCCGATCATACCAAAGAACCCGCAGAAGACAGTGAGGAGAAAGAAGGGTGGTCCCCATTCTGACACAACGGATTGAAAGATAGCGTCCATTAGTAGCCTTTATAGATAGCGTAAGTGAAGCAACCGCAAACAGTTACGAGAGCGCCGATGATAATGAAGGGTGGTCCCCATTCTGACATGATGGATTGAAAGATAGCGTCCATAATTTATGTATCCAAAATGGCCATAACAGCGAGGAACCCCACAATCATAAAGATAATGAGAGCGGGACCGCCCCATTCACGGATGATGGAGAACATGACTTCATCCATTTTTTTTTACCTTTCGGGGTTTATATAACACATGGACTTCAGAGTGTGGTTAGAAAGTGAAGAATTCAAGCCTCAATTTTTACAATGGGTACGAGACCCATTATGGTTAGGACATTATTACGTAAAAGTTCAAATCAGGGACAAAATATATTGGTTTGAGTTTAGTGGTCAAGGAGCATACAAAGACTGGAGCAGCCTCAAATATCAAGTTTGGAAATATCCTTGGCACGGCAAAATATTTAATAGGATGAAAAAGATAGCACGCCAAATGAAAAAACCTCCTGATTGTGTAGTACAAGTCATACCGCAGCATCCCAGACAAGGATATTTATTTTAGTTTGATTCTAGCAGAGACTTTTCTGAACAGGTCATGTGCTTGATCTTGCAGAGTGGCGGGTCGGATGGGTGTAATAGGTTCTTCGAAGACTTGTTTTAGAGTAAGATTATCGCCTCCGACGCGGATATGGGAGGCATGGAGCAGGGGTTGGAGCAAGGCCCGTCGATGGGTGATAAGGGAATAGAACAGCAGGAGTTCGGGTGGGTCTTGGATAAATTCAGCGATTTCTTCGCCAATGCCCGCAGCGCAGTTATCAGAGAGTCCCATATCAGGTTCATCGAGGATAACGACGTGTGGCACATCACGTTTTCTGGATGTTGAGATAGAGCCTTGGCAGGCGTGGCAGGCGATAGCGCCAGAGGCTTCATAGGATTCATCGCCATAGACGAAAGCGGTGTCGATACCGCCGTATTGTTTGAATTCAGGGGAGACGGCGATAGCATCGACTTTATGTTTTTTAGCATTGCCGTGGATAATTCTGCGTAGGACGGATTTACCGCTGGCATTAGGGCCAGTGATAACGAGTAGTTTATCGTGGTTGAATTGGAGATCGAGGGGGATTAGGTCTTGCCACCGATAATCCGTCTTGAGGTATTTGAACAGTTTTTTGATAGTAAGCATGGTCGGGTTCCTCCATTGAATTAACGAGGGATTGTTGTTCCCTGGTCAATTCATATCGGAGATATTCATCAAAATCTTCTTTGAGACCTAATTTTCTGAGGTAATTGTTATGAAAGGCAATGAGCCACTTAGTAAACTGAAACAATTCCTGGTCCATGTTATTCCCAGATAAATTCTTCCCAGAGGTCGAAATAACGATCTTCCCAGAGGTCCATAACGGGGACTTTTTTTCCAATACTTATAGCCATGAGCACGGTAGCGAGGCAATAGAAGTATTCGGAGACATAGAAGTATTGTATAGCATAGATTTTGGTTGGCAGGAAGAGGGCTAGGGCTTCCATACCGAGCAAGCAGAAGTAGGAGAGATAGGGCCAGGGCCGAGGGCGGATTCAACATCGGAATGTCGCCAATCGCCATGACTTAGGGCGTCAATCAATTTCCAAGTGAGGCGTACCATAGTTATGTTCTTTCATAACAGACAGCCATTCATCTTCGGAGAGAACGGGAGCGGTCCATTGCGATGCTTTATCGGCAGCATCGGGGGAATAGCCAGAGCGAAGGTAGAAAGTTCTTTCGGTCCAGCTTTCGCGTATTTTTTGAGTTGCTCTTTTTATTTGTCTTGGGGTTGGGTCTGTAGCGCGGCGGTATCCATTCCGTTTAGCCATATAGTTTCCTTTGCAAAAAACGTGGTTTTAGCAAAGGATTTCCTCCATGTCAAACCCAACATTCGATGATTTTTCCGTAGGTCAGGCAGATCATAACAATGCCGCCAACGAAAGCGATAATCAGCGTGACGGCATAAAAGTAATTGACTCCAGGCCAATCGTTGCCGCAAGTGTGATTATTGCCATATCGTACATTCACGAGCCAAAGAACGGGCATGAGTAGCACCAACAGCAGGCCGAGGCTCGCAATCGGAGTGTAATACATACGATTGGTTTTGATTTGGGGATCGAGGGGCGTAGTGGGTTCAGCGAGAATTGTGTGATATTGATTCCCTTCTTGGAGAACTCACGGGAGAGATTCTTTTCAATTTCTTTACGAACGAGATCGCGGACTTCGGGGGTATTTCTGACCAATTCATCAGCCCGCATGATGACTTTGGCTTCTTGGTCGGAGATCACGACACATTGTTGTGCCGAGTTGAAAGCCAATGCCAGGGCAGAGACGATGATTGCCGTAAACGAGAGAACGAGGGCGGCTTTGTTGTTCATTGAATGTTTCCTTCCGTAGTGAGATAGGTTTGAGGGGCAACCCAAGACTTGACCATTGGGTTATAGTTATTGTAAAGAAAGCAGGAACAGACGATCAGCAGAATGACGGCGGCGATAGCTTGAATCACGCCCCACGTCATACTTTCGTCGGATTCCTGTCTTTTTACTTTTCGGATGGAAAGGATGAGCCAAACGAAGCCCGTGATAGCGAGGACGAAGGTAGCGAGGGTGCGGCTGGTGTAATAGATTCTGCCGAAGGCGAGGGTTTCGAGTTGTTCGGGCGACATATCGAGCAAGCTGGTGGTTTCGGTTTCGGTTCCGACAGGGATGCTTTGACTTTGAATTCCGCCGACAATCGAACCCAGGATAGCGATGAAAATGAGCACGCCGAAGGCAATGAGGTACATTCTTTTCATGGGTTGGTCCTTTCACGATGTTCACGAATGGCTTGTCTTACATTTATTGGACTAAGGGTAAAGCCAACAAATGAAGGGTCAGTAACGTCAGGTGCGCATTCAATATCTTTATCTTTATCATCGCGTTCTGCCAGGAGGCAGAGCACAACATTTTCGAGATATTGAATGTAAGCGGGCAATCTCATTCCTCGTCGTCCTCGTATTCCTCATCTTCCTCGTCGTCTTTTTCCCCCAAGAATTCCTTGACTTCATCAGCCAAGTCTTCGCCAACAAATTCATCCCAGCTAACGGGCATGACATTGATAGCGTCGATGAGGGCACGAATCAGGCGTTTGGCTTTGTCGAGTTCGGTTTCCATGTTTTTCTACTCCTTGATGATTCGGACGACGGGCATGGCGGGCCAGCCGATCAGGCACAAGCAGAAGATGAGCAGTTTTCCGAGCGCATTGTAGTTCTGCTTTTCCAGATCGAGGCCCGAAAACACACAGAACCCAGCGTACAAGTAAGCAGCGGCGTACCACATAGTTTGTTCCTCCTTTGCCTACTTAACGCCGATTATTGTTTCCTGGTCAACCTGTAGAGGTTAATTTCGTTGTTTTTAACCTCTAGGAATTATCAGAACTGGACAAGTTTATGGGCTTAGTGGATGTACATTCGGGGATGAATTTCAGGTTTTCGTCATAGTGGCCGACGACTTCAATTCTGACCCCGCCTTGTTGACTTACGCGCACAATCCGTTGTCCTGGTTGGGGTTGTAGCACTTTAGTAGACCAACTGAGTTTATTTCTTTTTTCATCCTGATACAGAGAGAGGTCATTACCGAGGATTCTGATATGAATATCTTCAGCGGCTAGGTCATAGTCGGTGAAAGACTTATCGGGGTTATAGACTCTGAAAAAGTATTGTTTTGTTGCTACGTTCCAGAGAATAAAACCTTCAAGATTTTCAGTGGGTAATTCGATCATACGCCCAAGGCACCGTGAGCCTATCCTCTTCTTTTAACAATTCGCCAGCTTCCAACAATTTATCAACTATTTGTTTCAGGGGTGAAGTGAGAGCGGAATACAAGCAACCCTGAAACAACCACGCGATAGCTTGCAGTGTTATTTTTTCATTCATCTTCCACTTCCGCATTTTTCCACATTACAGCCAAGAAAGAGGCGGCATCCTCGCGGTCGATTTCATGGCGGTGTTCTTCGGGGATAATGCTCATTAAGGCATCGACCATAACATCACCATTATGGAGTTTCCGTTCGGACACCCATAGATTGACCATATCCAGCAATTTCGGATTTTGGGCAATGGCAGTGAAAGCCTCTTCGCCCATTTCGTCACGAAACAGCTTAATACTGGCAGCGATAGAGCTACCCGTGGGCTTTAATTTCGCTTTTGTTTCTTTTGCGAGTTGTTCAAAAGCCGCGTCGATACCATCGCCCAGGAATTTTTCCACTTTCATGGCGAAGGTATTGGCTCGCAATTGACGCAATAAACCATTCTTCAGAGAGCAATTCAGTTTTCATAGTTTGTACTTGTGCATTACGAAAAGCCGACCATTCTTCGGGAAGTATTTCGTTCACGGTTTAATCGACCCCTTCCACGGAGACGGATTTGCGGGCGAGATTATGAATGAAAGTCACCCAACCATCGAATCCAACTTCTTCATGGTCATCGTGGCATACGCAGCCCGTGTACTGTTTGCCTTGCGCGTAGACGCCAGAGCGTGGCGAGACTTCGGGTATGATAACAATCCTGTCTGCGTCCACGGTATGGTCGTGGGAATCAGGATGATCTTTGGGCAGGACCAAATCGCCTTTCATCACGGGGATAGTGTGAGAAGGAATGCCTTTGGTATTGGAGAACGGGAGAGTCTTGACGGGCACGATAAACCATTCGCCTTGGCGTTGGGTGCCTTTAACGCGAGCATCCTTGGGAGTCAGAGCATTAAAGGCTTGGCGGATGGTTTTGACACCTTTTACCAATTCCACGCCATAGTAGGAGCCTTCATCTTGGCCGCACAGATAGAACTTTTCGGTGCGCACGTCGCAGAACAAGACGGTCGAGGAACAATGCCACTCATCGCCGCCGACGAGCGTATAACCGAGAGGGGCCTTGAGTTTCTTGTTCTTTTTGAACAGCATCTTTTCTTCTTTGGTCAGTCTGATACGGTCATCGAAAGTGTAATCAATGATTCGCAAGGTGCCATTGACAAACAATTTGGCAGCTTCATTGGTTTGTTCATCCTCAGTGCCTTTGATTTCCAGCAATTGGGCGACACATTGAAAACTGAGAGTAGGATGACATTCGACAGGAGCATAGTCGCCCGTGGGGTTATCGCCGTTGTTGACGATCAGGAACGGGGCACTTTTGTTTTCCTTTTTCCGTTTGCCCTTGGGCAGCACGACCGCTTCGGCACCTTCATTGGCATTATCACAGCCGTACATGGAGCTACCGTAATAGATTGCACCGAGATAATGGACAACGCCACTATTGACCACAAAGACGCAATCACCAACGAAGACGACGGGCGTACCATCGAAAGACAGTTCGCTTGTGCCAGCGAAGTTGGTCAGTTGTGCCGCTTTCTTGAGTTTGTTGAAGGCTGGCTTTGAGAGATCGTAAATAGCGTCTTTGGCTTCTTGGTTTTTGAGATCGTACATTGGGGCTACCTTTCCTGATTGTGAGAGTTTAGGTTCGCCCGTATTATACCCTGGTTTTTGCGATAGTAAACTTCAGCATTACAAAACCTTGGATTCGTTCTGTGTACTGGATTGGTTCAACGACTTCAAACCCTAGTTTCTCCCAAAATCTTCTTGAATCTAAAACGCTAATAAGTTTTATTGGCAAATTATTAAAATGTTCTAAAGCCTTGTAGAATAAGGCTTTGGCTAATCCTTTGCCGCGATAGGGATAAGTGACAGCGAGGTCATGGATATAGTAACAGGTGGGTATTTGGGGCAATTGGACAAGTGAGTTAATAGGGACAATTTGGTCTAAAGTCCAGGGGTGGGAGAACAGGTAGGCTTGCATGACACCGTTATAGAACAGGCCGAATTGTGGGCAGAGGTTTATTAGCTGAACGAATTTTTCTTTTGATTCATAGAGGTCAATGGGATAGACTTCGGCGGCGATACATTCTACTGCATCAATATCATTGATGGTAAGTTGTTTAATAATTCTCATTTTATTTCAAATATTACTTTCCTTCCTTTATATTTAGCGAGTTCTTGAATGAGGACATCTTTTTCTTTTTGAAGGCTATTCATAGCATTATCGACCATTCTTTTTTTAACCATTTCATCGAATGATTTGAATGGTGGTGCTGAGAATGTAACTGTCATATCAATTTGTGAAAAAATACTAGTTTTGCTTCCATCTTTCCGCATATGAGTACGTTCAATATATTTAGTTAACTCTTTGACTGGCATGGAGTTAACGACTTCTGAATCAATAGTATTAGGAGTAACAACGGAATAAACTTTAACTGGGACTATGAAATCAGGTTCATTACTTTTTATTTTATATTCACCCGTAGCGGTGATAATCCAATTACCGTTAATAAGTCGATTAGTGGCGAAGGTGATACCAGTTGTTTTTTTATCTATTATTTCGGCACCGCAGGAGGCGACTACTTTTTCCATAACGTTGGTACGGACCATAACTCGACGTGTAGTTTCCCACTCACAATCGACGGCGTAGGAGGAGGCACATTTAATGGATACAGAGCGGGATTGAAAGATAAAAAATTTTGTAATGATTAGGGCAATCAAAGCT
>Ga0007800_10000242_pt1 | contig 23634 bp, 29 predicted proteins | sample CryBogmetaGMA14M_FD_60366 | JGI IMG/M metagenome (GOLD analysis project Ga0007800, IMG submission 60366) | Freshwater microbial communities from Crystal Bog, Wisconsin, USA - MA14M | ecosystem: Environmental > Aquatic > Freshwater > Lake | place: Crystal Bog, Wisconsin, USA | collected 2009-07-06 | reverse complement strand
GCTATGGCACCTCTTTAGATTAAACGAAATCGAACAAGTGTTACTACACTAACGCGGAGTGATTCATTCGTGTTCTCAACCCGTTGCAGGTGAAGACCACCCCCATTTGGAAAACTCCAGATTAAGTCTCCTTGTTCAACAAATCGAGCACCAGAGGGATCGCTTATATATCAAGACCTCTCGCGCTCACTGGCGAGTAACCACTAATCGCTGTGCATGTCGACATGCGCAGGTTAGGCCGCATTGTCCCTGGTTACTTTTTCTTTATGTATTGGACTGCCTCTATGCCTTCAAAGTCTTCGTCCTGAGTCCAGACCATAGCATCGTGAGCACGCGCGGTCGCCAAAATGATGCTGTCTGCCATTGGTAGCTTCAACTCGGCTGAGGTCTTGGCCGCACTGAGTGCCAGCGTCGTGTCAAAGTCTATCACTTGCCCCTGCACCATAATCGCTATAGCTTTCAGGGCATCATCTTCGCTACTTTGCTGTAAGATACGCTTGAAGACTTCGTACAGAATGATTGAAGGAGTAATCAACTCCCGTACGTTTTCAATCGTGGGTGCAAAAAAGTCTGCGTTGGGCCCATCGGCGAAATATTCCAGCCATCCGGATGAATCTACGACGTTCATACGCGGTCAGACTCCCTATTGATAGTGGTATCAATGCCCTTGAGAAAACCGCGCATTTTTTCCGGAGGTTTCAAAGGAATTAGCTCGATTCGGTCTTCGTATCGTATGACCTGAATTTTTTGACCTGGACGAATGTTCAGTGGTTCTCGGACTGCACGAGGAATGACGACTTGAAACTTTGGTGAGACCACTACCGTTTCCATTTTGCCTCCTATCGATAAGCACCCCGTAATACGCCCTCATTTCTATCTAAGCTTTTGTAGCTAGTCCCTGAATCTGTGGACACCTTACTTGTACCGCTTCTCATAAGTCTTTTCTCATAAGCTGGAAGTCCCCGAAAGCAAGAGATGAAGTCTTCAGTGAGTTGGGATTTCACAGATCGTCGAATCCAATTTGCTTTTTCCTGCCGGTATGATATTTCAGCATGGCTTTCTCTGCCAACTGTGCCAACTTCTCCTGTGAGCTATCCAGTGTGCTGTCCCAGCTAGACTCCCATTCGATTTCCTCGAGCAATTGCTGGGCAAGCTGATCTTGGAGGTCGTCGGGAAGCTTGGACAACTTTTCAAATGCCTGTGTGAGAAGCTTGGTCATGTGCTGCACCTCTTGGCGGAAAGTTTACCCTTATCCTAAAATCACGTCAACAAGCATTGAGTACTCAGAATTCAGTGGCACCGGAGGACAACTTGATTTTGTGAGAGGGGCCTTCGATTCCAAAGGCGGCAAGTCCATCATAGCATTTCGCTCCACAGCCAAAGACGGAAAAATCTCTCGAGTCGTTCCCCGTCTCGAGCGAGGAGCAATGGTCACCGTGCCGAGAATGGATACCCATTACCTCGTCACCGAATATGGAACAGCCTGCCTGAAAGGGAAATCCGAACGGGAGAGGGTTCTCGCAATAATAGACATTGCACATACGAAGTTCAGAGACGATCTTATTCGGGAAGCCCAAAACATACGGGTTCTGTAGAAACGAGGAGACCGAATAATCAGGTGCCGCGCGAACGCTTGTATGTCAAGAACTGACCGTCGGGCGGCCTCTCTAGGGGCTCGAAGCATGCTGAACATAAGTGGCGGTGTTAGCGGCTTAAAAGTTTTGTTGCACAAGTTTTTCGCGTAGAAACTCCGGGGCAAAGTCTGCGCCATTCTCCCAGGAAAGAGTGTTGTAACGAATCAGAAACCGACGAAAGAACTTCAAATCCTTGCGAAGCTTTCCTTTCATGATAGGCCCTACACTGACAACACAGAGAGATCACTCACTTTTCAAGATCTGACGTTGTTTTCCTTTCCGTGTCCGACATTTCATGGACTGGTTCTTCGACAACCTTACCGTCTCGCCACAGCACTACGTAACCACAGGTTTTCAGCGCTTCGCGGCAAGCCCTGACGGCCGCACGATGCAAGGCTGCTTCAGCGCCGATGAAGTCTGGATCCCGAATCCAACCTTCTCCCCTCTTTTTTGGGCTACTTGTCATGGCTTGCGTCCCTCCTCGAGAAGCACCGGAAAACTTCCGGAATTGTCGTACACGACCCATTCATCCAACAATGGTTTGTATAGTCGCTCGAGATTACGCAGACCAGCAGCCAGTTCGGGTCGAACATAAGAGAGAGAAATTCAAGTGCGGCGGGATCCCGTTTCTTCGTTTTGACTCAAGGTTCCGGCTATACTGAATCTTCTGAGCCTGGGACCATCTCGTTCGATCCCTCAGCGGTCGAGCGAATTAGCCATGGCATCCCGTGGTTTCAACGCTATTTGATAAAAGAAGTTGCCTTGAGTTGACAGAAGGCTACACTGTCGTACAATTATTGCATGATATTTTTAGAGAACTAAGACAGGGGTCTAACGAATGAGATATGGTGTCTGCGGATTTAGCGGGATTTTATCGAACAGCAAGATGGAAGGGTTCAAAGAGGTAACATGATTCACAAAGATCTTAGCATTCCGGGGGAACGTATTGAGGCTTTCTGTCTAAAGCACCACATCAGAAAGATTTCTCTTTTTGGATCGTGCCTGCGTGAGGATTTTGGTCCTGAAAGCGACGTAGATTTTCTTGTCGAGTTCGAGCCGGGTCGTACTCCTGGTCTGATCAGAATCACGAGGATGGAGATGGAATTGTCCGAACTTCTCAACGGACGCAAGGTTGATTTACGGATGCTCGGTGATTTGAGCCGGTATTTTAGAGAGGAGGTTAGGGCCACAGCTATCCCACAATATGAGCATATTATTCCCCAGACCTGAATAGCTTTGCCGACAAATGAAGTCATGTCCTGAGATGTCAGTGAACCCCTGAGTCTAGGGGCACCCTACTTAATTCTTCATAGGTGGGGCGAATTATAGATATTCTCAAAAGTTTTGTCCGATTGGCGGAGTGTTTTGAGTATCCGTCCTCCTGGGAGCGCAGGCTTCCAGCCTGCACTGTGTGCTGCCGGTTTTCCTGCAGGCAAGATGCCGACGCTCCCAGGTAAAACGCGAAAATTTTTGAGAAGCCCTATAAGTACAGTGTCCTCCTCTTCCGATTCAACAAATCTCATCGAATACCCATGATTTACCGCGACAGGTGATCCCAAATTGAAACTCCGGAATAGGCTAAAACGTATTCGGGAAGCCACCAGTACAAATTACTGACGGCCACACTGGAAAGAAAAATTTTCCAGTCGCGTTTCGTGAAACCGTTGAATTGATACGCTCCTTGCCGCAGGCAAAGTACGGTGTAGAATGCGTCAAATTTCATTGAAAGAAAGAAAAACACTATCGTATCGGTTTTCTTCAACATTGATGCGATGAATTCCCGTGGCCCGCTATGTCCATGGAACTCTCTCATACCGTTGACTGTTGCCTTGATGGTTTCAATGGCGAGCCAATCGGTCTTGGTCCAATCATATAGCCTGATACTGCCATAACACAATAGACACGATACCACGGTCATCACGAGCCCGCCGTTCAAGATGCCGAATTTCCACATGACAAACGGGTATAGCAAGTAATCGAATGCATGGGGAAAAACTCGATCTGCCATGATGCCAGTACCCAAGCTCCAAATCCGCAATTCTGGCAATGTACTTCGGAAGCCTACCTAACCTTGATTGAAAAGCCAAGAGTTGACCGAATGGAGTGGATTCTCACGGGAGAGCGTAAAAGCATCAAGGGTGAGGGGTTATGGCAATAATCGTTAGGTGACCTTTTTCAGGTCCGTAGCCCCAAAAGACGCGGTACGCTGAAGGAGTACCATGTTGGGCATAAGCCTCAAAGACCTTTTCATTAATGTCGTATGGGTGCTGAAGGGACCTGAATTCGTGGGTATGAAGACCGGGGTGTCTCGGGTTTTCCAACAGTAGATCGATGCACTTCTTGACTTGCTTGAAAAGCCCCTCTTGTTTAGAAGATTTTTTCTTTTTCGACAACTTTCGAGCCTTTAGCGCAGCCTCCGCCTTCTCTCGGAGATCATAATAGACATCTGATGCCTCCGGGGTCCAAACAGGAGTAAAGGTCATTACTGATTCTCGATCTCATCTACTAGTGTCTGGTCCCCGACAAGATCTGGTGTAGACTCACTGAACCGTCGGGCTCGGGCCTGTTCCAGTCCTCTTAATACCGATTCCTTGGCATCAAGGTTTTTATACAGCCAGGCTTCGCTTTCCGGTATGCCAATGGTGAGTTGGAGTTTGATTTCGGTCTCGTTATTCTCTTCCACTAAGAAAGTCTTTCTAGCGAATTTCTTGCCGAGAGTTATCCGGCCCTTTGAATCTGCCATTCTTGTAATCATTGTTTTTTCTCCTTGGGAGGAGAGTAGCTTAGTTTCCTGGCTGGATCAAGGTTCCATAAAATCTTGGGAGACGTTAATTCATCATCTGCGCCAGCAATTCATTCTTGAAGCCCTAAGGGTTTCCCAGCAACATGCAAGGCTGCTTCAGTGCCGATGAAGTCTGGTATGAACATGATATATCCGTATACACTGGGTTCTTCCATCTCGCTTGTCTCGTGACCACCATGACGTGGCTATGATATTTGAAACCTGCTCCAGAGATTCCGGACTTCTCGTCTACCCTTGACGACTTCCCATACTATTTCGGGATGAGTCTCAGCAACTTGCAATAATACTCTGGCAGGTCCTTTGGGTGTTCGGTGACCTTGTTCCCAGTTTTCGAGAGTTCTTGGACTGATTCCAAGCATTGAAGCAAACTGGCGCTGGGAAATACCTAACTTGAACCTGATGGACTTCACATCCGGCTTTTTCTGAACTGCGAAAACGCGAGATGGTTCTCTTTCCCCATGCAGTATTGCCATCCCTTCCTTAACGCTTTCCACCAATTCATCGAAGAGTTCTTTTCTCATTCTTCGTGCTCCACTATCCTGCGAAGAATTCTACGTTCTTGAGAAGATAGGTCATCTCCTTCACTTTTCGGGTACATAAACAATAAGAATATTCGCTTTTCCTCCTGTTAGCGAAGTGGCTCGAGGTCCGGCATCCCGGCCTGATTGGAGTTCACCGCCATTCTCGTCGATAATTTGGAGCCGAAATAGTCCATCACTGAGGACTGATTGCATGGCACCATAGAGTCGACATACTTGTTCCTGAGACGCCTGATCCTTCCAAGGGATTTTTCGAAGCGCTCCGGTGAAATCTCGCCATCACGGAGAGCCTCCATGATTCTTGAGCGAGCCGAAAATGCTTTTTCCGGGGAATTGCAAATGAGCAGCAGGTCGGCTCCCGCAGAGAAGGCCCTAAGTGCTGATTCTTCGGCTGAGTAATGACTCGCCACAGCTCCCATATCGAGATCGTCCGTGATGACAATTCCTTGATAACCAATTCTTGTGCGAAGCATCCCACTGATCACGGCAGGCGACAAAGTCGCCGGAAAACATGGGTCCAGAGCTGGGAACAGAACGTGAGCCGTCATTACCATGTCGACCTGCATGTCCACAGCGACTTTGAACGGGACCAGATCACAGTTCTCAATCTGATCAACAGATCGATGATCCACGGGTAGATCATGGTGTGAATCCACAAGAGTGCCCCCATGACCAGGAAAGTGTTTGCAGCAGGGGATGATTCCTTCGGATCGCATGGCCTCAATGACAATCTTTCCCATGGTCGCGACTGATTGCGGATCATGGCCGTAGGACCTATCGCCTATCACAGATGATCCAGGATCGCAGGCAGGGCCCAGGATATCGAGTACAGGAACAAAGTTCGTGTTAAATCCAACAAGTTTTAATTCGTGTGCCGTAATAGATCCGAATAAACGCACTGCATCATCCGGGTGATCAGAGAGAGCAAGATCCAGCGCCGGAGGGAAAACGGTGAAAGGAGTATTTAATCGGCGTACACGGCCGCCTTCCTGGTCCACTCCGATGAAAAGACCCTCAGATCTCGTATCCAGAGCATGGCGCTGAAGATCGTGAGTCAGTGTTGCAGTCTGAAATGGATCCTGGATGTTTCTGGAAAAAAGAATCAAGCCGGAGGGATTAAGATCATCGATCATTTCGCGTAGTTCATCCGTGAGACTAGTCCCTCGAAATCCTACCCAAAACAGGCGGCCGATCGCTCTTCGGTCCACGAAAACCTTTCAATAGAGAAGGGTCCTACTGGGAATAAGTTCCGGCGATCTTCCCGTTAAAAATAGCTGTGCAGTCCGGGCAGATAGTTTACTCCGAAATAGGTAAATAATACTGCCATGAAGCCGACAACGGACAAGACAGCAGTTCTCCCGCCAGACCAGCCCCTGGTAACCCTTGCATGAAGGAACGCTGCATACACGAGCCAAGTGATGAGAGACCACGTTTCTTTGGGGTCCCAAGACCAGTAAGTGCCCCACGCATAATCAGCCCATGCGGCACCAGTGACAATTCCTAAAGTAAGAAGTGGAAAACCCACCAGCACTGACCGGTAAACGATATCATCCAATATATCCATTCGAGGAAGGTAGGTTGCAGCAGATTGTGAGCCCTTGGCCAGCAACAATATGACTGCGGCCACAAACGAAGAGGTAAAGCCGGCGTATCCGAGGAAACAAGTTATGACGTGTGCAACCAGCCAGTTCGATTGAAGTGCTGGGATTAAGGGCTTAATGTTTCCGTCCACAAGAAAAGTGGAGGCCATGACGAGAAACACCAAAGGGAGACCGAACACTACAATGATATCCGCGCCGAATCGGAACCTAACAACGAGCAGCGCCAGCGCCATAGCCCAAGCAAAAAACACCAACGACTCGTAAAGATTGGACAACGGAGCATGTCCGATTCCTAACTGGTAGGATTCTATCCATCGGAAAGCAATAGCACCCGTATGCAATCCCCAGATTGTTATGAATAATACTGCTGCAATTATGAGAAAACGCGATTTGGCGCCTCCAACAATGTATGCCACGAGGTAGACAACCGCAGTTGCCATGTAGCCGAATGCGACCAAAGTGTTAAGTTCTGTGCTTGTCATAAAAAAAATTCCGGAGAAATCTGCCTAGGTTAATTGACCTCGCAGAGTTTAGTGAACCCGAATCAATTATCCTGCAAGGCTTGTCGCACCTTCATTTCGACCGTCTCGCGGAACTCTCTGCGCATCTTACGGCTCCGGCCCGAAATCCCTATTTCAGTGCGACCGGCTTCGCCGGTTATATCGATATGTATTCGTCGCAAGTTGGTAAAAAGGCTGATAAAAAGACCAAGAATCAACAGCGCGCAGCCCACCCACACTACTTGAGCGCCCGGGTCGTAGCCGATCTGTAGTCCCGTGGCATACAGCGGTTGATAATCGAGGAAACGAATTTCGATGCTTCCCAGAGTCACCGGAGCAGAATCTTTTCGGAATAGTTTTATCGTCCTGGGCTGCTCCCCCGATTTTTCTACGCTGATTTCAACTCCGGCTCCTCTCTTGGTGGCACCCGGATCGAGGCTTATTAAGCCGATTGTATATTCAGTCCCAGGCACCATTACTGTTGAGTGCGGCTGCAAAACGAGATCGGTTGTTTCTCCATGATCTGAGACACCCAGTTTCACCTCCTTTATTCCAAGGAGGCGATAGTCTGACTGGTAAAGAGATATTCCTTCGAATGTAAGGGGCTGATTCACCCTGATCGCACCTTTAGCTTCCTCTGTGGCGTTTTTAAGAATTCTGACGTCGCTCCTAAATTCCTTGGGTTCTCCGGTAGGGTAGCGCACGAGCGTAAATCCTTCCAAGGCAATATCGAACGAGAGGCTTGCGACTTGTCCCGAGGGGATGAGCGTAAATCTGTTTCCGCTGGTCCCTTCCTTAATCTGAATAGTCCCCTTGAAGCCGTAAGCAAGACCGATGACCGCGCCGAGAAGAATAATGATTATGGCTATGTGGATTAATGGGAAACCCAATAGATATATTCTGTGCTTTGACCAAACTATAGTAATCCGGTCACCCTTTTCTGAGATCTGGGGCGAGATTCGCAGGATTCGATTGATGACCAAAACAACTGTATCGCAAACTTCCTTGAGAGGCCTGGATACAGAAAGTCCGAAGCTGAAAGAATTCTTTTCGGAGCCTCCAGCCCACTCCTGGGGAATTACCCGTAATCTCCGGATGAGGCATCCCACAAGGTTCAGGGACAAAAGAACCAACAAAAGCACAAACCACCAGCTACGATAGACCTTGTGAAGATCAAGAATTGCAACTAAACGGTAAGAGAATGATCCTGCCGATTGACGGATCTGATCCAATGCAGAGTCCTGGGGAATAACCGTACCAATGATCGAAACCGCCGCAAGAAGAAAAAGAAGAGCTATGGCGGTTCGGACAGACGTAAAAAATGAGCCGATTGAATCAATAAGGGATTTTTTTTTCGTGGAACCAGACTCCACGCTCTTGGGTAAGTTCATCGATAGTCTTCTCAAGGGCAGCCGGTTTTTCCAGGCTTGACCTGTACGGTAGTCCTTGCAATATTGTTGTCACGTGGGCAGACTCTCGGGCTTTCAGAACCGAAAGCCAGCACACGGCTGTGTGCTTAAGTATTCATGTCTATATCATTTATTCATGAAATTCAACCGCGCAGGAGCCTCGGAAAAAGACGCCCTGCTTTTTGCAAAAAAGAGTGAGGATTATATGAAAAAACAGGTGGTAATGATTATTGCCGTCGCTACTGTCTTATGGTTTTCCGGACCAGTATTGAGCGGGGAGGCGGAATGGAATGATCTCTGCTCACGAGTGCAGGAGAACATCAAGGTCGGAAAACTGCCCGATGCAGAGGCAGACGCTAAGAAATCGCTGGAATATGCAGAAAAAACCTTCGGCCCTGATGATGCCCGCACAGTCAAGTCTTTGATTATCCTAGGTAATATCCACAAGGACCAGGGTAATTTTGAAGAATCAAATACCCTGCTGAGAAAAGCCTTGATATTAAACGAAAAAAGAGTCGGCCCTGATGACCCTGAAGTCATTGAATCGTTAAACAGTCTTGGGTCGTTGCTTCAAGTCCAAAATAAGATTTCTGAAGCTGAGCCTCTTTTCAGGCGCGCACTTGACATTGACGAGAAAAAGCCTTCCAAGAACCGCTTGCCTGTGGCGGAAGTGGAGGAAAGCCTCGCTTTACTCCGCGCAAACGAGGGGGACTTTGCTCAGGCTGCTAAACTACTGGAAAAAGCAGTGATGGAAAGAGAGAAAAGTCCCAGTCCAGAGTCGGAAGATTTTGCGACGTGCTTGAACAATCTCGCGTCGATTTACGCTCAACAAGAGCGATACGACGACGCAGTTTCCTTGCAGGAAAAGGCTTTGGGCATTTTGAAAAAGGCTGCTGGTCCCGATACCTTGGCATCAGCCTTGTTTACTCAAAATCTTGCCGGATTTTTAATACTTTCAGGAAAAAACGAAGAAGCAGAGGTCCTGTTGAGCAGTGTGCCGTCAATCTTGGAAAAGAACCTTGGTCCACAACATCCTGCAGTTGCAGAGGTGTTGTTCGAGCTTGCAGAACTCAATGAACAGATGGGAAACAGTAAAAAAGCCGAGGAATTCCACAAACGCGCATCTGCCCTTCAGTCAAATACACAAAAGCAGAAACCCTGATGCCTGGCGATAAGTCGGATCTGAATTCACACGTGATGATGAGGATTCGGTCAGCCTATTTTATTCAGCCTCGTCGACGGATGGATGTACCTCGCATGACGGCCTTGCGCCTTTCTTCCGGGATTCTGGTGAAATGGTCCACAGCCGCTATGACAATGTCCCTGGGAGTTTCACCAAGCTCGTGGGCGAGTTTGTCGACCTCCACCACCAGATCATCCGGTAATATAATCGTTGGGTCCATGTTGGATTGGTCGAGCATGAGCGATCTCCAATGTGCAGGAAATTTATGGATAACTACAGGAGGCGGATGGCTTCAGGACGATTTCTTTGAATCCCCATCCATTTTGTCATGTTTAGAAACTCAAGACAGAGGCTATCATTATGGGCGGGTTAACGCACTTTGACGAGAAAGGCCAGGCTCTCATGGTGGACGTGGGGGACAAACAAGTGACGGCCAGAGAGGCAGTGGCTCGTGGCGAAGTCCGTATGAAACCTGAAACATTGGACTTGATCCTGGGTGGGGGAACGAAAAAAGGCGATGTCTTAGGCGTTGCCAGGGTTGCCGGTATCATGGGTGCAAAAAAGACCTCTGACCTCATACCATTAGCCCATCCACTCCCGCTCAGTTCCATAAAGATCGAGTTTATTCCAGACAAAGATCGGTCCCTCATAGAAATTGAAGCTAAGGTGAAAGTGTGGGCTCGAACCGGGGTTGAGATGGAAGCCCTCACAGCAGTTTCATGCGCTGCACTGGCCATTTACGATATGTGCAAGGCAGTTGACCGCGGTATTATCTTGACGGAAATCCGTCTCATGGAAAAGAGCGGTGGTCGGTCTGGCCATTTTCTGAGGGAAGGGGTCAAGGAGGAATTGTAGTGGTTGATGAAAATTCATTTGAAATCACTGAACTTTCCAGAGATGAACTGCTTGGATTAACCGGGATTTTTTTGGGTGACGTGCTGGCACATTACGGAATGTGGTTCACGGAGACTGTACACAGTCGAGGGGTAGAAAAAGCCGTAGAACTGGAGCATCGTGTTTTGCTCAGTTACTTTCCTCTTGTTTTGAGAAGACTCGCTCCCCATTTCGGAATCGAGATCAAAGGAGATATTCCATCCTTGCTTGAAAAGAAATCAAGAGAGGAACTCGTGCTCCTGATACAAGACATAGCCAAGACCTGGGTGACAGGTGACGGTCTCTGGTTTCAGGCGGTTGAGAGTTCAACTGGGATAGACGCTGCAAAGCTGATTAACGACACTTGCTGGTCCCATTTTGCCCGAATGGAAGCCTATAAGATTCTGCAGTACTTAAAAATATCTCATGGTGGTGGACTTAACGCTTTAAGAAAAGCCTTGAGATTAAGGATCTACTCCACCATCAACGGCCATCGCACTGCCTGGGACGACGACGGGTCTCTCATATTCACGATGGAAGAATGTCGTGTCCAAGGCTCCCGCAGAAGGAAAAAAATGGAGGATTATCCTTGCAAATCAGCCGGCCTAGTAGAATACTCCCAATTCGCCATAGGAATAGATCCGAGGATAAAAACGGACTGCGTCTGTTGTCCTCCTGATCCTTCACCCAAAGAAGAATTCTGCAGTTGGCGTTTCACAATCTAAACTATTATAGCTTCAAACAGGTCGTACTGTTTGCATCTACCAGTTGAAGACTGTGTCTAATTCCTCATCTGTCACCTTAAATTTGATGTTGTGCGGCGGAAGCGCATCATTTATGAAAAATTCCGGCAGACGATCATGAGCTGCAGTAAAACCTGCCTCTGTATTAAAGTCTCGCTCGGCTTTAAGAATGGATTTTCCCAGTGCCGTAACATCTTCAGCAGTCAGATTAAGGCCGTAAAATCCGTTAATCATGTCGATTAGAGCTTGAAAGGTCTCAGGTTGATCCATAATCGCAAAGGCTATGAAAAGGCACATACCTGTGGCGTCGATGGCAGCGGTGGCGATCTGGAGATTTCTTGACAATTCCACCTGTCCATCCGGCGATAAAGGATTCACCTGTCCCCCGACGTTAAGAATATTCGTGGCCACAGCATAGCCGGCAGTATGGTCCGCCCCCATGGGGCTGGTTGCATAGGTGACACCTATCCCCTGGACAGCGCGTGGATCGTAGGCAGGCATGGCCTGGTTTTTCACCACGGGCACTCTTTCCACAGCGAATGCTTTTCCAGTTACCGCAGCTCCATTGCCCAGGATTCGGCCAAGATAGGTTCCTTTTCCAACTTCATGAACCATGTTTATTGCCGCATCTGCATCGCCGAACTTTGCAAGGCCGGCTTCCATGGCCACGCCAATGCTAGCACCCATTTCAATGGTGTCTACCCCATAATCGTCGTCCAGACGGTCCAGCATGGCTATGGCATCCAGGTCGTCAATGCCGCAGTTTCCCCCGTGGGCCCAAACCGTTTCATATTCAGGCTGTTTGGTGAGGTACTTGCCGTACTTGTCCATATAGATGCCGGAACATCGAATTATGCAGCCTCTATGACATCCGTGAGTCGCCGAACCACCGCGCTCAACCTCGACAGCCGCTTGAGTTTCGCCGCTAATCTTGGTATGTCCCTCGAATCGACCCCACATGAAGTTGTGGGTGGGATACCCTCCAGCCTCATTCAATACGTTGGTAAGGACATTAGTTCCGTATGCAGGAAGACCTTCTCCCGTAACCGGATGTTTTTTGATGCCCTCAACCCATCTCTTGTTCGCCTCCTTGAATTTATCAGGGTCTTTGGGGGAGCGCATAGTCATTCCGCTGTCATCCAACACAATGACCTTCACGCGCTTGGCGCCCATAACAGCGCCGACGCCGCCTCGCCCAGCATGTCGAGTTGGACGCCCCTCCATATCCGTGCATGCGATCGAAGCAGAAGACATTTTCATTTCACCGGCTGGGCCGATGGACATGCAGGCTACCTTATCCCCGAATTCTCGCCTCATTTTCTCAACCAAATCGTAGTTTCCAAGCATCTTGAGGCTGTTGTCTACAATAATTTTGACTCCGTCTTTGTTTATAAACATTTTGTAAAGATTGTCGTCCTTGGGTTTGCCCTCAAGGACTATCGCCGCATAGCCAAGCCTCGCCAACACCTGTGATGCCATACCGCCTGCATTGGCTTCCTTTATTCCCCCGGTGAGTGGACTCTTGCATCCTACAGAGAGTCGTCCCGACATTGCTGCCACGGTCCCACTCAGGAGACCCGGTGCAAAAACAAGCTTGTTGTCGGCTCCGAGAGGGTGACACAAGGGCGGCACTTCCTTGGAGACTAAAGTCGAAGTCAAACCCCTGCCTGCTATTCCGGCATAAGCCCCGACGGGAACGGCTGTATAGGTAGGGCCTCCATCAGCTCCCATATTAATTCTCAAGATCTTTTCCATGAGCTATCCTCTCTCCCCTGCTATCGCTACATTTTTCATCAAGTTGAACGACGAAGGTGGTCGCACGAACCAACGCCGCTGTGAAACAAACTTATTTGCCTTACCTCATGCTAATCTTAGGGGTGATGGGAGTCAAGAGGAAATAGAGCGAAACAATAATAATATTTAGTAGTTATGTCGTGGTAGACATAATCGGAATTCTCGTTTCACACACCGTATTATAAGTTTCTCCACATGACGGGTGGCATAGCTGAATAGCGTCAACCACCGGCAATAGGAGGAAAAACAGCAATCCTATCTCCGTTGTGGAGCAAATGATCTTCCATGGCATGGCGACCATTCAAGAAAATTATTTTTGGAGAATCAAGGGGCACTTGAAATCTTTCGAAAAGACTTCTAATAGTGGTTCCTGGGGCCATCTCTACGAAGCATGAATTGCCCGAGCTTTCCTCCGGTAAGAGATGCGCAAGGGACGCGTAGAGAATAAGCTGAATCTTCATGGGTGGCACTGAGTACCTCTAATCTTATTTGCAGTAAGGCCGGCTTCCTGTATGACCAGTTTCAAGGGTATTCTTTTCTCTAAGGCAATACGCTTGCAGTCCTCGTATTCAGGACTGACGTTGATCACATTTCCCTCTAGTTGTGCGATCTTAAACTTCACCGGACCATACTGGGTCTGAAACTCCTTTATCGATCTGTAAGCCTTGACTCGATTATCCTCTCTCCATCTCAATCCAATCGTAGTGGTTTCATTCATAAGGAACTCTGCAATTGTGTCCTTCATATCAGGAAGACAAATGATGGTCAGCAGCGTTCCGGGACGGTTCTTTTTCATCTGTACGGAAGAGAGAAAAACATCGAGGACTCCCATGCCGAGGAGCTTCTCAATAAGGTAATCATAGATCTGGGGATTCATATCGTCGATATTAGTTTCCAGGACAGTAACACGTTCCACCAGGTAACCATCAATTGAGCCGGTCTCATCACCAATAAGCACCCGGAGAAAATTCGGGATAGGAACATCCATGGTGCCTGAGCCGTACCCGATTTTTTCCACAATCATTTTCGGTATGGGACAGAAGCCGGAGGCGATCGTAGTGAGAATAGCGGCGCCTGTAGGGGTCAGCAGTTCTCCTTGAATTCCGGTAGAATAGACAGGTTTACCTTTGATCAGTTCTGCAGTGGCCGGCGCAGGAACCGGTAGAGTCCCGTGAGTGCATTCAACCAGTCCGGATCCAAGGTGCAACGGGGAGCAATAGACTCTTTCTATTCCCATGGTCTTAAGCCCAACCACTGAACCGACTATGTCGATAATGGCATCAATTGCGCCGACTTCATGGAAATGGATTTCTTGGATCGATACTGAGTGAACCGTGGCCTCTGCTTGGGCCAACCGCTGGAAGATTTTTCGGCTTGTCGGCTTGACTTCGGGATCCAGGTCGCTATTTTCAATAATTTCTTCTATGTCGTTAAGATTGCGGTGCTCGAAACTTTGTCCTTGCTCCACCGACACCACGGCAAGGGTTCCCTCTATGCCCTTGCGGATGGTCTTCTCGACTCTAATTTCGTAATGAGACAAACGAAGTTTGGCGAGTTCGGATCGGAGCACATCAGCACTTAGCCCCGCATCCAGCAGGGACCCTAGTATCATGTTTCCTGCAGCCCCGGCAAAACAGTCGAAATAGGCTATTCTCATAAACGCGCCTTGGCGGTGTTGGTTTTCAGCTTCGGATTCCGAAGTGGGGAAACAAGAGCCTGGATTTTGCAATTGGCCAGTCTAGGATTGATCCCCTATTGAGTTTCCGCAGGATCTCATTCATTGAGTTTTAACAATGGGCTGCCGCTGGTACAAATTTACCCATCGGTTATGTTCCTGAAGGCTGTTTGAGAATTGATGACTCCCGTCGTTCTTAGCTACAAAATAAAGGTAATCGACGTCTGCCGGTTCAACTGCAGCAATGAGCGAGGCCTTTCCGGGATTACCTATAGGGCCAGGAGGCAAACCGTAATTTTGGTACGTGTTGTAGGGGTGCTTTCGGTCAAGATCCGCTCTTGTGATTCTGGATCCCATCGATTTTATTCCGTAAATCACAGTGGGATCTGATTGAAGTCGCATGTTGATGCGCAGTCGGTTATGAAACACTGCCGCGACAAGAGAGTGTTCCGACGCGAGGGCCTCCTTTTCTATGAGTGAGGCCAAGGTAACGACTTGCAGAGGAGACCACCCGTATTTTTCAGCAGTGAGCCGAACATGTTTGTCGTAGACATCCTTGAATCTTTGAACCAGCCTCCGAAGAATCAGTTTTCCGTCACCTTTTTCCGAAAGCCTGAAGAAGTAAGTGTCGGGGAAAAGATAGCCTTCCAATGAGGCCCCTTCTAGTCCCAGTTCGTTAAGGAAGACTTGATCCCTGGAAGCAGCCAGAAGGTCATCTCGAGTCATGATTCCTGTTTGGTGAAAGAGTTCCGCGATCTGGAAAATGTTGTATCCTTCGGGAACCGTAACAGAAAGCATCAAGGTCTTACCTGAAATCAACAGATCGAGTACGTCTCCAGAATCACTACCGGTTTTCAACATGTAGTCACCGGCCTTGACGTTGCGCTGCTCACCACGAATCAAGGCCACGAGCTTGAACACGAGCCGGCTTCGGATAATGCCATTGTCTTGCAGTATGGTACCGACTTGGGTAAGAGAGGCTCCCTTAGGGATCGTAACTATGGTTTCACTTCCACCAGCTACCTCCGGGCCTCCTCCTTTGAACTCGCTCAGAATACCCGGAACTCGCGTGTAAGCTGCGTATCCGGCAACAAACAAACCGCTGAGAATAACAACCACGGCAAGACACTTAATTACAGTAAAAAATGGAATTCTCATGACTATGGCAAATCCTTGAAGCTTTGCCTGTCCAGATAGCCCTGGAGTATTATTACTGCAGCAACCTTATCAATCACCTTGCGTCTCTTCGAACGGCTCATATCAGCTTCCAGCAGGATTCTTTCGGCCGCGACCGTCGAAAGACGCTCGTCCCACTCTTTCACCGGAACCTCCACCCTACTGCTGATCCGTTCCATCATTTTCTTAATTTTTTGTGCCTGGGGGCCTTCGCTACCATTCATGTTGTAGGGCATTCCTACTACAATCTCTTGGATCCCATAATCTCCTACTAGTGCCACGATGCGTTTTAGATCCTCTTCCGGACTAGTACAAGTGAGGGTTTCCAACCCTTGAGCCGTGAAGCCCAACTCGTCGCTCACTGCTAGCCCAATCCTTTTTGAGCCGATGTCTAAACCTAGAATGCGCAATTGGTGAAAACTGCCTCCACTCACAGACGTAAAGACGGTCAAAAGAATAAATACGTTTAGCCAGTTATGAAATCACTGTCAAGTTCGATATGCTCAGAAGTTTGATGGCACGACCTCGTGCAAGTACAGGGGACCTACTTCTCCTGACCCAGGTTTCACATCAGTACAAAAGCTTTCGGAGGGTAAGCGACAAACAACGGGGAAGATGCCGGATTGCATCCAATAAATCAATAAGTTGACACAAACTTGCCCCTTCATCAGTCATCTTTCTTCCCTTGAAGCTTTCCGTCCAACGCACCTGCGATTTCAAGTATGTAACGGATGTCATCTTCATCTGTATATGCAATACATTTGTCAGTCTTGAAGGGAAGTTGATGATCCGAGACATGCTGAGGAATTCGTCCGATCCTGTTTGTCTTGTTAAGGTGGATGGGCAATGGTTCTACAGCCTCATTTGTAAATAAAACTAAGTTCTCCTCATCCGACATCAGGAACAGACCGACAACTGCCATGTCTTTTTTGCCGAAACGTTCCTTTATACCTTTCTTGAGTGCTGCTGTGAGTCGGGGAAGTCTGGATCTGATTTCAGCGATAGTCAAAATGCCTTCTACAGCCTGACGCCGCTGGATCTCCGTTCCCATTACAAGAGCCTCCTCGAAGCTCTCTAATGCCTCCACGAGATGTTTACGAGAGAGATGAGATCGGGCCTCAATGAGCATGTTGCGGGCTTCGGGTTCGTCCAGTGATTCCGGATCGAAAGCCTGCCCATAGTATTCCACGGCGGAGTCAACATCACCCTGTTCTAAAAGAGCCCTTCCCTTCTCAACCAAAGAAATTTCTGCTATGTCTTTGTTAGTTTCAATCATGGATCGCTCTTGGTTGCAAGTTCGTTTTCAAAGCCGAGGTAATTGGTCCTATTGGGAGCGGCAAGCCGTTAGGTTGCCGGAAAGTTTCATATTTTACTCTAGAAATTATTCTCAGTTATAAGGTGTTCTCCTTATTTATTAAGGTATTGCTTAACATATTTGTGGCTGCATTTCAACCATATTTGTACTGTCCAGGCCCATCGTAACGATATGTGCTTTGAATGATACGGGACGCTCAAAAAGTCCCGTTAATAAATCCTGCGAGTTCAATGCGGCCGATGACTCGAAGATATTCCCCCTGATTTTCAAAAGCATCAAACCAACTTCTCAATGATGCTTTTCAATGGGAACAGTTTGGACCGATCCCTCAGGGCTCAAACTATTGTGGATTTCGAGTTGAAGCATCACAAGGAAGATGATAGGACTGCAATGGGGCTAAACTGAATGGCCCTGTTGTTTTGGTAGCGCGCTGGTCATTTGGGCACGTTTTATGAACAATAATAAGGTTTGAGCCGTCTGCGGCATACATGTCAAAGCATTACCAAGCTCACATTAGACTTTGACCACGTGCCGTCGGTGACATGACATGAGAATCAAGTCCTTGCTAAAATATCTTCCAGTCCTAACCATAGTTTTGGTGGCAGCGACCCTTCTTGTCATCGTCGTCTTATTCACTTTGCGAAATATTAATGCCCAGAACGAACGCATGGAAGAGTTTACCAGCCGCCAAGGTGTCGCAGTTATACGCACTTTGGAGGCGGGCACGAGAACCGGCTTTATGGAAGGTGACTGGGGGATCGAGCACCTTCAACTCTTGATTGAGCAAGCGGCAAAAGACCCTGACGTTGAATGGGCAGGCCTCATTAACAGTGACGGGATCATAGTTGCACACAGCGAACCGGCAAAAATCGGATTGAGATTGCTCATGGGAAAGGAGATGAATACGGTTAAGACTGTAATCCGTACTGGTGAGCCCCTCTCTTTTAAGGTGAACCTGCCGGATGGACGGACAATATTCGAGATTTGGAAGCCTTTTACCCCCTTTCCGGACCAGATTGCGCAAACTGAAATTGTGGCTCGGCACACTCGGATTGGTAAGGAACTACTCGACGTTTTCGACCGTGAACAAAAGCAAGTGCTTTTCCTTGGCCTAAAGATGGATCGCTTCAAAGAGATCCGTCATCAGGACATCATGCTGGCAATCTTTATGGGGGCTGTACTTTTCATAATAGGTTCGGCAGGGATCTATTTCGTCTTCGTGGTACAGAATGCTTATCTGGTGCGGAGGACACTGGATGAGATGCGTACTTACACGCGAAATGTACTTGAGAGTATGGCCAATGGCCTAATCACAGTGGATCGGTCTCTATGTGTGGCAACGTTCAACCCCACGGCACTCGAAATCCTGGGCAAGACCAAAGAAGATGTAGCAGGTCGGCCCATTTCAGAACTGCTCCCTCTTGAAAATGAGATTAAAAAAGTTCTTTCAGACTCAGAGTCTATACTTGAGAAGGAGGTCAAAATCACGAGCGAGCGCAAAGGGAAGGATTTCCTGTTCCTATCTGTATCGCCGCTAAAGGAACCCGATTCCCACATTGCGCGGGGGGCCGTCATCATACTTAGAGACGTGACTATGATCAGGGAGTTGGAGCAAAAGGTCATCCTTAGCGAAAAGTTCGCCGCGCTGGGAAGGCTTTCCGCTGGAGTGGCCCACGAGATACGTAATCCTTTGAATTCGATTCGTGGGTTCATTCAGTATTTCCAAAAAAAACTGAGCCTGGAAGAAGAAGATTACCGGTACACTGATCTGATGATCACGGAAGTCGATCGTCTCAACAGGGTAATTTCAAAGCTCTTGGCATTTTCCAAACCTCGCGAACCCCGGTTGAGTATTAGGTCCCCATATGAAATCCTTGATCACTGCATTCGAGTGATTGAGCGAGAAGCGCAAGGGGAAGGTCTAGAATTGATACGGACGACATACGCAGATGAAATGCCGCTTGTACTAATGGATACCGACCAGATAACCCAGGTTTTCCTGAATATTCTTATCAACGCAGTGGAGGCTACACCAAAGGGGGGTAAGATCTTTGTCAAATGTGAGATGGATGAGCCTGGAAGGCTGCGCATAGCGGTGGAGGATACTGGAGAGGGCATACCAAAAGAGAACATTGACAAGCTGTTTGATCCTTTTTTTTCCACCAAGAAGAAGGGGACTGGACTGGGTCTCGCGATCGTCAAGAGTATAATTGAGGCCCACGATGGCGAAATAGACGTGGAATCAGAACCAGGGAAGGGAACTCGCTTCATAATAACCCTGAACACATATCAAATTCCGGAGGAGACAGTTGTGGATGAATCTCCTGAACCCTTTAATCAGTCGGCCGGCCTGTCCCAGGCCTGAAAAATCAACAACTGAGTGAAATAGCTTGCGCTGCGAAAAAAAATGGGCCGTTAAACGCAGGACGTTCAAGAACCTCTAATAGAGCACTCAATAATTCAGACAGGATATGAAATGACCTATTCTAAGGCAAAGATTCTTGTTGTCGATGACGAGCCTTCCCAGCGGAAGATGCTCCAGGCCAACCTTTCTCTGGATGGTTACAGAGTGTTTGAGGCTGAAGACGGGTCAGATGCAATAGCCCGAGTTTCAGAGGAGTTCTTCGACCTGATTCTCATGGACAACCGTATGTCACACGTGGATGGTATAGAGGCCCTAAAAGAAATCAAGAAAATTTCCCCCGGGATCCCAGTCATCATCATCACCGCTTATGCCTCGGTTGAAACAGCCGTCGAGGCTCTTCAGGCAGGCGCGCACGATTACCTTACAAAACCGTTGGATATGGACGAACTGAGATTCAAAGTCCTTCAAACTTTAGAATTCTGGCGACTGAAAGAAGACAATATTCTGCAAAGGAGACGAATCGAAAATCTTTTTGATGCATCCCGCATCATCGGGCGCTCACAAAGGATGAAAGATGTGTTGGAAACTGTCGCTATGGTTGCCCCAACCGAGGCGTCAGTCCTTATCCTGGGCGAATCCGGAACAGGAAAGGAGCTTATAGCCAACGCATTGCACCAAGGATCCTTACGGGCCGATAAGAGATTCATCAAGATCAATTGCGCCGCACTTCCCGAGACTCTTCTCGAAAGTGAACTCTTCGGCCACGAGAGGGGAGCTTTCACAGGAGCCGTAGGCCGCAGACCGGGACGATTTGAGCTTGCGGACGGCGGGACGATATTCCTAGACGAGATCGGCGAGATGTCCCCGGCGACTCAGGCCAAGTTGCTCCGGGTGCTTCAGGAAAGGGAGTTTGAGCCATTGGGTTCAACGCGAACGGTTAAAGTGGACATTCGGATCATTACTGCAACCAACAGGATAATCAAGGATGAAGTAAAGAAGGGGACGTTCCGAGAAGACCTCTTCTATCGACTGAACGTGGTGCCGATTCAATTGCCGACCTTGAGAGAGCGCAAGGAGGATGTTCCCATACTAATCGAGCATTTTCTCAAAATATATAATGAAAAGAACAGCCGCAAGCTACTGGGGTTTCATCCCCGTGCGCTTGACGCTTTGATCCGTTATTCCTGGCCTGGAAACATAAGGGAACTGGAAAACGTAGTGGAACGCGCTGTCATACTAACAACAGACGATTATGTTCCATTTTCCGAGCTTCCTGAGGCCATCCGAGGCGCAACCGGCGATACGGTCTTTGGTGAGATAAGCGAAGGCATTCGGCCTGGAATGACAATAAGAGAAATGGAAAAGGAACTAATCATCAAGACTCTTGAAGACAACGAAGGAAATCGTACCAGGACTTCTCGAGTCCTGGGAATCACGCGCAGGACTCTACAGTTGAAGCTCAAGGAGTATGGTCTCGATCAGCACTCCGGTGAAGCCGCCCCCGAGATGTAATCAAAGGAAACCCTATTGAACATTTCACGCAGACATTTTCTGAAACATTACCGCACCCACAAGCGTAGTAACCGTCCAGAATGCGACGAGAACAAAGAAGTTCAGAAGAGGCGAGTACTGGTACGGACCTCCCATGGCGAACCTGAGACCGTCCACCCCATAGGTTAGGGGGTTCAGATGAGTTATCACGTTGAGCCAGCCGGGAAGACCATCCAATGGGAACAGTGACCCTGAGAGGAAAAATACCGGCATAATAATGAAATTCATTATGAGCTGGAAGCCATGCGGGTCGCTCATGCGGGACGCGAAGGCTATGGCCAGACCGACAAATGAAGCGGAGATTAGGAACATAAAAACCAGTAATACGAAGATACCAAGAGTGTCAAACCTTACCAGACCCCCTGCATACAATGCCACCAGAAAAACCGTTGCCCTGATCATGGAAGTGGTCACTGTACCCAAAGTTTTTCCGGCTACGATGGCGATTCGGCTCACAGGAGCCACAAGGATCTCCTTCATGAATCCGAATTGCTTGTCCCAGAGGACATTCATTCCTCCGAACATCGAAGAAAACAGAAGCGACATCCCCACAATCCCCGGACCAATAAAAGCCATGTAGGATACGTCGTTCCTATAGCGAAAGAACGATCCAAAACCGCTCCCTAATGCGATGAGAAATAGTGCAGGCAAGGCCATGGACCCAATCAGTCTGCCTTTGTTCCGTTTGAATCGTCTGATCTCCCTGAGCCAAAGTGTGTAAATGGTCGCTGCCGAATTCATCGGCGTTTACTCCACATGTAAACCCTGATCCTTTCCTTGGAGTCCTTGACCCCCTCGTCCCTTATCTCTCTTCCGGTCAGTTTGATGAACACGTCTTCCATGTTGGGCTTACGCATTAAGACTGCCGAGATTTCAATTTCCAGCCTTTGGGCGATATCGAAAGCGCGGGGGATGAATGATTCACCTCTCTCAACACTGACCAAAACCCTCCCGTCCTGAACCGATACCTCTCTAACGTCTTCATCATTATTGAGTCCGTCTATGAATTCCGAGTTGAGGCAAGGCACTTCCAATTCAATGACATCCCCCCCCAGTTGCGCCTTGAGTCCCAGTGGACTGTCCATTGCTACTATCCGGCCATGGTCCATTATTGCTATCCTGGAACACAACTTGTCCGCCTCGTCCATGTAATGGGTAGTCAGGATCACTGTCATCCCAAACGAGTTCTTCAGGCTTAGTACATGGTTCCAGATTTTTCTTCTCGTTTGTGGGTCCAGCCCGAGAGTCGGTTCGTCCAGGAACAATACTCTTGGGCGATGCATGAGACCTCTCGCCATCTCCAGACGCCGTCGCATGCCCCCCGAGTAGGTCTTAACAAAGTCGTTACGTCGGTCCTCAAGGCCCACAAGGGAGAGGACCTCGTCCATGCGAGATCGGCGGGTAGGACCATCCAAGCCGTAGAGCCTACCGTGAAAATCGAGATTCTCCGCTCCAGTCAATTCATCGTCAAGACTGGGATCCTGGAAAACCACACCTATGACCTGCCGGACCGAATGTTGTTCAAGCCGGGCATCGTGTCCGCAAATGGAGGCGGTACCGCGTGAGGCAGGAAGGATGGTTGCGAGTACCGAGATCAACGTTGTCTTGCCGGCACCATTGGGCCCGAGGAGACCGAAAAGTTCGCCCTCTTCGATCTCCAAGTCCAAGTCGTGCAGTGCCGTTAGATTCCCAAAGTCTTTGCAGAGTCCTTTGACAACTATTATCGCTGAGATAACTCCTCCGGGAAATTAGATACTCTGGTTACCAGAATTCATCTCTTCATCCTGGATTGAAACAGGTCGCCAAAAGTACCTAAAGAAGTTCGGCTGCCACTCCCTGAGTTAAACTCTTTGAAATGTGATTCTTCAGTTCGCCTACCCAGGCTCTTTGTACTCAAAGAAATCTTACCCGTCTCAGGTTCTATTGCCAGAATCTGGACATCAACTGAAGAGCCTAATGGAAATCGATTTCTTAGATCTCCAGAGCCTCCGGTACCTATTTCGGACAAGTGCATCAGCCCGGATTTTCCACCAGGAAGGCGTACGAAAACCCCATATTCTTTGATTGAATCAACCGTGCCTGCCACTACGTCGCCTTGTTTGAGTTCAACATCTGAAGAGCCTTCATCTCCAAATCCGGGAGAAATCAATTCAAGGCCTATGCGCCGTGACTCCCTGTACACTGAGATTATGCGTACCTCGACTTGATCGCCCTCAGAAAGAACTTCTCGGGGGTGATTAATTCTTCGGCCCTTTCCCAAATTGGAAATGTGAATGAGGCCTTCAATACCTGGTTCCAGTTGTATAAAAGCTCCAAAATTCATTAATTTCATTACTGTCCCGGTGAAACTCATGTGTTCCGGGTATTGCTGGGTGACAGAGTCCCAGGGATCATCGAGGGTCTGTTTAAGGCTGAGAGAGATTCTCATATTCTGCCAGTCCAAATCCAGGATTCTGACGGTTACGCTGTCCCC
>Ga0007800_10000221_pt1 | contig 24271 bp, 20 predicted proteins | sample CryBogmetaGMA14M_FD_60366 | JGI IMG/M metagenome (GOLD analysis project Ga0007800, IMG submission 60366) | Freshwater microbial communities from Crystal Bog, Wisconsin, USA - MA14M | ecosystem: Environmental > Aquatic > Freshwater > Lake | place: Crystal Bog, Wisconsin, USA | collected 2009-07-06 | reverse complement strand
CCGCCCAGACGTAGAGGCCGCTGCCACCTACCAGTAGTGGAAGATGCCCGCGGGAAGTTGCATCGTCGATTGCCTTATAAGCCAGTTCCTGATACTGCGCCAGGCTGAAATCATGGTCAGGGTCGATAATATCTATGAGGTGGTGTGGAACTCTGGACAGTTCCGCTACGGCTGGTTTAGCCGTGCCGATGTCTAGGTAACAATATATCTGCCTGCTGTCGGCGCTGATAATTTCGCCGTTTAGGTCTTGAGCAAGCCTTAATGCCAGCGCGCTCTTGCCCACGCCGGTAGGTCCGACAACTGCCACAACGCGTTTCATCATCCGATTGGCGGAGTCAGTACTATCGCTCAGTCTTTGGCTGCAACGATAGCTTTACGATACCGATGAATTCGGCGGCTTTCAAGCTGGCGCCCCCTACTAAAGCGCCGTCGATTTCGGGTTGCCCGATGAACTCGGTAATATTGGCCGCATTGACGCTGCCGCCGTAAAGGATGCGCGTCATAACGGCTGCCTCTCGGCCAAGCAGGGTTGCCAGGAGGTTTCTTATCATTTTGATAGTGCTGTTTGCTTGTATTCCGCTGGCAGCGCGATCTGTGCCTATGGCCCATACTGGCTCATAGGCTACTACCAGCCCAGCCGCCTCCCGTATGCCGTCCAGAGACTGTTTGAGCTGTGCTCTCACTACCTCTTGTGTCCTACCGCTATCGTTGTCTGTAAGGCTTTCACCTACGCAGAGAATGGGTTTCAGCCCCGATTTTAAAGCGGCCCTGACCTTCTTATTCACTATCTGGCTGTTCTCGCCAAAGCGACTCCGACGTTCCGAATGTCCCAGTATGACGTACTGGCAAAGACCGACCAGCATCAGCGGTGAGATTTCCCCGGTAAAGGCGCCTTTTTCTTCATAGTAAACATTTTGTGCCCCGAGCATTACATTGCTGTGTTTGAGCAGTTCGGCGACCAGTACAACGGATATAAAAGGAGGACAGAGTAGCGTTTCGACGCTTGAGATGGCGTTAAGTTCGGGCAGCATTTGTTTAACTAGGGCAACCGCCTCGAGCGACGTCGTATTCATTTTCCAGTTGGCAGCGATTAAAGGCTTACGCATGAGTTATGCTCCGAATTTGGTCAATTTGAGGGCGTGTGCCATTGCCAGCGGCATCAGCGAGGTTGCCTGAATCTGTCCCAGCCCGCCCTCTCGGCAATCAGACTCGCCAAACTTGGCAATCCTGTCGGGGCGACACCACTTGGAGTACATCAGGCAGGGGACGGGATGCCAACTGTGCTCGGCTAGGGCAGCTGGGGTGGAATGGTCTCCGGTGATAATCAAAACCTCTGGCTTGAGGGCCAGCAACCGCGGCAGTGCCCGGTCTATATCTTCAATAACACAGACCTTGCGGTTGAAGTCGCCGTCCTCGCCAGCGGCGTCAGCGCCCTTTACATGCAGAAAGAAAAAATCATATTTTTTGTAATTCTGTTCCAATGTGGACAGCGCATCTGCCAATGTGGGGCCGGTTTGCAACACATCCATCCCCACCACCTTGGCCAGTCCGCGGTACATGGGGTAGCTAGCGATAGCTGCGACCTCCAGTTTATATATATCTGACATCATGGGGAAGTCGGGCTTTTGGGAAAAACCGCGCAACAGCACCATGTTGGCCGGGTGATGCGCGGTCAATCGTTCTCTAGCTTGGGCTATGAACTGGTTGACGATTCTGGCCGTTCGCTGGGCTTCGGGCGCGAGGGCTGATACTTCTTTCGGAGGAACGCCTGTTTGCTGTGGGTCGGTGTTGCTAAGTTCCTCATGGAGTCCCTCGCCCCGGAAGACAGCCACAAGGCGGTGATCTTTAACCTCTTGAACGATGACTTTGACGCCGTCGATTTCCATTCCATCGAGGAACTTGCAGAGCCGTCTTCCGTCTTCCGTGGATATTCTGCCAGCTCGTCTGTCGCTGATTAAGCCGCCGGCGTTTAGGCTGCAGAAATTGCCGCGTGCGGCGATATCGCCGGGCTTGAGGTCGAAGCCTATGCCCAGCGCTTCCAGCACGCCACGCCCTATGTTAAAGACGAGAGGATCATAGCCGAAAAGTCCCAGATGGCCGGGCGCGCTGCCTGGTGTTATGCCTATCCCCACAGTCTGGAGCAGGCCGCAATTGCCCTCGAAGGCCAGTTTATCCATATTGGGAGTGTGGGCGGTTTCTAGTTCTGTCTTGCCGGAACTGTCGTGCGGCAGACCGCCAAGACCGTCGACCACTAAGAGGACTATCTTCGAGGGAGACGTAATGGACAACTCTTTCATCAGGTCCAGTCCGGTTTGCAAGATGCGCTCCTTAGTCCGCCTATTTTTTGTCCAGCAGGACTTCTACACCGGGCAGCGTTTCGCCGCTGAGGAATTTGAGCGCGGCGCCGCCGCCGGTGGAGACAAACGTCATTCTGCCGTTGAGGTTCATGGCGGTGACGATTTCTGCGGTTGAGCCGCCTCCGATAATAGTGGTGGCGTTGATACTGGAAATAATCCTGGCCAGCGCCTGTGTGCCTTCGGTAAACTGAGGAATCTCATAGATTCCCATAGGGCCATTCCAGAAGACAGTTTTACAATGTTCCAAGATACGGGTGAAGTGGCTTATAGTCAAAGCTCCGATATCCACGATACGCTTGCTGGATAGTATACATTTTACCGGTACAGTTTCCCAGATCGAATCTACACCGACATCAGCTACCACCACATCCTCCGGCAGATAGAGTTTAACCCCGTTCCTCTCCGCTCGGTCGATAAGGTAGGAAGCGGTCTCAATGTTGCCGTCCAGTAGTGACTGGCCTACCTCATACCCTTTAGCCTTGAGAAAAGTGGCGGCCATGCCACCTCCTATAATAATGAAATCCACCTTGGGCAAAATATTCTCGATGAGCGCTACCTTGTCGCTGACCTTGGCACCGCCGAGCAACAGGCCAAAGGGGCGCACCGGGTCGAGCAGCACTTTGCCGAGCGAGTTGCTCTCTTTTTCGAGCAGCAGGCCGGCCACCGAAGGCAGATATTTAGCGACGCCTACAATGGAAGCATGAATGCGGTGGGCTGTGCCGAAAGCGTCATCCACATAAATATCGCCCAGCTTGGCGAGAGCTTGGGCGAAAATGGGGTCGTTGCTTTCCTCCCCGGGATGAAAACGCAGGTTTTCTAATACGATAATATCCCCGTTTTTCAACACACTAACCATGGCTTCGACCTCGGGGCCAATGCAGTCTGGCGCAAAGGCCACGGGCTGGCGCAGGATGAGCGACAGTCTTTCGGCTACCATTTTCAGGCTGAGTCCGGCAACACCCTTGCCTTTCGGCCTTCCCATATGAGAGCAGAGTATGAGTTTGGCGTCATGGTCAATCAGGTAATCTATGGTAGGAACGGTGGCCTTGATGCGGCTGTCGTCTGTAATCTGGCCACTTTTTTCGTCTAGAGGGACATTGAAATCGACACGGGCCAGTACTCTCTTACCCACAACGGTGACGTCTCTAATGGTTTTTTTCTCCATTTTCTCCTGTCCTGAGCTTGTATTCGCTGCAGTATATCAATTACGGAGCGACTTTATTTTCGGACGGGCAAGCTCAGGGAAGAATTCATGAATCTGCCGTACGATGCCCTGGCTGTCCAACCCGTACTTTACTCGGAGGATAGTCTGCGTGCCGTGTCCTACGAATTCATCTGGTATACCGATACATCGTGCATGAACATCGTAAATGCCGAATCGTCCTAGAAGCGTTATCACTGAGCTCCCGAAGCCACCGCCAAGTATATTTTCTTCAATGGTAGCGAGACATTTGATGCGTTGCGCAACGGCTGTAATAAGGTTACTGTCGAGCGGTTTGGCAAAACGGGCGTTAACCACGGTTGCCTCAATACCCTGCTCTGACAGAATGCCAGCCGCGTCCATTGCAGTTTGGACGCTGACTCCAATTGCCATTAAAGCTAGGTCCGGCCCTTCCCGCAGGACTTCTCCGCTGCCGATAGATATAGAATGCAGGTTTGAATCCATACTCGTTCCCCGGTCACTGCCGCGCGGATAACGTACGGCCATGGGCTGTTGACAGTTGACGGCCGTGTATAATAGGTGCTGTAGCTCGTTTTCATCCTTGGGTGCCGATACAACCAGATTGGGGACAAGCGGCAGATATGAAAGGTCGAATATACCTTGGTGTGTCTTGCCGTCATCACCCACAATGCCTCCGCGGTCAACAGCAAAAGCCACAGGCAGCTTCTGTAGGCAAACGTCGTGGATTATCTGGTCGAAGGAACGCTGCAGGAAAGTGGAATAGATCGCTACCACCGGTTTTATTCCCTGGGTGGCCAGCCCGGCAGCAAATGTAACGGCATGCTGCTCACAAATACCGACATCGAAGACCCGCTGGGGAAACTCTTTCTGTATGATATTAAGGCAGTTTCCCTCCGGCATGGCGGCTGTGATCACAACCACTCTGGAATCAAGGCGCATCATTTGTAGCACGCTCTGGGCGAACACCTCGCTGTAGCTGTGCGCGATTTTTACCTTGCTACCCTGCGGGGCGATGCCGTGGAAACATACGGCATCATCTTCAGCTGGCCCGTAACCCTTGCCCTTGGTTGTCACTATGTGCACCAGAACGGCTTTGTGGGAATAGTTACGCGCCTGGCTCAGGGCTGATTCAAGTTCGACGATGTTATGCCCGTCGATTGGCCCCATGTAAGCCAGGCCGAGGTCTTCCCAGAGTGTGTTGCGCATGAAGAGACTCTTGAGGCCGTGTTTTAGCTGGCTGCCAAAACTAGTCGCTTGTTTGCCTAGTGGCAATGAGCCTAATAGGCGTTTGCCGCTCTCGTTGGCCTGGTAATAACGGCGGTCGAAACGCACCTTGCGCAGCACCTTGGCAATAGCTCCTACCGTGGGCGAAATGGACATGCCATTATCATTAAGCACCACGATAATCTTAGTCCCCGAGGAAGCCGTGTTGTTTAGCGCTTCGAGTGCCATGCCGCCGCTGATAGACCCATCTCCAATGACAGCGATTACATTGTAGTACTCGCCAATCAGATCGCGGGCAGAGGCCATGCCGAGAGCGGCAGATATGGAAGTGCTGGCGTGTCCGGTCCCGAAGGCGTCGTGGACGCTCTCCTCGCGTGAAGGAAAACCTGATAGTCCCCCGAACTGCCGCAGAGTGGGAAAACGCTCGCGGCGACCAGTCAGCAGCTTGTGAGCATAGGCCTGATGGCCCACATCCCAGATAATTTTATCGCTGGGGCTGTCGAAAACGCGGTGCAGGGCTATAGTAAGCTCAACAGCACCAAGACTAGAAGCCAGATGTCCACCGGTCATTTGGACCGTTTCTATCATTTCCTGTCTTAGTTCTGCGGCGAGCGTTTTAAGCTCTTTGGCTGGGAGTTGCTTAATATCAGTGGGGCTGTTGATGCTGTCCAGCAGTTTTGCCATTTGATTTACGCGGTTCTAATTTCACTATACTCTAACAACCAATTCCAACCGTGTCAAGGTGTTTCAGGTTACAATTGAATCCGGAGTAAATTATAGACCAGGCTGGAATGTTATGTCAAACATTTACCATGATACGACTGGGGCGATAAGCAACAATAAAATATTCTTTGCCGAGGTGTACCGTTTTAGCCATTGTGATGAGATTAATATTGATGATAGCATCGACTGTATTATTCCCACTATCAGAGTATAAAGGGCAGAGTAAGTGGTAGGAAATTGAACGCTTTTGGAATATACTGTAATATTGGTGAATAAATATTATATATTTGACAAATAAATATATTTTATTTATTATTCTTGAATTAAAATGTCAAACGAAACTTGTTTTAGAAATTCAATACCCGTCGATAACTCTAAAGCCTGCATAAATTCTGACAGCGATAAGCTTGTCCTATTTTCCGGCAAGATCGTGCGAAAGAACGGAGCATTGGCATTTCACGGTCCCTTGCGCAATTTTTCCTGACAGTATCCATGGGTAAAGCGGTCTGGATTCAAAAAGTCGGCGAGCAAGAAGAAGTGTGCATCGGGGTCAGAGCGAAATATATTCGGAGTGGTGATGGCTCCTCAAATGATGTCTATGTTCCAGGAAATGTAGAAAGGAAATTTCGCTACGGGCTAAATAATTATATTAATGTGAGACTTGATAGAGACAGAATTATCATCATGGCTGAGAAGGGCGTTGAGTTTGATGATGGAGACGCCATTCAGTTGCATTTTAGCCGCAGGAACGCCATTTTGTTTCGCGGTTCGCTAGATAATATTAAAAGAGAAACGATGCCGCTGCCTTTGTCGGTAGTCTAAAATCAACGGGATAGGTTTTCATTCGAATTACTTAATAAAATTAATTAACTGAAGGCTAACGCCATCAAAAATTGCAGTAGCCTTCAGAGATGCCCTCGACCGGCCTTACTGAAACTATTCCTTAGCCTTTTTCCAGTTCTTCAGTAATGTCCTGGGTCATCTTGAGGAAAAGCTTTCTGATCTTTTTCATCACTTCAGCGGCGGCCTGTTCTCCGGCCTTGCGGGCTTCGGCGGCCGCCTGTCGGGCTTCCGACGCAGCCTTCTCGGCGGTTTCGATGCTCGTTTCTATATCGTCAAGGATTTCAGGTAAAGGTTTTTCGAGTATGATGTGTTTTTTTTCTTTAGTAGTGCCAGTTGTCATGTTAGCCCCCCTATGTATGTTTGGCTAATGTAAATCATAGCTTAATTCAAACAATATGTCACGTACAATTATAAATGCGCATGGGAAATGAAACGGATGGATAACCAGTTGACAATTGTTTGGCGGAAGTGCTACTTTATTCATTAATCTTATTAGAGTCTAATTCCCCGACGTTTGCGGCGAATCTAGTAAAATAGATGTATGAGCTAACCCAGATCACTGTAATACCCCGATGCTTATGTCGGGGAGAATGTCATTAGTAAACCTATGGCTTTTGGCATTTTTAATTACCGACCGGCGTATAGAGCAGTTCATGGTTTGCATGCATCTTATGTGGACGGAGTAGGCATTTAATATTTAAGGCACCCTTTAGCGGGTGCTTTTTTATTGTCTTTTAATTCTGGTACGGTTGCATTAGTTGGTCGTTTCGACACCAATTTTTGAAAAAGAAATATATAAAAGGAGGAGAACAAGATGCAGCCAATCAATATAATATGGTTGCAAGGGCAAGGATGCACCGGGGATACGGTTGCGCTTATCAGCGCAGAAAATCCCTCTCTGGTGGATGTAGTCACCGGCGTATTGCCCGAAGTAAGCGGGATCAAGCTGGCTTTCCATCCCACTATCATGCCCGAATGGGGTGAAAAAGCGCTGGCCCCCCTGGAAGCTGCCAAGGCCGGCAAGCTAGATCCATTCGTAATCGTCCTCGAGGGCGCTATCCCCGACGAGAAGATCGCTCAGAAAACGGGCGGCTATTTCTGCGCCATCGGCGACATGCACGGCAAGCTGGTTACCATCACCGAGGTTCTTAACGACCTCAAGGGCAAGGCAGCTGCCATGGTTGCCATCGGTACCTGCGCCGCCTTTGGCGGCATTGCTGCCGGCAAGCCCAACCCCACCGGCGCTATGGGCCTGGGAGCATTCCTAGGCAAGGATTACAAGAGCACGCTAGGCCTTCCGGTGATAAATGTTCCTGGCTGTCCCACACCCGGCGACAGCACCCTTAAGGCACTAGCTTATCTCGTCTTGGTGGCGCGCGGCGCGGCTGCCGTCCCCGCTCTGGATGAGTTCAACCGTCCCAAGTTCCTCTACGGCGAACTGGCACACCACATCTGCCCCAGAGCCGGTTATCTGGCCGAAGGCAAGTTCTCCCATCATTATGGCGAGCCTTACTGCATGGGCCTGCTGGGTTGCAAGGGACCCATCGCCTACTGCCGTGTCCCCAGATATGGCTTTTCCGGCGGTTATGGTGGCTGTCCTTCCACCGGTTCTCCGTGCATCGCCTGCACCGAGCCGTCTTTCCCCGAACCCCCTACTTCGCCATTCCTGCAGAAATCACCGGTTAAATCGTGGGTGGTAGAGGGCATTCTTGACAACATCGGCAAGGTAAAAGCCACCGCTTCCAGATTCCACAAGAGGAGTATCTAACATGGCTAAGTCGACTGAATTAAACATCGAACCATTGACGCGCATCGAAGGCCACATGGGCGTACATGCCAAGGCTGACCTTGAAACCAAGAAATATACCGATGCCCATGTCTATGCCACTATGTTCCGCGGATTGGAAGATATCCTTATCGGCCGCGAACCGGCCGATGCTATCTGGCTGGGCCAGCGCAGCTGCGGTGTTTGCCCCACTCCCCATGCCCTTGCCTCCGTAGAGGCTGTGGACATGGCGTATGGAGCACCGCCGCCCCCGCTGGGTATAGGTTTGCGCAACCTTGCCCTCATGGCGGAAGAGGTCTATGATGGCGCACTCGGCTGCGGTATCCTAGAAGGCCCGGACTACTCCGAGGCCATCTGCGCCAAGTCCAACCCGGAGATCCTCGACAAGGCTAACAAGACGCCTGCTCCCCGCGCCGCCGTCCACGGCTATACCACTATCGGTGATATCATGCGTGCACTCAACCCTATCTCTGGCAGCTTTTGGCTTAAGTGTCTTGGTGCTTCCAAGATCGGTTTGGATATGGCCAGCTCGCTGTGCGCCAAACATCCTCACCAGAACAACTTCGTTCCCGGCGGCATCGCCCGCACCATCAGCATCCCAGATATCGAGGCGCTGTATGTTATGCTGGCCAAGGAAGTCGCCTTCACCAAGGAGCTAGTGCCAGTCTTTGATGACCTCATCGATTTTCTTTCCGCCAACGGGTTGGATAAGGTGGGAGAGTTCCCCCTGGATCTCATTTCCTACGGCGCCTACGAAGATCCCACAGCCTACAACGCCAAATACGCCGATATGAGCAAGTGGGGCGAGAAGCGCTGGGTCACGCCCGGAGTCGTCATCAACGGCAAGCTCATCACCAATGACTTGGCCGAGATCAACGTCGGTGTCCAAGAGACTGTTACTCATTCCTACTACAACGAAACTGCCAAAGCCGATTTCGCCAAGGACCCCAACGGCAATCCGCTGACCAAGGATCATCCTTGGAACGAGTCCACCAAGCCAGTCGCAGGCAAGGAAAAGGACTGGGCTGGCAAGTACACCTGGGCCAAGACCCCTCGCTGGCTCGATTGGAAAAACCGTGTGGACGGCAAGACCCATGTTATGCAGGCCAATCCGCTTTCCCGAATGTGGGTAGCCGCCGTCTCCAAGAAGACTGCTGAATCCACCGGCTCCTCTATCAAATTTACGCTGCCGGCTGGCTCCGTCGCCGGTTATCGCGTTCCGGGTGAAGTGACCATGGAATGGAAGCTGCCCAAGAACAATAATGCTCTTGAGCGCGTCCGCTCCCGCGCTTACTATCATGCTTATTCCGCTTTCTTGGCCTATCGCATGGTAGGCATCGCTCTGGAACTGCTCAAGAATGGCGATACAAAGGTCTGGAACGAGTACAAACGGCCCAAGAATGGTATAGGCGTTGGTATGGTAGAGGGTATGCGCGGCGCCGTGGCTCATTGGGTAGTCATGCGCAACGGCAAGATTTACCGCTACCAGATTATCACCCCTACGGCGTGGAATGTTTCGCCGCGCGACGCGGAAGGCCGCCCCGGCCCATATGAAGCCGCCATTATCGGTTCGGCTGTCACCGAGCCTACCAGCGGTGATCTGGATGGAATTGATGTAGTGCGCACCATCCGCAGCTTCGACCCCTGCTTGGGCTGCACTGTACAGGTGTTTAATCCGCAGGAGAGCCTGCTCGCCGAGTGTGACATGGACCACCTGCATGCCGAGGAAATGGTATCGCAGTTTGAAAAGCATGAGCATGGCCACAGCCACGAGCAGGGCCATACTCACGATCACACGCCCTAGGCTTGGATTAAGGAATATTTTTGACCCGTACTCTGGTGTGTGGTGTTGGGAGGAAGTTAAATCGGGATGATGGCTTGGGGCCGTTCGTCATCGAACAACTGGAAACCCAGGTGATGCCGAATGGGGTAGACCTGGCAGATTACGGGATATCCGGTTTCAAATGCGCCCTCAAGCTTGAGGGGTATCAGAAAGTGGTATTCGTAGATGCTATAAGCCTGCCCGGCTCAAAACCGGGCAGGCTTCACCGTTTGAAAATATCCAAAGACAAGTTGATGCGCAGCCCAAAACTATCCGATTTCAGCGTTTCCATGCACGAGACAGACCTTGAGCGCATAATGGCTACTGCGGCTGTCCTCAATATCTACCCCGATGAAGTGGTCATCATCGGCTGCGAACCATCGGATACTTCTGTTGGTTTAGGCCTCACTGAACGTGTAGAGGCTGCCGTACCCAAAATCATCGACCTCGTGCTGCAAGAGCTGCAGTAATATTGCCTCGTTTGGCCTTTGCGGTAGCATCCTCTCTTGATTTATTATGAATGACGTGCTCGCTACTCATCATTACAATATCAAGGCTTACGGCGTGGTTCAGGGCGTAGGCTTCAGGCCGTTTATCTTTCAGTTGGCCACTGAGCATCGTTTGAACGGTCGTGTGCGAAATACCTCCGGCTATGTGGAGATAGATGTTGAGGGGCAATTGGCCAACTTTGATGCCTTTTTGGCAGACATTCCGGACAAAGCACCTCCCGTGGCCCGCATCGAAAAATTACTAACGAAGGAACAGCCGGTTGTCGGCTATTCGGGCTTCGAAATCAATGAAAGCCAGCCCAACGCGGGAGAATATCAGTTAGTGTCTCCTGACCTGGCCACCTGTAATGAGTGCGCCGCCGAAATAGCAGTCCCTGCCGACCGGCGTTACCGCTATGCTTTTACCAATTGCACCAACTGCGGCCCGCGCTTCACCATTATTAAAGACATCCCCTATGACCGTGCTCTCACCACCATGAGCAAGTTCCGTATGTGCCCCGAATGCCAGGCGGAGTACGATAACCCTGCCTACCGCCGTTTCCACGCCCAGCCAAACGCTTGCCCGGTCTGCGGGCCACTGCTTCAGTTGGCAAGAAGCGACGGGCGCATCGTCGAATGTCCAGACCCGCTTTCTACCGCAGTACAATTCCTGCATGAGGGGAAGATCGTTGCTATTAAGGGTCTGGGCGGGTTCCTGCTTGCCTGCGATGCCACCAACAATGAGGTGGTAAAACTGCTGCGACAGAGGAAAAAGCGCCCCTCCAAACCTTTCGCCATTATGGTTACAGATATCAACGAAGCCAGGAAATACTGTCAGGTGTCTAACGATGAAGCTGCGCTTATTATGGCAACTCAAAGCCCTATCGTGCTGTTGAAAATTCGAGAATCCTCTAACTTGGCTCCCTTGGTCGCACCGAGACTGAAATACCTTGGCCTGTTATTACCTTACACTCCTTTACACCATTTGCTTATGCGTGAGGCTACCGTTCCACTGGTGATGACCAGCGGCAATCTGAACGAAGAGCCTATCGCAAAAGACAACGAAGAGGCGCTGCGCAGACTGAATGAAATCGCGGATTATTTTTTATGGCACAACCGAGATATCTATGTTCGTTATGACGACAGCGTAGCGATGGTAGCGGACGGCGAAAACAGACTGCTCCGGCGGGCTAGGGGTTATGCTCCCTATCCTGTCCATCTCACTTTTGACGCCAAGCCTATTCTGGCTTGCGGTGCCGAGATGAAAGGCTCTTTCTGTCTAATCCGCGACCATTACGCCTTCGTGAGCCAGCACATCGGAGACATGGAAAACGCCGAGACGCTGGAGCATTTTCAAAACACGGTCGAGATATACGAAAGATTATTCCGTATTGAACCTCGGATCATCGCCTACGACATGCACCCGGATTATCTCAGCACGCGCTACGCCCAGGAACTGGCTGGAACGAACTCCGCACTGAAACTATGTCCTATTCAGCACCATCATGCCCATGTTGCCTCCTGTATGGCCGAAAATGGTGTGGATGATCCCGTTATCGGAGTGGCTCTAGATGGCACTGGTTACGGAACTGATGGCAACATCTGGGGCGGCGAATTCCTGCTGGCGGATTATCAAAAATTTGAAAGGCTAGCGCATCTGGAGTACGTCCCCCTCCCCGGCGGGGACGTTGCCACCAAAAAGCCCTTGCGCATCGCCGCGGCATATCTATACCACCTGATTGGCGAGAAGGCTCTAGCCGACTCCGATCTTTTGGCAAGAATTGATGCTGAAGAACTTGATTTGATCAAACAACAGATTGACAGGAAACTAAACGCTCCGCTCACTTCAAGCTGCGGGAGGCTGTTTGATGCCATCGCGTCCCTAATAGGCATCAGAGATAACATAGACTATGAAGCCCAAGCTGCTATAGAGATGGAGATGGCCGCCACAGATTTTGTGCCCGGTGACAGCATGAACTATCCATTCGACGTCGAGGAGCAAGCCGGAGTAAAAATCATTCGTCTTGGAAGGCTGTTTGATGCTATACTACTGGATGTAAAAAATCATGCCAGCAAGGCTGAAATAGCATGTCGTTTTCATAATTCGCTTGCACGGATGATTGTTTTGATGTGCCAGAAATTGTCCAACAAGACGGGCGTTAAAACTGTGGCTTTGAGCGGAGGAGTATTTCAGAACCGTCTCTTATTTCATCTAGTTCTTAGTATTTTAAAAGAAAAAGATTTTAGGGTTTTAACCCATAAACAAGTGCCGACCAACGATGGTGGCATTGCCCTGGGTCAGGCGGTTATCGCTAATTTTGCCCAGCTCTAACCTGGAGGCTTTTACATGTGTGTTGCTGTCCCTGCATTGATTGTCAGTCTTAACGGGACTGAAGCCGAAGTAGATATAGAAGGTGTCAGGCGCAAGACAAGCATTTACCTGACACCAGAGGCGGTAGTGGGAGATTATGTGCTGATGCACGCTGGTTTCGCCATCAAGGTCATGGATTTGCAGGAAGCCAGGGAGACCATTGCGCTCTTGAAGGAAATCAATGCAGCCGGTTAGCGACTTTCGCAATTCGGAACTGGCTCTCAGGCTGGTTGAAAAGATCCGCCGGCGCTCAAAAGGGCCTGCCCGTCTGATGGAGTTTTGCGGCAGCCATACCGCCGCTATCCTGAAATACGGCATAAGGCAGCTTTTGCCACCGGGCGTGGAAATGCTCTCTGGTCCCGGTTGTCCTGTATGTGTCACCGACCAGGCGGATATAGACCGCGCTATCACGCTGGCCAAAGTTCCCTGCGTGATCCTGTGTACTTTTGGAGACATGCTCAAGGTTCCCGGTACTTACTCCAGCCTGCAGCAGACGCGGGCTGAAGGCTGCGATGTGCGCATGGTCTATTCCACTCTGGACGCCCTTGATATCGCCAGGAAGAACCCCGCCAAACCCGTCGTGTTCCTCGGTGTAGGTTTCGAGACAACCGCGCCTACTATCGCTGCTTCCATCGCCCAGGCGAAAAGCCAGCAGATATCAAACTACTCTGTTTTTTCGCTGGCTAAATTATGCCCACCGGTAATGAAGGCTCTGCTGGACGGCGGTGAGATAAAAATCGATGGCATCATCTGTCCGGGGCACGTCAGTACCATTATCGGCTCAAAGCCATACGAGTTTATCCCGCGCGAATATGGTGTCGCCTGTGTGGTGGCCGGTTTCGAACCGGTGGATATCCTAATGGCTACCGACCATCTGCTGGCCCAGATAGAAAGCGGACGCCCGCGGGTTGAGATCGCCTATGGCCGGACAGTCTCTCCCGAGGGCAATATGCGCGCCCAGGAACTGCTGGCTGAGGTTTTCGAACCGCAACCTGCCCGCTGGAGGGGCATGGGTGATGTGGCTGCCAGCGGCTATAAAATCAAAGAAAAATATAGAGAATTCGATGCCGAGTGCCTTTTTGAAATCCATCCTGGTCAGGCCAAGGAGCCGGCAGGTTGTTGTTGCGGTGATGTTTTGCGCGGGGTGATAAGGCCCACCGCTTGCCCGCTGTTCGGACGCGCGTGTACTCCCGAGCGCCCGGTAGGCCCATGTATGGTATCAGGAGAAGGCACCTGCGCCAGCTATTATATTTTTGGAGAAGCAGATGGAAGATAGGGTTTTGATGGCGCATGGGAGCGGCGGCAAACTGAGCCATGAGCTGGTTACCCGTTGTTTCGTGGGGAAGCTGAACAATGAGTGGCTTGCGCGCATGGATGATTCTGCTGTCCTAGACACAGAAGGTCATCTGGCTTTTACCACTGACAGCTATGTGGTAACCCCTATCTTTTTTCCAGGAGGCGATATCGGCAAGCTGGCTGTGTGCGGCACCGTCAACGACCTTTCCATGAGTGGGGCCGTGCCCCTCTATCTCAGTCTGGCCTTCATCATTGAAGAAGGATTAGAGATATCTGAACTTGAGAGGGTCGTCGATTCGATTCAACGGACGGCACAGGAAGCCGGAGTTAGCATCGTGACCGGCGATACCAAGGTCGTGCAGCACGGCAAGGCCGACAGGCTGTTCGTAAATACCGCGGGCATAGGACGCATTCCACAGGGCGTGAACGCGTCTGGTTCCAACGTCAAGCAGGGTGATGCCATCATCCTCAGCGGCACCGTCGGCGACCACGGCATGACAATTATGGCCCAGCGCGAGGGTCTCCGCTTTTCTGGCGATCTTTCCAGTGACTGCGCGCCGCTGAACGGTCTTGTGTCCGAGATGCTCAAGGTTTGCCCTGATATCCACTGCATGCGCGATCCAACCCGTGGGGGCGTGGCCACCACGCTCAATGAGATAGCGGTCCAGTCCAAGGTAGGCATTACCATCGAGGATGCCGCGGTACCGGTGCGTCCACCGGTATCTGCCATGTGCGAGCTGCTTGGCCTCGATCCGCTTTATATTGCTAACGAGGGCAAACTGCTGACTTTTATACCGGCGAATGCCGCCGATGAGCTGCTTGATACCATGCGCCGCCACAAATACGGCAAAGATGCGGTCATCATCGGGCAGGTCACTGCGGAACACGCCGCAAGAGTCACCCTGCGCACCAGACTGGGGACGTCGCGCATCCTGGCCATGCTTTCCGGGGATATACTACCCCGTATTTGTTAAAATACCTGCACTTTTCTCCAGCCTCAAGTTGACTGCCGCAGGACAGCCACTGCGTAGCTCAGAGGCATATTCTGTAAATCACAAATGCCTTTAGGCACTATTGAGATTTTGTTCCCTGCTTCTTTCTAGGATTTGACAAAAATCGTCATATTGCCTAAAATTAATTAGGTAATAACGAAGTATATTGTGTAAGCGAAGTAAATATGCCGAAAGTTTCTAATGAACAGGCGGAAACTCCGCAGGAATTAACCCAGCATATACTGAGCCTCACCGATAAAATTTACCGATCGCTGGAACCCGGCATTCCGCATGAAGGGATTTCTAGGTGGCTAGCGTCTGACTTGACCGTCGCCCAGCTGAGGGTTCTGGTACTCCTACATACCGAGGGTCCCATGCGCATGAGCGCGATTGCCACGCACCTAGCTATTGCCGTCTCCACCGCTACGGGCATACTAGACAAGCTGGTTGCCAAAGATATGGTTATACGTGAAGACGATTTCGAAGACCGGCGACTGGTCATCTGTAAACTCTCCGCAGCGGGGCAAAAATTGAGCGGTGGGCTTTGGGATGTAGGACGTGCCCAGATCGAAAGACTTCTACATGGCCTGACGACGAAGCAGTTAAGGCAAGCTACACAGGTGGTTGAGCTTTTATACGCCAACTTGGTTTTAAATAACAAAACGGACACGACGAAATAAAATATGTACGCTTTTCTTGCCAGGTTTAGCAACAGGTACAAATGGTGGGTGGTGCTCTGCTGGGTAGTGCTGGCAGTCACGCTTTTTTTGGCGGCTCCAAAGCTGTCAAAAGTTGGTGTTACCGACCAGAGCCAGTTTTTGCCACAGGATACCGAATCGGCCACCACCAGCGCGATTCTGAAAGAAAAGTTTGCCAGTTCCTCGCAAACTGCCCCGGCTACTGGGCTTATCGTGGCCTATGATAGCCTGGGCCTTTCAGATACCGATATGCAGCAGGCGCAGCAGCTACATGATTGGCTAGCTTCCAGCTCGGCGCCTTCCGTAATTACCTCCGTCGTTTCCGTCTTTGATTCAGATGCCCTGCGTTCCACGCTCATAAGCGCGGACGGTACCACCATGCTCATGTCCATGAATTTTTCGGTATCCGCCCTCGATACTTCAACTAAAGAGGCTATTACCCAGATAAGAACCTACATCCATGATAATTTCCTCGCTTCGCATATCTATTTTACCGGGGACGCCGGCCTATTGAACGACCTCTTCGGTTCGGTGCAGGACACCATAAACCGCACCACGCTGGTAACCATCATTCTGGTGACCATACTGCTCCTCATCGTCTACCGTTCCCCGGTTGCGGTCCTGCTGCCCCTGATAACCATCGGCTGCAGCTACCTGGTTTCCATGGGAGTACTGGGTTATATGGCCCAGGCCGGGATGAAGGTGTCCACCTTGGCGGAAGCCTATCTCGTGGTTATCATTTTCGGAGTGGGTACGGATTATTGTCTGTTTATCGTGTCTCGTTTACGCGAGGAGTTGCTAAAAAGCGAGCGCATCCAGGCGCAGCAGCAGGCCCTAAGGCATATCGGGCCGGTCATCGCTGCCAGTGCTTTTACGGTTGTTGTTGCCTTCCTGGCGCTGGGCATATCGCGCTTCGGCATGAACCAGACCACGGGTTATGCTATGGCGCTCGGCGTGGCTCTTACACTGGTGGCCGGGCTTACACTTACACCGGCGCTCATGTCCATTTTCGGTAAATATGTCTTCTGGCCGACCAGAAATCAGGTTATCCGACCCGCAGGACGTTTTGGATGGCACACGGTGGGCAGATGGGTTTCATCCCATCCGGCTTTTGTGGCCGTTCCCATCATCATGCTGCTGGCGCTGCCTTATTTGGCAATACACCAGATGAAACTTTCAGCCGGTATTGCCAACCAGCTGCCTAATAATGCGGAATCGGTTGCTGGTTTCAATATCTTTACCGAACATTTCCCAGGAGGTGAATTTTCTCCGCTGTACCTGATGGTGCGGCTGCCTTCGGGCGAGATTTTCAGCCAGACCAATCTCGAACCATTAAAAGATGTAGCTTCTGCTCTGGCGGCAGTACCTGGTGTGGCAAGGGTGGACTATTACAACGCGCCGGTAACCGGGCTGAATGCGCTCATCCTGCAATTGAACGTCATCGCCGGGCAGATTGCGCAGGGGATATTACCGAACTCTCCTGCGTTTGCGGTAATCCAGTCACTAGGAAATACCCTGCAAACATTGCCGCTGCAGTATCCAGGTATTATGCAGAGCCAGAATTTCACGCACTCCGCGGGTGTTTTACAACAGTTCCAAACTACTCTGGCGGCATTGCCAACCACAGCGACGCCGAGCATCCCGCAACTCATGGGCCAACTCCAAACCGACATATCAGCGATATTGGGCAGCCTGACCGGGCTGGTCGGTGAGTTTAACCTGGCTAGCAGCAGTTCCTTCACAGCGTATCTTTTTTCCACATACTTTTCCACCGACCGTGATGCATCCAGGCTCAACGTAGTGCTTTCCGGCAACCCGTATTCTTCAGCAGCCACCAGCACGGTGGCTTTGCTAAGGGAATCCGCCGGAAATAGCATAGAGTCCTCCACGATAAGCTCTGCCGTGTCTTTCCTGGGCGGCGAGGCGGCCACGCGCGCCGACATTCTGAATATCAACGATTCTGATTTCGGCAGGGTGACGGTACTTGCCGTTATCGGCGTCCTGGTGGTTATCATGCTCCTGATGCGCAGCATGCTGGCTCCGCTCTACATGGTGCTGACGGTACTGCTCAATTACGGGTCTACGCTAGGTATTGCTACCTGGCTCTTTCTCGATGTCATGAAGAAGGACAGCATCATCTATATGATTCCGCTGTTTGTGTTCGTGATACTGGTGGCGCTGGGGGCGGACTACAACATATTCCTCGTGTCGCGCACCCGCGAAGAGGCTTACAAGGAGCCGATGAAAAAGGCCGTGGAAAACGCGGTGGGGGGCACCGGCGGTGTGATAACCGCCTGCGGCATCATCCTGGCTGGCACGTTTGCCACTCTAATGACCTCTTCGCTAGGAGTTGTTTTTGAGATAGGGGCTGCCATCGCCATCGGAATAATCATCGATACCTTCTTGGTGCGCGCGCTACTGGTTCCGGCCCTGGCGACTATTCTATGGCGTTGGGGCTGGTGGCCGTCCTCGCTTTATTTCGAACTGAGGGGAAAAAATAAAGGGGAGATAAAAACAACCAGCCTGTATTGTAGCGAGCAGGCCGGCCTATTTTGACTGTGGGAATATTATGTCAATATGTGCCAGTCCTTAAAATCTCAGGTATAACTAGAGACTCGAATCAAAATCCAAGCCATCGGCATCAACCTCGGCCGCTTCGAGCTTGGCTTTCGCCAGTTCCAGCTTCAAGCGTAACTCGTTGAGGCGCATCTTCAAAGCCTCGTTTTCCAGTTCCAACGCTTTTACTTTATTGCGTATGGCATCAGTAAAAAGGTCGATGAGAGCATCCGTACCCGGCATATCTGAATTATCAAACATATGTATTCCTCTCAGTCCGAATTCACAATAAGAAGCTGTTATATTATATCATTACTGCCGATTTTGTATCTCCGGAAATCCGCGTTCGAGGTTTTTTGACGGGATAACCGTATTCTGGCATAATAGTTAATCTTATTAACTAAATTGTATTTGAATATGGATAACCCAAACTTGGAAAATATCAGTGGGCATCTTTTGGGTTTTTCCATCTGATCCATTGTAAAATGCTTAGATGCTACTCCCCAAGCCGAAGCGGGTTGTCGCGCCAGCAATTTTATGCCCTTATGTCAAATATTGACGAACACCTGCGGTTATCTATCTCCAAACTTTGTAAGAAGACAATGATGACCAAAGCGCAGATGACAGGGATGCTTGACCTGCTTTCTGACATGGGAATGATAGAGAGGGTACTCGATACACTCTAACGGCGTATCACGCGTGTCGCGTTGACCGCCTCAGGCCGCGCTGTCTTGAAAGAACATCGGGGTCGATTCACAATGATATAAAAACAACCCCGCTTCCCTCTGCGCAGAAGAGATGAGTACACTTTCGCAAGCTGTTCAGACCTTAAATAATATCGGCAACAAGTTCTACTAGAACTAAGACAAAATGTCTAACACTTCAACAAAAATCGGATTGCGTTCCTTGCCCAAGCGTCAGATCATTCTGACCATGGCAGGGGTGTTGCTGGCCATGTTTATGAGCTCACTCGACCAGACCATCGTCGATACGGCCATGCCGCGGATCATCGTCGAACTGAACGGCTTCGCGCACTACACCTGGGTGGTCACCGTTTACATCATCACATCTGCTATAACAATCCCTATTATCGGTAAGCTTACTGACATCTACGGACGTAAGCGTTTTTATATGGCTGGCATTGCTCTCTTCACCGTTGCCTCTGTTTTATCTGGGCTGAGCCATAGCATGTTGCAGCTGATTATCTTCCGTGGCATTCAGGGGATTGGCGCCGGGGCTATGATCGCCAACGCTTTTACGGTTATCGCAGATGTCTTCCCGCCGGCGGAACGCGGTAAATATCAGGGGATAATAAGTGCAGTTTTCGGCATGTCAGCTATCATTGGACCCTCCCTGGGAGGTTTTATTACAGATAGGCTTTCCTGGCACTGGATATTCTTCGTGAATCTTCCCATCGGAATCGCCAACCTGATTCTGTTCGTTTTCTTTTTCCCTGATTTCCGCCCGGCTGCGGAGCATCATCATCAGATCGACTATCCGGGCATGATTACTCTTTCGCTCGGTGTAGCATCGCTTTTGCTAGCGTTATCCTGGGGTGGCGCCCAGTACCCGTGGGTTTCATTTCCCATCATCAGCCTGCTGGCTTTATTTGCCGTTCTGTTCTTGGCCTTTTTGTATATTGAAACCAGGAGCCGCGAACCGCTAATTCCTTTATCACTCTTTGGGAACCATATCGTATCTATCTCCGAAACGGTGGTCTTTCTTACCGCCTTTGGTATGTATGGAGCGATAACATTTGTGCCACTTTTTTTTCAGGGCGTACTTGGAGCAACAGCCACTGCTAGTGGTGGGTATTTGACACCCATGATTTTAGGCCAAGTGAGCGGCAGTTTTACTTCGGGACAATTACTATCGAGAGCAGGAGGACATTACCGTGTTCAGGGTGTATTCGGTTTGGTACTCATGGCTAGCGGAATATTCCTTCTTTCTAGGATGGGACCGGGTACTAGTTACGGCATTGCGGTAGTCAATATTATTCTGACTGGTTTTGGACTGGGTATGACTATGCCTTTGTATACTATAGCTGTGCAGAATGCCGTCCCTTATAATTCTCTGGGAGTGGCCACTTCCACGGTTCCTTTTATACGTTCGATTGGAGCATCCGTCGGTCTTGCCATCTTTGGTTCAACCATGACAAGCCGGTTTGCCGCAGAATTTAACGGACGGCTTTCACCCGTTCTTAAAGCCATCCTTCCCGCCTCGCAAATTAACTCGCTGGCTCATAACCCCCAGGTCCTGATCAGCGCCGCGTCGCAGGCGGAATTGAAAGATTTTCTGATACAGGCCAGCCCACAGGGCAACCAGTTATTTATTCAGCTTCAAGAGACTCTAAAGCAGGCGCTCAGCGCGGCATTACACGAGGTATTCGTTATCAGCCTGATCGCAGCCGCCGTCGCGTTAGGCGTCCATTTGCTTATCAAAGAGATCCCTTTACGCAGAGAACACAGCAACGCGGAGCCAGCTAATTGATGTCTTACTAATGGTCTCATAATAAGATAGTCGCATTAAATCGCGGAATTGACGGTTTCCGTCATACCAAAGAAAGAGCGTTGGGTCGGCGAAACGAGAGGTGTTTTGCCATGAACTGCCACCATCTTGCCCGGATGAAAATCAGAACGTACTCCTGCATCCTCAACCAAAGATGTTTGTGGGACAGGCCCCAATAATAAATTGAGGCGAATAGCCCATACTTTTATGAGGCCCTTAGCAAGTTGGGGGATTGGTCTACTTTGCTCTGCTGCACGGCTTTATTTCATATGCGTTTTTTGGGATAACTGATACCTTCGCTAACAAGTTAATAGAGGGCGATATTAAATAATATCGTACTCTATTAACTTGCTTTAGTTCAGAAGTTGGTTAATTCTCTTCGCGTCCTAAGGGTTTCTGGTGTTTGGAAATCCACAGGGATATACCGATTATGCCAAGTCCAACGACTGCCACTATAATCCTTACAGATGTGTTGGGTGACAGCATCATAGAGGCTGCCAACATCGAAACAAGATTGATGACCTTAATGAGGGGGTTAAGGGCGGGCCCGGATGTATCTTTAAGCGGGTCGCCCACAGTGTCACCCACTACACTGGCTTTATGTGCATCAGAGCCCTTACCCGTATTATTAGCCAGGTCACGCAGTTCATCTTCAATGACTTTTTTGGCATTATCCCAGGCTCCGCCAGTATTCGACTGGAATACAGCCATCAGTTGCCCAACCAGGATAACGCCTGCTAGGAAACCACCCAGGGCCTCCAGACCGAAGACGAAACCAATAACAATCGGTGAAATGATAGCCAGCAGGGCGGGCGTTAGGAGTTCCTTCTGAGCGGCCGAGGTAACTATGGTCACTACTTTGTCATAGTCAGGGTCGGTGGTGCCTTCCCAAACGCCTTTAATGTGGGCGAATTGCCACCGCACCTCGTTTACCACGCAAAAGGCGGCTCTTCCTACGGCGGCGATCATCATGGAACTAAACTGGAATGGTATGGCACCGCCGATGAGGAAGGCAACGAACACTTTCCATTGAATCAGGTCAATTACCGGGACATTATATTCGTATTTGAAAGAGGCGAACAGAGCAACCGCAGCCAGTACTGCTGAGGCAATAGCGATACCCTTGGTAATAGCCTTGGTGGTATTTCCTACGGCATCGAGGTCAGCCAGGGTCTGGCGCGCCTGGGGCTCAAGGCCAGCCATCTCGGCAATGCCGTTGGCGTTATCCGAAACCGGACCAAAAGCATCCATAGAGATGTTGTTACCGGTGAGGGTGAGTTGTCCGATACCGCAGAGAGCCACCCCATAAAAGATGTAGAGTAGATTGTCAGTGCCCGGCCCACCGCCATCCTTCCATATCAGTGCCGAGGCTGCAATAGACAGGGCAATGATTAGAATAGCTCCAACGGAGCTTTCCATTCCTATTCCCAAGCCACTCAGTATAACGGTGGCGGGCCCCGTCTTAGTGGACTTGGTGATTTCTTTTACCGGACCGCGGTTGGCGCCAGTATAATAGTCAGTGAGCTGGTTAATGGCTAGAGCCAGTATTACGCCAACGCTGGTAGCCGCGAAGAAGCGCCAGTCTTTGCAGTACAGGAAGCCGAAAAGGGCGAAAGAGGCTATGGACATGACTGCCGCGAAATTGTAGCCCTTATGTATGGCTTTCATGGCATTTTTCTCGCCTTTGGCACTGCCGACTGTGTAAGTACTTATGATGGAGGAGAATACGCCGGCGGCACGCACCAGCAGTGGGAAGATAATCCAGATAAGTGAGCCGGTTTCTTTTACGAGGAATAGCCCGAGTATCATGGCGGCGACTATGGTGACTTCGTATGACTCGAAGATATCGGCGGCCATTCCGGCGCAGTCACCCACGTTGTCGCCTACAAGGTCGGCTATGACAGCCGCATTGCGTGGGTCATCCTCAGGGATGTCCTTTTCTACTTTACCAACAAGGTCAGCTCCGACATCGGCCGCCTTGGTATAGATGCCTCCCCCTACCCTCATGAAGAGAGCGATAAGCGTGCCACCGAAGCCGAAGCCAAGGAGCACCAAAGGCGCATCTTTAAAAAAGATAAGGAAGATGGCGGTTCCACCCAGAAGTCCCAGGCCATCAGTGAGCATTCCGGTAATGGTGCCCGTGCGATAGGCGATTTTGAGCGCCTGAGTGAAGCTTGAACGAGCTGCCTGGGCCACGCGGATATTGCCTCGCATGGCCATGTTCATGCCTATATAACCCACCAGGGCTGAGAACAGGGCTCCCAGTAGGAAGCCGCCGGCTCGGCTCAGCCCGATGACCCAGTTGGGGTTACCGTAAACCGAGGTGCTTGAGGCGAACCAGCCGGTAGCGAAAACGAAGACAGCAAGTACTACAATCAGGAGCAGGATGGTGCGGAACTGCCGCTTGAGATAGGCATTGCCCCCATTGCGGATAGCATTGGCGATGTGCTTCATCTTGTCGGTGCCTTCCGGCTCGCGCAGAATCTGGCGCGTTAGGAAGGCGGCGTAAATAAGGCCGAGCACAGCCACGATTAGAACGGCGATGAGCGCCGACTTTTCAAAAGTGGAAGCCTGGCGAAACACATCAAATAGAGTTATGCTCATAAGATTCCTTTCAGCGATTTTATTAGTTAGAGATTGTAACTGTTAATAAGCGGCTGTGTCAATCCAGTTTAAGCGTCGGTAGTGTATCAATTTGAAATCTCAGGCTATTGACTCATGCTAAAGCGGTGGTAGCCTTAAATCATGGATAAAAAGCGGAAGCCCACGAAAGAACATAATTTTGCGGTTGATGCCTTTAGGGTAGTTAAAGAAGCCACAGAACCTGAACAAGAAAAGCTAGAACCCGAAACCAAGCCGGATAGTGGTACGAACCCTAATGCCGTAGCTTTAGGCAGATTGGGTGGTCTAAAAGGCGGTAAGGCCAGACTAACTAAAATAACACCTGAACAAAGACAAGAGATAGCTAGGAAAGCGGCTCAAAAAAGATGGGCTAAGTAATTCCCAAGATGTTACTAAAGTTTAACGTGAACTACTTGACAACATTCCCATGATGTAGCCATCTCATCAATAACGAAAAATACTATATTGTCACCAAACCACATAACAACTTTAGTAATAAAGTCAATACCGGCCGTCTTACTTTCGGAGGCAGGAACAATCATCATGTGAATGGAGGCTGCGACGACGATTAAAAGTAATGGAGCGATAGCTAACATCGCAAGGAACCTACGCACCCCAAAGCCACCGAAAAATCCGAAAAGGCCGGTAGCAACAGCCAGAATGAACGCAACAATAAAACTATCGACGCTCCTATCACGATGGTGAAGATGTTTACAATTTAAGATGGGTTCTTTAGGGAAATTATGAATGGGCTCGGCAGGTTTCGAACCTGCGACAAATCGGTTATGAGTGTTGAGGTTCT